>Ga0208482_1000032_pt1 | contig 45270 bp, 37 predicted proteins | sample LakMenEpi26Sep10_FD_150737 | JGI IMG/M metagenome (GOLD analysis project Ga0208482, IMG submission 150737) | Freshwater microbial communities from Lake Mendota, WI - 26SEP2010 deep hole epilimnion (SPAdes) | ecosystem: Environmental > Aquatic > Freshwater > Lake > Epilimnion/Euphotic zone ... | reverse complement strand
GCGAAACAACGGTACCAAAAAGATAATATTTTGTAGCGCAAGCCATTCATATTTTAGAATCTAATTGTTAGATACATTTGGCAGATTCCCTGCCCAGTGTACTTTAGACAGGGGCTGATCATGATTCGATATCGATTTGCAATTGGTGCTGCTGGAATCTTGGGCCTGGGTGCGATCATTGCATCGACCAAAGTGCTTGGCGAAGCAGGCAAGGGAAAAAAAGAACAAGATATTCGTAGTACAGGCTTGATGCAGCCGATTCATCAAGACAGGCAATTCGAAATGAAGTTTTCGGAATGCCGTTTTACGGGCCACCCTCTGGTAACTTACAAAACCCAAAAAGACGAGACATACTTTGCACTGCAATTGCAACCGAAGTTGCAAGCAAATGCCCGTATGCCTCGGGATATATTGCTTTTAGTGGATACTTCTGCCAGTCAGGCTTCAGCACCTTTGGAAATGTCGCGAAAAGTTGCAGGGCTTTTTGCTGAAAGCCTTCAGGCTGAAGATCGCCTTTCGATCATGACCATAAGTAACGATTCAAAACAAATTAGCAGGGGATTTCGCAAGAAGGAAGATGCGATTGCCTCGGTATCGGAGTTGGCAAAAGAATACGCATCGGGTGGTACCAACCTTAAAAAAGGTATCTCTGACGCAATTAGTTCATTTGAATCGATAGCCGGTAGGCAGCGTGTTTTGGTTTTCATGGGCGATGGTATGAGTATCGCAGGGCCGATTGATGGTGCCGATCGTGCTGGGCTTTGCAAGGAAATGACAAGCAAGGAAGTGGTGTTTTTCCCTGTGCCAATAGGCTCGAGAATGGACCCTTCAAACCTTCATGGATTAGCTTCGGGAACGGGTGGCATATGCATGCGCATGTTGCCAGGCGATTGGGTTGAAGATTTGCACAAGCGTTTGCAAGCCGCAATCGAAGTGCCAGTGCTTTATTCCGCAGCATTGCAACTGCCTAAAGAAGTATCAGAAGTGTACCCATCGAAGTTGCCTCCACTGAGGTCGGATTCTCCGACGCTTGTAGTGGGGAAACTTGAAGCGGGGAAAACCCTCGAATATAAACTTGAAGGCAAACAGTTGGGCAAAGAGGTTTCATTGATTGTTAGTGAAACCATCCCAGTATCTGAACCCGAAAATTACTTCCTGCTTCAAGTTGTGCAGCAGTGGAAGAACGTGAAGGAAACACCTGCTTTAATTCAAGCAGATCGAGCCTTGGCTTTTGCGGCAGAGCAAAATCAGGTAGCAGTTAGCGATCTTAAAGAGAAGGCCGAATGGGCATTGCGTGAAGATAAGTTTGATGCTGCTTCAAGGCTGTTTAATCAAGCGCTTGAGATAGATCCGCAAGATGGCGAAGCCAAAAATGGTTCGAAGATGGTGCAGAAATTGCGTGATGGCAAATTAACGCTTGAGCAGATTCGTAAAGAAGTTCAACCTGCCAAGGGCGAAACTATTGTACGCATTGGAGCACAGGGCAAAAAAACAAGAGTTCCTGTGGCTCAGGTGCCTGTGGATAAGGATGCTGCTGAAAAGCCTGCGTTACCCGCACCGGCCGTTGTTGGTGGCCCTGTTGCAGGCATAAACGAAGGCGATATTCTTAAGGAAACGGAAGCTAGAAGGGCTGTTGCAGATCAGCAGGCAACCCAAACCGTTGATGAAATTATTCGCAATGCAAACCGTCTTGTCACCCGAGATCCAGATGGTGCTTATGAAATGCTTAAGCGTATTTTGGATACGACCCAAACGAACCCAGATTTAAGTCCTAAAGGACAGAGCAATTTGGTGGGCAGAATTGAACGCGCCTTGCAAGGTGTTAAGCGTGAAGGTCGTAGGGTTAAGAGCGACCAAGATGAAAGACTGCAATTGCTTGCAAACGCAGATGCGAGAAGTGCACAAGCAAAAATGGTGGTCAATCAGCAAGAGCGCATTACCGAAAGAATGCGCGTCTATCACAACCTGATGAATCAAGCGCGGGAACTCGAGGCTAGTAAACAGGCCCAAGGAATCCGTCAGGATATGGTTAATCTTGGACTTCCTGTGCCCCAAGCTGTAACTGCAGCTTATACGGTTGGTCAAAGAGGATTTTATCTTAGGGAAATGCGCGATCTTCAGCGAGTTCGGGATGATCGCTGGCTTGCAACCCTTTACGAAGTTGAGCGGTCCCATATTCCATTTCCTGACGAACCTGAAATTGTTTTCCCTGATCCTGCTTATTATACCCGTAGAAACGGGGGCATTGCAGGATACAAGGATTGGGCCGATTTCTCCGAAAAACGCAAAGCCAGGTATGGAACCTCAACCTTTGGCGATGATGTTCCGCTTCCCAGAACCATTGAACTTAAAAACACTCTGTTGAAACAAGTTCGATGGCCCGGCCTAAAGGATGGCGATTTCAAACTATCCGAAGTCTTAGAGCAACTTAGCAGGGTCTATAACCTTGAGTTCGATATTAATGAAAAAGCATTTGCTGCAGATGGCGTGATGGATGTTAATAGTCAGATTGTTGCATCCGCAGACAAACCTCTTCCTCCTGTGAATGGTTCTGTTTCCACAGTATTGAAAAAGATTCTTGCAAGAGTTCCTGCAGGTTCAACTGCTACTTTCATGATTAGAAGAGAAAGTATCGAAATCACAACAGGTGCTGCTTCTATTGCTGAAAAAGTGGTACGTATCTACCCTGTAGCTGATCTTGTTTACCCGCCCCCAAGCGCTTTTAACCAACAAATTGGCTTGCAACAGGCAACCCTTTATGGCCAAGCAGGTAGCTTTGGTCTTCAACAACAAGCCGTTCAAAATCAAGGCTTTAATAATGCCATCATGGCGGGCGGAATCGGTGCAATTGGTGGCGGTGGCGGTGGCCAAGGCGCACTCGGTGGTCTTGGTGGTGGTCTTGGTGGTGCCGGCTTACTAGGCGGTAACGCAGGTCTTGGCATTGGCGGTGGTATGGCAATGGCGGGCAACGGAGGAAACTTCGGGCAAAACGGTGCAGTCGGCCAACAAGGCCAGTTCGGAAACGCAGGCTCGCAGTTCGGCCAGCAAGGTGGCAACTCCTCTGACGTTTTGATCACTATCATTCGTGGTGTTGTAGGTAATGGCGACAAGGATTGGGCTACCGCACTTGCTGCTCCTGGGGCGGCTCCTGCTGACCCTTTAGCAGACCCTGCTGCTGGGCCAGAAAAAAACCAGATCGGTTTCTACTCCACAGCTAATGCTCTGGTTATCAAAGGTACCTCCAGAGTTCATACAAATGCCTACGCGCCAGTTATCAATATTGGTGGCGCAGCAGCAGGTATGGGTGCCTTGGACAAACCTAAAGATGGCAAAGTCATTGTTGAAAACAAGTTCGACAAAAATGGTAAACCAGTTGTAGCTGCGGTTCCCAAACTTGATCCAGCCAAACTGAAGATTGATCCTCAAGCCTATTGGAAGGAAGCGCTTGAAAAAGCAGGCGATAATCCTTCCATGGTCATCGCAATTTCAGATTTCCTTGCTATGAATCGTTACTTTGATCATGCAGCAGATTTTCTTAAGGCTAACATCCGCAAGGGGATTGTTGTTAAGCCTTGGGTTTATGAAGCACTTGCTATCGCCTTACGCGAAAGTGGTGGCTCACCTGCTGAAATCGAACGCGCTGAAGTTGCTGCAATCGATCTCGAGCCTGCAGATGGCAACGGTTTCCTTAAAGCCGCAAACACCATGGCCGAAATGAAACGCTACACCATGGCTCTTGCCTTCTGTAAGCAAGCTGCTCACTTAGAACCTAATACCTCTGCTCCTTTTGAAACTGCAATTAAGTTTGCTGAACTTGCAGATGATACCAAGGCAATGGATTGGGCTGTAAGCAACTTAATGAAGCAGGATTGGCCTACTGATAATAAAGATCTTCAAGAACTTGCACTCATTAAATCGGAAGCACTAGCTAGAAAGCTTAGGCAGCCCGGTAATGACCAAGCCCAAAATGCCGCTACTGCAAGTATCAAGGAAAAAGGTCGTAGAGATCTTGTCATCAAGCTTGCTTGGCAGGGTGATGCAGATCTCGACCTTCAAGTTAAAGAACCTGTTGGAAGTATTTGTAATCCAACCAATACCCAGACCGTTGGCGGTGGTGTATTCTTAGGCGATTCTCTTACCGAAGCAGGCTTGGAAACTTACACTGCTGCAGAAGCATTCAAGGGTAATTACGAAATCAGAGTCAAGAAAGTCTGGGGCAAAACCCTGGGTGACAAAGCTCAGGTTCGCATTATCCACAACCAAGGTACTGCCCAACAACATGAAGATATATTCTCTATCGACCTAACCAAGAATGCTCCATTGGTGGTTAAGGTTGCTGAAGGTCGTAGGACGGAACTTGCCTATGTTTCGCCTCCTTCATTAAGGCCTACCAGTAGGTCTGAAAAAATCCGCATGGTTTCGAAGGATATTGGAACCCAACTTCGCGATATTGCTGATCCTGAAGTCACAGGTTTTCAAAGAGGAACTTCGATTGCAAGTGGTGCAATCCCTGTTGAAATGGAAGCACCGGCTGCCAATAAAAACGATGGGAATGATAAGATCCTTTATCAAACCCGAGTTCAGTCCTTCATGAAAAATGCTATGGATATGACTACCCAGGTGGTGCTTTCTTCAGACCGCAGATCAATGAGGGTTTCCGTAACACCTGTGTTTGAAAGTACTGCAAACATCAAGCCCGGTGCGACTGTAGTGAATAGTTCTGTAATTCCAGGGGGCAATTAGTCTGTAATTTAACTTAGAAAAGAGGGCGAGAACCTTAGATAGGATCTCTCCCTCTTTTCTGTTGGCTGTATCCATTAAAGCTTGGCTGATTTAAGTTTTGTCTGTTATGATTAATACATTGCTCTTTTTTGTCTAAAGGCTAGGATAGTATGCATCTTTTCTTGGAAATCCTGAAGGATGGCAAACCGAAACAACGCGTTGTTGTTAAGGAAGGTGAAAGCTATGTTGGTCGTGCAGATGATTGCAAGATTCGCATCCCTTCTACAAATGTCAGTCGAAAGCATTGCAAAATAACCCTTAAAGATAGGCTCGCTTTTATTGTTGATTTACAAAGTGTGAATGGAACTTTTGTAAACGGTGCTAAAATCTCTAAGAGTACCAAGCTTCGTGAAGGCGATATACTTCTGATCGGGCCGATAACTTTCAGAGTAATGGTCCCCACCTCGGTCACTAAGCCAATTAATCCTGTGAGGCCCTCTAAAAATCAATCGTCCAAAAAAGAACCCGAATTCGAACTCGATCTTTTTCCAGATGCCGATTCAAATGATGATAGTAATTCCTTTAGTGTTTCCCCTGATGACAGCGATAGCATTATCCCAATCCAAGGCGAGCAACCACCTCCTAAATCGCAAAGACCGCCACCAAAAAAGAAGAAAACAAATGTAGGCAGCGATGAGTTTGTTGAATTGCGAGGGCGTAACGACCCCCCACATCTTAACGAAACCAATTCTTCCATTCGCATTTCTGATGGCGCAAACCTTAGGGATATCCTAGCTCAGTTAGATGAGCTTGATGATAGATAATCTCGAATCCTTCTCAGGTGGCGTACAGCTTTTTAAAACGATTTATGATCAAGTTTGGCACTAGAAGTAAAAGTATCCAAAGGCCAACCCAACCTGCTATACCGATTGCTAAAATGCAGTCCAGCAATACAAGCGATTTTAAGCAAGTTACTACTCCCATTTGAACATTCCTGGGGGTTGGTTCTTGAACTCCGCTCAATAAAGCTTTTACCACCCGTGTCATTAGTAGAAAGAAAAGATAAGGGTACAGCCAAGTGGGTGCGTTTTCCTGATGATTGATAGTTGGGAATATCAATCCGATAAAAAGGGCCAGGATGATGATTAGGCTGGCTGCTATTAGCGAAATACGGTTGCTTTGCTCTGCTTCATACTTTGCGTACCATGTTACCCCGATGATATAGATGCCTATGACCCCTGCCTGCAGAAATGCAATTTCTGTAAGGGGTTGCCCCACCACCGACCAACCCAGAAGTACATTGAAAAACCTGCATGAACCCATAAGTATCGGGCCAATGATAAAATTCTTCCCGCCCCCATCATAAGCTAAAATGAAGAATGCAATGAGCAATGCAATAGCTAGGGTTGTTCCAGAAAACCCGCGCAACAATTCGACCGATAGCGCAAAGGCTATTCCCAGTGTCATAAGAATTGCTGCAAAAATTGCTGCATTCTCAGGGCTTATTTTCCCAGATGGAATAGGGCGCTCAGGCCTTTCGATTGCGTCAATTTTTGCATCAAAATAGTCATTCCAAACCATTCCCGAAGCGTAAAGAAACGCTGATGAAAATAGCATCAAAACAAAACTTAGGGAATCAGTTTGGCTTATTCCAGCACTAAGCGCACCCAGGCAAATATTACCCAATGCTGAGGGTAATAAAGGAAGCCTGATTAATTGTAGATAAGGTTGCATGATGAAAAATATGATATAGGCAAAAGAGTTGTTTTGAAAGTCTTGAGTTTGAATAAACAATAACTCTTACTCCCTTTTCATTCTAACTGCATTTCGGTTGCCGTGCCTTTAGTTATGCTTCGCTATAGCCTTTAGATTGGTTTGTACGCTCATGATTCGATGTTGCAGGAATAAAAAAAAGCCCCGCACTTTTGTGCGAGGCTTTTTAAACATTGATAAGAATAAGATTACTTCTTTTCTTCTTTCTTTACTTCTTTCTTTACATCTTTGGCAGCATCAGCCTTCTTATCATCCTTTTTCTTATCGTCCTTCTTATCATCCTTCTTTGCCTCTTTCTTCATGTCTTTTTTGGGTTCTTCTTTTTTAGGTTCGGGCAGTTTAATATCATCGTAGCCCATATTTACATCCACTCCTGGGATGGCTTTAGTTAAGCTTGCTGCGCCAGCTTTTGTTGCCTTGGTTTGCCAAAGAAAAACCTTCTTGAGTTTCTTGAGATCTGCAAGTTGTGCAACGCCCGCATCGGTAACTTCGGTGCCATATATGTTGAGGTATTCAAGGTTTTTCAAGCCTTTAAGTTCAGCAAGCCCTTTGTCGGTGACTTTGGTTTTTTCCAAGTGCAACTGGGTTAGGCTGTCAACAGATTTAATGTGAACCAGAAGGGCATCAGTGACCGGTTGATTACGCAAATTAAGGTGAACTACACCTTTGAGCTCTTTGAGAGGTGCCAGGTGTGCATCGCCAAACTTTTCATCAGGTTGAAGGTAGGAGATGTCTAGGTGGTTATCGTTTTGAGCAACTTCTAAAACAAGGGCGCCCATTTTGCGAAGTGATTCGATGGCCTTTAATTCGCCTGCGCTTCTGGGAGCAGCTTTTTCTTTTTCCTGCGCAGTTGCAAGGGTTACCATTCCGATTGCTAAAACAAAAAGTCCAAACATACGCATGATCAATCACTCCTCAAATTGTTTCGCAGAAAATAAAAATCGCAGGCGGGAAATAATACCCTTCATCTCACGAATAACTGTTTATAAGGGCAGTCTTGATTGGATTCAAGAAGGAAGCAGAAAATGTTGTAAACAAATTTCACCTGCCAACCTTTTCTTTTTCAATTGTCATGCGAGGATGTCCAAAGTTCGGAGACCGAAGCCTTAAACAAGGTGTCTAAGGAAGAATCTTTTATTCATTTACTCAAAACTGCTTTTGGTAATGGTTTTTAGAAAGCTGTAAGTCTCTACATGGTAATAGTTAATGGTAATTTGTTGCGCCGTGGTTGCTAATGTTCAGAAAATAAGGTATAGTGTACAAAAGAACACAACGTGAGTTGCATATATTTATTTGGAGACTTTTCATGCTTAACGAAACCCAATCGCAATCTTGCGATAACTCAGTCTTGGCGAGAAAAGCATTGCCTGCCCAAGTAAATGCTTGCCCTTTATGTTCTGGGCAATGGGTTTCCCTCGGTGGGTTGTCTAAATGTATGGTTTGCGGTTTTATATTATGTGAAGGTTGTGGCGAAGGATCCCTGTCTCTTGAATCTCGATGATGTATTTTTTTTAATCTCAAGGAGGAGTTTACCATGTTAGTTTTAACCAGAAAAGCTGGTGAGCAAATTAGAATTGGCAACGATATTGTTGTTACTGTTCTTGAAGTATTGGGAAATAAAGTTCGGGTTGGTATCGATGCCCCGGATAACATTTCCATCGTTCGAGGCGAATTGATCAGAAACACTGTTCCTGACGAACTTTCAGTTGATGATAAACCAATTGCAATTCGAATGACGGTTACGCATCATCATAATTAGTTCCGCTTGCTTATTCTGTCTTGGCAAGCCAATTGATCTTATTTAATCATGGAACCAAGGTCTTACATGTTTCTGATAATCCAATTGCTTCTTCCTTAGTTGGTGCCTCTGCAATCACCCTAACAATAGGTTCGGTGTTGCTTGGCCGCAGGTGAATCCATTTTTCCTGCCAGCTAATTCTTAAACCGTCCGTCCGATCGGTGCCTCCATCCGGGAAAGCCTCTGCAACCCTTTCGTACCAAATTTCCAAGGAGTTTCTATTCATATCAATCTTGTCTTTGTGGATATTAAATAATGGTATTTCTTTGGCTAGGTCTCCGAGTGATTTCTTTTTTCTGGTCATTAACCCAAGGATAAGCGCCATGCCGATAAAGGGGTCGCGCACCCACCCAATTCTTGGATCGATAACCCCGCCGTTGCCTTCTCCTCCAATCACCGCACCCTTTTCAATCATTAGGTCTACCACATTGGCCTCGCCCACAGCGCTACGGTAGCAAGGTTGGTTAAATCTTGCTGCAGCATTTTCGCTGGCCAGAGAGGTGGACATATTGACAACCATGGGGCCTGGTTTTTCTTCTAGTCTTGCCCATGCAGCAAGTGCGAGGGTTAATTCCTCGCCTAGAAATTCGCCTTTCTCGTTGAATAATGCCAGCCTGTCTGCATCTGGGTCTAAAACAAAACCAGCATGAACCTTGGCTTTCTTTACCATTGGCCCGATGCTGGCAAGGTTTGTTGCGATGGGTTCAGGTTCGTGGGTAAAGTTGCCATCCGCTTTTTCACCGATCAAAATTGCTTCAACACCTAGTGCGTTAAGAAGCTTTGTTGCAATCGGCCCGCCAGCCCCTCCATTTGCATCTACAAAAACGCGCCAGCCACTTTTTGCAATCGCTTCAACATCGGTAACTGCAAGAATCTTCTCTACATGCTTTTCCACCACATCTGCAGGTCTTGATTCCTCTGGGGCTTCATCCCATTTGCCATGTACAAGTGAATTTGATTCGTAGCGCTTCTTTACCACCTCGCCAACGGTTGCGGGAACAACTCTGCCATCGCTTCCAAAAAGTTTCATGCCATTGTAAGGCGCACTATTATGGCTTGCAGTGATTTGGATTCCTCCCACTGCTTTTAAAGCAGTAATCCCGACCCCCATGGTTGGTGTGGGCACGACTCCTACATCCATGGTTTGGCAACCACTGGCATTCAACCCCGCACAAACAGCATGCTTTAACATTCTGCCGCTTGGCCTGCCATCAGTACCAACTAGAACTAAGCCTTTTCCTAGTTGCTCTCCAAATGCACGTGCAAAGCGCATAGCAACTTCCACAGTAAGGGTTTCCCCTACAATGCCTCGGATTCCAGAAACGCTTACTATTAATCCTGCCATGCTATCTCCAGTTGTTGAATTCACCAGATTACTTTTACCAAGAGTAAGGCTTTTTATGCCAGCAGATATTCTTTAAAATTACTCTTAGTATCGACGCATTCGATTGACCCAGTGAATTCGTGCAGTATGCTGAAGGTCTCAAAGACTTCTTTTTTATGAGAACTAGCAATGAATCAAGTTACAGGCGATCGCGGAAAATACATGGCTCTTATTGCTGCCCTTTTGGGGTGGATGTTTGATGGATTCGAGATGGGCCTTTTCCCCGTGGTTGCCCGACCTGCCTTGCAAGAATTGATGGGTGATCAATTTTCTGATGCGCTCTTCGGCAGATGGTATGGGGTAATCACAGCGGCTTTTCTGGTGGGCGCTGCCACAGGCGGAGTTCTGTTCGGCTGGTTGGGCGATCGTATCGGGCGGGTTCGGGCCATGACCATCAGTATTCTTACCTATGCCATCGTTTCTGCACTTGGGGCATTTGCCCAACATCCCTGGCATCTTGTAGCAGTTCGTTTTCTTGCAGCCCTTGGCATGGGTGGTGAATGGTCGCTTGGCGTGGCTTTGGTGATGGAAATCTGGCAGGGTAAATCGCGTGGCTTGCTTGCAGGGCTGATTGGTGCAGCAGGAAATCTCGGCTATGTCATAGTGGCTCTACTTAGTTTGTTTCTAACTCAGGTCCATACCGCGCTCGAAGGTTTCCTTCAAATAGCCCATATGCCTCAGAACTGGATCAACGCCCTTACAGCAAACTCGGGTTGGAGATTGCTCATGCTGATGGGGATATTGCCTGCCTTCCTTACCATGATTATTCGCTTTTTTGTTCCCGAATCGCACAAGTGGGAAGAGGAAAAAGAGCAGGGCCGTACCAATGGTTGGGCTACCATCGATCTTATGGGTGTCTTGTTTGGCTCTTTCGCATGCTTTGGTATCCTTTACCTTTGGGCCATCGATTGCGACTGGGCTATACGCGGAGTCGGAACCTGCATTCTTTTAATAGCTGTCACCATTGGCTACCTTTGGCCCATCCGCAATTATCTTTCTCGCAATAACGAAACTGCTGAATTTCGTAAAGCAACACTATCCATGATGATGGTCGCTGCAGGCTTATCAGGTGTCGCCCTTCTGGGGACTTGGGGATCCGTTCTTTGGTCTGCTCCGTGGGCTGATAAACTTTCCCAAGGCATGGCAGGTGCCAAGCAATACACCCAGCTTACTTCTGCATTAGGCGCTTCAATCGGATGCTTTGTGGTTGCAATCATTGGCGAGCGCTTTTCCAGACGCTGGACCTATGCTTTTTTATGTCTTATATCGCTGGGCTCTGCGCAACTCTTTTTCCGAACTAACGATTCGTTCGGCCCCTGGTTCCTTTTCACAATTTTTATCGCAGGAGCATTCACCGCTGCGTTTTATGGTTGGTTGCCTCTTTATCTTCCCGAATTGTTCCCTACTCGCATACGCGCCACAGGCCAGGGCTTTGGATTTAACTTTGGCCGTATTCTTGCTGCAATCGGTTCCTTGCAAACAGGGGCCTTGATGAATGATGTCTTTGGTGGCGATTATGGCAAAGCTTGCGCCACTATGAGTTTCATCTATCTTGCAGGCTTTTTGCTTTTGCCCCTAATGCGTGAAACCAAGGGCCAACCTCTTCCTGATTAACTTTACTTTGGGTCTGCCCCTAGGCCCAAACCGTTTAAACAACTGGTTTGCATAGAGCCATTGGTGATCTTGAAGATTCCGGGAAAGCTTTTTTCCCACGGGGTGTTTGCAGCAGGGCAGTACTGCCTAGAATTTGCCTCGATTGCGCTAACCCCTTTTACATGTGCAGCAAGGCTTGCACTTTGTATTAACGATGCGCCAGGGCAGGTTAGATCCTGCACACATAAAAACATTTTCATATGCCTTGCTGCGCTTGCTAGCACCACGGATTGCGATTGCCCCTTGCAGGCTTTCAGCGCTGCGCCTGTGTACCCCATTTCTCGTGCCATCAACAGGCTTTCCAAATCCAATAATGATTCATCGATAACCACGGGGATCTGCTTGCTTGCAGCATGCATGACATTTGCCCTGCTGGCTTTTAAATCTCTTCCTGTGGGTTGCTCGATGTAGGCGATTCGCGAAAATGCTGCGGGCGATTTTTCCTTCACCTGCGCCAAAAACTCCAAAAGGTACTCCACATTTTTGCACTTCTCATTGAAGTCAAGCGAATAATGCCATGTAGATTGCCCCCGCTGCTTCTGTGCTACTTCCGCTGCTTTTTCCACCCCAACTACACGGCCCACATCCCAACCCAAATCATCCCCATTTAATTTGATTTTTAAATGCGTCAACCCATTAAACAACACCCAATCGCCTAATGTTTCAGGCAACCCATCCCCCACAGGCTTCAATACATCTTGGCTGAACAACGGATCAAGTGCACCTATAAGATGATATAATGGCAGGCTTGCTACAGGTTCTTTCATCACATGGTCTTCAATCTTCACACCCTTGAAATCGTTGCCCAAAAAACGACCAAGGTCGTTATCAAGAAATTCCCCTCCATAGGTGTGGTAGCAACTTAACTGGTGGGCTTTGCCATAGGCATCGTGCAATGCGGCATCGAAGGGGCTTGCACAAACCAGGGTGGCAAGTGGTGGGACAGGATCATCCAAGTTTAATTTACGGCCTTCTGCCTCAGCGTTACTTAATAGCTCTTTTTCCAGCTCCCAAGTGATTTCAATCGGATGACCACTAGTTTTTGTTTTTGCATAAACCGATGCGCAACTTGCAGCAATCGCTTTCATCGCTCCTAATGTTTTGTCGTACACCATCGTTTTAGAGGGAAATGCCCAGATGTTTCCCAATGGCATTGAGCCTTTACCCACGCTTCGTTTTCCCTGCGAGGTTTCCACTTCAACCTCTGCATTCAGCATCGTGACCCGGTCTACCGCAACGCCACCAAACTTTATCAATGTCCGGTACGAAAAATCCTCGGTGCTAAAACTTACATTTTTTATCGTGATGTCTGTAGGTCTCATGCATTCCTCGTTGTAGAATTACATTTGTGTATAAGAACAATATCCTCGCACTGCGCCTTTTGCGCAAGCTTTGACTTTTTTGTTTTGAAAGGTTCCTGTAATGAAACTTATTCCCTTCATCTTCGCTTTAATGTTCCCTTTTCAAACTGAAGGGATCGAAGACCTGCTTAAAGTTGATCAGGCCCTGCGAGGCAAGGCCTTTGAAAAAGCTGTTAAGCTTGCTGATGAAGCCATCGCAAAAAGCCCTAAAAATGAAAGGCTCTACTACCTACGAGGCTTGGCTAACTCTGGCTTACGCGATTATGCTGCTGCCCTCAAAGACTTTGATAATTCCCTAAAAGCCAACCCCAAATTTTACAACGCTCTCGATCAACGAGGCAGCGCTAACTTTCGTTTGGGAAAAATGAAAGAAGCAGGCGCTGATTTTGATGAATACATCAAGCTTGTACCGGATGAATACCCAGGCCATTGGCGCAGGGGTATTGTTCTTTATTACCTTGGCCGATTCAAGGAAGGAAAGGAACAATTTGAATCCTATCAGAAAGTGGAAAACAGTGATGTGGAGAATGGCGTATGGCATTATCTTTGTTTTGCCCGTGCTGAAACCCCTGAAAAAGCACGTGCTGCGATGCTTCCCATTCAAGGCGATCGCAGGGTTCCCATGACAGAAGTCTATTTAATGTTCCAAGGGAAGTTCGCACCCGAGAAAATTCTTGAGATCGCTGCCAACGCCCCTGCTGATCAGGAAAAAATCGCACCCTTCTATGCTCATCTTTACCTCGGGCTTTATTACGAATCCATCGATGATAAGAAAAAAGCTGCTGAACATATGGAAAAGGCAGCCAAGCTTGGGCCTTTAGATCATTACATGGGTGATGTTGCAAGAGTGCATTGGAATATTCTGAAAAAAGATAAGGATCGTTAATCAGGATGGGTACGCAATCCAAGATTCCTCCGCTGGATGATCCGGTGGAGAAACATATGCACAGGGAGGTTTCTTCGCTTAAAACAGGCCAAACTGTTTCCGAGGCGCTTGCATCTATTCGCAATTCCCCGCCTTTTGCATCAAATATTATTTACTTTTATGTCGTAGATGATCTGGGGAAACTTCAGGGAATCATGGCCACTCGCTCGCTTCTTTTAAGCGCACCCGAAAAACTTATCGATGATTTAATGGTTAAAAGGCCCGTTGCTATTCCCACCTTTGCAACCATCTTCGATGCATGCGAATTTTTTACCATGTATAAGTTCCTTGCTTTTCCGATAGTCGATGAACAGGGTGTTCTTGTAGGAATGCTCGATATCCGTACTTATAACGCAGAAATAAGTAGCATGAACGAGGATCTTTTCCAGGGCCTTCCGAAAGATAGCTACGATGATCTTTTTCAACTTATCGGGGTTCATTGGGAAGAGGCTAAAAATTCCGGGATTTGGACTGGGTTTTCCGTTCGATTTCCTTGGCTGGTGTGTAATGTTGTTGGAGGCTTGGTTGCAGCATTCTTGCTTGGCTTGTTTGAATACGAACTCGAAAGATTTGTTGTGCTTGCGCTCTTTATTCCTGTCGTGCTTGCACTTGCAGAAAGTGTCGCCATCCAATCAGTGAGTATTTCCCTTCAATCCATGCACAAGGATGGCCTTACCTGGGCCAAGCTTTTTATTAAGCTTTATCGCGAGGGATTGACTGGGTTTGCTTTGGGTTTGGGAACAGCATTGCTTGTGGTGGTTTATTCTTATCTACGGTTTTGGGATGTGCCTCTTACTGCCACCTTGCTTGTGGGGATTACGGGTGGGGTTACCTTGGCTGCTGCTGCAGGGCAGGGGGTCCCGAATATTTTGAAAATTATGAAGATGAATCCGCAGGTTGCTGCGGGCCCTATCGCCCTTGTTTGTGCAGATATGGCTGCTTTGGTGTTTTATCTCCTCTCAGCAAGATTTTTCTTTGGTTAGTAAAGGGGGAGAGACTTACTAAAGCCTCGTTCATAGAATAATATTGAAGTAATAGCGCTCGTAGCTCAGGGGATAGAGCATCGGTTTCCTAAATCGAGGGTCGTAGGTTCAATTCCTACCGGGCGCACTTCTCTTTTCCTCGGTAAAACCCCTTTAACTTCTGAACTATCAACACCTTGTAGAATCGTAAGATTTTCTATTTCAGATTCTTGTAGACTCTCTAGATACCCCAAAGGTTCTAATTTTTGGACGCCTTTTTGGACGCCTAAGATGTTTTGGGCGACTTCTTGGTGGCCTTTATCAGTGTTGGGTATTCCCTAGGCTTACTTGTCGCAATCTTATTATTTGAAGTGTGCTTGTTGCGATGGAGTTTGAGTAATAACTTGCTCGTCTGTCTTTACGTTACAAAAATAATTATATCTGACAGCGGTATTGGGCCATTGCGTTAGTGATAGATCAACAATCAAGATCAATTAGTTGTAATCCAAATTTGATAAGTAATTTTATCACTAGCGATTTGATTGGTTCGAGAAGATGTTTTGCTGATGGACAATGCATGTAAATTGTTTTAGCATAAATTGGTTAATTTATTTCTATTGGAAAAAGCCATGAAAAGTTTGTTTGTAACCGTATTTACAATAAGCCTATTAGCTTGTTTTTTTGTAACGGCCCAAGAAGAAAAGTCAGGGAAAGTTGAAACTACAGACTTGGGTAAAGGCGTAAAGTTGGAAATGGTTTTTATTCCTGCTGGTAAATTCAAGATGGGTTCCCCTGAAACTGAAAAAGGGCGGCAAAAAAATGAAGTTCAGCATGTAGTTACCATTACAAAAAGTTTTTTGATGGGAAAATACGAAGTAACGCAGGAGCAGTGGGAAGCTTTGATGGGTAAAAATCCTAGCGTTAATGTTGGGCCAAAATTACCCGTAACGAATGTATCCTGGGTTGAGTGCCAAGAATTTATTAAGGTTTTGAATTCAAAAACTAAAGGGGGATATCGTTTACCTACTGAATCTGAGTGGGAATATGCATGCAGGGCGGGTACAACTACTGCAACTGCTTTTGGTGAAACCATTACAAGCAAAGATGCTAACTATGATGAGTCAAAAATTGATAAACCTGTCCCAGTTGGGGGTTATAAACCCAATGCCTTTGGTTTGTACGATATGCATGGCAATGTCTGGGAATGGTGCAGTGATTGGTATGCAAATTACCCTGAAGGCCCATTAGTAGATCCAGTAGGGCCAAAAGAGGGCGCTCGCCGTGTTTTAAGGGGTGGTTCGTTCAATTATTTTCATGTCTCGAATATTCGGTCTTCTTATCGGGGGGATTTTGTTTTGCCTACTAGCCGTACCATTGGTATTGGTTTTCGTTTGGCAAAGACTAATTAATCTCTGTTATCATCTTTTAAAATAGTTCGATAATTTAAATTCTTACAAAAGATGAAAAACCATGGCGGTTGACTTCGAAACATTTCTACAACGATTACTTGATTCTGGAATATTAACAGAACAAAAATTAAGTGCTGTCGAACAGAAAAAGATTCATCATCAAAATGTTGAATCTTTTATTCAGGATTTAATCGAATCTAAACTACTGACCAAATTTCAGGCAGAACAAATAATTGCAGTTAAAGGCGAAAGTCTGGCTTTTGGCAAATACATCATTCAAGAAAAACTTGGTGCAGGTGGTATGGGGCAGGTTTATAAAGCATACCATCCAGAGGCCGCAAAGTTAGTTGCAATCAAAGTTATTCTTCCTCAAGGGAAGTTGGATGCGGAATCTATTAAGAGGTTTGAAAGGGAGGTAAAAGCTTCCGAAAAGTTGGTTCACCCGAATATTATTGCGGTGCTGGATTCCGGGCGTATCAATGACCAACTTTTCATGGTGATGGAACTTATTGAAGGGAAAGACCTTTTTGAACTAATCAATGAGAAGGGGAAGTTGCCGGTTAACGAAGCCGTTGCGTACATCATTCAGGCTGCAAGGGCGCTTGAACATGCTCATGCAAACGGCGTGATACACCGAGATGTAAAGCCTGCAAACTTAATCGCAGATCCGCAAGGGTTTTTGAAAATAGTTGATATGGGGTTGGCAAAGATTCACGCAGGGGAAAATGAAGATATAGTGTCTATGCTGACTAGTAATACTGCGATCATGGGTTCTGCCGATTTCATGTCGCCTGAACAAACAGTTTCAACAAAAAATGTCGATGCCCGGACTGATATTTATAGTCTGGGGGCAAGCTTTTATTTTCTGCTGACTGCGAAGGTGATGTATCCGCAGAAAACTATTTTTTCGAAGTTGATCGCCCATAGGCAGGCTCCGATTTCATCTTTAAAATTGTTGCGCTCCGATGTTTCACAAAAGCTTGATGATGTTTATACGAAGATGGTTGCGAAGAAGGTGGAAGATCGATATCAAAGCATGACGAAATTGATTTTAGATTTGGAATCATTGGAAAAAGAATCTGGAACCCAGGATCGTTTGAAGCAAGGCGCAGCATTTAATCCATTCCAAGTTAACGGCGTTAATTTTCTTGATCTCGATGACAATTCGTTAAAGACAAAAAAGAGCACAGGTGTATTTGCGAATAAGAAGATTGCCTTGTTTGGTACTGGATTGCTGTTTGTGGTTGGGTTGGTTTTTGTCGTGCTTTTTATCACGAAGAATACTTTGGTGAAAAATGATCTCAACAATACCAACGATGCCCAAGAAGCTTTTCTCGAGCCACCTTTTGACAACAACCAAGCGCAGGAAGCGCAACAAGCCTTGGCCAAAACTTTAGGCTTGGCGGTTGAAACTACGGCAGATCTCGGTAGGGAAGTCAACCTTGCGATGATATTAATTCCGCAGGGGAAATTTGTCATGGGTTCTCCTCTTTTAGAACCGGGTCATAAGGATGATGAACTCCAGCATCAGGTCGTTTTCTCTAGGCCCTATTTCATTGGGAAGTATGAAGTAACCCAAGAGCAATGGGAAGCTGTAATGGGTGATAACCCTAGTCAAACAAAGGGTGCTAAGTTGCCCGTTACGAATATCTCTTGGAATGATTGCAAGAACTTTATCAGCAAGTTAAATGCAAAGACTGAAAGTAATTATCGATTGCCTACGGAAGCAGAGTGGGAATTTGCGTGTCGATCTGGTGCGAAATCTGCATATAGCGTTGGGGAAAAAATCACGAAGAATGATGCTAATTATGAAAATGTTAAGGGCGGTGCAAAACCAGTGGGTAGTTACAAACCCAACTCCTTTGGCTTATACGATATGCATGGCAATGTCTGGGAGTTTTGTTCTGATTGTTATGGTGCATATTCAGCCGGCAAATCTTTAGATCCGATGGGCATTAAGAATGCCCGCGATCATGTGTTACGAGGCGGATCGTTTTTTGTTGATGGCATTTTGCTTCGTAGCTCAACACGAGACTATGTTGCTCCAGATTTTCATAATATTGTGATTGGCTTCCGCCTCGCAAAATCTAATTAAGGCTTATGTCTTGTCGTTAGCAGAGACTAGTTTTTCGCTAAAAAAATGATTATTTGAGTTGTTGAATTTATGTCAAGGAGCCAGCTTTTCTTTGGCTCCTTGACATAGTCGCAAGTTATTAAACAAAACCGCTTAGGGCAGTGTGTCGATAACTTCGCCGCCTGAAATGGTGGCAAGGTTTCGGTATAAGTTCAAATCAATTGCTTCGACTATAAACTTGACACTTCCATCTGCAAAAGCAAAGTTTCCCCCACCAGTATGCCTGCTTCGGAATGAATAAAGATTTTCCCAATTGTTGGGGTTGTTGAATCCTGGTTGCCCTGTAACGAGCCCATTATTAAGAGGAATTGCGCAAGTCCCTGTCGCGTGATTGGCGCGAACCCATCCACAGTGAGTATTGATATCCATTAAATCTTCGCCAATCATAAGGGTGTTGCTGGTTCCATCAGCGATTCTGCTTAATTGCAGGGCCCGAGTATTGTCTGAGCGGTAGAAAATACCGTTGCCGGCATCAATGCCATTGTTGTTTCCTGTATGCCCGGTATTTAGGAAACTGCCCCAGCCCCAGTTGCTGCCTGCCACGCCCTTATAGTTTGTGGGGCCGGTTCCAGAAGCAGTGCTGCCGTTGGCCCGGTTGGTGCTTAACTTGCCGCTGCTTGGGTCGCTAGGGCATACGTAGGATTTAATAACAACGGCTTGAATAGCTGCCAGGCTATTAAAGGTTGGCACATCAGCGGCAGCGGGGGTTGGCCCAAAGCTATCTTGGCGAAGATTGCTGAAAAGGCCAGCCTGCTCAATAAAAGGAAGGATTCGCACAAGCCAGCTCCAAGACCGACCATTATCATCATAGCCATAAGTGTTAGGATTTAAATTATATGGTATTTGGTTTTGCGCATCTTGAAAGCCATGAACTGCAAGGGCGATTTGCTTGAGGTTATTCGAGCATGTCAGGCGAGCAGAGGACTCGCGGACTTTTTGAACCGCGGGTAATAGAAGGCCAATCAAAATGGCAATGATAGCAATTACTACCAGTAATTCGATTAAGGTAAACCCCTTGATTCTTTGGCTTGACTTGAACATGAAATCACCTCATTAAAGGAGAAATGAAAAAAAGAAGATTGAAAAGATTCCTATTTATTTTGTCACTTTGAGTTCGTAATTACTTGGTGGCGCATTAGCCTTCACTTCAACAGAAAGTGGCGTTGTATCTTTGGAACTATACTTCCCGCTAATTAATTGTTTAAGTGTTGAGTAAGGGTCTTTTGGGTTTGTAGGTTCGGAGTAGTTAACTGTGACTTTGTACCAACCTTCAGGAATACCGGGTTTGCCACCGAAATTAAGAGTGTACTGTCCAGTTTCGGTTACCGTGGCTACTGCAATCGACTTGGCCAAATTACCCTTGGAAGAGTCTGGGTGAAAATTGATGACAGCCGTTTTGGATTTGTCGGTGGTGATAGGTTTGTCATCAAGAAGCAATTGCCCAGAGACTGGGGGAAGAATTGGGGTGCTGCAACCTGCAATTACGAGTGTGAAAACGATGAAAGTTGAGATAATATAAGCATATTTTAAGGAAAAGAACCGGAAAGAGATCATTGGGTGGCTCGAGCTTAGGGGACAGAAACTTATCACATTATTTTAGAATAAATTTAAAAACTATTAAAAGCAAGTGAGAAAAGGGAAGAATGTTTTATTTATCTTCGGATTGCGCGGCCTTTAAATTTGGGTTGCTAGCATGGGCATTTTACTACCTATAATAACAATATATTTTGTTGCGCCCCAAGCGTTTTATTGCTTGTGCTAGATGCATCGTCTGATTGCAGGAGAGATTTCTATGGATACTTTTGAAAATGCCTCGCCGCCTCATGAACAACCTGAAAAAGTTCTCGCCAAGTGCTGGGAATGTGGCGAAATGAAAATGTGCTTTGAACATATCGTTTGTTGCACTGGTACTCGTTTCCATACATGCCCTGCCTGCAGAATTCTCATAAATCAGAAGGCTTCATGAATAATCTTGATCATGAATTCTTTATGAGGCGGGCCATCGAACTTGCTTTGAACGTTCCACAGGTACCTTTTGGAGCATTGATTGTAAATCGTGATACCAACGAAATTCTGGCTGAAGGTTGGAATAAAACCAATATTAATCCAACATGGCATGGCGAAATCGATGCAATCAATCAACTAGCATTGCATCATAATGCTGCTGATTATTCAAAACTCGTTTTGTACACAACGGCTGAGCCTTGCCCCATGTGTCAGGCTGCAATTCTTTGGGCAGGTATTGGCATGGTGGTATTTGGCACTTCGATAAGATTTTTACAGAGCAATGGCTGGCATCAGATTGATATTCTTGCCGATGAGGTGGTTCGCCGTAGTCCTCATTGGCATTGTGATCTTATAGTTGGGGTTTTGGAAAAAGATTGCAACGCACTTTTTCAGTCATGTAATGGATGATTGTGATTGATAGCTTAGGCCATGCTGATCTTAAAAATATTTAGCGGGTTATATCTGTTATGCCTCAATTTGAACGCTACCTAGGAATTGATTATTCGGGGGCTCAAACGCCAGTGAATAGCCTGCCCGGCTTGCAAGTTTATGAGGCCACTCCTAGGCGACTTCCCTGCGAAATAAAAGTTTCTCAAAGCGCGCAAGGATATTCCAAAAAAAAGCATTGGTCACGCAAGGGCATTGCAGAATTTCTCGCCCATGAGCTTCAAGAGGGGCCTTGCACCCTTGTTGGAATCGACCATGGGTTTTCATTTCCCCTTTCTTATTTTAACGAACATTCCCTGCCACATGATTGGCATAAATTCTTAGATGATTTTCAACAACATTGGCCCACCGATTTGGATCATATGAAAGTTGATTTTATTCGTAATGGCATCGAGGGGAATGGAGTTGCGCGCATGGGGAATTCCCGTTGGCGTAGGTTGGCAGAGCATCGCTGTGGTGCAAAATCGGTTTTTCATTTTGATGTGCAGGGTTCGGTTGCAAAGTCAACCCACACAGGGTTGCCCTGGTTGCGATTTTTACGTCAGCAGTTGGGGGAAAGATTACACTTCTGGCCTTTTGATGGTTGGGAACCGCCGTTAGGGAAGTCGGTGATTGCAGAAGTTTATCCTTCTTTATGTAACCAGAATTATGCCAATCAAGGTGTTTCTTCGCATCAGCATGATGCTTATTGTGTAGCAAGGTGGATGAGGCAGAGTGATTTGGCGGGAAATCTTTCAGCCTTTTTTCAACCTGAATTAAGCTCATCAGAAATAAAGCAAGCTAGTGTTGAAGGTTGGATACTAGGCTTGTGTTAAAAGAAAAATGCACATAAATCGTTACGATCAGGGATGATTAATTTTAATGCCCACTACCCTTTGTCTCGTTGTCTTGCGTGTTTTTTTTGAGTTTTCTTGAGGGATAAATGATTGATTAAATAAGTGCTAGGTTATTTGGCTTGGTTGTGACTATTTAAATTAGAACAAGGAGCCAGATATATCATGTTCCTTGATAGTGGCTAACTAAGTAAGAATAACCGAATTAGGGCAGGGGGCCGGTTGCTTATTATCCAGAATGGCTGGCAAGATTCCGGTATAAATTCAGATCGATTGCTTCAACAATAAACTTGACGCTGCCATCTGCAAAAGCAAAGTTCCCGCCTGCGGTATGCCTGCTTCGGAATGAATAAAGATTGGGCCAATCGCCTGGGTTGTTGAATCCTGGTTGCCCTGTAACTAATCCATTATTGAGAGGTATGGCGCATGTACCCGTGGCGTAGTTGGAACGAACCCAGCCGCAGTGAGTATGGTCGATTTGGGCGTTGGGAAAATCGCCTTAACAAATCTGGCAATAAGGTTTTGAAGCGGTGAAAACCTTAGGCAATGATTTCCTTCAATACGCCGGTGCTGTCACCATGCCTTTCAGATTCAACGCCAACGCCATGGAGCATCGCCAGCCAAGCATTGCAAAGAGGAGTATCTTTCGGGGCGACAATGTTGTGGCCAAGCTTTAGGTTGGCACCACGCCCAGCGATGATTGTGGGGCAGTTACTTAGTTCATGCCCGGTGCGTATGTTGCTGCCGTATGCAAGGGCGACATTGTCAAAGAGGCTGGTACCGTTCGTCTCTTTTGTCGCTTTCAATTTGTCTAGGAAGCCGGCCAGCAATTCGCTTTGGGCAAGGTCACGGCGTTGGGATGCGTCCAGTTTTTCACCAAGGGTGGTATGGTAATGGCTCATGTCGTGTGGGTGGACCTTGATCCCTAGGGCTGTAAGCAGGGTGTTCACAGGCTGACGAAATGTCATTACCCTTGTACTGTCTGTCTGCATGGCTGCGATCATGATGTCGTATATAAGCTTGATTTCTTCGCGCCCATCCACCCCCGGTTTTGGCTCGGGTATGGGTGATTTGGGTTGAGGGACCCCGATCCACTGTTCTTCCTTTGCTAACCGGGTTTCGATATCCCGTATTCCTTGAAAATATTCCTCAAGTTTTGCGTTGTCGTTCTTAGCCAAGCCTCGCTGCATGGATCGTGCATTATCCAAGACTGCATCCAAAACACTTCGTTTTTGTGACAGCATAGCTTTTTGCAGATCAATCGGGGTAGTGTCCTTTGCAAAAAGTTTGTGATATGCCGCCATGGGGCCGTTTAGCCCTCCGACAGGCTTTCCACTCACATCCCATGCCATGGACAAACCCGGGCCATGACCGCTTAAGTCGCCAGTTTGGCTACCATTAAATTGTAAGGAAGAAAATCTGGTCTTAAGCCCAAGTTTCGAAGCAGCCACTTGATCGGCACTAATGTTATTGTGGAAGCTTTGCCCTGGCTGTGCATACCTGTTTGCCCCGGTAAGCCACATGGTGCTTCCCCAGTGGCCTTCGTTGGAATATTTGTTCCATAACCCTTGTACCACGCTAAAATCAGACTTGTGTCTTTCAAGCGGTTTAAGACCTACAGGCAGTTCGTAATCCTTTCCAAGGTTTTTGATATCAGGGTACCAGGTTTTTTCGGTAATACCCCAGCCGAACCCTAGGAAAATCAGCCTCTTGGGGGCAATCGATGGAACGGCCGCTCCGGCAAATCGCCTGACGCCCAGTGACTCCAGCATGGGTAGGGCAATTAATGCGGTGCTGGATTGTAAAAAGTGGCGGCGATGTGTCATGGAAAGTACCTCAGGATTATAATTATTATCGACTGCGACTGTATAAAACTAGACCCTTACTTGGTGTGAAACTCGCGACTGGAAACAAGGGAGTGTATAAATTCCCTGAATCCATAGTTTCGGGACTTTACGGTATTCATCATTTCCTTGACCAAGGGATCATCAGTGAAACCGATGGGCCGGCCCAGGCCATATTCAATTAATACTGTGCTAAGACCTTTGGCAAAGTCATCTTTTTTTGCAAAAATGATATCCCGCAACTCGACAAAATTGCTGAAAGAAGATCCCTTGTGAAGACTGGCGGATGGGTCAATGATCCATGTTTTATTTGCTCCCTTGATCGGTTTCCCATTCTCATCCATGACCTGGTAACTGTCTTCAGTGCGCCATTGGCCCACGGCATCAAAATTTTCCAACCCAAAACCAATGGGGTCGATCTTTCTGTGGCAATTTGCACATTGGGGGCTTTCCTGGTGGGCCAGAAGCCTTTCCCGAGTGGTTAAAGCTTTTCCTGCAAGGCGCGTGATTTGGGGTACATTTGCAGGGGCGGGCGGCGGAGGATCATTTAAAAGTTTTCTCAAAACCCAGGCACCTCTTTCCACGGGGCTTGTTCGGTCTCCGTTTCCGCCCATCACATGGATGGCTGCCATGCCAAGCAGGCCGCCCCGCGGAGAACCATCTGGAAGCATGACTTTCCGGTAGGTGTCACCCGTGACACCAGGAATTCCATAGTATTCTCCAAGTAAGTGATTGATCACCACATAATTTGACTTTAAAAGGTCGGTTACCGGTGCATTGTGAATTAATAAATGCTGGAAGGTTTCATACACCTCATTTTTTGCTGCAAGCCGGGTGCTGTCGTCAAATTGTGGATACTTGACACGGTTGACCTCAAAAAAATCCAGACGATCCATTCCCAACCATTGAAAAACAAAACCCCGGATAAAATCCATCGATCTTGGGTCATCTAGAAGTCGGTTTGTTTGTTCAGCAAGCACATTGGCTTTCATTAACTCGCCATTTTTACCGAGTTCGAGCAATTCCCGGTCTGGCGGGGCACTCCATAGGAAATAGGAAAGTCGCGATGCAAGTTCAGATCCTGTGAGTGGCCGGCTTCGATTGTCAGGGGTTGGTTCCGCCAAATACAGGAACATCGGGGAAGCTAAGATAATTGCAAGGGTTTCTTTGAAGGCGATTGACGGTTTTAACCCAGATTTTACCTGGTTGGAATAAATCGTGGTTAGTTGATTCAAATAGCTTGGTGGGGGTTCGGTGCCTCGAAATGCTTCTTTTGCAAACCGTGAAAATGCCGCTTTCACCTCGTCGGTAGAAGGTGCCTTGGCATTATCATCGAGGATCATGCCAATTGCTTCCAGACCGGGGGGAATCAATTTCGAAGCGTCATTAATTCTTTCAATTTCGATGTAATCAATCCAAAGAACGGCCTCTGGCCCAATTCCATTTCTTTTCACGGCCTCGCTGCGCTTTCTTCCCCCATCTTCGTTGTTATCCCAGGTGCCTTTTTCACGGATGAACAAGGTCCGGTCTCCACTGTCAGTTTGTGACTTGTTTAATTTGAAGGGCATTTCTATCAATTGTGGACTTTCAAAAGTTCCTGTTACTTCAAAAGTGGCCCTTACCATTCCGTTTCTTGGATGAAAGCCCACTTCCAGAAAACGCTGCCCTGGCTTTGCATTCTCGGAGGCTGCAATTTTCACGCTTAAGATATAGTCACCACTTTTCCAATCGTTTGGAACTGGCATTTGTAGGAACCCAAGAGCCATTACCGCAGGGTGCATGGTGGGTGTTCCAAGGTAGGCGCCACTGTCCAATTTGGGCTGTTTCAAATAGTATTCGTGATATTTTTGCCAGTTTTCAGCAAGGGCGGAATTTGCTTTATCAGCATTATTCTCGGTGGATTGAAACCCAAAGGATTCCGGTGATGGGGCCCCAGCTATTTTGTCCCATGAGCGCCGGAATATTGCATCATTTTTGGAGTTTTTCCTGATTGTTTCAACTATGGTTTTATTTTCTGCCCGGGCTGCGGCCTGTTCCACCGCTTTGACCCAGTTTTTGGCCCGATCACGATCTTGAATTTGGCTGGACACATACTTGGAAACCTTTTCGTTAGCAGTTTCGCATTCATAGCGAACCTTTGAAAGCCCCGGAGCCGATATGGAATTTAACTGCCGGTTATCACCGATCTGGAACTTTGCAGGCATTGGGGCCACGATTTTTCCAGCATCTGTAATCCGTTCGATTTCCATCCAGTCCACCCATAGGGCAAGCTCTGGTCCAATCCCATTTTTTGATTTGCCGGAATTGAAAATCTGCCTTGTTTGCAAGTAGTGGTCATTGCTGCCTTTTTCTCGGATAAACAAGGTGCGATTGTCTCGGGTGAAATGTTCCTTGGTAATTTTAAGCGGAATTTCAATAACCTGGGGCTTGCCAGTAGTGCCTGTCACCTGGTGGGTGCTTATCACCTGTCCATTCCTAGGATGGATTCCAAATTCTATAAACCGTCGTTCCAAGGGAGAGTTTTCAAGCGCACCGATTCGGATTCTTACCATGTAATTTCCAACAGGCCAACCATGGGGAACTTGGAGGCTTACGAAGTCGTTTCCGTAATCGCCCGCCATAATGGTTAGGTATGCTCCGGTATCAAGGTGTTTTTGGTGAAGATAATTTTCATGGTAGGGTCTCATGTACCCGCTGCCCTGCTTGGTTTCGTAATTAAGGGCGCCATTTGCTTTGTCCGCATTGTTCTCAACAGTGCGAAAACCATATTCCTCTGGAGCAGGGGCACCTTTTATCAATCCCCAGGAACGCCGGAATGTTGCATCGTTTTTTGAATCTTTGCGCAGCTTTTCTACGACCTCTGAATTTTCGGGACGAGAGGCAGCACTATCGACAGCTTTTGCCCAACTTTTGGCCCTTTCCAGTTCATCCAATGTGTCTTGGTATTTTTTTTGTATCCGTTTCAAGGAATCCTCAGATTCATAGCGTAAATTTCTTTGTTCACCAGCAGATTTTTGCCAAAGAAAAGCCTCTTCAATGGCTTCACGGCCAAGGGCCTGATATTGTTCAAATTGGTTCCCTGACATGAATAAATTTTGGCCTGCGGTGTCAAAACCACCAGTTCCCGTGTCACCTGGAAGTTCACTGACATTAATTTCCACCCCTAGTAGTTCTTTAAGGGTGTTTTTGTATTCGCGGCGATTAAGTCGCCTCATGGTAATAATGCCCTTCTGGTCAGTAAGGCTTTTTCTTGCAAGAACCATAGCTTTGGATAGGTCGTCTAGAAAATCAGTCTTTGCGACTGAAGGCAATTGTTTTTGATTTTCGGGTGGCATTTCGCCGGAATTGATCGCATTTAATACTTTTTGCCAGCGCTCTGCGGTTTCTATCTCACTTATTTTATAGGGAAGGTTATCGAGACGAAATTTCCCCTTTTGATTTCGCTCATCGTGGCATTTCAGGCAATACATATCAAGGATTTGCCTGTGTTTGGAATCCATAACAACGGAATTGGATGGTTCTTCGCCAATTGAAACCGAAGTGAACCAATCAGCCATCATGATCCATGCAAATGCAACTAAAGTGAGTTTAATGAAGAAATTTTTCATGGTGTGGATTCGCCTAAAAACAATCAAGCAAGATTTTTTATTATAACCAATAGAAATTAAGAAGGTAAGAAATTTTCAATTCATTTGCATTTAAGCAAATCACTTGTCTTTGCAATTAATTAATAGACTAATATGCCTATTCACTTTTATTAACGGGAATATGCCTAGCTTCTTTAAAGTAATACCCTGCTTAAAAGGAAGAAAATTGATACTTTTCTCGATTTTTTAAAGTCATCAAAACAATCTTGGCAGGCTTTTCAGTTTTAAAATGTTGACCTTGTTTTTCAGCACTTGATTGAAGAACAATTGGAAGATTTTTAATCATTCCAGATGAGGATTTCGGAAACGCCACTGCGGGCTTTTCCTGCATGAGTGAAAACGACCCTAGCTTTACTGGCTTTCACCGTGTTAAAGGTGATTTGGTTAAACTGCCCGCCAATAGGTTTTTCAGGAAGTTTTTTGGGAGAGAGAACTTCTTTCCATTCTGAACCATTCCAGAATTGAACATCGTAATTAGTGGGAGGTTGGACCCCGCCACGATCATCGTAAATTGCAAGTTCGATTTTATTGAAGGATTTTTCTGAACCAAAATCGACCTCGAGCCAGTCGGAAAGATTTGGGGATTCGTAGCTGGTCCAACGATTGGTGGGGGAGGGGAGGAAGTTGGTTTTTCCATCGATTGCAGAAGCGGGTTTACCCCCAAAGCGGTCGGCATAAGATGCTGAAGCTTTTGGAAAGGGTAGGTTGCCCGGATTAAAAGCAATATTGCCTGGCGGGTTAATTGGTTGTGAGATTGGCAGAAGGGCATCACCCCAGATTTCGATTTCCGAAAGTCCGGACTTGGTATTGTCTGAGTGATGCAATGTGATGCGGATCTTTGTCAGATCCATTTCAGGAAAAGTAATGGTATTGGCTTTTCTGCCCACGGGTTTACCTGTGGAAAGTGTTTGGTTAGGGATGAGTGCCCAAGTGTTATCAACCCATTGTTCGAGAGTGAGTTTTGCAGGTGGTGTAACATTTTTGCCATCATCGAGAAGATAAAGTTTAACGGAGTGAACTTTCCGTTTGCTGCCCAGATCAATGGAGACCCAGTCGGTTGGGTTGGGGGAACCTTCGCAGGTCCAGCGGTTGGGTGGAGAAATATGGTACCAATAGTTTCCATCGATGAGCTTGGAAATTGGAGTTTTTGGGTTAACAAAAGAAGACGCTAATCTGGGGTAATAATCGCCATCGTTATTGACCGCATAGTTGACTTGGGAAAGATTAGATTTGATTGCGTTTTTTTCGAGCAATGGGAGTTTTGCAGTAAGAGGGCCAAGTTCTGGGCTATTGGCGATTTCCTTGCCATTTGCAAAAAGCCTAAGCCCTTTGCCTTTGTTGTACCTGCTGCCGTCTTTGTCCCAAATAACACTAATAAGGTGGTCTTTGTATGGTACATCAGAAAGTGCGAAGTAAGGCCAGGATGTGGGAGCCAGCGGTTTGACTTCGAGTGTATTGTCATCGCGTGGGATGATGCCAACTAGGCCGGTGATCAGAAGGTCGTTGAAGGAGGAATGAAAATAATGCTCGCTATGGTTATAGCCATCATGTCCTTCGAAGGATCCGGTGTCAGGATTGCAGGCCTCTGCGAGGTAAGGCACGCCATTTTTTCGATGGGTTTTGGAAAAGGTCTTGAAGAGTTCAAAGTAGTCGGAAGCGTTGACGATAGTTTGGGGGTAATTTTGAAGGAGGTTAGCCATGGCTTTGAGGGTTTGGCTTGTTGCGTAGGGCCATGACTGGCCACTCCACCAGCAGCAGGATTTTTTTAGAAGGAACATGGGGTCGTTTCGTTCGACGGTGCTGGGGCCAAAAGGGGCTTTGAAGCCATCCGCCTGCAATAATTTTTTCCATGATTCTTCATAGCCTTTGTTCGGATCGGGCAAGTTGAATTGCCACGGAATATAGCCGATCAGTTCTCTGCCATATTCGCTTCCTGCATATTTTCCTGATTGGTAGGTGAGGGTAAGGGCGTTGGTTTTGAAGCCATCGGCTTCTTCATCGCGTTGAGAAAGAGGGAAGAAGAATTTTCGTTTGGGGTCCCAAAGCTGTTTTTGCAGATTATCCTTAATGCCTTCTGCTTTGTTGCGAAACAGGGTAGAAGTATTTTTGTCGTTTGCGAGGTCTGCAATTTTGGCGATGGCGATGGCATCGGCGTACATATAGGAATTGATGGTGGGTCTGAATGCAGGGGCACCTCGAAGGATATCTTTTGTTTGCCTGCTGTTGATGTTGAATTCCATTCCATCATCATGGCCATTTTGCCAGAAGAGGCCGATTTTTGGAGTGAAGAATCGTTTTTCCCAACCTTCATGATTAGTTTTCAGGCTGGATAAAAGTTCGGTAATGAAGGAATGGCTTGGGTGGATTTGATGAGTGGCCCAGACGGAATCGGCAAGCCAGGTGCTGTAGTTCCTGGGTTGAGCGCCCGGGGTTTTAAGCCAGTAGCGGCAATAATCTAGTGAATAGCGGTTGTTGCGTAGCCACCGGGCTTCATAAAGTTGGTGGCCTGCAGGGCAGGAAATTGCACCATACGTGCCCGACCAAAAAGGGCGGTCGATGAATTCCGTGAACGAGTACCCTGAATTGGCCGAACCATAGGTAAGGTGTTTGGTCAGAAGTTCCCAGCGATAATAGTAGGTGGTTTGAATTTCGGAATCGGGGCACTCGAAAAAAGGGATGTTGGATTTATACCAGTCCCAATCTTTATTATCCCAGAAGGTTTCTTTTTCGAGTAGCTCTTGTTTTGGCAACAGCGGGGTTTGTGCTAAGGTTGGTGAAACAAATGCAAGAAAAAGAACGATTGCAAATGTATAGCTAGTTTTCATTAAACCCATCCAAAGAAAACGGTTTGTTTATGCGGCATGTTAAAATCAATCGTAGTTTATTCGTGATTAAAATCCAGTTTAATTGGTCGATCAATTGAACCGTCTTACGGATTTTTACTCGGTGCGAATCACGCGCTTGATTCCAATTGGGTTGATAAATGCCTCAGCCTTGATGGGATTTGCAAGAATCTTTGAAAGAATGTTAGATTTTTTTGATTGCCTTATCGATGAGCTAAAATGGCCAAAAAAAGTGAGGGAGTTTAGCTTAGTTCTGCTGTTTTATTGGCAATCGAATACGTTACTTCAACATAGGCCGGAAACCGGCAGATTTAAAATGTGCATCCTTGGTAAGTGCATCGGAAATTTTTAACTGTTTCATTACTTGGAAACTTAAGCAATCAGTGAACGACCAATCTTGATCTGCATGTTTAAGAAAGAAGGCTTGGGTTGAAAAAAAACGATCTGAATCAGTCCATTCGATCCTGCATGCTTGTGATTGTTCGAGCGTGGTGAAAAAGTTTGGCAACAAATGGCCGAACCCCCGTGCTTTCAGCAGTGTTGCTGTTTCATCTAAAATATAATCCGTCGTAACGAACCTGCGTTTTTGTTTTTTTGCACCAAATAAAATGCTTTCAGCTTCCTCGTGGGTGCTGTCGCCTTGGATTAGAAAGGCGTAGAAACCGCTGGTATCAATAAAAATATCATTTGTCATAAATGATGCCATCCATTTCGGCATTGCTTAGGGATGCCCCTTTTCCTATCCCGCTAAGCAGAAAAAATGGGTCATTTGGATCTTGCGTTTCCTGTATTATTGGTTCGATTCGGGCCACCGGGTTTCCTCTGCGGGTTAAAATCAGCGATTGCCCGCTTTGAACCTGCTTGATAATTTTCTCGGTATTAAGCCGAAATTCCAGCATAGATATCTTTTTCATGATTCACCTTTAAATAATAAACTTTAACTTTAACTTTAACTTTAACTTTATCAGATAAGAGCAAGAGTTGCAATTTGAAAGATTAGTTTTGCGAGTAAAAAGGGTATCGGTTGCTGCGATATCCAATGTGGTTTAAACAATTCCTGGTTTTCTCATCCTCTGGCGATGGTATTTGTTAGAATCTTTTTCAATTGGAATTCTGTATTCACAAAAATGTATGGATTGATTTTGCGCTTAAAGAAATAAGGCGCATCTCTGAAAAGGAACCCAGAAATCATGTTTGAGGAAAAGGGGATTGTAATAACAGAAACCCTTTTGAAATTGCCCCACCAAACGATCACACTTTCAGGAATAACTTCGGTAAGAAGTGGTTGTAATCCGGTGTATCCGGAGGCCAGTGGGAAAAAGGTTCTTATCTTTATGGTTAGTTTTATCTTATTGGAGAGTTTTTTCTTTTTGGTGATGGTAGCAAACTTCGAATTTTGGTTTATGGGGGTAAACCCCTTGGCAGTTTGGCGTGGGATTGGTTCTGGGAATGCAGAGAGTGTTTTGAACTTTTCGCTGGTTTTGTTCCTAACTACTATACAGGGTATAGTCTTATGTCAAATATTGATGTGGTGGATTTCGCGAAAAAGGAGGCAATGGGTGCATTATATTGTGATCACCACGGCTTCTGGGGAAACCCGGCCCTTAGAAGATTTGGACCAAAGCTTCATATTAAGGGTGGTTAAAGCGTTGGAAAAAGCCCTTGGTCAAACAACTTAAACATTATGCATCTTCTCGGATGCCCTTGAGATTTCTATAATTGCTTTTTAAGTTTCATGCTATTGTTAATCAAATGGTAATATTTTTTCGCATACTTATAAAGCAGGTTGAAAAAGAATGATGGCGCCAACCTTTGCAATCTTGGAATGGTTTCCACCCGTGTTAAACATCCTGATTTGGTTAGTCAGTGTGTTTTTGATCCTTTTGATTCTGATTCAAAAGGGAAAAGGCGGAGGATTGGCCGGAGCCTTCGGCGGTCCAGGGGGGCAAAGTGCATTCGGTTCAAAAACCGCAGATGCCTTCACAAAAATCACGCTTTATGTTGCTGGAATCTGGGTTGCGCTGATTGTTATTATGATTTGGCTAGTTCAGCCTAAAATCGTAGTATCCAGCCCGACCGATATATCGCAAATTAGTAAGGAAGGGATGCCTGCAGAAGGTGCTCCTGTGGATCCTACTCCAAAGGCGGAACCCGAATCCAAAGAAACTCCTAAAACTGAATCCAAGGATGACAAAAAAGAACCAGCCAAGGTAGAGCCAAAAGGCGCTGCCAAGGATGACAAAAAAGAACCAGTCAAGGAAGTTCCTAAAGTAGAGCCAAAAGGCGCTGCCAAGGACGACAAAAAAGAACCAGTCAAGGATGCCCCTAAGGTAGAGCCAAAGGGCGCTGCCAAGGATGATAAAAAGGCTGAAACTAAAAAGAACTAAGTGAGGCACAGCCTTTTAAAAGGCATGTGAAAGCCCGTGCTCTATAGCATGACAGGCTACGGAGAATCTTCCCACCAAGGTAAAACCTTGGCGGTTGCGATTGAGCTTCGTTCTGTAAATAATCGATATTTGAAGGTGTCATTACGGGCCCCAGAATCCTATCAGATTTTGGAACCAGAATTTGAAAAGGCCGTGCGTAAGTTGGTGCGTCGGGGAACGGTGCAGGTAAGTCTTCGAGTGCATCGGGTCAAGGAAACGCAAGAGCAGCCTTTGAGATTGGATGTTCTTAAAAGTTATTTGACTCAGGTGGCCAAGGTTGCACAGGAAGCCAACCTACCTCAAGAAGCTTGTAATTTATTGATGGGAAATGTTTTGCATCTACCCGGGATTGTTCCCGAGGGCCAGATTGGTGCAAAAACTTTGGATGAAGACTGGCCTCAAATTGAGAAAACCCTTGAGATTGCCCTAGGCAAACTGCAATCGATGCGCAGTACCGAGGGCGGGGTGATGGCGCAAGAGTTAATGGCGCTTAGAAATAAGATTTGCGAGCACCTAGCTTCGATCAAGGTTTTGATCCCGCAGGTAATGGAAGCGTATAAGGATAGATTGCTGGATAGGGTGAGGAAATTGCTGGAGAGTACTGAGGCTCAGATTCAGCCTTCCGACCTTATCCGTGAGGTTGCGATTTTTGCAGAGCGTTCCGATATTGCAGAAGAAGTTACTAGGTTAGACAGCCATCTGGAACAATTTGGCAAAGTTTTAGATCAGGAAGAAGGGGCTGGCCGAAAACTCGAGTTTCTCACACAAGAAATGGTGCGTGAAACCAACACCATGGGGTCTAAAGCTGCGGATGTGAAAATCACCCGCCATGTGGTTGAGATTAAGGGCGATTTGGAGCGCATTCGGGAGTTAATCCAGAATGTCGAATAGTACAAAACAAGCCTTTTTGGGGCCATTGATTATAATATCAGGGCCGAGCGGCAGTGGGAAATCAACCTTGGTAAAGGAATTACTTAAGGATAAGTCGATGCCTTTAGAGGGGGCGATTTCTGCAACCACCCGTACTAAGAGGCAATTTGAAGTGGATGGTGTCGATTATTTTTTCTGGGACAAAGGAATGTTCCAGCAGGAAGTCGCTAAGGGTTCTTTTCTTGAATGGGCCGAGGTGTACGGCAACTATTATGGTACATTGATTTCAGAGGTAGATGCGCGAAGAAGGCGTGGTGCCGGGGTGGTACTGGAAATTGATGTTCAAGGTGCGGGCCAGATTCGGAAGACCGGGTCGGTGAGTCAAAGTATATTTGTGGTGCCTCCTGATATGAAGGCATGCGAATCTAGGCTTCGAGCTCGGGGTACCGAGACAGAAGAAACGCTGGTCAAAAGATTGGCGAGTGCGAAACACGAGATGGAACAAGCAGTGGAATATGATTTCAAAGTCGTCAATGATGACTTGGAAAAAGCTGTAGAAAAGATCAAGGATTTTGTTAGACCGTTGTTTTTAGAAAGGTGATGCTAATGCTAGATGAACTTAAAGAAGAAGCCATTGTTAACCGAGTTGGTGGCCGCTTCAAGCTTTCCACCATGATTCAGAAAAGGCTTGCAATGCTTAGCCAAGGTGCAAAGCCTTTGGTTAACACACGCCATACCGATAAGATGGCAATTGTGTTGCAAGAGATTCTGGATGACAAAATATTTCTAGACAAGACGGGCGCGATTCAAGCTCGTGAGAAAAACGAAATGGATGCAACCCGCAGGGCGATGGAAGGTGATATTTCCGGTGAATTAGGCGCAGATTAATTAAGTTGAGGGATTTTTACTCGACGGGGTTGATTGAATGAGTGATTCGATCGAAAAGCCGACAGGTTCATCCGGAAAATATTCTTCTTTCCCTGGTGAACCTGTTTTTACTGATTCTCTTCCGAGCGATCAGGATTATGGTTATAAGCCAATATCGATCCTGGCGATTATTGGGGCAGTATTGGGTGGCTTGTTTGTGTTGACGCTTGCAGGGGGCTTCGGTGCCGCATTTTTGTTTGGCACGCCTTGGATCATGTCTCCTTGGGTCATTTTCTGGCCCGCTTTTTCCATCTTGTTAAGCTTCTTTGCCTACACTCGGATCAAAGCTTCAGATAACACCATGGGGGGTGAAAAGCTTTCCCTTTGGTCGATGCAGATTACTGCCATCTTTATTTTGTGCTACTTTGCGAATTTTGCAGGCACTTACTTTGCAGTAAGAAATCAAGCCGATACTTTTGCCAAACAATGGCTTGGGGTCATCGCAAAGGGTGAGATTGACAAGGCATTTTTGCTTACCTTAAAACCACCTCGTCCTTCTGAAGATTCCAACCTTAGAACCACTTTCGAAATTACTTATAACATTGCGCCAGACCCTTTAACTAAGGGTTCATATTCTGCATTCAAAGCTAAAGATTTTGTGCGATTGATTCAGTTTGCTGGCGATAGTGCGATCAAGTTTACGATGAAATCTGCAAGTTCCCCCGTTTATGAAATGGGCGGGTATCTGGTTAGGCTTATTTATGAAGTGAAAATACCAGACGGCACCATGGAAGTAGCAGTTGTTGCCCTTGGGCAGGAAAGCCCTACCGGTGGATATAAAGGCAGGCAATGGCAGGTGCTGGTAGATGGAACTGAGATGGTTCAAAAGTTAAAAACAAACGATGAGTCGCGCAAGAAGTTTGAGCTTTCTGTTTCTGCAACGGAATTTGCTGCAAGCTGGTGCATGGCGGTGGCAAATAAAATTTGGGAGCCAGCAGTATATGGCATAGCAGAACCAAAAGACCGCGAGCAAATAATCAAGGGCTTTACGCCTTCCATCCCTCTTGGTTTGGGGGTTGTCGGCGGGGCACTCCTACAAGCTTCTGAATCGCCTGAACGTCAGATGTTCCTTGCAGCCTCGCAACAATTATTCGATGGGAAGTTTGTTCGCGTTGGTGAAAACTTCTGGTCCGACCCCATCATGAAGGTGGCGATTCTTGACCTTCTTTCCAAGGCTTTCAGGCCAATGACTGATCATACTCCCCCCATGCAGCTTCCTGGTGGTGGGGCTTGGATAAGGGTAGAAAATGGAACTGTGCCGCGTTATCGAAATGAAGCAGGTAAAATTGAATTTGAGTTTGATTGCTTGATATTGCTGTTTCCGAAATATCTGGTTCAGGCTGCTTTTGTGGTCACAGGCGAGGAAAAAACCGATGGAACCCCTCCTGATTGGAAGGTAAAAGAGATCGTACTTTACCGTGGTGTTTCTATGCCGGTCGCTGCGCCCAAACCGGGCGGGCGTTAATCTTTATTCCTCTTTTAAATTCGTCCCGTCTAGAAGGTGACCTAGTTTGGTTTTTTTCGTTTCTAGGTAGCGCCGATTATTATCGTTGGCAAGTATCTGGATGGGAATCCGCTCGGTGATTCTTAAACCATACCCATCAAGGCCTACGACTTTTTTCGGGTTGTTGGTAAGAAGTTTTATATCCCGGATACCAAGATCATTGAGAATTTGCGCTCCGATGCCATAATGCCTCAAATCGGCACCAAATCCCAGCTTCTGATTAGCTTCTACGGTGTCTAAGCCTTCTTCCTGTTGAAGTTTGTACGCTTTTAATTTGGAAAGCAGGCCTATGCCACGCCCCTCCTGCCTCATGTAAAGAAGCACCCCTTTGCCCACTTTTTCGATTTGGCGCATAGCATGATGCAACTGCGAACCGCAATCGCATAGCAGGCTATCGAAAATATCGCCCGTAAGGCACTGGCTATGAATACGCACAAGTACGGGGTCTTCTTGGATTGCAACATGTCCATTGTTTGATACGCCAACCCCACCCGCGCACAAAGCCAAATGCGGTTCAGGGTCAACCACGGAAGAATAGGCGATGAGATCAAAGTTGCCTAGTTTTGTAGGAAGTTTGAGTTCGATTTCTCTGCGGATTAATTTTTCTCGTTGTCTGCGGTGTTTGATCAGGTCTTCGATGGTGCACATTTTAAGACCATGTTTTTTGCAGTAAGGGATCAAGTCTGCTACCCGTGCCATGCTGCCATCGGGGTTTACAACTTCACAAATAACCGCAGCTTCTTTCATCCCTGCAAGCCTAGCAAGATCGACGCTGCCTTCGGTATGGCCTGCTCGAACGAGTACGCCTCCATCGCGAGCCTTAAGGCCGGGCACATGGCCTTTGCCACGAATCAAGTCGTGGGGGGTGGAGTTTTCATCGATTGCAACTTGTACGGTGCGGGCCCGATCAAAAGATGATGTTCCGGTTGTGATTCCAGTGCGGGCATCAATATATGGCGTAAAAGGGGTGCTTATCCCCTCTGAATGGGGGGAGGGAAGAACATCGAGGTTTAGTCGGTTGCAAATGGCTGTCGACATAGCCAGGCAAACTAGCCCACAACCGTTACGCATCATAAAGTTGATGTTTTCTGGGGTGGCTTTTTCAGCAGCGATAACTAAATCGCCTTCATTTTCACGATTTAGATCATCAACAACAACGATAAGCCGGCCTTGCCGGAGTTCTTCGATTGCTTCATCAATCGAACAATAAATCGAATTATCTGCAGACATTCATGACTCCACAGCAGGAAAAATACTATCTTATGATTATTGTAGCACTCCACAGATTATTTCATATCATTGATCATGCTTGCCCTATGGGTATGCGATATTGATAATAACACTAATGTGTTTGGAAATGCTTGGCAGGCTGCCACTTTAACTATCCTTCCTTTTGATATTTAAATCATCATTGGAGTTGAATTTCATGGCTAAGAAAAAAGTGGGTCTGTGGTTGATAGGTGCATGTGGCGGTGTTGGAACAACAGCAGCGCTGGGCCTTGCTGCCATTCGCAATAAGCTTTCTGACACCACATCGCTGGTGACAGAGTTGCCCCTTTTTGAAACTTTAAAGTTAGATGCTTTAGATTCATTTGTGGTGGGTGGCCATGAAATCCGTAAAGGATCATTTGTGGAAACTGCCAAGGAATTGCACCTGAAGGCAAAGATATTTGATGCAGCAATGCTTGCAGGTTCAGAGAAGGATCTTGCAGAGTGGAGCAAGAATATAAAGCCTGGTTCTGCAGTTGAATCGGGATCAACCATAGCCAAGATGGCTGATTTAGAAAAAGCGAATGTTAAAGAAACTCCTCGTCAAACCATCGAACGCATTCAATCCGATCTTAAAAACTTTCAAAAAGCAAATGATCTAGAACATGTGGTTGTGATGAGCGTGGCTTCAACCGAACCACCTTTTCAAACCGGTGTTCAGCATGAAACCCTTAAAGCTATGAATGCTGCTTTGGATGCGGGCGAAAATGTTCTCCCTACCAGTTCGATGTATGCTTGGGCCGCAGTGGATCTGGGTATGCCCTTTGTCAATTTCACCCCATCGCTGGGTGCCTCATTCCCTGCCATTCAGGAACTCGCAAAAATTAAGGGTGCGCCTCTTGCAGGGCAGGATGGCAAGACAGGCGAAACGCTGATGAAATCTGTGCTGGCGCCAATGTTTGCACTGCGCAACTGGAAGATTCTTAGCTGGGTTGGTCATAATATTTTTGGTAATCGCGATGGCATTGTCCTCGATGATCCCGCCAACAAGGCTTCCAAAATCAAAACCAAAGATCAGGTAATTTCCTCAATCGTTGGCTATAAGCCACAAACCTTGGTCACCATCGAATATATTCCTTCGATGGATGATTGGAAAACCGCTTGGAATCATATTCATTATCAGGGTTTTCTTGGCACCCCGATGATTCTTCAATTCATTTGGCAGGGTTGCGACTCTGTTTTAGCTGCGCCTTTGGTGATTGATCTTGCAAGGTTTGCACTGTTCGCAAAACGCAGGGGTGAATCGGGTATCATGCGTCATCTTTCTTGCTTCTTCAAGGGGCCTATGGGCGAAACCAATCACGATTTCTTCCAACAATTTGAAATGCTTCGCGACTACGTTGAAGAAACCGGAGAAAAATCATGAAGTTAGCTTTTAGTAGTAATGCCTATTTGCGATTCTCCTTTAACGATGCTGCTAAAAAGATTGGCAAGCTTGGTTATCAAGGAATAGAAATCATGGCGGATGTGCCCCATGCTTGGCCAGCCTTCATGCTAGAAGAACAAAAGCAGGGCATTCGTGATTCTCTTAAATCCAACAACCTTGCGATTTCCAACATCAATTCCTTCATGATGCACGCAGTCAATGATCCTAGACAGCGTTATTGGTATCCTTCTTGGATTGAACCGGATAAGCATTATCGCCAGATTCGTATCGATCACACCATGCGTTGTTTAACGATGGCAAAAGAATTGGGCGCACCTTGTATCACTACCGAACCAGGTGGTCCTGTTGAAGCCGGGGCCTCTTGGAATGCAGGGCTGAAGTTGTTTGTCGAAATGCTAAAGCCAGTGATCGAACATGCTGAAAAAGAAGGTGTTTTGTTGCTCATCGAACCGGAACCCGGTTTGTTGATTGAAACTGCAGATCAGTTTTTAGAATTCATGGGCCACATTAAGTCGCCTATGGTGGGATGCAACTTTGATATAGGCCATTCGTACTGTGTGGGAGATGACCCTGCCAGCACTATTCCTAGGCTCGCAAATTACATTAAGCATTTTCATCTCGAAGATATTGCAAGCACTCGCGTGCATCATCACCTTATTCCAGGCGATGGGGCGATCGACTTTAAAGCCGCAATCGAAGCCATCAAGGCTATTGGTTATAAAGAATGGGTAACCATCGAACTTTATCCCTACGTTGAAGATCCAGATCAGGCAGCTAAACTTGCCCGTGAACGAATTGCGCCTTTGCTTGCCTAGTGATGATTAAGCCCGCACTCGCAGGTTGATCATTTCCACGGTAAACGAGAAGCCCATTGCAAAGTAAATGTAGGCTTTGTCGATGTGTTGCCCCATGCCTTCTGCCATTAGGACAACCCCGATAAGAATTAGAAAGCTAAGTGCAAGCACTTTCAGGGTTGGATGCTTTTCAACGAAGTTGCTGACTGGCCCTGCAAAAATCATCATAACCATTACCGTGATGATCATTGCGATAATAATGACGCCTATTTCTTGCACCATCCCAACAGCGGTGATTACAGAGTCGAGTGAAAAAACAATGTCGAGCACTGCGATTTGCACGAGTACCATCGCAAAATTACTCTTGGTTTTGGGCGAATGATCAGGGTGCTCTTCGGGGTGACCTTCAAGCTTATGATGAATTTCAAATGTGCTCTTGGCGATTAAGAACATCCCTCCTGCGAGCAGGATAAGATCTTTCCAAGAAATCTCTCTGGCTTCCTCTGTTTTTGCGGCCCAGTCGGGAAGGGTTAAAACAATTTGATGCAGGCTTAAAATCCAAGATATGCTGAATAGCAGTAGTAGGCGGGTTACCAATGCAAGGATGAGGCCTATTTGTCTAGCGTAGACCCGTTGTTCCTTGGGAAGCCTACCTGCAAGAATTGCAAGAAAGATAATATTGTCAATTCCTAAAACAATTTCCATGCCGGTCAATGTGACCAGTGGGACAATCCATTCCATTACTTCTTGCCTCGATTAAATAACTTTCCTTGGATACAAATGACTTAGAAGGCATTATCATAACAAAAATAGTTTTAATGCCAGCACTAAGTTGTAAAATTCGTTTCTTTGCTGAGCAAGTGGAAGAACTGAGAATGAACATGGATTACTATGATTTTATCGTGAATGTTTATTCTGCGCTTGGCCTCGGGTTGCTCATTGGGCTTGAAAGGGAATTCAGGCAACATCCTGCGGGCCTTCGGACAAATGCTTTGGTTTGTGTTGGTTCTGCCTTATTTATGTCGCTTACTTTTTTGCTGCATGATGAGGGTAGCCCCACCAGAATTGCATCTTACATTATCAGTGGGATTGGGTTTCTTGGCGGTGGAGTGATTCTTAAGCAAGGTGTAAATATTCGTGGCATGAATACTGCTGCAACACTTTGGTGTAGTGCGGCTGTTGGTGCTATATGCGGTGCAGGGCACTGGGGATTTGCCATGGGTGGGGCTTTTACTGTTTTACTGGTTCACTTGATATTTCGGCCAATATCTTATTGGGTGTTGCGCCTTGAAAGATTTTCTGAAGAAGAGGTGAATTTTAAAATCAATGTGGTGATCACTTTTGGGAAAGACACAGCTATTAGAGCTGTGTTTGTAAAGTTTTTGGAATTAAATCCTGCACTTTCGTTGAAGTCTCTTGCAACTGCTAAGCAAGAAGCATTAAAGGAAACGGAAATTACCGCCCAGATGGTTTCGCCTGTGAACCAGCAGAATGCCATTTTGCATCTGGTTAATACTCTGAATGAAGAGCCCGGAGTCCGAGTTGTAAGTTGGGAAAAAGAACCAAGAGTAATTGATTAATAAAAGGATTATGTAAATGAGTCTTGAAAATAATGGTGGTGCCAACGGTGTTGCTTGGGATCTTAAGGATTTGTATTCCAGCATTGGTGATCCGAAATTGGACCAAGATATTGCAGATGCCCAGAGATTAGCGCAAGAATTTGAATCGCAATATCGAGGCAAGATTAGTGTCCTGAAAATTGCGGATGCAGATTTTCTTTTGCATGCCATCCAGCAGGTTGAATCCTTGTATGAAATCATGGATAGGCCAGCGATTTATGCATCTTTGGTACATGCTGCCAAGACGGACGACGCTACGCATGGGGCATTGGTTGCAAAGACTCGTGAAACCCGGACTAAAATCAACCAGCATCTTTTGTTCTTCGATCTAGAGCTGATTAAAATTCCTGATGATGTTGCAACTGCGCTCGCAAAAACTCCGCAACTTTTGAAGTATGCTCATTTTTTAGAGCAAAAGCGTGCGTGGAAGGATCATTACCTTTCTGAACCTGAAGAAAAAGTTGTGGATCTTAAAACCCTTACGGGCAGATCTGCATTTGTTAGGCTCTTTGATGAAACTGTTGCTTCGATGACTTATCCCTTCACCCAAGATGGTGCTGAGCAGAGGCTTTCGTTTCAACAAATCAATGCCAAGCTTTACGATGCAGATCGAAGCATTCGAAAAGCAGGCGCAGAGGGAATTACCAAAGGGCTGAAAGAGCAAAACAAATTGCTTTCGTACCTCTTTAACACTTTAGTGCTCGATCATCAAAATGATTGTGAAGTTAGGAAGTTTCCCACCCCCATGACCTCTAGGCATCTTGCAAACGAAACTTCCGCTGAAATGGTTCAAGCTCTTATGGATTCGGTTGAAAAGCACGGCGCAACGGTGCATCGCTATTACAAATTAAAAAAGCGTTTGCTTGGCTTGCCTTCGCTTGAGGATTACGATCGATATGCTCCGATTCAAGGTGATATGCCTATGGTTTCATGGCAGGATGCCTCGAATCTTGTTCGTGAGAGTTATCATGCACTTTCGCCCGAGGCGGGCAGGATTATTGATCAGTTTTTTGATGCGAAATGGATTGATGCGGAACTAAGGCCAGGCAAGCGAGGTGGGGCCTTTTCTTCCAGTGCAATACCTTCCGTTCATCCGTATATTCTCATGAGTTACACTGGGAAAATGCGCGATGTTTCTACCCTTGCCCATGAGTTGGGTCATGGGTTGCATCAATATCTTTCCCGGAAAAATGGCTATCTCCAGTGTGATACGCCTCTCACCACTGCTGAAACTGCAAGTGTCTTTGGGGAAATGCTTGTCTTTAAAAAACTACTCGAAAAGTATCAAGAACCCAGGGTCAGGCTCGCGCTTCTCTGTGGGAAAATTGAAGATAGTTTCGCTACGGTTTTTAGGCAGGTTGTTCTTACTCGATTCGAACAGAAAATGCACAAGGCACGAAAAGAAGAAGGCGAGCTTTCTTCGGAAAGATTCAACATGCTTTGGGCCGAAGCCAATCAGCCTATGTTTGGTGACTCGGTTAATCTTTCCGAAAACTATGGCTATTGGTGGTCCTATATTGGCCATTTTATTCATGTGCCTTTTTATTGTTATGCTTATTCTTTTGGTGAGTTGCTGGTTCTTGCTTTGGTTCAAAAGTACGAGCAGGAGAAAGAAGCGTTTGTGCCCAAGTATATGGATTTATTATCGCGTGGCGGTTCCGAATCTCCTGTAGATTTGCTTGCTAGAATGAACATCAATTTGAACGATCCTGGTTTCTGGGAGTTGGGATTGAAGTTGTTGGATCGCATGGTGACCGAGGTAGAAGAGTTGGCAACTCACTTGGGAAAGTAGGGATATGAATCAGGAAATGGTGGATGTATTGAACCTTGAAGGTGAAGTGGTAGGGGTTGCAACCAGGCAGGAAATGCGCATGGGTCGTTTGCCCCATCGCTGTGTTTACATTCTTGTGTTTAATAAAGTTGGTGAGATTTTTATTCACTTAAGAACTGCGACCAAAGATGTTTTTCCTTCGCATTGGGATGTTTGTGCGGGCGGGGTGGTGGCTGCTGGAGAGGATTTTGAAACAGGAGCCAGACGCGAAGGCTTTGAAGAATTAGGTATCTTGGCAGAACCACGATTCTTATTCCCGTTTCGATATGAAGATGAGCAAACCACGGTTTTTGCTAAAGTTTATCATTGCATTCATGATGGGCCATTTGTTTTACAGAAAGAAGAAGTGGTGCGTGGTGAATTTGTAAGTTTGGTGGATTTGGGGGAACGAATAGCCATTGAAAAGTTTTGCCCTGATGGTTTGAAGGTGTTGGAAGAAGCAAAAAGCTTTGGACTAATCTGACCCGGTTTAGCTTGAGTTTTTAATAATAATGTTGAAAGCCCTTGCTAGAATCAGTTACTTATAGATAATTACTGATATTAAGAAATTTAGTTTGTCGATTTTAGTAGAAAGTTTCAAAACATGGCATCTGATAGAACCGACCTTTCCAACAAAGATTTTTCGATGCAAGACCTTTCTAATACTAGTCTTGTTGGGGCGTTTCTGGTCAACACTAATTTTCAGCAGGCGATTTTGTTTGAGACTAATTTTTCTAAAGCCGATTTGACGGGAAGCAACTTTATCGATGCCAACCTTTTTGGTACCAAGATGATGCAGACGATTTTGGTTAATTCGAAAATGAAAGGTGCTAATCTTGTAGGCGCCAACTTGTCGAATGCCAATATGAGCGGTGCTGATCTTTCCAATGCAGATCTTACCCGGGCCAACTTTTATAAAGCCAATCTTTCCGGTGCCAATCTTTCCGGTGTTAAACTTGGCCAATCAGACTTTTCTGAATGCAACCTTACTGGTGCAATTCTCCCCCCTAATTTTAAATCTTAAGTTTATTCGCTCGCCAAGAGAAGTTGTTTGATTTAGATCAGCTTTTTTCGGTGTTGAATTCCCAGATGTGAATGTAGCCTGCCATGTCTGCTACTGCGATGCGGGTGCCATCAGGTGAAAATGACAAGGCATGAAACCAGTCTTTAAATTGGCCGCCCCTTGGCTTTCCTAATTCTTTCATCATCTTGCCTTCTGCAATATTCCAAATGCGCACAATCGTATCCCTGCCGGTGGAGGCAAGGTGTTTTCCATCAGGATGAAAGCACAGATCAGTAACACCATATTGGTGTATGGGAGATAATTCGCGGAGTTTTTTGCCCATCGATGGGTCTATCAAAAATATTTTTCCCTCGCCCTCGCCCCCTCTTCCAAGGGCCAAGATTTTACCGTCATTTGAGTAAGCAGCAGATGCGATTTGCATATCCTTAAATTCTTTGCTTAAATCGTATTGAACGGTTGAGGTTGCAACATCCCAGAGTTTTACTGCGGTGTGCCTACCTGAATCAAACACTAGGGGATACCGTTCGGAAACCAGAGCTTGTTTTAAATCTGGAGAAATCGCCACAGCGAAAGCCCAGCCTTTTACCTGCCATCGCTTTTTTTCAGCCCTCGTTTTTCGATCATAAATCGCTACCTGCCCCGCATCATCTCCGGTTACCAGTGTGGTTTCATCTTGGCTCATGGAGAGGCCGACAATCCATTCTTTGCCTTGGATTATTTTTGAGGCATCTTGAGTTTGAACTTCTACTTCTAATGGCAGTGGGGGTTTTCTACCTGAATTTTTATTGCGTTTTATATCTTCAATGGTGCGTGCGTTTAATACATGCTTGGCCATGCCCGAGGGTTTTGCTTCTATATCCCAATACTTTACAGTGTGATCATTGCTTGCGCTAATTAGCCAGCGGTTTTCTGCGCACAATAAGCGATTGATTATGTTGGAATGCCCAACCATTTGCCTGATTGGTTTAGGCGAGCTATAAAGTGGTCGTTCCGATTTGTCGGCAGGTTTACTTTTTTCGGAAGTGATTTCGACCAGTGGTTCAGGTTTATTGGGGAGTTCCCAGAGCATGATTTCGCCAAGGTTGTTGCCTGCAGCGAAATGTTTGTCGCCTATGAAACTTACTGCGGAAACCCAATCTGTATCCCAGGTGAAAGACCAAAGCAGCGTAGCTTTTTCGAAGTTCACGCTTTTGTTTGCTGTTGTGCTTTTCATAGCAGAAGGTCCTTTATTGGTTTGGATCCTTCGGGCGTCGCCCAAATCGGTCTAGTCCCAACATAATGTTTTGTGCGTGGGTTAACTCCCAGTGCCGTATATATGGTTGCGAATAAATCGCCTTCGCTTACGGGGTTTGTTGCAACATCACGGCCATCGGCATCAGTTGATCCGTAGACTACACCACCTTTGATTCCCCCGCCTGCGAGAACGATAGTCCAGCCCCGTATGAAATGATCTCTGCCTGCCCGGTTATTAATTTGGGGTGTGCGTCCTACTTCCCCCATCCATACGACCAGCGTGTTTTGCAATTGCCCTGTGCGTTCTAAATCGATCAGTAGCCCCGACCATGCGGGATCAAGTATTTGCATGTTGGCCTTATGGCAGACAAAATTGTCGGCATGGCTATCGTAATTATCTTGGCCGATTTCGACAAAGGGTACCCCGGCCTCGGTTAACTTGCGAGCGAGAAAGCAGCCCCTACCAAAATCACTTGCACCATATAACTCTTGATGCTTTGGCCATTCCTTAGTGGTATCAAACAACGATTTTGCTTTTAGCAATCGCCAGGCTCTTTCTTTGGCAACACGGTGGCTTTCGTAAGCATCAGCACTGTTTTCTTTTTTGTGTTCGGCTTCCATGAAGCGGAGTAAATCATTGCGTCTGGATTCGTTCGCTGCGGGTA
>Ga0208482_1000031_pt1 | contig 45873 bp, 39 predicted proteins | sample LakMenEpi26Sep10_FD_150737 | JGI IMG/M metagenome (GOLD analysis project Ga0208482, IMG submission 150737) | Freshwater microbial communities from Lake Mendota, WI - 26SEP2010 deep hole epilimnion (SPAdes) | ecosystem: Environmental > Aquatic > Freshwater > Lake > Epilimnion/Euphotic zone ... | reverse complement strand
GCGGGTACGGCGCCTGCCAGATCAACTGACGGCCAGATCAGCTGGCGGAACCGATCACGCCCGCTGGGCAGCGAGTTCACGCACCCGCCCGGCGAGACGCCCGAGGTCGTGGGCGCCGAGCACGTCATCGAGGTCGTCCGTTGGACCCCGCCAACACAGGGCGTCGACCGATGCCGAAGTTGGAGCAGAGCGGTCAAGGGTGGCGAGACGTCTGAACAGCAAGGCGTCGTCCATCTGATCGGCCAGCACCGACGCCAAGGTGGCAGCCCCCCGCACCGCGACCTCCCACCCCGACGGATCAGCAGGAATGGCTTCGAGGTGGCGATAGTGGGCGAGCACGGTCGCTGCGGACTTGGCCCCCCAGCGCGGCAGACCGGGGAAACCGTCGGCGGTGTCACCCACCAGCGCCAGCCAGTCAGGAATGGATGCCGGCTCGACACCGAACTTGGCCACCACGCCCTCGACGTCGGCGACGGTTCCCTTGCGTCGGTCGAACTGCACGACACGGTCACCCACGACACACTGGGCGAGGTCCTTGTCGGGAGTGCAGATGAGCACCTTGTCCACCGCCGGGTCCGCCGACGCCATCGCCGCCGCGCTGGCCAGACCGTCGTCGGCCTCGTGGTCGATCATCGGCCACACCACGACCCCGATGGCGGAGAGCACATCCTCGAGGGGGTGGAACTGCGCCCACAGATCAGGGGGCATGCCCTCACCGGTCTTGTACCCGTCGTAGAGGTCGTTGCGAAACGACTCGACGAGGTGATCGGTGGCGACACCGAGATGGGTGGCGCCGTCGGCGAGCATGCCGACGATGCTTGACGCCACTCCGCGCAGTGCCGCCACCTCCCGTCCGTCGGCGGTCATGTGCGACGGCAGGGCGAAGTAGTGACGAAACAGCTCGTAGGTGCCGTCGACGAGGTGGACCTGCACGCCCCCATTGTGGTGGATCGGACCCGCCGGCGCCGACACGTGCCATCCGCAACGACCGCGCCGCCGAACTGACCCCGGTGCCCACCCGGCCGGTACGGTGCCGCCATGACGGTTTGGGATGTCGTGGTCGTTGGTGCAGGGGCGTGCGGACTCACCGTTGCCCGCGCCGTGACCGAAGCGGGCGGATCCGTCCTCGTGATCGACAAGGGCTCCAGACCAGGGGGCAGACTGGCGTCACGCCGCATCGGCGAACACGTCGTGGACACTGCGGCGTCGTCGGTACGAATCGTCGACCCACAGGTGGCCGCTTGTCTCGAGCGGTGGGCGGGCGCCACGTTCACCAACGGAACCAACACCGACGGTGCGGACGGCGGGGGCACCGTGTGGCACTTCGACGTCCCCGCCAACGAGGTGGCGGCCCGGTGGGCGGCCGGGGTCGAACGACGCAACGGTTTCGTGACCCAGGTGGCCCTCAACGACGACGGCGGTGCGTCGGTGGTACTCAACGGAGCCGGTGGGCGTCACCAGGCCCGACGGGTCGTGATGACCGCACCGGCACCGCAGTCCGCAGGAATTCTCACCCAGTCAGGCCTGGTACCCCCCGACGTTCTCAGCGGGATCCACTACGACCACGCCCTCCTCGTGGTCGCCCACCTCGCCAACGCAGGTGACCGACCCACCACGGTTGACTCACCGTTGATCTCGGGGTTGCGTTGGGGGTCGGTCACCGACCCGGCGGCACCGGTGGTTGTCGCCCGCGCCCACAACCACGTCGCCGCCGACACGCTCGGGGAGGACGCCAACCTCACCCACGGCCGTCTCCTGGTTGAGATGGCTCGCCTGTTGGCTGATGTGGAGATCCAAACCGCCGAGCTGAAGCGGTGGCGCTACGCCCAGCCAGTCAGCCAGGGCATCGAAGCGGGGTTCTGCTCGGTGCCGGGGGCCGAGGTGCTCGCCATCGCCGGCGACGGCTTCGGGGGCCCGGTCGGCGCCGATGGTGTGGAGCGGGCCGTCCACTCGGGGCTGGCGGTGGCCGGCTGGATCAGCAACTGATCCCCCAACCCATCGGGTTGGGTCACCCCGACGTCGACGAGACGAACCCGCGCGGGCAGCCACCGGAGACCATCTGCCACGCCCACCACCGGCCGTCGAGACGTCGCACGCAACGGTCTGCGACGGGTTGGGCCACACCACCCTCGAACACCAACTGTCGAGCCGGGACACCACCCCCGACATCCCAGTCGAAGCGGACCTGACGCACCTCGTTGTCGGAGGTGCCCACACCGCGGTCATCGTTGGGCGACGCGCCCACAGCGACAGCGGTGCCCGTGATCCCGAGTTCGAACGCCACGACACAGACGCGTGCAGGAATGCCGAGCACCCCGTAATCGACCGGCGGAGGCGGACCGCAACCCTCAGAAGATGTCGGCAGGTTCGTTAGCGACGCCACGGCGATGACCTCGAGCTCGTCGAGCGTCGAGCCGTACCGGGCCGTCCCCAGGCGTTGGGACGAGGTGAGACCCACCGTGCTGACGACCACGGCGACAACAACCACGGCGAGCGCCGCAATGGTGAGCCGTGACGCCCCGGCGGACAGCCACCACACCACGAGCGGCACGGGCACGAAGGCCAACAGCGGCCATACCGGCACCGACCACGGTGTCACCACGAACCAGACAGCGGCGACGGCGCTGACGGCGGACACGAACGGGACGGCGGCAGCAGCGGCGATCCGACCCCGCGACAACCGACGTGAACCAGGACCGAGCGGACCCGGGATGGCCCCCTCGGTGATGGTGCCTACTCCTGAACGAGTTCGATGAGGGTGCCGAAGGCGTCCTTGGGGTGGACGAACGCCACGGTGGTTCCGCGGCTGCCCGGTCGAGGGGCGTCGTCGATGACCCGGAACCCTTGGGCCTTGACGGCTTCGAGTGCCACACCGCAGTCCGCCACCCGGTACCCGATGTGGTGGAGGCCCTGGCCCTTTTTGGCCAGGTACTTCGCCACCGGTGAATCCTCCCGGGTAGGGGTGAGCAGTTGGATGTAGGAGTCCGCCACCTTCAACAAGGCTTCCTCAACCCCGTCAGACTCGACCACCTCACGGTGATCGACCGACGCACCGAACGTGTCGGAGTAGTAGGCGATGGCCGCTTCGAGGTCGTCGACGGCAATGGCCACGTGATCGATCTCGGTGAACAGCAGTGGTGCGGTGCTCTCGGACACGTCAGTCTCCTCGTTGGTTTCTCAGGCCATCCGGCGGAACAGCGTGATGCGGTCTTCGCCGACCTTGTCACGGAATTCGGGGTCGTCGATTCCGAGGCCTTCGGTGGGCGCCATGCACAGCACACCGACCTTCCCCTCAGCCTCGTTGTGGTGCACGCTCAGCGCCGCCTCACCGGTCTGCTCGAGTTCGTAGACCTTGCTCAACAGCGGCACCACCGAGCCGTCAATGAGCGCCTGGTTGGCAGCCCACGCCTCGGCGTAGTTGGCGAAGTGGGAGGAGATGATGCGCTTGAGCTTCATCCACAGGTGGCGGTTGTCGTACTCGATCATGTAACCGCTGGTGGCCGCACAGGTGATGATGCGACCGCCGCGGGCGGCGACGAACACCGACGCCCCGAAGGTCTGGCGACCGGGGTGTTCGAACACCATCTCGACGTCCCTGCCGATGAGTGAACGAATGTCTTTGCCGAGACGGCGCCACTCCGATTCGTCCTGGGTGTACTCGTCCTTCCAGAACTTGTACCCCTTCTCCCGGCGGTCGATGACGTGCTCCACGCCCATGGCGTGGAGCAGTTCGGCCCGCTCGGGGGACGACACGACACCGACGGGGATACCGCCTCCGTTGAGGACGTACTGCACGCCGTAACCGCCGATGCCACCGGTGGCGCCCCACACCAGTACCGCCTCACCCTGACGCATGTCACCGGCGTGCTTGGACACGATCATCCGGTACGAGGTCGAGTTGCACAACGCGTTGCAGGCCGCTTCTTCCCAGGTCAGGTGCGCCGGTTTGGGCATGAGCTGGTTGGCCTTGACCACGGTGAGATCGGCGAGACCACCGAAGTTGGTTTCGAACCCCCAGATGCGCTGGTTGGCCGCCAACATCGAATCGTCGTGGGCGCTGGGGTCCTGATCATCGACGTAGTTGCAGTGAATGGTCACCCGGTCACCGGGCTTCCAGTTCCGCACTGCCGACCCCGTGCGCAGCACCACACCCGAGGCGTCCGAACCGACGATGTGGTACGGCAGGTCGTGACGGGCGTTCCACACCGATTCCTTGCCCATCCGCTTGAGGAACCCGAACGTGGACAGCGGCTCAAAGATGGAGGTCCACACGGTGTTGAAGTTGATGGCGGACGCCATGACGGCCACGACGGCCTCATCGGGCGCGATCTCAGGCAGCGCCACCTCACCGACGTGGAGTGACTGTCGGGGATCCTTGTCCCACGACTCCACTCCTTCCCACATCTCCTGCTCCTCGGCCTTGACGAAGGCCGCCCGATACGACTCGGGGAGCGGAAGGTTGGCGAGGTCCTCGCCACTGGCGCCGGACTGGATTGCTTCGAGGATGGCGTCGGTGCTGCTCATGGGCGGACAAGTTAGCCGCCCGGCCACGCTGCCCCCTAGCCGCCGACCCCCACGTGGAGACGGTGCGGGGCGAGCACCTTGAGCCGCTCGCCGTGGGTCGCCCCCGACGGCGCCCACGACCGCTCGACACGATCGAGGCCGGAGTGCAACCGAGCCAGCCCCTCGTCGGTGAACTGGGCCCGGTAGCAGTCGAGGGCGGCGTGCCGACGGTCCTGCACCGCCGACGTGTCCACCACGACCGTGGGGTCGTCGGTGAAGCAGTACGCCACGGCCCCCACGTCATGGGGGGCGAGTTCTTCGCTGCGTCGGAATCGCGGCAGTCCGCTGAGGATGACCGCCTCGCTCACCGCCAGACCTGTGATGGTGTGGTCGCTGTGCGCCTCGTGACGCAACCAAGGGTCCACGGTGAGAACCACTTCGGGCCGATAGCGACGCACCAGATCCACCACCTGATCCCGAAGCGCAATCCGGTGCAGGCCCGCTGCGTCCGCCCAGCCCAGCTCCTCAAACCCCGACACGCCGACGATGTCACCTGCGGCCCGCTGCTCAGCGACCACTCGACGTCGGGCCTCCTGATCATCAACGGAGGTGTCGAGGACCCCGGCGAGGTCGTCGGTGACGGTGACGTAGGTGACCCGGGCGCCGGAGTCGCACAGCCGGATGAGGGTGCCGGCACAGGCGATGTCGTTGTCGTCATAGTGCGGCTGGACAGCCAGCACCGATCGAGCCTCCAGCAGTTCCACGGCGCCGATGCTACGCGGCTGGCCGCCCGTTGGCCCGGGGGTGACGCGCTCCGTACACTCTGGCGACACACCGCTGCGACCGCAGCGGGAGACCGTACAAGGACGGGGGAAGTTCACATGGCCGGTTCAGTCATCCTCGCAGGGGCCCGCACACCCATCGGCAAGTTGTCAGGGGCGTTCGCCGGGTTCTCGGCCGCCGACCTCGGTGGGTTCGCCATCGCCGGTGCCCTCCAGCGCGCCGGCCTGTCCCCCGACCAGGTCGACTACGTGCTGATGGGCCACGTCCTGCAGGCCGGAGCCGGCCAGATCACCGCCCGGCAGGCGGCGGTGAACGCCGGCATCCCCATGTCGGTGCCAGCCACCACCGTGAACAAGGTCTGTCTGTCAGGCCTGAACACGATCTACCTCGCCGACCAGATGATCGCGTCGGGTGACGCCGAAATCGTCGTGGCCGGCGGTATGGAATCGATGACCAACGCCCCGTACCTGCTGCCCGGTGCCCGCAGCGGCTACCGCATCGGTGACCAGTCGGTGATCGACTCAATGATGTACGACGGATTGTTCTGCGCCTTCGACCAGTGCGCCATGGGGGCCGGCACCGAGAAGTACGCCGCCTCCACCGGCATCGCCCGCGACGCCCAGGACGCCATGGCTGCCGCCAGCCACCAGCGCGCCGCCCAGGCCGCGGCCAACGGCCTGTTCGACAACGAGATCATTCCCGTCGAGGTCCCCCAGCGAAAGGGTGACCCGCTGGTGGTCACCGTGGACGAAGGCGTGCGCGGTGACACGACCGAGGAGTCACTGGCCAAACTGCGCCCGGCGTTCGACAAGGCCGGCAACATCACCGCCGGCAACGCGTCGCAGATCTCCGACGGCGGCGCCGCGGTGATCGTGGTGTCCGAAGCCGTGGCCGCACGTCTCGGCGCCACCCCGCTGGCCCGCGTCGTGGGGTACGGGCAGGTCGCCGGGCCCGACGCGTCGCTGCTTACCCAGCCGTCGCGAGCCATCCTCGCCGCCCTTGAGTCCGCCGGGAAGTCGGTGTCGGACGTGTCGCTGTTCGAACTCAACGAGGCGTTCGCCGCCGTCGGTCTGGCCTCGATGGCCGAGCTCGGCATCAACGCCGATGTGGTGAACGTCAACGGTGGCGCGATTGCCGTCGGTCACCCGCTCGGCATGTCGGGCACCCGTGTGGCACTCACCCTGGCCAACGAACTGCGTCGTCGCGGCGGCGGGCTGGGCGCTGCGGCACTGTGTGGCGGCGGCGGTCAGGGCGACGCCATCCTGCTCGAGGTCTGAAGCCGGTCGGCTGGCCCGGGCCGTGACGGTTCGGGCCAGCTACCCGCCTGCGCGGTTGCGCCGGTCGAGAAACGCCAACTGCTCGTACAGCGCAGTGGTGCGCGCCATGTCCACCCCGGCGGCGGACGCGGCGCGCAGCGGCGCGGCGTAGATGGCGTCGAGTTCAAGTTCCCGGCGCGCCTCGTAGTCGAGTTTCATCGAGGGGGCGTAGGGGACCATGCGTTCCGTGGAGTGGAACATGGTGTCGATGAACGCCTCCTCGACGGCGTGACCGGTCCCGACCGAGGCGGCGATGACCTCGAGCATCAGGCTGCGCACCAACGCACGCGCCTCGGGGTCGGTGACCATCTCAGCGGTGGTGGCGTTGAGCACCACCGACAACCCGTTGAAAGGGATGTTCCACACCAGTTTGCGCCAGCGTCCTTCGACGAGGTCGGTGAGGGCCTCCGTGGGGACGTCAGCGGCCACGAGGTCGTCCACCACCGCCGCCACCGCCGCCTCCCCCACACCACCTGGCACGAACGCACCGACGGTGACCCGCTCGTAGTCGACGTGGGCGATCACCCCGGGGCCGGTGCGTGCCGAACAGATGAAACTCATCCCACCCACGACCTCGACGTCGGGTGCCGGACCGGCGAGCGCCTCAGCGAACGGTCGTTCCACGTCGAACCCGTTCTGAAGCACCACCAGCGTGCAGGCCCGGCCCGCAAGTCGGTCGGCCAACCAGGCCACCACCTCGGGGTTCGCCGTGGTCTTGGTGGCCACCACCACGACGTCGGTGTCGGGCAGCGGGTCGTCGGGTCCCGACACGGCGAGACCGGTGAGGTGTACGTCACCCTTTGGTGAGGTGACGACGAGGCCGTTTCGGCGCAGGTGCTCCACGTCGTTGCGGGCCACCCAGTGCACGTCGAATCCGGCGAGGGCGAGACGCGACCCGTAGTAGCCGCCCACACCACCGACCCCGACCACCGTCCACGAACGACGTTCCACGGCCCGGCACCGTAGTGTGGTCCCGATGCATCGTCACGATCACGACCACTCCGGCCACGACGGCGGCCCCACCGACGACCGGCTGTACTTCCGCCAATTGCTCGTCGGACGCGACATCGCCCGCAACGACCCGGTCGCCCAACAGATGGTGAACTTCGTGTACCTCATCGGTGACCGCACCAGCGGTGAGGCGCTCGTTGTCGACCCCGCCTATGACACCGCCGGCATCCTCGAGGTCCTCGCCGCCGATGACATGCGACTCACGGGCGTGCTCGCCACCCACTACCACCCCGATCATGTGGGGGGCGACATGATGGGCCTGTCCATTGAAGGGGTGGCTCGACTGCTCGAACAGGTGTCGGTGCCGATCCACGTGCAGGCCGATGAGGCGCCGTGGGTGCAGCGCACCACCGGGGTTGGCCCGCCCGAACTCGTGACCCACCAGTCGGGTGACGTCGTGCGGGTCGGCGAGATCGAGGTCGAGTTGATCCACACTCCCGGCCACACCCCGGGCAGCCAGTGCTTCCTCGTCGACGGCAGACTGGTGGCCGGGGACACCCTGTTCCTCGACGGTTGCGGCCGCACAGATCTGCCCGGTGGGGACCCGGTGGCCATGTACCACTCGCTCACCGAGCGGTTGGCGCGCGTCGATGACGACACCGTGCTGTTCCCCGGTCACCTGTACTCCCAGGCTCCGTCGCAATCCATGGGTGAGACCCGCAAATGGAACTACGTGTTCACCCCCCGCAACGAGGCCGAGTGGCTGGCCATGTTCGGCCGCTAGATCGCGCCGGACACAGGAGGAGAACCCCGTGACCGACCTCATCGACCTGTCGTCCCGAATCATCGACGGGACCAGCACCGAACCCGCCAGCCGGGTGACACTCGAATGTTCCGAGGTGGCCGACGACATCTCCATGGTGGAATCGTTTTCCAACGTGGTGAGTGTGCGTACCGGTGAGGGTCTGGTCATGTTCGACACCTCACTGGCCACCTTCGCCGATCAGGTCCTGGGGGCGTTGCGCACATGGAGCACCGATCCGGTACACACCATCGTGTACACCCACGGTCACGTCGACCATGTTGGTGGGGCGGCGGCGGTCGTCGCCGAGGCGGAACGCAACGGTCACGCCACCCCGCACGTCGTCGCCCACGAGGCGGTGCCCGAACGGTTCGCCCGTTATCGGCTGACCAAGGGCTACAACGGGTGGATCAACGCGCGGCAGTTCGGGGGGACGGGCCTGACAGGCCCCGGCACCGAGGATCCCGACACGACCCCCACCCATTTCCCCAGCCGGTTCGTCGAACCTAACGAGACCTACGAACACACCCTCGAGGTCACCGTCGGTGACGTCGACATGGTGCTTCACCACGGTCGGGGAGAGACCGACGACCACACCTGGACGTGGTTGCCTGACCGTCGGGCGTTGGCCATTGGGGACCTGTTCATCTGGTGCTTCCCCAACGCCGGGAACCCCCAGAAGGTGCAGCGCTACCCCGCCGAGTGGGCGGTGGCGTTGCGGCGCATGCTGGCGTTGCGACCCGAGTTGCTCCTCCCCGCCCACGGCCTGCCGATTGCCGGCGAGGACCGCATTTCGCTCGTGCTCGGGGATGTGGCCACTGCACTCGAGAGCCTGCTCACACAGACCATCGACGCCATGAACACCGGCGCCACGCTCGACGCCGTGGTGTCGTCCGTTTCCCTCGATGCGGACCTGTTGGGGCGGCCGTGGCTGGCCCCGGTGTACGACGAACCGGAGTTTGTGATCCGCAACATCTGGCGGCAGTACGGCGGGTGGTACGACGGTCGGCCGTCGCGACTCAAGCCGGCACCCGACGCTGCGCTGTCCGCCGAGTGGGCGGCGCTCACCGGCGGGGTGGACGTGCTCGTCGGACGCGCCACGACGCTGTGCGACGAGGGCGGGGACCTGAACCTGCGCCTCGCCTGTCACCTCATCGATGCCGCCTGCCTCGCCGACCCGAACCATGCCGGAGCGGCGGCGGCGGCCGCTGCGATCTATAAGGTCCGCCGCCACCACGAGAGTTCGCTGATGGCCCGGGGCATCTTCGGTCATGCCTCGACCAAGGCGGCGTGGCAGGCGAACATCGCAAGCGGGGACAGCGACGCCCCCAGCGCATAGGGTCTCGGCGCCGTCAGGGCGTCACCACCAGGGGGGAACCATGTCACCAGTCCGGCCAACCGTCGCTCGCCACCGCAGGGTGCTCGTTGCCCTCGCCGCCCTCGGCCTGTTGCTCGGAGCGTGCAGTTCCTCCGCCGATGACGGCTCCGCGACCGCCACCACTGACCCGGCGGTCGCGGCGGGCGTCGATTACAGCTCGTTCGGGCCGTTCAAGGTCGGGACCCGATCCATCGAAGCCGGCGGCGTCGAGGTCGAGTTGTTCTACCCGGTCAACCCCGACGACACCGCCACCGGGTCCGCCATCACGTCACTGTCGTCCGACGTTGCGTTCCCCGAGTCGCTGCGCACCGTCATCGCCGAGGCGGCGCCGTTTCTCATCCAGCAACTCCCCGTCGAGTTGTACGAGGGCGCGTCGGTCAGCGGTGATGGACCGTTCCCGGTGTTGCTCTACAGCCACGGCGCGGGTGGTCACCCAGCGTTCTACGTGAACACCATGGCCCACAGCGCCTCGTGGGGCTACGTGGTGGCCGCACCGAACCACCCGAGCCGCAACCTCGCCGCCAACGTGGGAGGGACCGGAGCTCAGGCTGCGACCACCGACGTGGAGGACCTCGTGGCCACCGTCGCCGAGCTCGACACCATCAACGCCGATACCAACGACCCGCTGCACCTCGCCATGGACACCGGACGACTGTCGGTGGCAGGCCACTCCGCCGGTGGCGGAGCCGCAGCCCGGCTCGCCGTCAGCGACGAGGCGATCACCTCGCGACTGGTGACCATCATCGGTCAGGCGCCCGCCCCACCGGTGAGCTTGTCAGCGATCATTGGCAACCCAGACGCCACCGAGGAGGAACGTTCGGCGGCGCTTGAGGCGGCGCTGGCCGAGCTGACCCCACCGTCGCTGCCCGTGCTGTTGGTCGCCGGTGAACGCGACGCCGTGATCCCTCTGGCGCGGGTGGAAGCCAACTACCTGTGGCTCGACGCCCCCAAGCAGCTAGTCGTGCTGGCCAACGCCGGTCACAACCCGGTGCTCGACGTGTGCGCGCCAATCCGGGCCCAGGGTGGCCTCGTGGCCGCGGCGGGTGGTCTTGCCGAGGCGTTCGGCCCGTCGGTGGGCGCGCTGTTGGCTCGAGGTGAGGACGGATGCGTCGAGGGGTACCTCGATCCCCAGGCCGGATTCGACGTGACCCGCCACCTCACCGTGGCGCAGTTGCGGTGGGCGCTCGGACAGGACCCGGGTCGCGCTTCGCTCGAACCGACGTTCCTGCGTGACACGTTCGGCACCGCCATTGGGGTGGTCGAACAGGACGTCCCGTGACCGACGCCGACACCACTGCGGCGCTCGTCGACACGGTTCGACGCTTCGCCCGCCAACGGGTGGCACCTGTGGCAGCCCGCCACGACGCCGAGGATTCCTACCCCGCCGACCTCGTGGCCGACATGGCCGACATGGGCCTGTTCGGCATCACCATCCCCGAGGCCTACGGCGGCCTCGGACTGGATCTGGTGACCTACACCTCCATCGTGGAGGAATTGGCGTGGGCCTGGATGAGCGTCACGGGGTTCCTCAACACCCACTTCATGGTGTCGTATCTCGTGAACACGTTCGGCACCGAGGACCAACGCACCCGCCTCCTGCCGAAACTCGCTTCTGGGGAGATCCGCGGGGCGTACTCGATGACCGAACCCGACGCCGGCAGCGACGTGGCCGCCATCACCACCAAGGCGGTACGTGACGGTGACGAGTGGGTGGTCAACGGCACCAAGGCGTGGTTGACCAACGGTCGCATGGCCGGCCTCGTTGCCATGTTGGTGCGAACCCCCGGCGAACCCGCCGCCGGCGAGGGCCGACACGATGCACTGACCGTGCTGTTGATCGAAAAGGAACCGGGTGCCGACCGCCACGGCGGAATCACCGTTGGACCCAACGTGCACAAACTCGGCTACCGAGGCATCGAGACCGTCGAGGTGTTCCTCGCCGACCACCGGGTACCCGCCGATGCGGTGCTCGGCGGGGTGACCAACAGCGGGTTCGCCCAGATGATGGCGGCGGTGGAACTGGGCCGGGTGAACATCGCGGCCCGGGCCATCGGAGTGGCCCAGCGCGCCCTCGACGAATCACTGGCGTACGCCCGCACCCGCACCACCTTCGGTCGACGCATCGCCGACCATCAGGCCATCGGGTTCAAGCTCGCCGAGATGGCCACCAAGATCACCGCTGCACGGCTGCTGTACCGCCAGGCCGCAGCGGAGAAGCAGGCTGGCGAGCGCAGCGACCTCACGGCGTCCATGGCGAAACTGTTCTGCGCCGAAACGTGCTGGGAGGTGTGCGCTGACGCCTTGCGCATCCACGGAGGCAACGGGTACGCGGCGGAATACCCGGTGGAACGGCTCTACCGCGACGCCCCGCTGATGATCATCGGGGACGGCACCAGCGAGATCCAGAAACTGGTGATCTCCCGCCGTCTCCTCGAAGCTGAAGACACCTGAACGCACCCAGGCGCGACGGGTGTTGGCGAGCCGGCGCCGGTAGCGTGACGGGGTCGGTCCACGGCGCCGGCGACGAGGAGGGGTGCGATGAGGTCACGACGGTTTTTCACTGCGGTGGTCACCGCTGCGGTGCTCACCACAGGCGTGGCGGTTCCCGCTGGAGCGGTGGCCGACCCGACCACCTCCCCGCCAGCGGCACCAGCATCAATCTCGTTCACCGACGTCCCCAGTGGCATCTGGTACTTCCCTACGGTGACGTGGGCAGTTACCAACGGCATCACCCGTGGGCTGGGGCCCGGCACGTTCAGCCCGTTTGTCACCACCGACCGTGCGATGGCGCTGACGTTCCTGTGGCGTCTCGCCGGTGAACCCACACCGAACGCCACCACCCAGTTCACCGACGTTCCCGACGGCATCTGGTTCGACAACGCCGCCCACTGGGCATTTGAGGAAGGCATCACCTTCGGCGCAGGGGGCAACGCCCAGAACCCGTCCACGAGGTTCGACCCGTACGGGCCGATGACCCGGGCGCAGTTCGTCGCCATCTTGTGGCGCCTAAGCGGGCAACCCACCATCGACGTGCCCGCCGGGTTCATCGACACGACCACCTGGTTCGTCGACGCCGCCGACTGGGCGGCGAACCGCGGGATCGCCTCGGGCGACGCGTTGGCGTTCAGCCCCACCCGTCCCCTGAGCCGGGCCGAGGCGGTCACGTTCCTCAAGCGATACAACGACGACCCTGGTGACGAAGGCATCGTGGCCAGCAACTTCAGTGACCGGGGCGACTTCGAGGTGGGGCTTCGCGAAATCACCGTGCAGGCCCCCGGGTCGCCGAACCCGGCACTGGTGCAGATCTACTACCCCGTCGACGGCGACGCCGTGACGAACCGGACCCCAGTGACGAACCTGTCGTCGGCTGAAGCGCTGGGACCACCCGGGTCGGCGTTTCGCAACCTCGTGGCGAGCATCGCCCCGGCGCTCATCCAGAACCTGCCGGTGAACTACTACCCCGACGCCCCCATCTCCGACGGCGGGCCGTTCGGCGTCGTGTTGTCCAGTCACGGGTTCTCCGGTGATCCGCGCTACGTAGCCGACCACCTGAGCCACCTCGCCTCGTGGGGGCTCATCGTGGTGGCGCCCAGCCACCCCGTTCGCAACCTCGCCAACATCGGATCGGCGTTCACACCCGGCGGTGGGGCCCCGACCATTCCCGCCGGCAGCGACGTGGCCGAGTTGCGCCTCGCCTACGAAGAACTCCTGGCGTGGAACGTCGACGAGGCCGAGGACTTCTACAACGCGGTGGATGACCGCCACGTCGCTGCCGAGGGCCATTCCGCCGGCGGACCCGCCATCGCCCAACTCAAGGGCGTCGGCGTTCCCGTGGACACGCTCATCGGGTGGGCCACCGTGCCGTTCACCCCGTCGGGCAGCGGCGAGACCCCGGTGCTGCTGGTGCCGGGCGAACGCGACAAGGTGGTGGAAACGGCCGGGATCATCGCCGGGTTCAACAACCTGCCCTCCCCCAAACAGCTCGTGGTCATCGCCCGTGCGGGCCACAACCCGGTCCTCGACATCTGCGCCCCCATTCGGCGTCAGGGGGGCCTGACCAAGTACGGCGGTCTGCTCGCCACGTTGGGTCAGTTGGGGGAGGACGGCTGCCTCGACGGGTACCTCCTCCCGGGCCTGTCCACCGCCCTCATCCGCCACCTCGCCGTCGCCCAGGTCCGCTGGGCGTTTGGCCAGGACCTCACCCGGGCGGCGCTCGAGGAGGACTTCCTCCGTCAGGAGTTCCGGGCCGCCGTCGGCACGGTGACCACCGCGACGCCCCGCTGAGAAGCCACCCCGAGGCTGAACCGGGCCCCGGGACCGTGGTCACTAGGGTTTCGGGCACGTCACTACGTCCCGGAGAGCCACATGTCACAAGTCACCAATCGAGACGAACTCGTGCGCATCGTCGTGCAGCAGGGCCTCACCAGTTTCGACGAGCCCGTGGAGTTGGCCTCAGGGGCCATGAGCCGCGACTTCATCGACGCCAAACGGGCGCTGGCCAACGGGCGTGACCTGAGCGTGGCGTGCGCCGCCATCGTGGACCTCGCCGCCTCGATGGGCATCGCCTTCGACGCCTGTGGCGGGATGACGATGGGCGCAGACATGTTCGCCCACGGCGTCGCCCTCGCCGCCGACTGCGACTGGTTCGTGGTGCGCAAGGCCCCCAAGGATCGCGGCACCCGCCAACAGATCGAAGGCGGTGTGCTCGGGGCGGGCACCCGTGTCCTGATGGTGGAGGACACCATCACCACCGGCGGGTCCACGTTGACCGCGCTTGAGGTGGTGCGCGCCACCGGCGCCGAGGTGGTGCTCGTCACTGCGCTCGTCGACCGGGGAGACACCGCCGCACCGGCGTTCGCCGCCGCAGGCGTGACCTACTCGCCCCTGCTCACCTGGCGTGACGTCGGCATCGACCCGGTGGTGCCACCGGCGTGAGTGCCTGGCGCCACGGCGGGTCGGGACCTGCGGTGCGGGACCCGCTCACCTGGCTGGTCGCCGCCGTGGTGGCAGTCCCCATCGTCGCCGCCGGCGTCGTCGCCCACGGCCGACCCGACGTGCTGGCGTCGGACATGGCGCTCATCAACCTCCGCATCGGAGATGTCTTCGGTCCTGACACACCCCTGCTGGGGCCATTCTCCCGTTTCGACTGGAACCACCCCGGTCCGCTGATGTTCTGGCTGCTGGCCCCGGTGTGGCGGGTATTCGGCAGTAACGCCGGGGCCATGTGGGCCGCCGGGGCGGTCGCCAACCTCGTCGCCGCCGTCGGGCTCGTGGTCATGGCCAGACGACTCGGAGGACGTGCCCTCCTCGTGGTCACCGGCCTCGCCACGCTGGTGTTGCTCATCGGGACCGGGACGCTCGTTGCCGACCCGTGGAACCCGTATCTGGCCATGCTGCCCTTCGCCGTGTTCCTCCTCGCCGCAGCAGCGGTCGCCACCGGCGACCTCGTGGCGGTGCCGGTGGCCGTCGGAGTGGGCTCACTGCTGGTGCAGACCCACGTCGGCTACGCACTGCTCGTCGGCGTCGTGGGGGTGTGGTCAGCGGCGTGGCTAATCATTGGGCTGTGGCGTCGCCGACAGGGATCCGAGGCGCCTGGCTGGCGGCGACTGGGAATCATCGGGGCGGTGACGGTGGTGGTGGCGCTCGCCGCGTGGTCGGGACCGCTCGTCGAGCAGTTCGGAAACGACCCCGGAAACCTCACACTGGTGTTCGAGTACTTCACCACCTCTGATGAACCGACCGTCGGCAGCGCCGAAGCGCTCAGCGCACTCGGCCGACAACTGTCCCCCGTCGGGCCGTGGCTGGGTGGCGCCGAGGAGGTACCGGGAAGCGCTGCGCTCATGGAGCCGGCACCGTGGTGGTGGGCGCTGCCCGCCCTAGGGCTGCTCGCTGCGTCGATGGTGGTGGCGTGGCGCCGCCAGTGGCGGGAACCGCTCTTGGTGGGGGGCACGGTTGCGGTCGGTGTCGCCGCAGCTCTCGTGGCCACCAGTCAGATCACCGGGTTCGCGTTCGTGTACCTGCTCCGGTTCTGGTGGCCACTGGCGATGCTGTGCTGGGTGAGCGTTGTCTGGGTGGCGACGCTGGCGATTCCGACCACGTGGGCATCGGCGATGCGCGTTCACTCGAGGGCGGTCGCCAGTGCGGTGGCGGTCGTGGGGGCGGTGCTCATGATTGGTGCGACCGTTGCCACCACCGCCGAGCCCGCTGAACTCCCCGGGGCCGCCGCCGTGGGCGCAGTGGCGGACGGCATGGCGGCCGGTCTCACACCGGGAGGAACGTATCTCGTCGAGCCGGTGGGGTGGTCACTGTTCGGTGAGCTGTTCGGCATCGTCGACGCCCTCGAGTCACGAGGTTTCACCCCGGTCGCCGATGCCCGCTTCACCATCCATTTCGCCCCCAATCGCACCGAGGGTGTCGAGGGGGCGCCCACCACCTTCGACGGCACCATCCTCGTCGCCACGAGTCGGGCCACCACCGACCTCCTCGGCACCCCCGGCCTCGTCGCGTTGGCCAGCTGGGATCCACTCACCCCGAACGAACGCGCCGAAGTCGAAGCACTGTGGAACGAGGTGCGGGCCACGCTCGGGGCGGCGGGCCGCGACGACCTCGCCGCACAGGTCGGCGACGTTCCGCTCGAGACGTTGCTCATCACCGGCGGCGCCGAGGACGTCGGCCTCGACCCCGACACCAGGGCGCGCATCGATGAACTTGAGGGGCGCGGAATCCCGGTGACCATCTTCCTCGCACCCGCCCCCGACGGCGGCGCCCGAGGCGAGGAGCGACGTCGATGACCGACGACAACCGCACCGCCACCGACGCGGCGGGAGCGTCGGCTGCCACGACGGGCACCGCCGTTGCCGGTGGTGGGCGCGCCGGCGGGGACCCCCTGACCTGGGTGGTTGCGGCGCTTTTGGCCCTCCCCCTCGTGGTGGCCGCCGTGGTGGCGCTGCGCACCAACGAATTCGCCACCTCCGACTGGGCGCTCACCGAGTTGCGCATCCGCGACGTGGGTGGCGCCAACACCCCGTTGACCGGCCCGTACTCCCGCTACGACTGGTATCACCCCGGCCCACTGCTGTTCTGGTTGCTCGCCCCCCTGTATCGACTCGGTGGCGCCAGCGCCGGGAGCATGCACGCCGCTGCAGCGGTCCTCAACGTCGTGGCGGTCATTGGTTCGTGCGTACTGGCCCGTCGCCTCGGTGGACGACCGCTGCTGGTGGTGACCGGGGTCGTGCTCGCCGTGGCCATTGCCGGTTCGGCGAGTGAGTACGCCGACCCGTGGAACCCGTACCTCACCGTCCTGCCCCTCGTCTTGTTCCTGCTCGCTGCGGCCAGCGTGGCCGCCGGCGACCCGTGGGCGCTGCCGGTGATGGCGGCAGCAGGGTCATTCGTGGTGCAGTCCCACATCGGTCACGCCGTCGTCGTTGGTGTCGTCGGGTTGGCTGCGGTGGTGGCACTCGTCGTCGTGCGCCGTCGGGGTGTCCAAAGCGGCGGACCGATACCCGCACCGCGGCGCTGGGCGGTGGCGGCCGTGACCACGGCGGTGGTGGTCGCCTTGTGGGCGGCACCGGCCGTCGACCAGATCACCGGCGACCCCGGGAACCTCGGAGAGATCGTCACCTACTTCACGTCCCCCACCGACGAACCCACAGCCGGGGTGTCACGCCTGCCAACGGTGCTGGGACTCGAACTCGGCCCCTTCGGACCGTGGCTCGGCGTGGACGAACCGACCGACCGTGCCTCACAGCTGCTCGACGTCTCCGTGTGGCGGGCGGTGCCGTTGGTCGTGGGCCTCGCTGCGGCGCTCGTGGTCGGGTGGCGTCGCCGACAACCGGCGGTGCTGGCACTGAGTGCCACGTCGGTGCTCGCCGTCGCCGCCGGTTCGGTGGCGGCCACCCGCATCACCGGGATCACCTACGCCTACCTCCTGCGCTACTGGTGGGCGATCGCCATGGTCGGGTGGATGGCGGTGGCGCTTGCCGCATGGTGGGCACGGCCCGCTGGGGTCGCGGCGTGGTGGCGGCAGGTGCCGACCCGGGTGGTGTTGGGTGCCGCGGTGATCGTGGTGGCGTTGCCGGTGGCCGTGGCGGTGGGGCGTGTCGCCGCAGGCCCAGCCGAGGACCCGAACCGTACGGCTATCGCTGCTGTGGCCAACGACGTCCTCGCCGGCCTTGAACCCGGAGCAAGTTACGCCGTGCTGCCCCACGGCCAGTCGTGGGGTGAACACCTCGCCGCAGTCATGAACCTCCTCGACGCCAACGGTTTCGCCGTCGCCACCCATCCGTACTTCGTGACCGAATACGGCGAACACATGGTGTTCGGCAGCCCCGACGTGCCGTCGCGCTTCGCCGGGCGGGTCATCGTGGCCAGCAACGAAGGCGTCGCCGAGTGGGCGGCGCGACCGGGGGTGCGCAAACTCGCCAGTTGGGACCCGCTCAGCGCCGACGAACGCAACGAGATGACCGGACTGATCGACGAGGTCAGCGCCGAGTTCACCACCGCTGGTCGCGCTGACCTCGCCGATGCCGCTCGGCGCGGCGCACTCGGTCGCCGCCTCGCGCTCGACGGAGGTGCACTCCCCAGCGGCGTCGACCCGATCGCCGTTGAACGGATCGCCGTCCTTGAGGAGCGGGGCATCCCCGTGGTGGTGTTCCTCGACCCCTCACCGGTCACCACCGACGACCTGCGGTGAGCGGTCCACCCACCACCGGCCGGTTCGCCCCCACACCGTCGGGCGACCTCCATCTCGGCAACCTGCGTACCGCACTGGTGGCGTGGCTCTCGGCACGGGCAAACCCGGGTGGGCGGTTCGTCGTGCGCGTCGAGGACCTCGACCCCGCCACCCGCCAACCCGACGTCGCCCGTCGCCAACTCGACGATCTCGAACGACTGGGCCTCGACTGGGATGGCGAACCGCAGTGGCAGTCCGAACGCCTCGACGCCCACAACGCCGCCATCGAGCAACTCACCGACCAGGACCGCACCTACCCGTGCTGGTGCTCTCGAGCCGAGATCCGGGCCGCCACCCTCGCCCCCCACGGTCTGCAACCCTCTGATGGCGCCACCCTCCCCAACGGCGCCTACCCCGGGACCTGCGCCGACCTCGACACCGTCGGGCGGGCCCGTCGCGCTGAACAGACCGGTCGGCCACCGGCGCTGCGCCTGCGGGCCGACGCGGTGCGGGTCACCGTCACCGACGACGCCGCAGGCAAGTTCACCGGCATCGTCGACGACCTGGTGCTGCGGCGCGCAGACGGGGTGCCGGCGTACAACCTCGCGGTCGTCGTCGACGACGCGGCGGCGGGGGTGACCGAGGTGGTGCGCGGGGCGGACCTGCTGTCGTCGACCCCCCGACAGGCGCACCTCGCTGACCTGTTGGGACTCGCCCGACCGTCGTGGCTGCACGTCCCCCTCGTCGTCGGTCCCGACGGGACCCGTCTCGCCAAGCGGCACGGGGCGGTGACATTGGCCGAACTCGTCGACGCCGGTTGGACCCCTGAGCGGGTGTGCGGTCTGTTGGCGTCGAGCCTCGGACTGGCAGCGACCGGTGCACCGGTCCGACCCGCCACCGTCCTCGAACACCTCAACGCCGACACGTTCGTCGCTTCACTCCCGACAACCGAATGGGTGGTGGACCCCGCCGCGCTCGACTGAGCTAGCGCCACCCCTACCAGGTGGGGCGCAACGGGAGGCCGTCGGCGCCGTCGACGTGGGGTCGGACCGCCAACACCTGGTGCACGGCGATCGAACCACGTTCGAACCCTCTCGCCGACAGCGCCATGTACAGCCGCCACACCCTCGCTCGACGCTCCCCGACCATGGCGACGGCGTGATCCCAGTTGTCCTCGAGGTTCGCCACCCAGTGACGCAACGTCAGGGCGTAGTGCGGGCGCAGACTCTCGACGTGACGGGCCTCGAGCCCGGCGGCCTGCAGGTGGGTGACCACCGCCCCCACCTCGAAGAGTTCCCCGTCGGGGAACACGTAGCGGTCCATGAACGGCGAATCGACCCGGGTGGCCCGCGACGACCCCAACGCTTCCGCCACCCGGTTTGCCGTCACCCGGGAGCGGGCAAGCCGACCCGACGAGGTGCGGGCGGGTGGGCGGCTGATGGCGTGGTTCAGCACCCGACCGCCGGGCCGCACCAGTTGCCTCAACGTCGACGTGTAGTCGTCCACCCCGACGCGGCCGACATGTTCGAACATGCCGATCGAACTGATGGCGTCGAACGGGCCGTCGTGAACCTCGCGGTAGTCCTGCACCCGGATCTCCACCTTGCCGTCAAGGCCGGCGTCGCTGACGCGTTGACGTGCCAGCTCGGCCTGCTGGCGGGAGATCGTGACCCCGACCGCCACCACGCCGTGATGTCGGGCGGCGTGGAGCACCATCCCACCCCACCCGCACCCGATGTCCAACAGACGCATGCCCGATTCGAGACCCAGCTTGTTGCAGATCAACTCGTACTTCGCCTCCTGGGCGTCGTTGAGGTCGGTGTCAGGTGTGGCGAACACCGCACACGAGTACGTCATTGTGGGACCGAGGAACAACCGGTAGAAGTCGTTGGACACGTCGTAGTGGTGACTGATCGACTCGGCGTCACGGGACCTCGAGTGTCGACGGCCCGACAGGGCGGACTCCTCAGGCGGTGGCGGCAGGCGACGGAGCGAACCGGGTCCGACGTGACGCAACAGTCGCGCCACCGCCGAAGGGGGCACCCGACCTCCGGTGAGGTGTTCGAGTTCGCCAACGGCGACCCACAGGTCGCCCCGCACGTCGATGTCGCCTGCCACCCACGCCCGGGCCAGGCCGAGTTCCCCGGGGCGCATCACGACACGCGACACCGCGTCGGGACGCACGATGACGAGCACCGGGGCCCCGTTTTCGGTCGGCCCGGCACGACTGCCGTCGTAGGCCTCCACCCCGAGACCCTCCGGAGATCCGATCACCTCATGGACGAGTCCAGCCAGCATCGCCGCCTCCTCGGTACGCGTGTCTGCCGTCGTCGTGGTGTGCCCTCAAGGCTACGGCGAGGAGCGCGGCGATGCTCGCGGACGCCGACGCGCCCTGCATCCCGGGGTGGTTTCAGCCGGCGAGACCTTCGGCCACGAGGCGTTCAAGCACCAGTTCGGGGTGGTCACCTTCGAGACGCTGGAGCCACATGGTGCTCTCGAACAAGGCCAAAAGAGTGCCATCGGAACGGGCCAGCACCCGAACCCCGCGTTGACGACGGAGCGTCTCGGCGCTCATCGCATCGGTGCGACGGGCGACCCGGTACGAGGTGGGACGCAACTCGACGGGCGCACCGAACTCGTTGGTGAGACGGTGCACCGCCACCTCGAACTGCATCGGTCCGACGGCGGCGAGCACCGGTTCAGCCTCGTTGCCCTCGGGATCCCGCAGCACCTGCACCACACCCTCCTCATCGAGCTGCTCGACACCTTTGCGGAACTGTTTGAACCGCGACGTGTCCGTGGTGCGGGCGATGCTGAAATGCTCCGGGGCGAACGAGGGGATGGGCGGGAACTCAACAGGGTCAGCGAGATACAGCGTGTCCCCGACACGGACGTCGGTGGCGTTGACCAGGCCCACGATGTCCCCCGGCCACGCCTCGTCCACCGTCTGTCGTTCGGCACCGAACATCTGGTGGGCGTACTTGGTGGCGAACGGTTTGCCGGTGCGGGCAATGGTGACGACCATGCCGCGCTCGAAGCGTCCCGAACACACCCGCAAGAACGCGATGCGGTCCCGGTGGGCGGGGTCCATGTTGGCCTGCACCTTGAACACGAACGCCGAGAACGGTGTGTCGAGGCTCCGCGGGGCGCCGTCTACGTCTGGCCGAGGAGCGGGAGGGGGTACGAGGTCCACGACGGCGTCGAGCAGCATCCCGACCCCGAAGTTGGTCAACGCCGAACCGAAGAACGCCGGTGTGGCCTCCGCCGCAAGGAACGCGTCGACGTCGAGGTCGTCGAGCAGTTCCGATTCGTCAACGGCGACCGTCCACGACTCGCCCTCCTCGGCGGCGGCCCGGGTCGGGTCCACGACCTCCTCGGGCGCCACGGTGGCCCCACGCGCCGTGCGGGTGAAGCGGGTGTACACACCGGTGCGGCGGTCGATCACTCCGCGGAAGTCCCCGGCGATACCGACCGGCCACGTCACCGGCATGACCCGCAGCTTCAGCATCAACTCGATCTCGTCGATGACCTCGAGCGGGTCGCGACCGGGCCGGTCCCACTTGTTGACGAAGGTGAGGAGCGGCATGCCCCGCTGGCGACACACCTCGAACAGTTTCAGCGTCTGGGGTTCGATGCCTTTGGCGGCGTCGAGCACCATCACCGCGGCATCACAGGCCGCCAGCACCCGGTAGGTGTCCTCGGAGAAGTCTCGGTGACCGGGGGTGTCGAGAAGGTTCACGACGCAGTCCCGGTAGGTGAACTGCACCGCCGCTGACGTGATCGAAATCCCACGCTTCTGTTCGAGGTCCATCCAGTCCGACGTGGCCGAACGTCGACCCGAACGGGCCTTGACCGCCCCCGCCTCCGACGAAAGCGCCCCGCCGTAGAGCAGGAACTTCTCAGTCAGGGTGGTCTTGCCGGCATCGGGATGGGAGATGATGGCGAACGTGCGCCGACGAGCGGCCTCAGCGGCCACGACGTGCCCGCCCACGGGTGCGTTCGCGCCAGATGAAGGGTCGACGTCGGGTGCGGACACCCGGTCAGCCTAAGGGGTCAGCGCGCCGCGGCGTAACAGGCGTTCATGAGGTCGAGGCTGCGGTTGTCCCCGGCCAGTCCGATGTCCATCCGGTTCATCACGTACCCGAACGCCAACTCGGCGTCGGGATCCGCCCAGCCCACCGATCCACCGGCACCGAAGTGACCGAAGGACTGCGGGCTGCCGATCGGCATCATCGAGGAGTGCACCATGAACCCGAGGCCGAACTGCACGTCCATGTCCAACAGGACGAAGTTCGGGCCTTCGGTGCGCTGACGGGTGGCCTCGGTCACCTGGGAGGGGGTCAACAGACGCACACCGTCGACCTCGCCGACGCAGGCGGCGTACATGCGGGCGATGGAACGGGCGTCGGTGACCCCGTTGGCGGCGGGCACCTCGGCGGCCCGCATGGCCCGGCTGTTCCAGATGTCGGCGTCGGCGAGGGCGAACCCGGGGGCGAACAGCGCCTTGCCCAGTGGGGTCTCAGGACCGAGGAACGCCTTGAACATCTCGATCACCGGATCGGGTTCCCCAGCTGCTTCGGCAGCGAGGGTATCCATCGACACCGACGGCGGGATGAACGAGATCAGTCGGCCGACCCGGGACTCCTGCGACTCGGGCAGTCCGATCCAAAAGTCGAGGTCGAGCGGCCCGGCCACCTGCTCGGCGAAGTAGGTACCGACGCTGGTGCCCGCAACCCTGCGGATGACCTCACCGACGAGCCAGCCGTAGGTGGTGGCGTGGTACCCGTGGCGGGTACCGGGCTCCCACGCCGGGTGTTGGTTCTCGAGAGCCTCGATGACCGGCTCCCACGACAACGCCTCTTCGGCGGTCATCGACCCGTCCACCCAGGCCAGGCCGGCCTGGTGGCTGAGGATGTGGGCGACGGTGATCTCGTCCTTGCCGTTGCGTCCGAACGCCGGCCAGTACTCGGCGACTGGGGCGTCGGGGTCGAGCAGACCTTGCTGGGCGAGGCGGTTGGCACAGATGGCGGTGGCGCCCTTGGTGGTGGAGAACACCAACATGAGGGTGTCCTCCTCCCACGGCGACCCGGTTTCGACGTCGGCCACGCCGCCCCACAGGTCGACGGTCTTGGCGCCCCGGTGGTAACAGGAGAACCCGGCACCGACCTCGAGGCCCTTGGCGAAGTTGGCCTCAAAGACGTCACGCACGCCCTCCCAGCCCGGTGCGGTCCAGCCGGCGACGGTTGCAGCAGAGGAATCAGTCATTGGTCGTCCTGTCAGTTGGGGTGTCGATCAGTGATGGGCAGGGTGAGGGGAAGTCGGTCATGTCCGGCACGTGGCGCACCACCCGATGATGTCCATGCGGTGGTGGCCAACGCTGAACCCGCTGCGGCGGGCGACCTTGTGGAACACCTCGTCCATGGCCGTCTCGAGCTCGGGCGGCACGCTGAAGTCCTCGACCCCGCCGCATCCGGCGCAGATGAGGTGGTGGTGGTGGTGCCCGGTGAGGTCCTCGGCGAGTTCGTAACGGGCGAACTCATCTTCGGTGACGACCCGGTCCACCACCCCGGTCGCCTCGAGCACGGCGAGGTTGCGGTACACCGACGACTGGGTCAACCCCTCGTTGCGTTCGAGCACCTCGGCCACGGTGAGTGGGTGGGGTGCGTCGGCGAGGAGTTCGACGAGGGCGCGTCGGCCGGAGGTGTAGCGCTGGTCGTCGGCCCCAAGGCGCACCGCGGCGGCAGCGTGGAGTTCCTCAGGATCGCCTGTCACATGGGTGTGGCCGGTGGTGCGGGGCATCGGTGGCATCGTAGCGAGCCGGACGGGAACACCCCGGGGAGAGGTGCCTCACAGCGGCGTTAGGCTCGCCGCCGTGCCCGCCACCACCGCCGACGTCCAGCCCGATGCGCCCGACATCACCGCACCGTCGCCGGGTTACCCCGGGGCGAGACGTCCGGACCGCAGCCGTTGGGTGCAGGCCAACGGCCTCCGTCTGGCCGCCTACGAATGGGGCGATCCTGACGGGCCGGTGATCTTCATGGCGCACGGCGGGTTCGATTTCGCCGGCACCTACGACCAGCTGGCCCCACGTCTCGCCGACGCCGGGTGGCGCTGCGTCTCCTGGGACGCCCGGGGTCACGGCAACTCCCAGCACGCCCCGCTGTACTCATGGACCGCCGACGAGCGTGACGCCCTTGCCGTGCTCGACACCATCACCGACGAACCGGTGGTGTTCCTCGGGCACTCCAAGGGGGGTGGCCTCATGTTGGACATGGCTCACGCCGTCCCTCACCGACTCACCCACCTCGTGAACCTTGACGGGTTGCCGAGTCGCAACGCCTGGCCCGACCTCGCCGAACGGGAACGCACCGCCATGTTGCACAGCGAACTCACCGCCTGGCTCGACCACCGGCGCCGCATCGCCTTTGCCGAACGTCCCCCGGGCACCATCGCCGAGTTGGCGGCGCGCCGGGCCCGCATGAACCCCCGGCTCGATGCGGCGTGGCTGGAGTACGTGGTACCCATCGGCGCCACCGAGCACCCCGACGGCTGGCGGTGGAACATCGATCCGTCACTGCGCTTCGGCGGGTTCGGGCCGTGGCGGCCGGAGTGGGCCATGGAACACCTCCCTGGCATCGGGGTGCCAGTGTTGGGCGTCCTGGGACTCGAATACGAACTGATGGGGTGGGGAACCACACCCCAGGACGTGCTGGTGAACCTCCCCGGGCGCGGCCGTTACGAGGGTCTTGAGGGTGTGGGGCACTTCGTGCACATCGAGGCACCCGACACCGTCGCCGAACTGATCCTCGACTTCCTCGGCGACCCGCCGGTGCGCGGCGGCGGTCGCAACGCACCACGACAGGTGGCACCACAGTGGGAAGGTGCCGACGAACCGGATCTGCCCGACGGGGTGACGGCACTCCACCACGGCAAGGTCCGACTCGCCCTCCACCGCCTCCGTGACGCCACCCCCGGCAACGACGACCACCACCCTCTGCTCGTCGTCCACGGCCTCGGTGAACACACCGACGGCGTGCCCGTCGAAGCTGACGAGTGGCCCGGCCCCGTGTTCGGACTCGACCTGACCGGCCACGGCCTGTCGTCGGTCCCCACCGGCGGCGGCTACACCGCCGAAGTCCTCATGGCCGACGTGGACGCCGCCCTCGCCGAACTCGGGCCGTGCACGTTGCTGGGCAGAGGACTGGGGGCGTACGTGGCGTTGCTCGCAGCCGGTGGACGACCCGACAAGGTGCGCGGCGCCGTGCTCACCGACGGTCCCGGTCTCGTCGGAGGCGGCATCCGTCCCCACTCCCCCACCCTGCCCCGTCTCGGCCCGGCCCCCACCCCGCGACCCGATCCCGTCGTGATGCTCGAGATGGCCCGCGACGTGCGACCCCCCGACTACGCCACCGACTACGTGCGTCAGGCACTCGAATGGTCGGGTCTCGACACCCCCGTTGCGGTGTGCACGCGGGTTCGCCCCGAATGGATCACTGCGGTGGTCGACCAACCCGGTGTGCTCGACACCACCGTTCCCGATGCCCTAAGGAGATTCACCAGTGCGACTCATCCCTGAAAGACTCACAGCAAGCGACCTCAATGGCACCACAATCGGCACGGTCCGCGTTTCGGGAAGCGGCACCTACCAACTCGGACCACTTAGTGTGGATCTCAACTTCGAGCACACAGCGACCGACCTGCCAGCGTGGACGTGGTCGGTTGCCAACGCTGGAGATGAACCGGTTTCGGTGTGGTCCGTTTCGCTCGTGTTGGGTGTTGAGTATCGCGGGCCGCTGCGCATATTCCGCCACGGTTACCAGTCATGGTCGTCGTGCGACGTCGCCACACTCGGGGTGCACCGCGACCCATCACTGGGAAACACCACTGGGATCGAACTGATCCAGGGTGTTCATCACGCTGATCAGCGCAATGCTGCACCTGATGAGCTGCGCTCGGAATTCGTGACGGTCCTCGCCGATGCCAACGTTCCCGCCGGGCCTCTTGCCACCGGGGCCATTCGAATCGGGTTCGATGCCGGGGTCGATCACGACGGCACGTTCCGACTGAGGGCGTCAGGTGCTGAGCGGGCCGAACTGCGAAGCGAGGCGTTTCTCGGAGGTGCCCGGCTCGATCCTGGGGTCCGTTTCGGGTTGCATGGCGTCTCCGCCGCCGACGGCAAACCATCCACCACCCTTCTCGCCGACTGGGCTCGCCGTGTGGGCGCACTGGGTGCCGCCCGCACCTCGGCAGCATTCCAAGTGGGGTGGTGCTCGTGGTACCACTACTTCCACGACGTGACCGAAGCAGATCTCCGGTCAAACCTTGCAGCCAGTGGCTCATGGCCCTTTGATGTGTTCCAACTCGACGACGGCTTCCAAGCCGCCATCGGGGACTGGCTGGTCACCAACAACAAATTCCCTTCCGACCTTGCCGGGTTGGCGCAATCCATCGCTGCTGAGGGGCATACCCCTGGCCTGTGGTTGGCCCCGTTCATCGCCGCACCTAATTCCCAGGTCGTGGCCGATCACCCCGAGTGGGTGGCGACGACCCGAGAGACCGGAGGGCCGCTGCCGGGAATGCTCAACCCACCGTGGGGAGGCGGGATGGATGGCCTGATGTTCGCTCTTGACACCACCCACCCCGACGTCCTTGCGCACCTCGAAGACCTAGGGCGACAGGTACGAGATGCCGGATATGACTATCTCAAGCTTGATTTCACCTTCGCACCAAGCTTTGACGGCGCCTTCTGGGATCCCACGATGACTCCTGCGCAACGCGTCCGCGCCGGCTACGACGCAGTTCGCCGTGGCGCTGGTGAGGACGCCTTCATTCTTGGTTGTGGCGCCCCGCTCAGCCACGTCGTTGGGGTCGTTGATGGCAACCGCATCGGTTCAGATGTCGACCCCCGCTGGCACCCAAGAACCGATGACGATGACGATGGCCAGGGCTATCCCGAAACCATGCCGGCCACCGTGCACGCCTTCCGCAATACGCTGGCGAGGTCGTTCATGCACCGCTCGCTGTGGCTCAACGACCCCGACTGCGTGATGTTGCGCACCACCGAGACCGACCTCGACCCCGCTGCGGTGCGCACCTGGGCGCGCACCGTGGCACTCAGCGGAGGGATGGTCCTCGTGTCCGACGATCTCGCCCTGCTCGGCCCCGACGCCCGTCAGCTCCTCGACGAGGTGGTGACGCTCGGTCGTGCCGTGGATGCCGCCAGCCTTGCCATGCAACCGGCCCGCTGCGACGACCTGCTCGACGCCAACCCGCCCACCACCCTGTCCGCCGGTGGCCACGAACTCGTGGTGGACGTCGCCACCGGGCACGGCGTGCTCGACGGTGTGCCACAGTGACCGCCATGGTCATCGAACAGGTCCCCCTCGACGTCATTCCCGGCTCCGAAGCCGAGTTCGAAGCCGCCTTCGACGTGGCCCGCCACGAACTCGCCGGATCGCCCGGGTGCCGCACCGTCCGGCTGGCCCGGTGTGTGGAGACTCCCAACCGCTACCTGCTGCTCGTCGAATGGGACACCCTCGCCGACCACGTCGACGGGTTCCGTAACTCCGACGCGTTCACCCGCTGGCGGGGACTCGTCGCCAAGTTCTGGGATCCGCTTCCCACCGTGCTGCACTTCACCGACGTGGTCCGCATGGACAACACCGCACCGGCGGACTGAACGGGCGCACCTGCCGTCAGGGCGTCTCGGTGGGTTCGGCGGCAAGGTTTCGGTAGAGGTCGGCGTACAGCCCACCCGCACCAACGAGTTCGACGTGACGGCCACGTTCGACCACCCGACCGGCGTCGACCACCACGATCTCGTCGGCGCCCACCACGGTGGAAAGGCGGTGGGCGATCACCAACGCCGTGCGACCCACAAGCGCGGTGCGCAACGCCTCCTGCACCGCCAGTTCATTCTCGGTATCGAGATGGCTGGTGGCCTCATCCAAGATGACGACCGCCGGTTCGGCCAACAACACCCGGGCGATGGCGAGCCGTTGCTTCTCCCCACCTGAGAGCCGGTAGCCGCGCTCGCCGACCACGGTGTCGTACCCGTCGGGCAGGGCGGCGATCACCTCATGGATTCGTGCCGCCCGGCACGCTCCGTGGATCTCGTCGACACTGGCGTCGGGCCGGGCATAGGCGAGATTTGCCATCACGGTGTCGTGGAACAGGTGGGGGTCCTGGCTGACGACGCCGATGGCGTGGCGCAACGATTCCTGAGTGAGATCGCGCACGTCGTGGCCGTCGAATCGCACCGCCCCGTCGGTGACGTCCCACAGACGCGGCACCAACGACGCCAGCGTTGTCTTGCCCGCACCCGACGGTCCGACGAGCGCCACCATCGACCCGGGTGCCACGTCCAAGGTGACGTCGGTGAGCACCCACGGACCGGGGCCAGTCGCTGGAGCACCGGGGCGCGCCACGTCACCTTCAAGTGACGTCAACGTCCCGTCGGCCTGGGGGTAACGGAACCACACGTGATCGAACGTGACGCGGCCACGAGGCTCCACGAGGTCGATCGCTCCGGGACGATCGGTGATGGGGTTTGGTGCGTCGAGAAGCTCGAACACCCGGTCGAAGCTCACGAGTGCGCTCATCACGTCGACGCGGGCGTTGGTCAGCGAGGTGAGCGGCGAGTAGATCCGCACCACGTAGGCGGCGAGCGCCACGAGGGTACCGAGCGTGATCACATCGGCGATCACCAGTTGCCCGCCCACCCAGTACACGGCTGCGGTCCCGATGGCGGCGACGAGCGTCAGGGCGATGAGGAATGTCCGGCTGTACACCGCCGAGCGCACACCAATGTCACGAACCCGAGCCGCCCGACCGGAGAACGCGTCGGTCTCCCGGCGATAACTGCCGAACAGTTTCACGAGCAGTGCACCGGCGACCCCGAAGCGTTCGGTCATCGTCGAGTTCATCGAGGCGTTGAGATCCATGCCTTCCCGGGTGATTGCCGCCAGTCGACGCCCCACCCGTTTGGCGGGGATGACGAACACCGGGAGCAACGCGAGTGCCAGCAGGGTCAGGCGCCACTCGAGGATCAACATGGCCACCAGCGTGGTGATGAGCACGATGACGTTGGACACCACCGCCCCGAGCGTGCCGGTGAGTGCCCGCTGAGCCCCGATGACGTCGTTGTTGAGCCGGGACACGAGCGCACCGGTCTGCGAGCGGGTGAAGAAGCCCATGGGCATCTGCTGAACGTGGTCGAACAACATGACCCGCATGTCGTAGATGAGGCCCTCACCAATGCGCGACGACCACCACCGCTCCCCGAAACTGAGGACGGCGTCAAGTACCGCAGCACCCACCACGAGCGCTGCGAGAACGTGGAGCAGACCGAGGTTGGACTGTGGGATCGCCTCGTCGATGATCTGACGGAACAGCAGCGGCGGGGCGAGCTGCACGATGGCGGCAAGCACGATGGTCGCCACGAATGCGCTCAGCATGGCCCGATAGGGACGGGCGAACCGCAACACCCGCCTGAACACCTGACGACCAATCGGGGGCCCAGCGGTTGCCCGACCCAGATCGGCCGGGAACATTGAGTGCGGGCTCATGTGCATAGCCACAGGCTAGGGGCCACCCTGACGCGCAACGTCCGCCCGGAGGAACCGGGCGGACGTCTACGGCGGAAGGTATGGGATTTGAACCCATGGTGACCCGGAGGCCACAACGGCTTTCGAGGCCGCCCCATTCGTCCGCTCTGGCAACCTTCCGTTGGCGAGACTATCGCAGCAGCGCGGGTCGCCCCACTTGGCGACCAGCCCCGCTGGGCGGGCTAGGCCGCGCTACCGGCGTGACGAAAAGAATGCTTCGAGCAGTTCGGCGCACTCGGCTGCCCGCACGCCCGACGACCAGGGAATCTCATGATTGAGCCGAGGGTCCGCAGCGAGGTTGTACAACGACCCCACCGCCCCGGCCTTGGGGTCCGCAGCGCCGAACACGAGACGGCCCAATCGGGCTGACACGGCGGCACCGGCGCACATCGCACACGGTTCGAGGGTCACGAACAACGTGGCGTCACCCATCCTCCACGTCCCGAGCGCCTGGCCTGCAGCCCGCAACGCCAAGACTTCGGCGTGCGCAGTCGGGTCCGCATCGGTTTCGCGTTGGTTGTGAGCTGTTGCCACGACGACCCCGTCGACCACCACGACCGCACCGACGGGGACCTCACCACGTTCGGCGGCGAGCCTCGCCTGGTCCAGCGCCAGCGCCATGGCGTCGTCGTCGCTCACGCCCGTTGACGGCTTGGTCACTTCGTCACGCACCCGCCGAACCCTAGTGGCGCCCGCCGCAACGCCACGCAGAGCGCGGCGCCCCCACCGCAACATCGGTAGGAGTCGACCACTCGGTGCCCGTCATCAGTACCCGCCTCAGCGCGAACGGGCGAACGCAGCGGTAAGGGTGAACACCAACGGCCACGCATCGTCGCCCGGAAGCGCACCGACATCGACACGCAACGCCCCGGCGAGGTCACGCTGGACCTCGAGCGCCCGCCCGGCGGGACCAACCACCTCGCCGTGAGGTTCGATATCGACATCGTTGAGGGTGAGCACACCCCCGGGGCCGTCGAGCACCAGCACGTGAACGGCTGCCCCACGCGCTGCGTACCGGAGGCGGTGACCTTCTGGGGTGAGGCCTTCTTGGAACACCCATGGGCGCGTTCCTGCCAGCACCGCTCCACCCGCAGCGGACCACGCCGCCAGCCAGTCGAGACGTTCGGTCTGCTCGTCGGGGATGGCGGCGTCCTCGCCGCGTGGACCGACGTTGAGCAACAGGTTGCCTCCCTTGGCAACGATGTCCACGAACGACCCGAGGAGGTCGTCTCGGCTCATGAAGTCCTCGGGGCCCGACATCCGGTTGAATCCGAACGACCGGTCCATACCCCGGCATGTCTCCCACTGGTAGCGCTGCACGGTGTCGAAACTCGAGTACTCCGGGGTGCGTACATCAAAGTGGGGTGGGGTTGGCGGCACGGTGCGCCCCGAGTTGGCGGACCTCACGACGAACCGGTCGACCAAAGAACGACCCGCTCGGGTGCGCACCAGATCGAACACTGCGCTGCGCGGCATCCACCGGTCGTTGATGACCCCATCGGGCACCGCCGCGTAGTAGTCGGCGAACAGTCGCCACAGGCGCTCACCGCCGAAAGGCCAGGCAATGTCGTTCCACAACACCGCCGGTCGGTACCGCTCGATGAGTTCACGCACCTGCGCCTCGGCGTAGTCGCCGTAGGCGGGATCCGACGGGACCGCAGCAACCAGATCGGCGAACGTTCCGATGGGGCGGTCGTCGAACGTCCAGTCCAGACCGCCGGAGTAGTACAGGCCGAAACGCATCCCGGCGTCGCGGACGGCCTCGGCCAGCTCCCCAACGATGTCGCGGTCCGAATGCCAGCCGGCGCGTCGAGGGTTGGGCACCGACGTGGGCCACAGGCAGTATCCGTCGTGGTGCTTGGTCACAAGAACCACGTAGCGCGCCCCTGCTCGAGCGAACTGCGCTGCCCACCGCTGTGGATCCCAGTGCTCGAGCCCGGCGTTGAACTCGTCCACGAACGACTCGTAGGTGCGATCTGCGAAGTGCTCACGGTGAAAGCGCGTGGCGTCACTGGCGGGAAATCGCAGTGCGTTGGCGTACCACTCGGTGTACTGGGCGGCGAGCGGCTGACCGGGGGTGTGTACGAGCGGCGGGTGATCACCGCGCGGCACCGTGGCGAAACCAGGGACAGATGCCAACGTCCAGTGGATGAACACCCCGAGCTTGGCGTCCTGCCACCACGTCGGCACCGGTCGACGCCGCAGTTGTCCCAGCAGCGATCGTCCGCCACGAACGCCGACCCTTGCTCGACCCGTGGTCGACACGCCGGCACCTCCTCGTCGGTTCCAACCAGTCAACGCAGCGGAGGGAGTGGGATTCGAACCCACGGTGGGTTGCCCCACACACGCTTTCCAAGCGTGCCGATTCGGCCGCTCTCGCACCCCTCCTGGCGGGGCGGCTAGGCCTCCCCACAAACCGTCCGCCACGGGAGTACCGCACCGGACGGGTAAAGGGTACCCTGTCTGTGTACTCGTGCCGGCCGGTGATGGCCGGGCCCTGTGCAATCGGAGCCCGTGAATCAGGTCAGGGCCGGAAGGCAGCAGCCTTCAGCGGAACCTCCGATGTGCCGCAGGTCGCCTGGCCATCTCCCGCCGGCACGGGCGCGTCCGGCCACGCCGTCGTCAGCGGCCGGTAGGCTCGGCCCACCATGACCCGCCAGTCTCTTTACCGTCGCTACCGGCCAAGCCGATTCTCAGAGGTCCGCGGCCAAGACCACCTTGTGACGACCCTGCGCAACGCCGTCATTGAAGATCGGGTGGGGCACGCCTACCTGTTCAGTGGTCCACGCGGTACCGGCAAGACCACCACCGCCCGCATCCTCGCCAAGGCGCTCAACTGCACCAACCTCAGCGACGGCGAGCCGTGCGGAGAGTGCGACTCGTGCGTCACCATCAGTGAGGGGCGGTCCTTTGACGTGATCGAACTCGATGCCGCCTCCCACCGCGGCATCGACGACGTGAAGAAGATCGTCGACGGCGCCTCCCAGTCGACACCGGGACGTCACCGGGTCTACATCCTCGACGAGGCCCACCAGCTGACCAAGGAGGCGTCGAACGCGCTCCTCAAGACGCTCGAGGAACCACCCGAACACGTCGTGTTCATCCTCGCCACCACCGACCCGGTGAAACTCCTCCCCACCATCCGGAGCCGCACCCAGCACTTCGAGGTCCACCTCCTGACCAACGCAGAGTTGCGTTCGATGGTCGACGCCGTGGTCGAAGACGCCGGCCTCGAGGTTGACACCGAAACACGGAACTGGGCGGTGCGAGCAGGTGCGGGGTCAGCGCGTGACACCCTTTCGGCACTCGAGCGGGCCGCCGCACTCGGAGGGATCCCCGACGCGCTCACCGGGGTCGAGGACCTCGTGGACGCCTTCGCCGCCCACGACACGGTGGCGGCGCTGAACCTGATCGAGGGTGCCGTGCGCTCCGGACGTGGGCCCGCCGACATCGGCAACGATCTCATTGCCCACCTTCGACTGGTATTCCTCACCGCCATGGGCGTCCCACCCACCGACACCCCCACCGATACCGCAGCGCGGGTCAACGAACAGGTGGGCACCATGGGACGCCGAGGCGTCACCCACGCGCTCGAGGTGCTCGGGACCGCACTGGTAGGAATCGACCGGGCCGCTGACCCACGGGTCACGCTGGAGTTGGCGGTGATGCGCATCACCCAGCCCGACACCGACACCTCACCCGCAGCGCTGTTGGCCCGGATCGAACGGCTCGAGCACCTGCTCGCCAACGGCGGCGCACCAACCGCCCCGGCCAAACCCGCCTCTGTGCCGACGCCCCCTGCAGCCAACGCGGCGCCGACCGTGGCGACGGCTCCACCTGAAGCACCCGAGCACGAGGTGCGTCCGGAACCCGCTGATGTGCCACCACCGGCGACCGCGCCCTCGGCGGGTGGGGGAAACGGAGCAGCCGACGCCGCACGGCGAGCCCTCGCCGACCGTCGACGACCGACTGGGGCCGACACCGAAACGACCACCGCCCCGAAGCGGCCCGCCGCCAGGCCGGCGGCGACCCCGGCGACCCCCGTGGCCTCCACCGAACCGGCACCGGCGCCCGCCGCTCAGGTTCCCTCGGCTGCACCCGAGATCGACGACCCTGCGACATCGGATCCCGGCGGTGCGGTGGCGACGAACCTGACGACTGACACAGCGACCGCTGCGTGGAGTCGGCTCGTCACGTCAGCCACCAACCAAAAGATCCGGGCCCGGCTCGGCTCGGCCCGGGTCGCCAACGTCGACGGTGCCACCATCGTCGTTGCCCTGCCCAACAGTCGGGCTCTGGAGCGAGCCGAGGAGGTCCGCCCACAGATGCATCAGGCGCTGGTGGCGGAGTTCGGGTCGGGGGTCAGCGTCGAATTCCGAGTGGACGCCACGGTGGCCACCCCACCCGAACAACGCCCCGGTGACCGGGTCCAGCCCCCACCCGACGAGCTGGCACCCGAGGAGGACATCGAGGACGTCCACGCCCTCGACGACGCCAACATCGCGCCGACCGACGACCTTGAGCGCATTGCGGCGGTGTTCCCCGGCACCGAGCTCGTCGACATCGAACCGGAGAGCGCACCATGAACCTGCCCGCAGACAATGAGGGTTTCGCAGAAGGTTTCGACATGGGGGGCCTGCTTGAGCAGGCCATGACCATGCAGCGCCAGATGATGGAGGCCCAGCAACGACTCGCCGAAACGGAGGTCACCGGTGAGTCGGGTGGCGGCCTCGTCAGGGTCGTGCTCACCGGGGATTTCGATGTTCGCAGCGTGCACATTGATCCCGGTGCGGTTGACCCGGACGACACGACACTGCTCGCCGATCTGGTCGCAGCGGCGTTCCGTCACGCCGTGGCCGAAGCCATTGCGCTCCAGACCGCCGGTATGGGCGTTGAGATGCCCGATGTGGGCCAACTTCTCGAAGGTCTCGGCGGGCTGGAGCTCCCCGGTTCTCCCGGCCTCGACGCCGGCACCGACCCGGACGGGCCTCGGTGAGCAGTTACGCCGCCCCCGTCCAGGACCTCATCGACGAACTGGGCCGCATGCCGGGGGTCGGACCCAAGTCGGCCCAGCGGATCGCCTTCCACCTGCTGAAGATCCCTACCGAGGACGCTCTGCGTCTGGCCACTGCCATCACCGAAGCGCGCCAACGGGTGGCGTTTTGTACACGATGCTTCAACGTCACCGAGGGGGAACTCTGCGGCGTCTGTCGGGACGAACGACGGGACACCACCGTGCTGTGTGTCGTCGAGGAAGCACGCGACATCGTCGCAGTGGAAAAGACCGGCCAGTTCAGGGGCCGCTACCACGTGCTGCAGGGTGCGATCTCCCCCATTGAAGGCATCGGACCTGAACAACTCCGTGTCGCCGAGCTCCTCACCCGTCTCGAACCCGAGGCGGTGACCGAAGTCATCTTGTGCACCAACCCCAACATCGAGGGTGAGGCCACCGCCATGTACCTCGGTCGGTTGCTCCAGCCCCTTGGCATCCGGGTCACCCGGATCGCGTCGGGCCTGCCGGTTGGTGGCGACCTCGAGTACGCCGACGAACTCACCCTCGGCCGGGCGCTACAGGGACGACGGGACCTGGATACTGCTTGATGGCTCTTGATGTCCTGCGACCCCGCAGGGACCTCACCACACTCGTCATGGTGGTGGCGGTCGTCGCCCTGGCGCTCCGATTCGTCGGGTTGAGCGACGCGCCACCGGGCTTCCACGTTGACGAGTCGGTTGCCGGCGCCAACATCGTGTGCCTCGCTGAGACCGGCGCCGATGCCCAAGGGAACTCCTGGCCACTGAACTCGGTGTGGTCCTCATCAAGTGGGGCGGTCGTCTACCCAGCCAGTCTCCTGTACCCGGGTGTGGTGTGGGTGAACGTCGTGGGTGACTCGGTCGCAAGCCTGCGCGCCTTGGGCGTTGCGGCGTCACTCGCGCTGGTCCTCGCCACAGCCGCCGTGGCGTTCAACTTCTTCGGGCGACCGGGATTCGCCTGGGCGCTGCTCATCGGCGCGGTGATGCCGTGGACCTGGGACTTGGGGCGAACGTTCCTCGCCGCAGGCGGGATGGTCGGTCGAGCGGCGTTGATGGTTGCGGTCTACGTGTTGACCCGTGACCGCGCCACCCGGCCGGTCGGGTCGGTTGCAGGAGCAGTTGCCGGTATCGGTTTCGCCACTGCGCTTGGGTACAACGGCACCCGGGCGGTCGCCGTTGCCATGGGGCTTCTCCTCGTCATAGCGCTCCTGCGTCGCGGTCTGATCCCGTTCCGATCTCTCATGTTCATGCTGGCCGGAGGCGTCATTGCTGCAGTGCCGGTGTTGTCGCTGCTCGGCGGAAACCAACTGCTTGAGCGCACGTCCAATGTGTCCATCCTGAACTCCGGTTGGCTTGAGGAGTCCGGAACCACCGGCGTGGTCGGCATCGCGTTGGCGTTCGTGCGCCACCTCGGGCTCCACCTCTCCCCGTCGTTCCTGTTCATCAACGGCGACGGCCAGTTGCGTCACAACAGCGGAATCACTGGCCAGATGGGCTGGCTCGAACTCCTGCTGACGCTGTTGATCCCGGTGGCGATCTGGCTGGCGTGGCGATCGACCCGTCGACCGGTTCCGGCGAATTACCTCCTCATGGTTGGTGTCGGCGTGTTCACCGGTCTGGCCACCGCAGCGCTGTCAACCTCCATGCTTCCCCACGCGCAACGTTCGCTGACGGCGGTGCCCTTCATCGTCCTCGGACTCACGGCTGTGGCCGTCGTCATCACCCAGCACTGGGCAACGTTCCCCGCCCTAGCTGTCGCCGTCGCCGTGATCTTCGGCGCCTGGTTCCTGCCGCAGTACTTCAATGAGTTCCCGCAAGCCAGCGTTGAGAACTTCGAGACCTTCATACGTGCCTCTGCCGACCGGGCGGCCCGCAATGGTGACATGGGTCCTTTCGTCGACGAGTTCCGGTCGTGGACACCACCCGAGGCATTCATCTACTTCTCGGCCGCCGCCGAAAACGGCCGTGGGTGCCCTGGAGTCACGAGTACCGCAGGAACCTGACGGGGTCCGACGGTTCCACCGGAACCACCAGGTCGTAGAATGCGCAGGTGAGCGGCACCGGCACACTTCCCGCCAGTGGCCCCGTGGCATGGGCAGACGTCCCCACCAACCGGCGCGGGGAACCCACTGAGGGCCGCGACCCCGCCCATCCGTTCGCAGGCCAAGGGGGCATGATCCCGGGACCTGCGTTGCTGCCCGACGTGCTCCCCACCGAACGTCTGACCCGCACCGGTCGACCGTCGGTTGAACTGCGGGCCGAACTGAGGCGAAGCCACAATCTCCGCAACGCCGCCAACATCGTCTCGGTGTGGGTCCAGTCGTTCGGAGTGATCGCGCTGGCGTGCTGGCTGACCACTCAGTGGGCGTGGTCAGCCCTCGTCGTGTGGCCCGTCACCTTCGTTCTCATGGGCCGGGTGTTCGCCCTCTACGCCATCCTGGGTCACGAGGCTGCCCACCGTCTCCTGTTCTCCAACAAACGGGTGAACGACCTCGTCGGCGGGTGGGCCGTGGCGTACCCAGGGTTCGTGCCACTCGCCGCGTACCGGCGCGGCCACATGGCCCACCACCGTGACGAGTTCGGTCCCAACGAACCCGACCTGAACCTGTACGAGAACTACCCCATCACCCGTGCGTCGCTGTGGCGGAAACTCCGTCGTGACGCCTCTGGTTCCTCGGGCTGGAAGAACCTCAAGGGCTTGCTGAACGCGTTCCGCAGCGACACCGCCCGGCCCTTCGCCATACGGATCGCGGCCGCCCAGGTCGTCGTCGCCGCTGCGCTGTTGGCCATCGGCGGGTGGGGCCGGTGGTGGTTGTGGCCGGCGTTGTGGCTGGCGCCGTGGATGACCGTGTGGCGGGTGCTGAACCGGCTGCGGGGCATTGCCGAACACGGCGGGCTGATGCGTTCAGAGGATCGGCGCCTCACCACCCACACCGTGCGCCAGAGCCTGTGGGCACGGTTTTGGATCGTCCCGTTCAACACAGGCTGGCATCTGGCCCACCACGTGGACTCGGGCGTCCCGTTCCAGCAGTTGCCCAATCTCCACGGCGAACTCGTCGCCGCCGGGTGGGTCACCCCCGGCGTTGAGTACCCCAACTACCGGTCGTTGTGGCGGGCACTGGCCTCAGCAGAGGCAACCGAACGCCTCCCGCAAGAGGAGAACTGAACCTCAGCCTGCGTTCCCATCCGATGGGTCGTGTGGGTGAGGGTGATCGTGATCGTGGCTGTGCGAGTGGTCGTGATCGTGGGGGTGGACGTGATCGTGGAGTGGTGCCACCGTTCCCATGGGGCCCGTCGAATCAGCCAGGGCCCCGTCTCCATCGGGATGCGTCCGTCGCCAGGACTCCTCGGCGTCAGCGAGCACAGAGCGCAACGGCCTACCAAGACGCCGGGCGGCCACCACGGCGTCGTCGTACTCGGCTTTGACCCGTCCAGGACCAACCTTGATCCGGATGGCGACACCATCGACGTCAACCTGATCGAGTTGGCGAGGTGAGGCCCAACGTTCAACGGTCACGGCCCGCAACCCGAACGAGCCCGTCCCCTCGGTGAGGACACGACCCACCTGGGCGGCGAGCGACGGGTCGACGAGCGCGTGCAGGGTGTGCGCGGGTCGGCCCTTTTTCATGAGGATCGGGGTCACCCAGGCGTCGTGCGCACCGGCGTCGATGGCGGCAGCGACGGTGTGGGCCAACACCTCACCGGTGGCGTCATCCACGTTGACCTCGAGCTGCACGAGGCGTTGCCCGTCGGGACGGGCGTCGGCTGCGGTACCGATGACCACCTGCAACAGGTTGGGGCGATGATCAAGCTCCGCGTCGCCGGCCCCGAACCCCACGGTGCTCACCGTCATGGAAGGCATCGGACCCCACGCGGACGCCAGCGATGCCGCCAGTGCCGCCCCGGTCGGGGTGGTCAGTTCGACGGGTACGTCGATGCCGTACACGGGGGCATCCCGCAGCAGTTCGACGGTCGCCGGGGCGGGGTTGGGGATGATGCCGTGCGCAGCCCGCACCACACCGCGACCCGTCGCCACCGGTGACACCTCAACGCGATCCACGCCGAGGACCTCCAGCGCGGCGCACGATCCGACGATGTCGATGAGCGCATCGATCCCGCCGACCTCGTGGAAGTGCACCTGTTCAGGTGGGCGACGGTGGAGCCGGCCCTCGGCGATGGCCAACGCGTCAAAGGCGGCGAGGGCCCGCTGCCGAACACGGTCGGGAAGGGGGGCGTCACCCACCAGCGCCATGATGTGCCCGGCGGTGCGCACCACCGAGGAGTCCTCGATGCGGACGTGCACCTTGGTGCCACCGAGTCCGTTGCGCAGCACCGTCTCCGCCTCAAGCACCCAGCCGCCAACCCCGAGACGTTCACAGATGCTGCGGACCTCGTCGAGGTCGGCACCGGCGTCCACGAGGGCACCAAGGGTCATGTCGCCGGCGATGCCGGCGAAACAGTGGAACCACGCCACCGTGGTCGGCTCGCTCACAAGGCCATCCCGTCAGTGAGCGCAGAGCGGTCGCGTTCGATGACCCCGACGTGGCGGAGCACGCTGCACGCCGCACCGAACCCGTTGTCGATTCCGACGACGTTCACGCCCGGCGCACACGAGGCCAACATGGCCAACATGGCCGTCACGCCTTCGAGTGACGCGCCGTAGCCCGCCGACGTCGGTACCGCCACCACCGGCGCCGACGTCAACCCCCCGATGACGCTGGCCAACGCACCTTCCATGCCGGCGACCGCCACCACAGCGTGGGCGGTCTGCAGCGAGGCCGTCTCGCCAAGGATCCGGTGGATGCCGGCGACCCCGACGTCGTTGAGTCGGGTGGGCAGCACGCCGTGTGCGGCGAGCACCGCAGCGCACTCGTCAGCAACGGCGAGATCCGACGTCCCCGCTGCGGCGACGACCACGGCGACGTCCCGAACGGCTCGCCCACGCCACACCACGGTGAACGACGGCCCACCACCCTGCAGCGGTCCCCGGGTGACCACCGGGTCGCCCGAACCGGCGGCGAACTCAGCGAGGAGGGTCTCGACCTGGGTGGGGGTGGCCCGGCTGACGAGCACTGGGCCACCGGGTGCGGCGAGCAGACCGCCAACAGCCGTGCACAGATCTGCGGGGGCCTTGCCGGGTGCGTACACCGATTCGGGCATACCGGTACGAATCTCACGGTGGTGATCGAGGCGAACCGTGCCGAGATCCGCAAAGGGGAGGTGGGCGATGGCGGCGAGGGCCTCATCGGTGCCCACCGAGCCGTCCCGGACGGCATCAAGGAGTTGGCGGAGAGTGGCGGCATCCATGCCAAGACACTAGTTGCGAGCCCCAACAACGAACTCGGGCAGACCGAACGCCCGCGAGGGCGTAACCTCGCAACGTGCGCATCGCCTACCTCGGCCCGGCCGGAACCTTCACTGAAGCCGCCGTGCTGTCCCAAGACGATTTGCGAACCGCCGAGCTCGTGCCGATGGGATCCATCCGTGATGCACTCGCAGCCACCGCCGAGGGGTCAGTGGACGCCGGCTTCGTGCCGATCGAGAACGCCATTGAGGGAACAGTCTCTGACACCCAGGACACCCTCGCCGGAGGGGCGCCACTGGTCATCCAGCGCGAGGTCGTCATTCCCGTGCAACTCCACCTGCTGGGCGTCCCCGGTGCCGATCTCGGCGCCATCACCACGGTGATGAGCCACCCCCACGCACTCGGCCAGTGCCGCGGGTTCCTTGACGCCACCATCCCCGACGCCGTCCTTGAAGCCACCAACTCGACCGCTGACGCAGCGCGCCTGCTCGGCGCGTCGGGTGAGCCCACCACAGCGGCAATCGCCACGAGTCGGGCCGCAGAGATCTACGACCTCGAGGTTCTCGCCGCCGACATCGAGGACCACCCCGACAACGCCACACGCTTCATCCTCGTCGCCACCGGCGGTGTCCCCGCACCCACCGGATACGACAAGACGTCGGTGGTGATCTTCCAGCGGGCCGACACCCCAGGCAGCCTGCTCGCCATCCTCCAAGAGTTCGCCGTGCGGGCCATCAACCTCACCCACCTCGAGTCCCGACCAACCCGCAAGGGTCTCGGCGACTACTGCTTCCTCGTCGACATCGAGGGGCACATCGCCGACGAGGTGGTCGCTGATGCCCTCCGGTCGCTCAAGGCCAAACAGCATGACGTGCGGTTCCTCGGCTCGTACCCCGCCAGCGGGTCGCCTCGCCAAACCCGGCCCGACCGGACCGCCGACCAGCAGGCCGCCGACACCTGGATGGCCGACCTGAAAACCCAGATCCAGCCGTAGTCGTCCACACAGGAGCAACCATGACCGAGAACACCCCCACGCTGCGACGTCCCCGGTGGCGCACACCACTCGTCGTCGTCGGTCTTGTCGTCACGTTCGTGGTTGCCACCTCCGCACCGGCGTCAGCACACGTCGGAATTTCCGACGCCACCGCCAGCGGTGACGCCACCGTGGTGGCCTTCGCCTTCGACCACGGGTGTGACGGGTCGGCAACGGTGGGCATGGACGTGCAACTCCCACCCGGAGCGGTGCTCAGCGCCGCCAGCCTCCCCGACGGTTGGTCGCTGGCGGGTTCTGACACGTCGGCTGCTGGCACCAGTGGCACGGTGGTGAGTGTGACCGGTACCCCGATCCCCGACGGCACCGCCGGAGGGTTCGCCTTGACGATCACCGGCTACGACTCAGCCATCGACCACCTGGTTCCCATATTGCAAAAGTGCGAACAAGGCGAGTTGGCGTGGGTCGACGAGGATCAGTCCGCCGCCAATCCAGCACCGCTGTTGGTGGCCACGTCGTCGACGCCGACGACAGCGGGAGTTGCCCCGACGGGAGCGCAAGCCAGCTCCACCACCGAGGCGGTGGCCGTCACCACCGACTTCGTGGCGGAATCGACCCATAGTGGATTCCCGTGGGTGACCGTCATCACCGGATTCATCGCCGGTGGGATCGCCGCCTATGTTGCCGGCGTCATCATGCGACGGCGTCGAGCGACCGCTGATTGAGTCTGCGATCCCTAGGTGAGGGCGATGGGAAGTTGGCGGGGACCCCGCACCTGACCACCTGACCACGTCACGGCGTCGGGGTCGGCGAGGGTGAACCGGTCGCCGAAACGATCCATCCACACCTCGATCGCCACCTGCATCTCCATGCGCGCCAGGTTCGACCCGGCGCAACGGTGGATGCCGAGACCGAACGCTGCGTGGCGGTTCTCCACCCGGTCGATGACGACCTCGTCGGGGTTCTCGAACACCTCGGGGTCACGGTTGGCGGCGGGGAAGGGCAACAGCACCCACTCGTTGGCCTTCATGGGGCACCCGTTGAACTCGAAGTCGTCCTTGACGAGTCGGGCCATGGTGACCGGGGCGTAGGCACGGAGGAACTCCTCGACGGCGAACGGCATGAGTGCGGGTTCCGATGCGAGACGCTCCCGGTCGGCGGGCGTCTTGGCCAGATGCCACAGCGACGCACCGATGGCACTCCACGTGGTGTCGATACCGGCGATCAGCAACAGGGCGATGGTGCCACCCACATGTTCGGCGTTGAGTGGTTGACCGTCCATCTCTGCGTTGAGCAGGAACGTAGTCAGATCGTCACGGGGGTTGGCGATGTGGTCCTCGACCTGGGCCCGCAGGTACTCGTCGAGCAGACCGAAGTTCTCCATGCGCTTCTCGACCGGCAGGTCCACACCCTCGAGGGCGTTGTGGACGAACATGCGGAACGTGTCGGCGTCCTCGGGCGGGAACCCGAGCATCTTGGCAATGACCCGCACCGGGATGTGCTGGGCGTAATCCACCGCTGCGTCGATGAGGTCCTTGCCATCCACGGCGTCAAGCAACTCGTTGCAGTACTCACGGGTGAACGGTTCGAGTAGGGCGACCGCCTTGGGCGAGAACGCCGGAAGCAGCAGACGGCGTGCCTCGTGATGGAACGGCGGGTCAGACGAGATGGGCGGTGCGATGCCCTGGGGTGCGGGCATCATCGGACGACCCTCGCTGACCACCACGCTCTGGGACGTGAAGTGATCGGTGTCATAGGCGATTGCCGAGATGTCCTCGTGGCTGGTGGGGAGCCACACCCCTCCGTAGCGCTCCGAGTGGGCGACAGGGCATCCACTCGAGCGAATATCGGCCCAGATGGGGTAAGGGTCGGCCGCCCAAACCGGATCGGTATGGTCGAAGTCGTTGGCCCAGTCGGTCACTGGCGGGTGGATGCCGGCCACGATCAGTCCTCCGTCAGTTCAATGGCGTACTCGGGGCAGTTGGCCACGGCGAGACGAGCCTTGTCGACGAGTTCGGGAGGAACGACGCCGTCGTTGAGTTCCTTGGCGGTGCCGTAGTCATCAACGTCGAACAGTTCAGGGGCAAGTGAGTAACAACGGTTGTGGCCCTGGCACTTCTGTTGGTCAACACGAACCTTCACGACGCTCCCCTCTCAGCTCTCACCGATCACCGCCAGAGCGACCGGACCCGCAGTCTACGCCCCGGCCGACGCAGGTCCCACCGGGCCGAGCACCAGCCCGGCACCGTCCACGGCACAGTGAATGGCGGCGGCGAGCTCGTTGGGCTGACCCGAACAGCGCTCGAGTTCTTCAGGGCCGACGAGCACGGTCAACGACCCATCGGCGAGGCGGGCGAGCACGCTGGGGGTGGCCCCAGAGCTGGCGGCCCGCACGTCGTCGGGCTGGTCGTCGAGGTGGAACGTGTCAAAAGGCACACCCAGCCCGGCGACACACGTCTCCCATTCGGGTCGACGCCGAAAGGTGCCGTGGGTGATGTCGCACAGTGCGCAGTGGGCTCGACCCACCCGGGCCCCCAGCCAGTAGGTCACCTCGCCCCACAACGAACCGTTGGCGTGGTAGACGCCGACGAGACCCACCACGCTGTCCTGCGCATCGGGGGGCGTCTCACCGACCATGGTGAGGACGCTACCCTCGCGGTGGCCGCACCACCCCTTGGGGAGGTGGCCGGACCGGGAGGGATGGCAGAGCGGACGATTGCGACGGTCTTGAAAACCGTTGAGGGGCGACCCTCCGGGGGTTCGAATCCCCCTCCCTCCGCACCATGAACGTTCACTTCACTCCGCTCCGCATGTCCGTGCGCTCGCTGGTGGCGATCCTTGCCGTCGCCGGGCTGATCGCCAGCGGATGTGGGTCACCCGACTCCCCCGCACCCACCACTTCGCCAACCACGCCGACGACCTCGTCCGCCACAACACCCGCACCCACAGTCACCGTGGAGGCACCAGTCGTGCTCTACAACTTTGATTCACCTGAGGCTGTGAACGGTTGGACCACGGTGAATGACACCGTGATGGGTGGGGTATCGACCGCCACGGTGTCGTGGAACGAGGGTGCGCTCGTGTTCGCCGGCACCGTGTCGCTCGACAACAACGGCGGGTTCACCTCGGTGGTTGGTCCGCCCGACGGGGCCCTTGGGTCAGTCGCGGCCAGCACGGCAGGCCTCAGTCTCGTCGGCACCGGTGACGGCAAGACGTACGTGGCCCAGTTGCGCACCACCTCGGGCGGATTCATCCAGCGCTTCGCCACCGCCCCGGGACAGGCCGCCGTGTGGGAACTGCCCTTCGACGGGTTCACCCCGGTGGACTTCATGCTCGATCCGCGCCCCGCTGCACCCCCGCTCGATCCTGCCACCATCAGCCAACTCGCCATCTACCTGCTCGACGGGCAGGAAGGCCCCTTCACCCTGTCAGTTACTGAGATCGTCGGGCTCACACCCTGAGCTCTGTGCCGGTCAGCCGGTGAACGCAGGGGCGGCCGTCACGGGCCCCGTCGGCTCAGCCCCCGGTGGCCCGGCTCGACGAGCCAGCACAGCCTCGGCGAGCACGGCACGCACCTCGTCGTACGCCGGTTTGGCACCGAATCCGTTGTCGAAGAGCAACGGCCGGGTCGGGGTGGGGAACACGCCGAGGCCGTCAAGCCACGTGTTGGCGTCCGTGACCCCCCACACCGTGATCTCGGTGCATCCGGGCACCGACAGACATGACTCCACGACACGCCGATACGCCTGCGCCTGATCGAGGAGGGCGGCATCACCGCCTGGCGGGATGGGGATGTCGAGTTCGGTGATGGCCACCTCGAGGCCGAGATCGGTGAAGTCACGCAACTGCTGTGAGAAGGCGGCGACGTCGGGACCGTCCACGCTGGGGCGGTGCACCTGGAGCCCCACCCCGTCGATCGGTGCGCCGGCAGCGAGCAGGTCACGCACCAACGCCACGAACGCCTCGTGCTTGCCGGGCACCCAGTCGGTGCCGTACTCGTTGATCCACAACTCGGCGTCAGGGTCGACGGCCCGCACCGCGCTGAACACCGACGCCATCCAACCTGACGGCAACACCCGGTGGAACACGCTGTCAGACAACGCCGTCCCTGCCGTCGCCAACGGTTCGTTGATGACATCCCAGCGCTGCACCTGCCCGGCGTAACGACCGGCGACGGTGACGACGTGTTGTGCCACCCACTGGGCGAGTTCGTCAGGGTCGTTGACGGCCTTCACCCAGTCGGGGGTGTAGGTGTCCTGGGTCCACACAAGCGTGTGGGCCCGCACCTCCATGGCGTTGGCGGCAGCGAACCCCACGACGGCGTCACCGTCCTCGAAGTCGAACACACCCGGTGCCGGATTGGTCGAATACCACTTCAGGGCGTTCTCAGGGGTGAGCGAGTTGAACTCACGACCCAGCGTGTCGGCATAGGGGCCGGGTTCGACCTCGTCGGCCTCGGCGGACGCCCCGATGCGGATGCCGAGTTCGTCGGCGAGTTGGCGCAACGTGCACGTCTCGGGCACTGCCGGGTCGCAC
>Ga0208482_1000030_pt1 | contig 46063 bp, 35 predicted proteins | sample LakMenEpi26Sep10_FD_150737 | JGI IMG/M metagenome (GOLD analysis project Ga0208482, IMG submission 150737) | Freshwater microbial communities from Lake Mendota, WI - 26SEP2010 deep hole epilimnion (SPAdes) | ecosystem: Environmental > Aquatic > Freshwater > Lake > Epilimnion/Euphotic zone ... | reverse complement strand
CACTTTTTCTTGATGAAATCGGTGACATAAATCAAGAAGTTCAGATTAAATTGCTGCGGGTTCTTCAAGAAAAAATATTCGAAAAAGTAGGCTCGAATGTGCCTGTGCAGGTAGATGTGCGAATCATTGCGGCAACCCACCAAAACCTTGAAGAATTAATCCGACAGGGAAAATTTCGAAGTGACCTTTTTTACAGGTTAAATGTTTTTCCCATTACAATCCCTGCTTTGAAGGACAGAGAAGACGATATCCCAGAACTCTCTTATTACTTCCTGCAAAAAGCTTGTATCAAAATTGGCAAGGAAATTACTTCCATTGACGATGATGCGCTTTTATGTCTGCGAGCTTTTTCTTGGCCAGGCAATATCAGGCAACTTGAAAATGTTATCGAGCGGGCGGTGGTAATAACCTCATCCAATTCCCTGCTCATTGATGATTTGCCTGATGAAATAAAAGCAATGGCCTATGATTTTAACCCGTCTTCCAATCCAAACAATTCTGTGCAAGGGTTGATGACCAAGGTAACGGATCAGTCTAAATCCGATTACTTGCGCAGAGAAAAGGATAAGATTTTACTGGCATTATCGCAGCATGGTGGCAATAAATCCAAGGTGGCGCGAAGTCTTGGCGTGGCGCGGAGTACACTGGTTAGCAGGATGAAAAAACTTGGCTTGGAATAAGTTATTCTTGTGCCAAGGAAAAGCACTTTATCTCTTTATCATTGCGCAAAAATATCTTCTTGTCTGCAAACGCCGGGTGGCTCCATACAATTTTTCTTTTAGATCCACCCGTAGGTGCTATCCCTGTTGGGTCTATCAAATGGCTTCTGTCTATTTCTTTGTAACCCGAAGGCGATAACTCGGAAATTATAAGGTCACCTTTTTCGTTGAATATGAAAAAGTTTTTGTCGTGTTTAATAAGAAAAGCGTTTCCCCAACGCTCTATCGGTTCATTTTGCGAGCCTGTTGCACTCAAGTTTTCCCAAACCCGTTCCCCATCAGAAAGCTTGAGGCATCTTAATTCCCCATAACTGCAAACACCAAAAATATAGCCGTTCTCCACAAATGGTGTCGCCATGATTGAATGTAGGCCTTCGGTCTGCTTTGGAGTCTCTCCCCTGCCCTTTCCTTTCCAGATAAGTTTGGAAGATTTTTTGTCTGCGTCAATCTCTACTAACATTGATCCATTGTAAAACGAAGACACTAAAATCTTATTATCAACCAATCGGGGAGTGGGTATTGATAGGTTTGCTTTAAGGCGAAACGGTTCGCTCCAAAGAAGTTTTCCTGTTTCTGGATCTAAGCCATTCAAGGATTCAGAATGCCAGATTATAAGATGACGATTGTTTTTACCTGCTCCGATTTCGAAAATTACAGGCGGGCAATAACCTATTTCAGATTCCGGTTTTTCGAGTTCCAATGAACCCCAAAGTTCTTTGCCGGTTTTGGCATCGAATGCAACTGCAACTTTTTTAGGCCCTACTAAACAGATTAACTTGTTTCCATCCAATAAGGGATGTGCGGAAAACCCCCATACAGGTACCGGGGCGTTGTAATCTTTGGTTAACGATTTGTTCCAAATTGGCTTTCCCGAATTAACATCAAGGCAATATAGATCGCCCATGGCCCCTAAGAAATAAACCAAGGTGTCCGTTACTATAGGGGTGCAGCGTGGACCGCATGGGTAAGCCATTTTATAGGTGCATGGGTAATAGAATTCCCAAACAGTCTTTCCATTTGATGCATTTAGGCAAAGTAGGCGCTCTGTGCCTTCGGAGTTGGCCCGAGCAAATAAATTGTCGGATTCAATCTTCCCATCTGCAACTTGTCGATCAGTAATAAATACCCGTCCTTTGGCTATTGCTGGACCTGCGTAACCCCCACTTAATGGACTTGTCCAAAGCAATTTAGGTCCACCTTTTGGGAATTTGGTTAATATTCCTTCCTCGCCCCAGACCCCATCCCTGTTTGGCCCGAGCCATTGTGGCCAATCGGCTGAAAAACAAAGGTTCGACCCCGAAATAAAAATAATAATTGCGTAAGTAAGCTTAACTAAAGGATTTACCGTGAAAAAAAGGTTGGAAATCAAAGTTTTAGTCGATTTGTTGATCATTGATAAAGGTCCCTTAGTTACGAATAAATAGATTCTCCGTATTTTATAGACTATCATCTTGGCAATTAATGTGAAATGCTTTATATTACCAATTGAGTGTTTTGATTTTTAACTGTTTTTTACAGAGTAAATGTTATGCCATTGAGGATGCGAGTTCACGACCGAGAGCCAATTGGTTTGGCCCTGAAACGATTTAAAAAACTGCTCGAACGGAGTGGTATCCAAAAAGAATTGCGTAAACGAAAATATTACGAAAAGCCTTGCGAAGCCCGCCGCCGTGCACAATTGCGTAAAATGAGCGCAATTCGTAAAGCAAGAATTACAATCAAAAAAGTGTAGTTTCTTTCGCCCCAAAAAAGTAGCTTCAGGTGAAGTTTGTATTTTCGTATGTATGCCAGGAGGGTTTCGCAATGTCTGCTACCGAACTTGATAAAAAGACCTTGTTTTTAACAAAACCTGTTGGCTTAGGATACTATGCACATAATTGGGCAAAAAATGTCCCATTTATTTTAATGCATGTTGCTTGCTTGTCTGCACTATTTGTGTCGTTTTCTTGGCAAGTTGGTTTGTTGTGCTTGGCAAATTACTTCATCCGAATGTTTGGTATCACCGCTGGTTATCACCGCTACTTTTCCCACAGAGCTTACAAAACGAGCCGCTGGTTTCAGTTTGTTTTAGCTTGGTTGGGTGCTAGTGCCTTGCAAAAAGGTCCGCTATGGTGGGCCTCCCATCACCGCGAACACCATAAATACTCCGATACGCCTGCTGATCCGCATTCCCCGCATCGCACAAGTTTTTGGTGGTCGCATGTAGGTTGGATTCTTTCAGAAGAACATACCCCCTATGATGAAAAGAATATTCAAGACTTCACCAAGTATCCTGAAATTCAATTCCTAAGTAATTATCATTATGTTCCAGGCGTTGTCCTTGCAATCGTTTGCTACCTGACAATGGGGCTTCCTGGCCTAGTTTGGGGCTTTTTTGTAAGTACTATTTTGGTTTATCATTGCACCTTTTTTATCAATTCGCTCAGCCACCTGATTGGTTATAAAAGATTTGCCACCACTGATGAAAGCAAAAATAGCTTAGTCTTGGCTCTTTTGACGATGGGTGAAGGATGGCACAATAATCATCATCATTACCAGAGTTCAGCTAATCAAGGCTTCTACTGGTGGGAAATTGATATTAGCTATAGTATTTTAGTTGTTCTTTCGTGGTTTGGGATTGTTTGGGATCTTCGAAAACCTAACGAAAAAGTCCTTAATCATAAAGTTCGTGTACCAAAAGCTAAGAAAACTAAACGAGAACTTATCCCAGCAAGCTAATTTTGTTGTGCTAAATTTGAATTACATTTAAGGGTCCGCTAGCGGGCCCTTTTTTATGGCTCAAAATACTGCATTTCTGCAAGTTCACATCGGTTTTTGCTGAAAAACGCTATTTAGTCATCCCTGAAAAATCCCACAAAGAGTTTTGAACCTATTCTATTTATAGAAAAAACGGATGGTCAAATTTACTGGAAATCCAAGGTGTCGAGAAGAAACGCTGGCAAAAATGGCACCTGAAAACCTAAAAAACCAAAGCCAATAGTTTTACCGCGAAGACGCTAAGAAGTACCCACGCCTTGTTAATTTGATCTCATGGCTTAGTTCTTTTTTACTTTGCACTGTTTGCATCTTCGCGTTGAAAATGCTTTTAAACGGCAAAGAACGTTAAGAAGCAGCCATACACCTTGTCACTTTGATTTATTGGCTGTGATAATAGTTTTAGGATGCGAAGATGCCTCACCGTGGCGTTTTGCAATTTACCCGCACGCAGAAACCACATGGCTTCTTTAATTGCTTCTGCTTGATTTGAAAAATTGCCAGAGGTGAGTTTTTAAGTGACAATTAAATATTGCTATCTAATCGGTTTTAAGGCTTATTTAACAAATGGTTGAGGATTAGTACGACGTTAATTTGAAGGCGTGAAAACGAAAAATCAAAGGGGTTGGCTTATTAAAGTTATCTTCTTGTTTGTTATCGCGTGTCGGGCACTTAGAGTGTTAGGCCTTGTTATTTTCAGAGATTATCAATTTTAAACTGAATTAAGATAAAGGAGTGGAGATAATCGAGTGGGTTATTTGCCCCAGAAGATTTCAACAGGGCTATCTTCTTTCCGATGCTTTATCCAGGGCGCTGAAAATAGTAACAAAGCTAGGCAGTAATGCTTAAAGGCTTCTGCGAAATCATTTTTGGAAACAGAACTCTTGGCAAGCGACAGGTGGTTTTCTAAAGTGTCCTGATGGATACCCCAAGCTTTATCTTCTCCACGCTTTTTGAACACTTCAATTTGTTTTTCCATTTTTGTAAGGGAAGCTTGGGTTATTTCAATCAAAGTTCTCCGATGGATTCTCGCTGACGGCATTGGAAATTCTTTTGTTTCGTCGTCTTTTGAACTCTGAAATTGTATATAAAATCCTATTGTACCAGCTATAAAAGAAATTAAAGCGATGAATATGATGGAAAATTTAACCAAATCACCGGTTAATATGCTGTCTGTTAGTTGACGTTCCATGGCTTTTATCCCGATCAGGGATATAGCCAGTAACAATCCAAACATTAAACAAATAAACCACCATGGTATGCCAGGTTTCATGCTTTTTAATCGAGTTACCGTTTTATTTAAAAAGGTTGGATTAATGGCAGGTTCATTAGTGGAGTTGTTTGAACTTTTAAAGTTGCCACCAATTTTGGCAACGATAACAGTTATGTTATCGTGCCCACCTCGAAGATTAGCTAGGTCTACAAGCATTTTGCATGCTTCTTGTGCGGATAAACTAGTAGTTATCGCACCTAATTCTGAATCTTTTACCAAACCAGTAAGCCCATCGCTGCAAACTAAAAAAATGTCGCCTTGCATTACTTTGTGAGGGCCTTCGATATCAGGTTCTACAATTGCTTCAGGGCCAAGGCATCTGTTAATATAATTGCTGGGTATATCTTTAACCTCATCCGGATCAATTTTTTTAAGCCTGGCGTATTCCCATACAAGGCTGTGGTCATAGGTGAGTTGCTCAACGAGTTTTCCCCGAATCCGATAAGCCCTGCTGTCTCCAACATGCCCAATCCAGACCCCTTCGGGTCGAATTACAATCCCTGTTGCGGTTGTGCCCATTCCTCTAAATTCAGTGTTTTCTTGCCCACAAGTATGAATTGTTGAGTTGGCTTCATAAAAAGCTTTACGAAGAGATTCTGGCGCCCCGTCTTTTACATGCTTGCTGTATACATGGGGAATTGTTTTAACCGCTTGCTCGCTCGCTTTTTCGCCGACTGCATGAGCTCCCATTCCGTCTGCTACCAATAAAACATGTCCCAACTCTTGCCATTGGGTTTCATTAGAGGCAAGGGATAGGTAATTGCTATCTTGGTTGTAGCCTCTTTTAAGGCCAACATCGGTTAAAACTGCACATTCGATTTGGTCGAATGAAGCCATCAGATCTCCATCTTAGAATTTAAAACCAACTTAAAGCTTATAGTACCTAACTTTTACAGAATATCAAATTAAAGCCAAAATAAGATTTTAAACGAAAATCCTTGGTAAAAGACCTATTGACCCAATAGATATTTTAGTTATTAAAGCCAACATATCACGATTTTAAATGAATATTGCTGAAAAATTAAGTTTTTGTGATTAAGGTTTTAAGTGACTTGCACTGGGGTGACGAAATAATGTTTGTACGCTGTTTACCTATGGTGCTTCTACTTGTTGTGTTTACAGGGTGTGTAACTCGTAAGTTCACCATTGATTCCTTTCCTCAGGGGGCAATGGTTTATAAGGATGGAAAACCCATTGGTGTAACACCGATGGATGAACATTTTGTTTATTACGGTAAATACAATTTTAAATTGGTTAAAGATGGTTACGAAACATTGGATGTCGAGCAAAAGATACCTTCGCCTTGGTACGAATATCCGCCACTGGATTTTGTAGCTGAAAGTTTGTTTCCATTTGAAATCCACGATATCCATCGGTTTAGCTATGCATTGCAACCTGCAAAAACGGTCAGTCAGGATGAAATTCTACAGAAAGCTGGAGAGTTAAGGGAAAAAGGGAAAGCTGTTGTCCCATTTGCCCCTGTACCTGAAAAAACCAAGGGTAAAATGCCTTTAATTGGTGGAAGTTAATTACTCAGTCATGGCAAGGCTTTGTAAAATATCATTTAATTCTTCAAGCCAATAATCTTTTGTTTTAAATGGGATTTCACAAACAAAAAACAAAGATCCATTTTTAGTAGAGTATCTGCCCCAAAAAATTAGCTTTTGAATTTGGTCATCAACTTTGATTATAAAGTTTTCAACCTTGGCAGTAATGTTTTTGTTGTTCAGTTCAGGGAATTTGTGCTTTGTGTCAACATACTTCTCAATTTTAGTATCAGCAGTTTTTTCTTCTTTAAGTAATTCGAACAACTTTTCTTCAACCATATCCCAGGCTTTTTCATCCTTAATCGGATTTGGTAGTGCAAAAACTTGCAATTTGGCTTTCTGGTTTAAAAAATCACCTGAATCGCTAGCGTTTTTTCCAATAAACACTGATTCAGGGTTTGTGTCGTAATCTTTAATATCTTGGGGGAGCCATATTGATTCGGGTGCGGCAAATGACATTTTTAATTTTTCAACAGTGACTAATCTTGTTTTTCTTGGTGTTGGTTTCCAGTCAACTTTTGCGTTTGATTTAATTGCTAATCCTTGATTAAACTTCATCCAAGATTCTTGGACTAAATCTCTACTATCAATTGGCACTAGGCAAAGTATCAGAAAAAACACGCCATTGATATTTGCAGAGTAACAATCGCCAACCCATGCTGATGAATCTTCTTTCGTTCCTTCAATAATAAATTTTCTAAAGGGAACCTTTCCAATTTCTACCCCTTCAGCACTTTCTTCCCACTCAAGGCTTTTAGAGAGGAAGAGTTTTAGCCGTGAAATCATTTCTTGATGCATCTCTGTGCCTGTTGGGTTTTTAGTCTTAAAATCCTTGTAATAAAGAAGCCACAAGTCTTTTTCTTTGCCTGTATAAGCGAACTTGGTTTGTAAAGTTTGGGCAAGTTTTTGGTCTTTTGTGTAAGAATTTAACGGTTTGAACGTAAAGAAATCTGAATCAATCAATTCTGGACCAACTTCAGTTTGTTGTACCGTATCATTTTTTATTTCTTTTTTTAATAGTGGCAGCCCAATAATGTAAAAGGCCGCAAAACTCACCGAAATGAAAAACATACCAATCCCAAGAAGAAATACTTGAGATAAAGATAAGCCACTGTTTTTCTTCTTTTTAGGCAAAGTTTTTTTTGTAGTCGGAATATAGGTTTTAATTTCTGATTTAGATTCAAATACCAACCCTTGGTCTTCTTCTATTTTGTTTTGATTCTTAGCAGCATTTGCCACGGGAGTTTTTGGCGGTATAGCGGGAGTGCTTTTGTTAGGGTTTCGTAGTGCAAATGATTTTTTGCAACTTGGACAGGTAATTGATTGCGCACCTTGCATCTCTTCTATGCGAAATGAGTGTTTGCAGGATTGGTTGGGACAGGGAAATCCATTAGCCATGATTGTTTTCCAGATTTTCCAAGTAAATCTTAAATAGACTTCAACGCTATAATTTTATTTGTTTTACATTCAGATTGTAACAGCCAACATGAACCTTTTGAACATTTAGCTAAGATTGATCGATTATTATTGCGCAAATACCTATTATTTGAAGTTTTTATGCTTAATGTTTTTTTTGACCTTTCTATCCAGCCGAATAATTTTATGGTTTACCGAATTTTTATTAACTTTGGTTAAGGCAAACAACATGAATAGGCAATTGTTAAATTCGATAGGGCTATTATTTTTGACCATTAGCTCTGCCGTTGGTGCTGAAACGCCGGTTGTTCCTTCGCCAAGTGCTTCCTCCGATACCCAGGCTAGTTGCGATAAATGTAAAAAAGAGACTGGATCTTGTTTAGCTAAAATAAAGGTATGGATGGGCAGTAAGGAAGAGAATCAGGGGAGAAACTTTTCAGGGTTGAGGACTCAAGGAGTTAGGCCAACGCCCCTATACATGTATTTTCAACCATCATGCACCGAAAAAACTGGCACAGGTAATTGCAATAATAATTTAAACTGGAGCCCTACAGGTTGGAGAGATTTCACCTCAACCGGCCATCGTATGTTTGATACCCCAACTCAATTTGGTGTTGGCTCTGGGCAAAAATAGGTTAGTTTTCATCTGGTCCGTTAAAGGATGAGGTGATGAACTTGGAAAAAAGTTTTGAAATTAAAGCGTTTGATTCAAAAACAGACACAATTGATCAGATGATCAGTTGTGTTTGTCCATTTAGGCTGGAATTGGTTAATTTTTTTGGGCCATTAATCATAACTAAACATGTAATACTTCGATCTATATTTTGTATTCGATCAAAAAAGCCAATGCTTTATATTAGTGCAGTTCAAGAAGGCGGTGATCTATACGAACTGGATGTTTGCATCTCAGAATATTGTTCAACTGATTTAATCGTAGATATGGGATTGTCAATAAGTGGATGCCTTAGAGGTATTTTCGAATCGACATCAGGTTTTGGTAAGCAATTGTTTATCGAAACAAATGTGATGGTGGAAAATATAACGCATATATTTCTTGCAGCTGGAATGCGATTTATCACAACATTTTCTGAACTTGTTTTTAGTATTGGAATCCCTGTTCCAAATTTTAAAGTAATCAGTGGTCTTCAATTGTTTCCAGTCCGTGATTTTTCATATCAACAGACAAATGAATTGTTTCAGCGTAGTTCAATAAATTCGCTAGATTGCCCCGAAGGATTAAAATTCAGAAATGTCACCAAAGTATTTGATTCATTGTTTTTTCACCCTTTACTGGATGCAAATGGGTCTCTAGTTGCGCTGGTTGATGGAGTAATGGCGGGGTTTGTAATGGTTGTAAAGCATGAGGATCAAGCTGAGATTGCCTATCTAGGCGTTGCAGAAGAATGCAGATCAAGAGGAGTAGGAAGCGCTTTGATTGGAGAAGCATTAGTAATACTTGCAAGGGATAAAGTTAAAAATTTAACAGTAATTGTTGATGAAGCAAATTTTCCTGCCCAAAATTTATATCTGCGATTCGGAATGAAACTTAAAAAGAAGAGGATTTTATTTTTAACTGAAGGGTGATTTTTTTTCGAGGAAAAGCGACCTTTATAAAGAACTTTTAAAAGATTTAAAAATTTGAATTGCTTAAAAAATTACAGTGTCTAAATTACTAATCTCTGAAGGTGGCAAACGTGGTTCCCCGACCCCTTTTGCTTCTGATCATTCTAGGTTCATTTGATTTATATTAGAGTTGCATGATTACCCCAATCATTCAAGAGTTGGATATTCCAACCTTGGAGAAATTACTTATTGTACGCATCGGAAAACCACGGTTTGACCTGTGGTTTGGGAAACTCGTTTCCTTTGTATTAAACGACGATAAGTTGGTTGTTTTGGTGCCCAATAATCATTTTCTTGAATGGTTAAATAGCAAGTTTCGTAAAGATATCGAAGATGCAGTTAAAGATTGTCTTTTGGGATCCAAGCAAATTGTTTTTCAAATCGCACAGCAAACTTTGTCGCAACCAAAGCTCAAAGATGCTGAGTATTCTATTCAAAATAGTATCCCGTTGGGTAAACCTGAGTTAAATGTTGTTAAATCCGATTGCATTATTCCATTAATGAATGTTCCTGGAACAAAAGAAGCCAAAAAGCGCGACTGGCTTGATTTTAAATCTTTTGTCGTTGGGGAATCGAATAAGCTTGCTTTTGAAATGGCTCGTAGTTTAAGTGTTGAAAAAAGAGGCGATACTAGTCCGTTAGTTATTTTTGGACCGCAAGGATGTGGAAAAACCCATCTTTTAGAATCATCCTTCAGGTCTTTTAAAAATTCCTTTCCATTATTGCCTGCAGAGTTTATTAGCGCAGAAGAATTTACTAGCCAGTTTGTTGTAGCTATGCACAAAAATCGCATGCCTGCATTTCGTGCTAAAATTCGCTCTAATTCATTGTTTGTGTTTGATGATGTTCACTTGCTTGCTGATAAACCTGCCACTCAAAAAGAGTTGATGCTTAATCTTGATGTAATTACCCAAAAAGGTGGCAGCATTATTGCAGGTATGGATTGTCATCCACGAATGGCGAAAAAGATAATGCCCGAACTGTTAGACCGATTAATGTCTGGTATGATTTGTTCGGTTGGTGTGCCCGAAGATTCTTTGCGTATAGCTTTAATAAAGCGTTATTGGTCTATGTTATCGAACCAAGAGCTAAGCTTAGAAGTTACTGAATATTTAAGTAAAGAAGTTCGGGGCAATGTTCGGATAATTCTTGGTGTACTAAAGCAATTGTCTAATTCCGCAAGAATTAACAGGGTACTTCCTACAATGGAGCTGGCTAGGTCTATTGTTGGCGGTTTTATCCGGTGCGTTTTTAAATCGATAAGTTTGCAAGATATCGATGAAGTTGTTAGTACTTTTCTTTTATTGGCACCTGGAGCACTAAAGTCTGGAGTCAGGGAAGAAAAAATGTCTTTCCCCCGCAATCTTGCTATGTATTTAGCTAGGAAAAATTCTTCTTTCACTTATCGCGAGATTGGAAGTTACTTTGGTAATAGAAATCATAGCACTGTAATTGCAGGCGAAAAAAAGATTGAATCATTGATCAAATTTGATTCTCGTGTGCAATTTGCCAACTTAGAATATGATCTCAACTTTCTTTTGCAAAGTATTCAGCAAAAACTTCAGTCAACTAGGTCTTAATTTTCTATCTCTGTGAACTTGGGTTGAGTGGGTTGAGTATGCCAGTTCTCAGGCTTTCCTGTTAGAGAATTTGTTTAGCAAATCTTAATTATTCCGTTTGTTCCTGTTATTTCTTCCGATTTGATTATTAGTGAAATGCGGCGAATAACAGATTGGCAATGCCGCAGGCCTTCGGGCGTATCGCTTAAGGTGGGGGTCGAAATGGATTTCGACAGCGATAAGCCTTCATATTCTGTAAAGGAGTCGGAGATGAAGCGGTTTGCCTTAATTTTTGGTGTGTTAGCTGGTTTAGCTGTGGGTTCAAGTAATGTACATGCAAGCTGGGGTTCCTTAGGGTACAGCGGCTGGCAACCTTGGTACAACATTTTTGCAAAACGATATAAATGCCTAACCCCTGAAGAAGAACGTCTTCAGAAATTCTGGCACGACTATTATCATGCGATGGAAAAATATTACGGCGCGCTAGATAACATTGATTGGGTAGCATACTACAAAAATCATGGGTATCAAATTAATAGCGGACCTGGTTGTGGTTCAAACGGTAGGGTAAATTATGCCCCCGTTTTTGTAAGCCCTGGTCTTCAATGGGCTGTTCCAAACGGTGCAGTAGGTGGCCCTCCAGTAAGTGGCGGAATGCCTGCGGGCTACGGAGTGATGCCAGCCGGTGGCGCAATGCCAGCCGGTGGAAATTTCCCCCCGATGCCTGTTAATTACGCCCCAGGTGCTGGTTACTAAGCTAGTTTGGGTGATATAAAAAGAAGCCATCGAGTATATCTCGGTGGCTTCTTTTATTTATTTAGCGATTAATTGGATTTTGCCATGATTCGTGTGATTGGATTGTCTTAATTAAAAAAAGCAAACCCCATCGATTCTTTATAATGTGCTAAGTTTTTCTCATTGACCATTTTTCCACGGATGGGAGGACTTATGCGAATTAAGTTGTTAACGAGTGTTTTGGCATTGGGTTTTGTTGTTTCAAATTCTTTTGCACAACAATCCCAGACAAATGCCTTACAAGCCATGCCCTTTTCTGGGCAAATAAATTCACAACAGCAAGCGCCCTACTTTGTTTATTACATACCCACAGCCCCAGACATGATGGGACCAGGGTTTTATTACACAAATTGTTATGGTGTTACTTACGGTCCAAATTATTGTGTAACCCCGCCTTTTGCTCCTTGCAATGGCCCTTTACCAGCTTTCTGTCCTATACCTGGATACGGACCAGGACCAGGACCAGGACCAGGATCAGGATCAGGATCAGGATCAGGAAATCAAAAAGCTAAAACTTATCCAGGTATGTCGTTTCCTACACATCCATATGTGCGTAGTTCCCGAGATTATTTTATGGTTGATTAACATTTGATGCTTATGCGTTGTAACACCGTGAGCGTTCGGTAAAAACCATTCTTGCATGTGATGTTAGCCTTAGAGTTTTCAATAACTCTAGGGAGAACAAGCGATGTCGATTGATCGAAAACCCAGATCTGAACAACGTTGGCGAGATATCATCAAGGATTGCCAGGAGAGTGGCCAATCCATTCGGTCTTATTGCTTAAGGCGTGGAATTTCAGAAGGAGCATTTCATTACTGGCGTAAAAAATTACCCCATCAATCAGAACCAAAACTAAACCAGTTCATAAGCCCAACCTTTGTGCCTGTGCGTTTGCTAAACCCAACAAGTTTCCGCATCAAGGTGCATTGCCCATCGGGCCATCTGGTATCCATCGTAGGCGTGGACGGCCAAACTTTAGCAGCAGTATTTGCATCTCTGGGTGGAGACTCATCATGCTAAATTTGCCTAACTCGAATATATTGCTGTGCGTTGAACCAACAGACATGAGGAAGAGTTTTGACAGTTTGGCAATGCTTGTGCGGAGTCATCTAGGAGGCGACCCCTTGTCAGGAAGTTGGTTTGTGTTTCATGGAAAAAGAATGACCGCTTGAAGATTTTGTACTGGGACAGAGATGGCTATGCCTTGTGGTACAAACGATTGGAGGCGGGAACATTCCAGTTTCCGATTGTCACCCGTGACATGAAAAGTGTTGAAGTTTCCGCCTCTGATCTTGCATTGATTTTGAATGGAATTGATCTTGGATCGGTGAGGAGGCGCAAAAGATTTAAACTCACAAAACAGGTTTCTGAGTGATTGAAAAATACTTTGAAAAGTTTGCTGATTTATCAGATTATTCTGATGACAAAGGCAGATGAAATAGGTTGATAAAGTGCATGCAAAATGCACCATCGATCACTGAATCAACTCTTCCTAACAATGATCCACTGACCACTCCCGTTGTTCAGGAATTGATGGGCACTATCCAGAAACAGCAGCATGAAATTGAACAATTAAAACATCGGCTTGATTTGCTTCTCAAACGAATCTATGGTCCCCGAGCAGATAAGATTGATCCGAATCAAAAAATGTTGTTTGAAGAACAAACTCCTGAACCAGTTCACGCTCCACCAGAACCTGAACCTGAATATAAGCTTATAAAACCGTTGAAAAAAGGGCATGGCAGAAAGTGTCTTCCCGAGAATCTTCGTCGTGAAATTGTCGTGGTGGATGTTACTGATGCAGAAAAAAGGGTCATCGGCGGAACCTGGGTTCACATTGGCGAAGAGGTCACTGAAAAGCTGGATTACACGCCTTCCTCCTTGTTCGTTCGAAGAACGGTGCGACCCAAGTATGTGGTGCGATTTGCAAAGTTGCCTGAACGCATGGTGGTTGCTGATTTACCACCCGAGGCGATGCCGAAATGCAAAGCTGCACCAGGTTTGGTTGCAGATGTGATCGTCTCGAAGATGGCGGATCACATGCCATTGTACCGCCAAGAAAAAAGGCACTCTCGGCAAGGGGTAGATTTATCGCGATCAACAATGTGTGACTGGTTGCGGGATGCAGCCGTGGTGTTGGAACCACTCTACGAGCTTTTAAAAAACCGTGTGCTCGCAGAGAATGTGGTCACACCGATGACACCCCGATACCGGTGCAAGATGATTCTAAGGCGCATTGCAGAACTGGGCGACTTTGGGTTTATGTATCGCCAGGTGGCACGGTGCATGACTCAACCCCCGATCGATGTCGGGATGGCCCGCAGGAATTTTTGAAAGGCTTTCGAGGTTATCTACAATGTGATGCTTACCCCGGTTACAAGCGCTTGTTCGAAGAAGGCGCAGTTGTCGAGGTTGGGTGTTGGGCCCATGCTAGGGGGAAGTTTATCGAAGCGGAAAAACCTGCGTTGGGCCTGCCCACTAAGCTGTTGCACGGATCCGTTCGCTTTATGCAATTGAACATGAAGGAAAAGTTCTAGATGCATCTGCACGCTCATAGTTAAGTTAAAGCAAAGCGGTGCCTTGTTTACAAGAATTGAGGTCTTGGCTAGAAAAACAACGGGCTGAAGTATTGCCCAAGAGTCCCATGGCGGAAGCTATCAACTACACTTTAAACCAGTGGGAAGCGTTGAACATTTACACTTGTGATGGCAATCTAGCTATCGACAATAATATTGCTGAACGAGCAGTCAAGCCGTTTGCAATTGGCAGAAAAAACTGGTTGTTCTTTGGTTCTGATCAAGGTGGAAAAGCGTTGGCCATTCTGTCGAGCTTCACCGCCACCTGTCAACAGTTTGGAATCAATCCCTGGACTTATCTGCGGGATACGCTAACCAAGTTGCCCATTACTCCTGCAAAGCAACTTCACACGCTTTTGCCCATCAAGTAATTTAAACTTAGCTGATCTAATTCGCTTTTTGGCACCTGTGCTTTACCGAACGCTTACTTAAATGGGATATTCTAAGTAAAGAAATGCGATCGTCCTGAGTTAATTTCAAGTATCGCTTGACTGACTATCAAATTGCTTAATTTCTAAAAATTATATATTAATATTGGTTTTATTATTGTTAATATGGGGCGGGCTGGATAATATAGTTAAAGTGTGTGTTTTTTGTGGAAAATTATTAAAAGGAATATGTCATGATTCGCCTTACTTCCATCGTAGTTTTTTCATTAATATTAAGTGCATCATACTCTTTGGCGCAACTACCAAATGTTGCCAATGAAAGTGTGAAAAATATCATACCACCTCAACCACTTGTTCAACCAATAGTTCAAGTAAACTCGAATATATATTGGGCAATGGTTCCTTATTTTCAGCCGTTTGCTTCCTCTGCAAAACAAGGCCGATTTAGGAATAAACGCCACGCCACTCCAATAATTAATCTTCCAACTTATGCATGGGTACCAATTTTAGTCTATCCGAATAATCAGCAACCTGTTCTTTTACAGCCTACTTTTAATAAACCTATGATTGAAACAGTTTCTGTTCCTGCAAATATGCATCCTGATTTTTCCTACCAATTAGGGAAGCAAGCATATCAAGAAAGTAATATAACATTAGCTTTAGAATATTTTAATCACACTCTTTCTTTGCAACCTGAAAATACCGTTGCTTGGCATTATCGAACATCTGCATTGTATCAACTAGGTAACATCGAAATGGCACAAGAATCAGCAAAAAGAGCCGGTGCATTATTTATTAGTCAACCCGAAAATAAGGCAATAATTTTGGCAAATCTTGAAAGAATCCAAGGAAATCCGAGAAGTTTTTTGGTTGAATATCGTCAAACAATGACTGAAGCCGAAGCTAATATAATCGCAAAAGCTGATTTACCAAAAGACTTGCTGACTCGCAAAGAACAAATGCTCGCATCTTCCAAGAAATAAAATTTATCCAAGGAAGTGCCTGATGGTATTTTATGGTTGATTTATATTTGAGGCTTACACATTGAGATAAGAAACTGTTTGCGCAAAGGTCTTATTTCAGGTGCATGAAGGGAAGTGAATCTATTCCTTAATAGTGCCGTTGAATGATTCAATTACAAAGAATCAACGGCCGTAGCCATTTTTTTCATTTGTGCAGTTCCTATCAGTTAGTTTTGTTTCGACTTGAACCCGATAACTAAATATTTTTGTAAGAAGTGCAATAATAATTAGGTAATCTAATTCGGGATGAAAGAGGGTTTGAAAAGCTATTGTTTAAAAAATAGAATCGGTTCATCAAAAATGATTTGGCAGGCATAATTGTTTGAGCAAGGGTAGTGGTGTATTGGTTTTACTTTGTACAGACGATGACAGTCACTGTCTTTTTATTTTACTGTATCTTCGAGTGAACTAATGACTGGAGATTGAAGAATGACTGTTTTGGGATATGATTAATTAGGCAAAAATTGAAAACTTTCATTGGAATGTGTGCTATTTGATATTTGCTACAAATGTTTGGATAATTTAAAAAGCCTTAAAAAAATTAAGTTAGTGATAGAATATTTTTTTTAAAAATCAAAGTGGCGGTTGAACTCGAACCGCACGGTATTACGATAGGTAAATAAATGCGAAATTATGCCAACTTATATAGCATTTTATTTTGGGCAATCTGGGTTTAATGAAGAATCTGAGTTGATTTCAAAGACGGAGCGAATGAGCATTGGGCAATAAGTGATCTAGAAATGAATGAGTTGGTGCGATTGCGTTTGAAAAGCTGCTTGTTAGAAAATCGAAGAGTATTATTGTGGTTTAAAAAGGTTCGCGGTGGGATTTTTGCCAATACGCATATAGGTTACCGTCCACCGATCTCATTTGGTCCTATAACTGAGCATTTTTATTGCTATCTATAAATTGTCTTTTTCAGACTGGCTTTTTTTGTTCATTTAACGATTAACCAATGCTTCTCTTAACAATTTAAGAGTTTTTAAAGGGTTTTCAGCATTGAATAGGGAATTGCTTATTGCAATCCGTTTAACGCCATGCTTAACAAGTTGGCTAATATTTTGTGTGTCGATCCCACCAATTGCAAACCAAGGAACAGTGCAAATGGCACTTGATTCTCGAACAAATTCTAAGCCTGCAAGCTTGCTGAAAGTTTTGGTTTTAGAATTGAAAACCGGTCCAATGCCAATGTAATCAGCACCATTATCAATAGCAGTGCGAAGTTGATCTTCGTTATGAGTGCTTATGCCAATTATTTTATTTCGGCCGATAATTGATTTTGCTTCTTTAATAGGCAAATCATCTTGCCCCAAATGTACCCCATCTGCATCTACAATTTTGGCAATATCTGGTCGATCATTAATAATGAGTGTTTTTCCATTTTGTGCGATAAGTGTTTTTAATTCAAATGCGTAGTCTAACAATTTGTTGTCGGATATGTTTTTGATTCGCAATTGCACCATGTCTAACCCGTTTTCAAGAAGGGAATCCAGCGTGTCCAAGAATGTGGGCGTAAGGTGTTCAGAGCCTAAAAGTCCGTAAATCTTGATGTTATTTAGTTTTCCAGATATATCTAAAAAACGAAAAATTCTTTGCTCAAGGTCATAGGATTTGTACCTTATCTCACCGATTGCCACCGCGAAATCCGGTGATTCTAATTTGCCGAATTCTTCAAGTGACCGAAGCGATTCCTGGACCCTTTTAATATTTGCTTTAAAAACATCCTGGTCATTTAATCTTGTCAATTCTTGGTTGGTGTGAATCGTTGTCCCGACATCTTCTTCAACATTTCGCTGAGAAATAAGCAATGTTGCAGGAATCCACTGAAGCGCTTCATTAAAATCATGTCTTAGTTTTTTTGTAATTGAACATAATACTGAAGAATTCAAGATAAACCTGCAATAATCATCCACTACCCTGAACCCTTCCCGAACGCGGTTTCCTGCCGCATCTAGGATTCGCAAACAAGAATCGATTTCCGTGGTGGCATTTAAATCTAAAGGTACATCAAGAACTAGGGGCGCCACGCGTTGTTGGTCAATCCAATTAGTCAGTTGTTCCCATTGAACACCAAGCGATTCCAAGATGATTTGAGTGTTATTAAAATCCTCAACAAGATAAACAAGAAACCCTAAACTGGTGCCTTCTTGCTCTGCTAGAACTTTTTTTGAAATCTGTAATATTTTTTTGCTTATATGAGGCTTTTTAGCAGATTCGAAAACCGAAGAACTTGCTTCAATGATGTTGGATGTTTTTGAAGGTTCCAGCTTGGTTTGATGTAAACCAAAATCTTTAAGAAGATTAGCTACCGGCCCTTCAGGATCGTTAAGTAAGGCAAATATGCAATGTTTTGCTTCTGGTTCCATTTTGCCTTCTTCTAAGGCAAGGTGAAATGCAAAATCCAAGGCTCTTCTGCAAGCGGAAGATAATTCGAGTTCCATTAGCTAATCTTTCGGAAATGTAAAAATAATTAATATAAGCGTAAGTTTAATGATTAAACATCAATCATTCTACTCTGACATTTTATTTTATCTAATTCCTCCTAGGTTCCAAATCCACTTATACGGAACGATTTTAAAAAAAAGTGCATTTGAATTTAATACCTCATTTCAGATGGTTATTTATTAAGTCGATTAAAAATAAAGAAGATCAAAATTTCTCGATTGAAATTGTAAGCAATAACAAACAATTGAGCTAACAAGGAGCATTTTATGTTGCATCGAATAAGGTTAAACTCCGGCTCAATTAAATGGATCATTGGCGGTGCTCTTGTAGCGATGCAATTTGTACTTGCTGGTGAAATTACCTTAGCTCAGGATACGCCTACTATTATTGCTAAAAATGCAAGCAAAGTTCCCACTTTTAACATTGAACAGCTTCGAGAAATGGGCCGATCTAACAGTTCCTCAATTAAAGCCGCACAACTTGGCATTGAGGGTGTTGCCGAAAAGCAAGATGCGATCAACAAGATGAGATTCTTATCGATTATTTCAAAAGATTTGCCTGTTCGCAAGCAACAAGCTCAATCTGGAATGACTGCTGCTACTGCAAATTATTCGCAATCTGAGTTGGATTTGAATTTTTCGATTGCATACACCTATGTTTCCATCATTTATGCGAACCAGCAGCTTGATGTAGCAGAGCGAGGTATTAATGATCTTAATACCCTTGGTGATATTGCCAAGGAAATAGTAAAGACTGGTTCTAGAAATGATGTTTCAAAAAAGCAGATCGACCAGATTAATGTTTATTTGAATTTGTTTAACGGAAAAAAAGAAGAAGCTGTACAGGGTGTTCCTAGGGCTAAGGCCGCATTGAGGGAGGCGATTGGTATAACCGATATAAATTGGGATCTGCAAACAGCAGATAAAGTACTAACCCTTGCAGATGTTCAAGTTAATAGAGAGTCGGTGATTGCGGAAGCGCAAACTCGCAGAGGGGAAATTTTACAAGCTCAATCTGCAGTGGATGCAACATGTTTGGAAGTAAAAGCACAAGATAAAATAAGGGCTTTTGCTGGCAAAACCTTTGCTTCAGGCTCTGATATACATGCAAATATTTTGCCTATTGCTTCTTTGGATGAAAATTACAGGCCTGGTGCGATTGCCCCAGAAATGCCTGGAAATCTTTACGGGTCTAAGAAATCCCGAGTCAATCAAGCTAAGATTTTACATGAGAGAGCTCAAGCTGTAGCAGATAAGGCAAAAAGCTTGATTGTTCTTGAAGCAGAAAACACCTACCTGCGCTGGATTGAAAACAGGAACCGTGCAACTAGTTATCTTAAATCTGCAGAAGAAGCTGAAAAACTTGCTGCTTCGCTTAAAGAGAGATTTGATCCCCGTGGCGGCAAAATCACTTTGGATGAAGTCATCACCACTGGTATCCAAGCAAACACAATTCGAATTGCTGCTAATGAAGCAATTTACAAGGCAACTTTGGCGCTGATTGCTCTTGAAAGAGTAAGCGGCGGCGGATTTGTTGCCCCGTCGATCACTAAAAAATAAGCCGGGCGCGTAACCTTGTTTATCGTTATTCCTTCATTGATTTTACAACTTGATTTAGCACCCCAAAGGAAACCTATGCGAAGTAAATTCTGGCTGTTTTCTCTCTCCCTCTTAGGCATTTTGCTTTATGGCATCTGCCAAGTAAGAGCAGCCGAAAAACCTAAATCTGTGCGAATTGGGATGATGCGGACTATCTTTAAAGATACTCCTGATTCCCTTTTGCAAATCCTTATGAAGCCATTTAGTGCAGTAATGGAAAGCCAAACTGGATTAAGTGGCGATTTGGTAATGACACCAAGTTATGACAAATTAGGAAAGCAACTTAGCGATGGTGAAATACAAGTTGGTGTATTTCATGGTTTTGAGTTTGCTTGGGCAAAACTTAAATACCCCGAACTAGAGCCATTGATGCTTGCAGTTAATAATAAAGCACCTTTAAAATCCTATGTTGTTGTAGCTGATAATTCTGAAATCAAATCTGTAAATGATCTGAAGGGTAAAAGCGTTTCATTTGCAAGAGGCAATCGAGAGCATTGCAGATTGTTCATGGAGCATCGAATTTTGCCAGCAAATACCAGTGCTGGAAAATTTTTCTCAAAGATTAATAATAATGCTGATGCTGAGGATGCCTTTGATGGTTTGGCCGCTGGTGAAGTGGATTCTGTTCTTACAGATTCCGCACCTTGGGAAAGTTTCAAAACCCAAAAGCCCGGAACGGCTGGAAAATTGAGGGTTGTTATGATTTCTGAAGATTTTATTCCCGCAGTTATAGGGTATAATCCTAAGAAACTTGATAAAAATATCAAAGATAGTTTCAAAAAAGGAATGCTGTCTGCAAGCGAGAATCCCAAGTCCAAGCGAATGCTTGAATTTGTTAAGATTTCCAGTTTCGAAACCATTCCTGATGACTTCAGCACACAGATGGTTGAAATGCTTAAATCTTACCCTGCCCAATAACATCCCTTGGCAGACTAGCAGAAAATCGTAAATAACATATTGACTCCGGGCATTAAGATTGTCCGGAGTTGATTTTTTTTTAGCTGTAAGATGGTAACTCACCAATCAGTTGTTAGAATGCTTCAGCGTTTCAAGTCCCTGTATAATGGGGTGTTAACATGGCAGAAAATATTCAAACTGTCGCTCTCAAGGATGAAACCCGCGACCGTTATCTAATTTATGCGTTATCGGTAATCACCTCACGGGCAATTCCCGATGTTAGAGATGGGCTCAAGCCTGTTCAAAGGCGCATTCTTTACACAATGTTTAATGATTTGCGATTAACCTTTGATGGCAGGCCAAGGAAATGCGCCAAGATTGTTGGTGATGTTACCGGCAATTATCATCCTCATGGAACCTCCGCAGCTTATGAAGCTTTGGTAAGGTTGGCGCAAGATTTTGTTATGCGGGTACCATTAATTGTGGGCCAGGGTAACTTTGGCTCGGTCGATGGTGATGCCCCTGCAGCCGAGCGTTATACTGAAGCAAAGCTTGCGTTGCCTTCTGAACATTTAATGATGGAATTAAAGCAGCGGACGGTGGATCTTCGGCCAAATTATGACAATACCCGAGATGAACCGATTGTATTGCCCGCCCAATTTCCTAATTTGCTGGTTAATGGTAGTTCTGGGATTGCGGTGGGTTTGGCAACAAACATTCCACCCCATAATTTGGGCGATGTAATTAAGGCAAGTATACATCTCATCGAGAATCCTGATGCAACTACTTCACAGCTGCTGGATCGGCTTAAAGGGCCAGACTTTCCATTGGGTGGTAAAATATTGATCGACCGCCCTGCCCTTACAAAGATTTATGAAGAAGGGTCGGGTAGCCTAAAAATTCAAGGCCAATGGAAACTTGAAGAAGTTAATAAAGTTAAGAATATCATTGTTTATTCCATTCCTTTTGGAGTAGATAAGGGCAAGCTCGTTTCGGATATCGGCTTGATAATTGTTGAACGAAAGGTGCCTCAACTATTAAATGTAGTGGATGAATCTAGCGAAAAAGAAGGTGTGAAAATTGTTCTGGAGATCAAGGCGGAATCTTCACCTGATCTGATCATGGCCTATTTGTATCGACACACACAACTCCAAGATAATTTTGCCTGCAACTTTACTTGCTTAATTCCAATCAAAGATGCTGAAGGTCGAGAAAGAACCCGGCCTGAACGATTAGGAATATGTCAGATATTAAGGCAATTCCTTGATTTTCGATTTGAAACCATTAAGCGTAGGTTTGAATTTGATCTTGAACAATTGCGTAAGCGCATACATATCCTAAAAGGGTTCAAGATTATTTTTGATGCCTTGGATCGCGCAATTAAGATGATTCGTGAGAGTCAAGGCAAAGCCGATGCTGCTGAAAAATTGATGAAGGCTTTTGGTCTTGATGACATTCAGACCGAAGCAATATTGGAAGCGCAATTGTATAAAATTGCACAAATGGAAATTAAAAAGATCACCGAAGAGTTACGGGAAAAAACCAAAGAAGCTGATCGTATTGAAGAAATTCTTGCATCTAAACGTAAACTTTGGGGTGTAGTCAAATCTGAACTAGCAGAACTTGGTGAAAAGTTTGCTGATAAAAGACGAACAAAATTCGGGGATGCTGATGAAGCTACCGAGTTTGATCCCGAAGCGTATATTCAACGCGAAAATACCAATGTTGTGATTACTCGCGATGGTTGGGTGAAAAGAATTGGCCGTCTTGCTTCGGTTGAAGGTACCCGCGTTAGGGAAGGCGATGAAGTTTTGGCCGTGGTTCCCGCAAGCACCCTCGACCAAATCATTTTCTTTAGTGATGATGGTGCTGCCTTCACAATGAGAGCTAATGAAATTCCAGCAAGTTCTGGCTATGGTGAACCTATCAATAAATATTTTCGCTTGAATGATCGTGCTAAAATAATCATGATGCTTACTACGGATGAGCGGTTCACCCAACCCTCGAAACCAGGTAAGGGTGATGAACCGGTTCCCCCGTTTGTGCTTGTTGTAACGTCTCAGGGCCAGGTTCTTAGAACACCCTTGTTGCCTCATAGAATAGCTTCAACCAAAACTGGCAGAATGTATGTGCGCCTCAATGAAAATGACAGAGTTGTAAACGTTTTTATTGTTAATAAAGAAAAAAGTATGATGCTTGCTTCGAAATTTGGGCATATCATTCATTTTTCGATTGATGAAGTTAATATTTTATCAGGTGTTGGCAAAGGTGTGATGGGTATGAAATTGGGAGACGATGATCATTGCCTTGGCGGAGTTGTTATATCAGGCAAGGATGATTTTCTGCAAGTTGAAACAACAAATGGAAAGACCTTGGATTTTCGGCCCAGTAAATATGAAGTTGTAACTAGGGGCGGTAAAGGTTTTGAAGCCGTCAAAAGATCTGAGTTTGCAAAGATTATTGTTCCACCAATTGAACTGGTCAATTGGGATGAAATTGCAGATGCAGAAGCGCAAAAGCCTAGTAAGCCTAAAGGTTTGTTTGATTAATTAATGTGTGAAACGGAAAAGATATTATGAGTAGTGCTAATGGTAATTATTCCGCCAAGGACATTACTGTTCTGGAAGGACTCGAACCGGTTAGGAAACGGCCTTCAATGTATATTGGCGGTGTTGACCCCAAAGGGTTACACCATTTGGTCTGGGAAATTGTTGATAACTCAGTTGATGAATATTTAAATGGGTTTGCTGATTCAATTACCGTGACCCTTCATAAAACAGGTGATGCAGTAACTGTTGTTGATAATGGGCGTGGGATCCCTGTCGACATACATCCCAAACATAAAAAGCCTGCACTTGAGCTAATCCTAACAACATTGCATTCGGGTGCTAAATTTGGTGAAGGCGATAATTATATCCATTCGGGCGGATTGCATGGGGTAGGCGCCTCTGTGGTGAATGCTCTTTCGAAAAAGCTTGTTGTTAATATTAAGAGAGATGGTAAAGAGTTTCGCCAGACATTTAAAAAGGGAAAAGCTTTTGGGGAACTTGAAAAGCTAGGCGCAATCCGAGGTACTGGAACTACAATCTATTTTGAACCAGACCCCGAAATATTCCGGAATACACAATTCGAACCCGATTGGATCAAGTCGCACCTCGATGATATGTCTTACATCCACAGTGGGATGAAGATCATTTTTATTAATCAGATTTCTGGCGAAACATTTGATCTCACGCACCCTGGTGGCATTCCCGAATTTCTTTCCAAGTTGGTTGTCGATGGCCAAAAACCTCCGGTAACAGAAAGCATTTTTACTGTTAGTCGCAAGGAAGGCGAAAAGATGGAGGTTGCCCTCCAGTGGACTGAATCAACCGATGAATCTTTTCGATCTTATGTTAATGGTATCCGTACAGCTTCGGGTGGAACCCATGAAAATGGTTTGAAAAATGGTGTGGGCAAGGCCATTCGCAACTTTATGGAAACTCACGATATCAAAGTTAAAGGAATTGCAATTACCGCTGAAGATATTCGTGAAGGATTGGTTGGAATTCTTTCGGTTTTTGTTCGAGAGCCTATGTTCCAAGGCCAAACTAAAGAAAAACTAAATAACCCAGAGTTAACCGCATTGGTGGATAGCTTTGTGCGACCAGCATTGGAAGCTTGGCTTAATTTTAACAAAACTGCTGCTGACCAAATCGTTGGAAGAATTGTTCTGTCTGCCCGTGCTAGGTTAGCCTCACGCGAAGCAGCTTCCGAAGTAAAACGAAAATCAGCAACATCCAGAAGGTTGAACCTCCCAGGGAAACTTTCTGATTGTAAGTCAACTAATCTGGATGACTCCGAGCTATTCATCGTAGAAGGTGATTCTGCAGGTGGCTCCGCCAAGCAAGGCCGTAACAGTAAGGTTCAGGCAATCTTGCCTCTTCGTGGTAAGATCTTGAATTCTGAAGGATTGCCTCTTGCAAGAGTTATGGCAAATACCGAGTTGAATGACTTGGTTACTGCGATTGGAACAGGCGCAGGAGAGAAATTTGATCTCTCTGGACTACGGTACGGAAAGATTATTTTGTTGATGGATGCCGATGCAGATGGTCATCATATATCGACATTACTTTTGGGGTTCTTTTTTCGCCATATGCCAGAATTAATTCGTAAGGGGCATGTGTTTTTGGCGCAACCGCCATTGTTTAGAGTCGATGTGGGCAAAGAAACTTTTTGGGCTCGTGATGATATTCACAAAGAAGAAATTCTTTCGGGATTAAGGGTTAATGCGAAGCCAGAAATCTCGCGTTTTAAAGGTTTAGGTGAAATGGATCCAAGTGTTCTTGCGATGACTACACTGGATATAAAGAGCAGGATCTTGCTAAAAGTTGAAATCGATTCAAATCTTGAAACTGATAAAACTTTTGTTGATCTTTTGGGGAAAGATGCTGCGCCCCGCTTTAAGTTTATTATGGAACATGCTGCCCGCGCAGTGGTCGATGATTTAGATATTTAGTTTTGGTCTCGAATTTTTTCCTTATACCATGATAATTGCCTGTTCAGGCCGATGAGCCATTTCATTTCTTGTGTGGTAGGGTTGGCACGGGATATCATGTTCTTGATTCCAGTAAAAAGAGTCTCGGCCTTTGGGCCAAACAAAAAGTGAATTTCTTCTAGCGATGATTTTAGAGCGTCAAAAGCTTGCTGCTGCATTTTCCAAGAAGCTAATTCGATTGGCTTGATTGTATCTTCGGTTTTTTCTTCTAGTGCCATTCTGATTTCATAAAGTGTGATAGCAACGGACATAGCTAAATTGAGTGCGGGGTAATCATCTGAGGTAGGGATACCAATAAGTAAATTGCATAAACTTATTTCATCGGTAGTCAGTCCGGAAGATTCGGGGCCAAAAATTAATGCAATTTTTGAACGATTGATTTCGTTTGATAAAATTTTGGCTGCACTTCTAATTGGTTTTGTTATTGCGCCTCGCACCAACCCTTTGGTTTGGCTGGATGTTGCTGCTACAAAAGTGCAGTCAAGCAGAGCTTCCTCGATTGAATTAACTTGGATTGAATTGTGTAGGATCTCTTCGCCCTGGCAGGAGAATTTTTTAGCCTCATCATCTAAATGATTTGCTTTGGGCGACACTAAAACAAGTTGCGAAAAACCCATGTTTTTCATCACTCTTGCAGTCGATCCAATGTTCCCTGCAAATTGAGGCCTTATCAGAACTATCTTGCAGTTTTTAGACATTGTTTTTGATCTGTTGGTGTTGGATTACGCTTTGCTAGCCGAAATTTCCAAAGCCTTAGCTTTTAAACTAGCCAGATCAAGTTTTCCACTCCCTAAAACACCAATCTCGGTTACGGGATAAAAATCTTTTTCCGAGGGTACCCAGAGATTGGGTAATCCTCGTGTAGATAATTTCTTAATCCATGTTTTGACATCAATCCCGAATCCTTCAAGAATTTCAGGAAGAAAGAGTACGATAATTCTTTCGCCACGAGAGATATCTGGTACGCAGGTGACAGCGCACACCCTTTCCGATGATTGGAGTAAATCATGCAACTCATCTTCAAGCCGTTCGAGAGGAACCATTTCACCGCCAATTTTTGCAAATCGGCTTAATCTTCCTGTAAGGGTGACATAGGATTCCAAATTGATCTTGCCCATATCCCCGGTAATGTACCAGCCATCTTTTATTACTGAAGCTGTTTTATCTGGATCGTTAAGATAACCTTTCATGACATTTGCACCTGTTGCTAATACCATTCCCTCATGATTTGGGGATAGATTTTCAAGCGTGTCAGGATCAACAATTTTAATTGCAACCCCAGGAATGATTTGGCCTATCGAGCCCGCCATTTGACCTAAAATAGTCCCACTAGGAATGGTAATATCGCCTTTATTAATGCAAACAACAGGAGATAATTCGGTACAGCCGTACCCTTCTAAGGGAAGGATGCCAAATTTAGATTCGAAATCCTTGGCAAGTTGAACAGGTAGTTTTTCTGCTCCACAAATCAATATGCGTAGTGATTTGAAATCATCAGGCTCAGATTTTTTTAGGCAGAAGCGAAGGAATGTGGCTGTAGATAAGTAAGCGGTGCATTGATAACTTTTGCATGCAGCACCGATATCACGAGCTTGCCTTGGATCAGGTTGATAAACAATTGAGGCACCTACTTGAATTGGTGTCCACATGGAAACGGTGTATCCGAAACTATGGAAAAAAGGCAGTGCCCCCAAAAGGCAATCGGTGAAATCGACATCCGCACCTTTAATGGTTGACCAAGCATTGGAAGTTATATTGTTGTAGGTCAGCATTACGCCTTTGGGATTTCCTGTACTCCCGCTAGAAAAAATAAGTGTTAAAGTATCATCGGGTTTTGGTTGATGGGCTTTCAAAATGAATTTAATAAACAATGCTTGGGGTAGAATTTTGGTTGCTATAAAAGTGAAAGCTTTTTGAGTTGGACTTATGCTTTGCATTATATCTTCAAGGTAAAGCAATCTGATACCTTGGATATCGGGCCAACTAACTTTACTGGTGAACCGTTTGGCTGTGATAACTGTCTTTACTCCCGATTTTTTTATGCAATGCTCTAAAATCCCTAGTGATGCTGTGTAATTTAGGTTAACGGAAATCTTTCCGATGGTAGCAAGAGCAATGTTGGCAAGGGCGCTTCCGGTGCTGTTTGGAAGCCAAACACCTATTGTTGTTTCATCTTTAAGGTCGCGCCTGAGTTGATTTCCTAGGCAACTAACTGCAACTAATGCCTTGCCATAATTAAGGTTTAATTTAGGGTTGGTGTTGTCCGGGAAGCATAGCTTTTCAGGGGTTTTTAATGCTTGTTGTGCAAAACCAATATGAACAAGAGGCAGATTGTTGTGTGTTACTTTTGCAGCTTGTACGGAAAGGTCTTGAATTAAAGATTTTATGTTTTTAGCTTCTTCTAATGTTGATAAAGCTTTGCCTGCGAAAATATGCCAGTGAGTTTCGTTGGTTATGATATTTCGATTGAAAACACCTTTTTTCCTGATGGTAAAATTACTTCCCTTTGGTTGCTCAAGATGAATGGGGACAACCAAAGCTTTTGTTTGTTTAAGTAATGCTCGGATAATTCGGTATGAATCGATTTCAAACCCGCCTGAGGTTTTAAACCACTCCGTTACAACGACTATATTTTCATTGTTTTTAAGAATACCCCTAGCTTCCTTTAAAACTTTTACAATACCTCTAAGCCCAAGCACCGGCTGAATATAAAGGAGCTGTTTGTGTAAAGGTGTGTTCTGAGGTGGATGACCTTCCAACCCAGACATATCAAGGGCCAGAATTTTTTTTACAGGTAAATTAAGAAGGGCGAATTGCTCATCAAATCGGATTTGGGACGCCACGAATATTGTACCACCGTTCGTTGGAATATTTTCTATTCCGTGGATGGTGATTTTCGGAGAGCCTGCCCTTTTTTTTACAAGGAAAAAAATTGGTATAAATAGTAGCAGCAAGATGCTGACAGCAGTTAACAGCGAAGTAGAACTTGAAATTATAATAACAGCAAAAAAACTTTGCATCTGGTGCAACTCCTAAAACTTTAAGGCACAATCTGAATCCTTCAGAAAATCACCAGAGTTTCAAAACATTGGTATAATAACATTGGCACAATAACATTATTTAAAAGAACTTTGCCATATATGTTGTATTGTCCCATGAAAAATTGTTACAATATTTTGCCTGCTTTACCTGCCTTAGTTTAGGGGGTGATTCTTCAATCTCAAACCTGCTAATAAAGCTAGTGTAGGCTTTAACATGATTTTTATTCGTTTTTTGATCGTGGGGAACCCAACATGAAAATTGCAAAATCGCTTCTTGTTACTTGTGCCTTTTTGATTTCTAGCGTTGCAAATGCGCAAAACATTAGCTTTATCAAGGATGTTGCCCCCATTTTGAAAGAAAACTGCTTTGCTTGCCATGGCTCCAAAAACCCTAAAGGCAAGCTGGATATGACCAAATACGAGGCTTTAAGGCATGGTGGGACTAAAGATGACCCGATTGTTGTTGGTAAACCAGATGAAAGTTATTTTATCGATGTTTTAAAAGCCACCGACAAATCGAGAATGCCTCCAAAAGAAAGTGGTGATGCTCTTTCCCCTGAAAAAATTAAGATTCTGGAACAATGGGTAGCACAAGGCGCAAAAATTGACAAGGAAGTTGATGCAAAAGCGGATTTACTGAAAGAATTACGCCTCCGTTGGAAGGCCCCAGTTCCCTCTGCCAAGTACTCTTTCCCCGTTGCTGCAACTGCTCTTGCCTTTTCCCCAGATGGCAAAAAAATAGTTGTTGGTGGTCATCATGAAATCACAGTTTGGGATGTTGAAACCGCTAAATTAGAAAAAAGGATTAATACCCGGGCCCGTCGATCCATGGCTTTCCTTTTCCTTCCAGATGGCAAACTTGTTGTGGCTGGAGGCCGACCAGGTGAAGAAGGCGATGTTCGGGCTTATGATATTTCCGCCCCAGGTAAAATAACCGATGGCGTTTCATTCTTGGATGGGGTTAATGATAAAAAAATCATGCTTAAACAGCTTTTGGATACGGATGATGAGGTACTTTGCCTAGCCCTTAGTAGCGACGGTAAAAAACTTGCAGCAGGTGGCTGCGATCGTCTTCTGCATGTTTGGGATATTAGCTCGGGTATTGAAAATCCAAAGCTAGAACAGTCCATAGAAAATCATGCTGATTGGGTTTTTTCAGCAGCTTTTTCACCAGATGGTAAGTTTCTCGCCAGTTCCAGCAGAGATAAAACTGCTAAGGTTTGGAACCTTGCATCCAAAGAATCACTGGCGACTTTCCCTGACCATCAAAATTCTGTTTATGGTGTATTTTTCAAGGCAGATGGTAAGAATTGCTATTCCGCAGGAGATGATAAACAACTCAGGCTTTTTGGGCTTGAGGGAGACAGAGCAGGTAAACAAGTTCGCGTTATTGGCGCTCATACGGGCCAAATTCTTAAAGTTGTCGGCAATGAAAAAGCTAATCTTATCGCCACAGGTGGTTCAGATAACACCATTAAAACATGGAATGCTGAATCTGGTGCAGCGGTGAAAACATTTGCAGGTTTAACAGATCAGGTTCTTTCGTTGGCGTTTAATAAAGATGGTTCTTTAATTGCTGGTGGTGCTTGGAATGGAGAAGTTATTATTTGGAAAACAGCAGACGCTGTGGTACTCAAAAAAATTGCAATTTCTCCAGGTTTACAAACTGCAAGCAAGTAAGAAATTGGGTATGCTTTCTAATTTGAGAAGCTAATATTTTGGAAGATGTTAATCGTTATTTAAATTTGGCAACCCTTGATCAATTCAAGAGTACCAAGGGTAAAATAAATTACTTTTCTTGGGGTCAGGGCCCGACTATTGTTTTTATACATGGTTTGGCCGATTCTAAAGATGCTTTTGTTTCTATTGCAAGTATTCTTTCGCATAAATTTCGTTGCATCGGTTTGGATATCCCCAAAGTAGTTTTGGGAAGTAGCACCAAAGATCAAACTTTATTAGACGCTTACACTGATTTCATCAAAGACTTCATCAAAACAAAAGTAAACTCCCCAGTTGTTCTTTTTGGATCATCATTTGGCTCTACATTATCAATAAATCTTGCATCACAAACGCCCGAATCTGTTTCAGGATTAATATTGCAAGGTGGCTTTGTGCATCGTCCACTTAATTTGGTTGAGAGATGCTCTGCTTTTATTGCAAGCCTATTTCCGTTTAATGGCGCAACTTTTCCATACCTTGAATTTGTTATGAAACATCAGCATTATCATGCATTTCATGGGAAACCATCTTATCGTTGGGAAAGATTGGTTAAAAGTGTAAGCGGTGCATATTTTAGCACCACAGGAAGGCTTGCAGCGGCTATTAATCAAATTGATTTAAGGCAAAAAGCTTCAGATATCCAAAAACCTGTGCTGTTAATTGATGGTGAGCTAGACCCTTTGATTGGCCCAAATATTCGGAAAACCCTTTACGATTCATTCCCGAATGGCGAAAAAGTGGTGATTGAGGGGGGCGGGCATTTATTGCCTTACAGTCACCCTGAAGAAATTGCTGTTCATATGACAGCATTTTTGAATAAAGTTTTTCCCGGCGATCGGATATTATCAGCGTTGTAGTTCCATTTGGTTTATCAGTCTCTTACTCAGGAATTTCACATGGGACAGAAGATACATGTTATTGGAATTGGTAGCGATGGATTGTTTGGCCTGACTACCCTAGAAAGGGATATTCTGGCTGGGTGCGATATTATTTTTGGTTCGGAAAATGTTCTTCGCTTAGTAGAAAGCCTTAAAGGTGAAAAGCGGAAAAATGGCCCAGACCTTCAAGAGTTATCTGAGTCTTTACAAAAGCTTGATGCTGGTAAAAAAGTTGCTCTTCTGGTAAGTGGCGACCCCTTGTTTTATGGGGTAGTGCGATATTTATCTGAAAAAATAGGCAAAGACCGCTTTGAAGTGCACCCGCATGTAAGCAGTATGCAGATGGCTTTTGCCCGAGTTAAGGAAAGTTGGGATGATGCGTATCTTACGAGTTTACAAAATCAATCATTGGATAAAGTGATTGAGAAAATCAGAGTTTCTGAAACTGTCGGGATATTTACCAATACGGTTGAAAACCCTGGTGAGATTGCAAAAAGATTGCTTGCAAGGGGAATAGATTACTTCAAAGTTTTTGTTTGTGAGAATCTAGGTGGTAAGGATGAGCGGGTCACTCAGGCAGAACTTTCAGAAATTGTAGATATGGATTTTGATCCACTCAATGTGCTTATTCTTAAACGTAAACCGGGTCGCCCGGATATTCCTGCAACATCTTGTACTCCTAGGCTATTTGGGAATCCTGATGATATTTTTGCCCAGAGCAGGCCTAAAACAGGCCTACTTACTCAATCTGAAATCAGGGCCATTGCCCTTTCAAGGCTTTCCATTAAACCAACTAGCGTTGTCTATGACATTGGTGCAGGCTCAGGTTCTGTATCTATTGAATCCGCACAACTTTGTTATTCGGGTATGGTCTATGCGATTGAGCAGGATGCCGCTGATTACCATTTGATTCTTGCCAATTCAGAAAAAATGGGCATTCGAAATATCAAAGCAATCCATGGCATTGCTCCCGAGGTTTTTCAGGGGTTACCAAGGCCAGATGCCATCTTTGTAGGCGGAATAGGCAAGGAAGTGACCGGGTTGCTGGATGCAGCTTTTGAGACTTTAGTTCCGCAAGGGCGAATGGTGGTCAATGTTGGTTCTGTAGAAAACCTGTATGTTTGTGTGAATACAATGCGAAAAATTGACCCAGAGTTCGAAGTGCTAATGGTTCAGATATCTCGGGGCTTAAATCAATATGAGTCTTTACGGTTTGAGGCGATAAACCCCTCTTATTTGCTTACCGCAGTCAAACATTGATTTAATTTAGATTTATTTACCGACCCATTGAACATGAACTTTTCTAGTCCGTGGGCCATCAAATTCGCATAAAAAGATGCCCTGCCATTGGCCAAGGATTATTTTCCCGTCTTCAACGATTACATGCGAAGAATTCCCAAAAAGGCCCGTTTTGATATGACTATCGCTGTTGCCTTCCCCGTGTAAGAATTTAGTCATGTTTTTTGGGATGGATTTCTCTAGCCAATGGAGGGTGTCATGAATGACATCGGGATCCCAGCATTCGTTGATTGTTAGCCCTGCTGTGGTATGAGGGCAGAAAATCACCCCAATTCCTGACTTGATTTTGCTTTCACTAAGGCTCGTTTCCACCAAGCGGGTTATATTTACAAATTCACAACGGCTTTTGGTGGAAATTTCAATCGTATCCATCTTCTTGGCCTCGCATTTTTACTGCTAGAACTGATAATATTACTTATCTTATGGCTTTTTTATATTTGACTCGAGGCCTTGCATGATTGCAAAAATTAAAGCTCTTTGCTTTTTCGTTTTGATATTAGTATCTGTTTCAAATGGAAACAGCCTCGATGCCCAAAACTCCACCTTGCCCGAACCGATTCTCGCAGTTCTTAATAAAGCTATTGAGGCCCATGGCGGGTATACTAAGCTTTCAACACATAGGGCTGACCGTGTGAAAATGAAGGGCGCAATTCAGTTTGCAGGAGTGGACGCCACATTTAAAGGGGAAACAACGGTTCAATTACCTGATCAGATGAAAACTGTTCAGGAAATTACGGTTAAAGGTAAATCTTTCAATGTGATTCAGGTGTTAGACAAAGATAAAGTTTTGGTTAATTTAAATGGGCAACCTCAAAAAGCTGAAGAACCCGTGGCAATCCAAATTAAAGAAACGATGCGCCTTGCGAAAATCATAAGGCTTGTGCCCTTGCTGACTGGTAAAGAATTTGAAATTACGGATCTTGGATTAATTAAAGCTGGAGAGTTGGCCCTTCATGGAATCAAAGTGAAAGAAGTGTCCAAACCTGATATTCTTTTATTCTTTGATCGGCAAACAGGCCTTCTGGTGAAAACCGAGCAAACTCGAGTATTTGAAAATAAGAAAGTAGTACAAGAAGATTATTTTTCAGACTTTAGAGATCTCGGCGGCTTTAAAAGGCCAGTTAAAATCCAGTCATTTAGAAATGGGAAAAAAATCCTCGATGCAGAACTTGTTGAAGTCAGATATTTTGAAAACCTGCCTTCCTCAGACTTTAAACCATAACTAAATTATCAAATAGCAGAAGGTATTATGAAGCCGGGAAATTACTACGTACGAAAACAAGATGCAGGCATCCAGCTTTTAGCTTGGCTGAAAGTTTCGCTTAAGCTTGACGGTGGATCTTGCAACCAGTTGATAGCTGCGGGTTGCATTTTTATTGATAAAAAGCAGGTGAGAGACCCTAAATTGCAACTTAAGGGCGGGGCCCGGGTGTTCTTAAAGCCCTCTCATAAACCTTTGAAAACCAATCAAAAAAAAGCAGAAGCTCGCGTAGTTATTGCTATGCCGGAAATTATTTACTTTGATGATGATATCGCCATTGTTGAAAAACCCAGTGGCCTTACTACGGTACATCATGCCCAAGATAAAAAAGAATTTTCAGAAAGAGATCGCAAGTTTATGCCGTCTACACTGCAAGATATCCTGCCCGATATTCTTTCTGTTCACACCAAAAAAAAGGTGCCCTATGTACGCGCAGTTCATCGCTTAGATAAAGAAACTAGTGGCGTTTTGGTCTTTTCTTTAAATAAAAAAGCTGAAAGTTCCCTTGGGAAGCAGATGCGAGAGAAAAAATTCACCAGGCGCTATATCGCTTTGGTTCGTGGGCAGATCGAAAATCAAGAAATTCGTTCTATACTCGTTCGCGATAGAGGCGATGGTCGTAGGGGCAGCTCTGTAAAAGATCCGGATGGGGAGTTGGCTGTAACCCATGTAAAGAAGATAGAATCACTTGGGGATATTTCTGTTGTTGAGTGTGAATTGGAAACAGGAAGAACGCATCAAGTGCGAATTCATTTGGGGGAAGCAAATGCCCCCCTATGTGGCGAAAAGATTTATGATAGGCCATTAAATGGCCGACCTAAGCCAGATCCTAGTGGGATCGATCGGATAGCCTTGCATGCCTGTTATTTAAGTTTTGAGCACCCTACGAGTGGTAAAATTGTGAGTTGGAAAAGTTCAATTCCACCCGATATGCAAGGGGTTATTGAAAAGTTGAGAGAGGAAAAAAATAAAGCCCCGGAATAATCCAGGGCTTTGTTTTTTTTGAATTACTAATACTGATATTAAGGCTTTGGTGCTGGAGTTGGGCTTGGAGTAACGGTAGGAGCTGCTTTGACTGAAATAGGATTTACATCCATAGTTTCAACACCAGTTTCCTGAGTTTGCTCTAGCTCAATCTTGGTCTTCTGCCCACCGATATCAACGGTAAGATCACCAGTAATTTTAAGGCTCATACTTGAACGATCAATTCTGCCCTTTGCAGCATCAAACAAAATAAGGCCGTTTGATGATGCTGTTTTGATATTTGCAGAATCGATTTTGAAAGGTAATCCGCCTGCGTTACTAGTAACAGGTTTGGTATAAACCAAATCTGCCTTAACAGAAATCTTATCCATCTTCTTTTCATCTTGGCCTTCATAGGTGTAGGTATAAGAATTGTCGTACTTGCCGATAGGACCCATATCAAGGGAGGTTGTACGCTTCCAAGTGCCTTTTTCTTTATCGCCTTTTGTGACTTCAATATTTGGAATTGCGCCAAAAGTAGGTTCAGCCATTTCTACCATGGTTTTTTCGCTTAGGATCTTGTCAAGCAAAGGTTGCATTTGTGGGTTAGAATTAACCAGTTTTTTGACAAATTCTTCTCGGCCCGCAATCTTAGTTACTTTCATGTCTTTCGTGTTGATGGTAACTAAAAATTCAGTTCCAACCAAAGCTTTGAAGAAATCAGACAATGGGGTTGTTGAAGTAGATTCTTTAGTTGAATCATGCTGAACTTTGGTTCCACCAATATCAATATTTAGGATTACGCCTTCAATCTTTTGCTTAAGTTCCCAATTGTCTCCGTCTTGCTTGACGGGAGTCCAACTGAAAAAAAAGGTTTGATTTTGTTCTTGGTTGATATCTGTGCCAGTCACCTTCATCTTTTGGACGGTTTTGGTAACCACCTTTTGATAAAAGGTTTTTTCCTTTTCAAATTTCCATTTAATTGTTGATTTTTCTTGGGCCCCTAACGAAGGGATAACCAAAGCAACAAAAGCAAATCCAACTAACCATCTCACGCTCGACATCGAGAATCCTCCAAAGAGTAAGAACCTAATCCACTAAAATCATATTCGTGGAAGTATTTATACAGTATTCTCTTCTACAGCAAAATATCATACAAGAAATTCTATGGTTTTTGAATATTTCTGGTAAAAATTTGGAATAACTTAAAGGGGCCGAAAATGAACCTGTTAACCACGCTTTCAAATTCATTGATGGAAGGTTTTTTTCCAAAGGGCTGGGATTTAGCCAAAATAGATGGCCTTGCAGAGGTATCTGGTGTTGAATTGCATGCCAAAAAGGGCTGGTGGAACCCTAATTTTAATCCGGTTTCATGTCAAAATCTTGCGGATTTCGATGTTTTTATGGGGCATGAAATTGCCCTAGAAATATCTAATGCACGAAAAAATGGCCGTGATCTTGCCATGATTCTACCAGTTGGCCCCATGGGAATGTACCGCTGGGCTGTTTATTTTTTAAGCCAATGGAATGTGGATTGCTCGCATGTTCATGGATTTAACATGGACGAATGGTCTGATGCAGAAGGAAATACTCTGCCTTCTGATAATTCCGGGGCATTTCAGTTTGCAATGGAAAAAGCGTTTTATGGCCCGTTAGGGCAACTGACTGTCCCAAAAAACCAGCGAAACTTTGCATTAAAAAATAACCTACCGTCCTATGGCGAAAAAATAAAGGCTTTAAAAACCAAGGGGGCAAAGCTTGTCACGGTTTTCGGGATAGGCAGGGTTTGTCATATTGCGTTTTGGGAACCACATTTTGCATCTGAATTTGATTCGGTTGAACAGTGGAAGTTGCAAACTCACCGTTTAGGGGCCAAACTTCACCCTTTAACCATTGAACAAAATGCCTTGACCAGCTTTAAAAGTAGAACGACCTTAGTTCCAGCATTTGCCAATACCATTGGACCAGGGTTGTTTTTGCAGTCAGATAGCATCATTGGGGGTTGTGATGGAACTTTTGGCCGGGGAATGCAATGGCAGGGCCTTTCATTACGAATGAGCTTGCTGCACGAACCAACACCATGGATACCAAGTTCGTTTATGCCCACTTTGCCGGGTAAGTTATTTTATTTAAGTGAACTAGCCGAACCCTTGATTGCTGATTGTAATTAAATTGTTTTTAGAGCATTAAGAATAACTTGAACAGCAGTGTCAATTTCATCGTTGTTAAGGGTTCGTAAATCTAAAACAATTTTGTCATCTTTAATTCGAGTAAATAGCGAAGGTTGAGAAGTTCTCAGCTTGTGTGATAAAGCTTGTGTATCAAGATGTGGAGATGAAAAGTCGACCACCCAAGTAGGCATTTGTTGGTCTGGTAAAGTTCCGCCCCCAGCAAACCCTTCGCTTATTTTTGCCTGAATCTTATCACAACAGCCGATTTGTTTTAATTTGGATTCTAATTGAAGAGCCTTTTCGTGTAGTTCATCCATTGAAATGGAGAGCATTTTTAAGGTTGGAATTTTTTCGCTTACCGTGCTTGAATTAAGATGAAGCAATAAGGTTTGTTCGAGTGCTGCGAGGTTCATTTTGTCGAGCCTAAAGGCCCGCATCAGAGGGTCGCTTTCGATTTTATTAATCCACTCTTTTTTGCCTGCGATAATCCCAGCTTGGGGTCCGCCTAGCAGTTTATCCCCGCTGAATAGAGTCAAATCTGCACCGAGTGCCATACTGGTAACAGGGTTTGGTTCTTCACCAAAACCTTTGCAGTTAAGCGGTACTACCGCTCCGCTACCAGCATCATCAATTACAGGTATATTATGCTTTTTTCCCAGTGCAATTAGCTCTTCAATTGTTACGGATTCAGTGAAGCCATTGATTTTGTAATTACTGGTATGCACCCTTAACAAAGCGCCGGTATTCGCCCCAATTGCAGCTTCGTAATCTTTGATTCGAGTGATATTGGTGGAACCAACCTCCTTCATGATAGCCTTGCTGACTTTCATAATTTCAGGAAGCCGGAAACTGCCGCCGATTTCAATTAGTTGGCCCCGGGAAATAATTACCTCTTTGTTTTCAGCAACAGCTTTTAAAACAATGATAGTTGCAGCTGCGCAATTATTAACAACCGTGGCTGATTCGCATTTAAGCAGCTTGCAAATCCATTCTCTTACAGAATCCTGTCTGGATGATCGCTTTCCCGTTTCAATATCTACTTCAAGATTGATATAACCCGCCGCAGCCATGTATGCAGCTTTAGCAGCTTCTTCCGCCATTGGCGAGCGACCAAGATTGGTGTGTAAAACAATGCCGGTCGCATTAATTACTTTTCTAAGTTTTGGTTTATAATGCGTAGCTAATCGATTGCTAACTTCTATCCCAATTGATTCAGGCGAAGTGTCTAAATTTTGATTACTGTCCTTGCTTAATAGACTTCGAAGTTCATCGAGATAATGCCTGATTTCTGCAACAACATTTTCTTGGCCAAGAGACGGAATAAGCTCTTGGATGGCATTTATTTTAAGAATAACATGTACTGCTGGTAGGATTCGGAGGTTTTTATTGGTCATGATCTAAGTTTTCTTGCTGGCTATTTAGCTGCTTTAAGGGAAGGAACCTTAGGTCGCCATCCCTTCTTGTTGTTCCGATCTTATCGAGATGTTCACAGAAAGGCACAGCATATTTTCGGGAAGTTTGTAACAAATCTCGTATTTCCGCAACAGTCAAACCTTTTCCATTTTTAAGCGCATTTGAAACTATGCACCGCATTTCATGTTCGACCTCGTATTCGAGGTATAGATTGTCTTGTAGGAAGACTAATTTGCCTTCGAGAACGCAAAGGTTGAAAAGTTCTTGCAATTGAATTTTTTGCCCTCCAAGGTGATTGATGAAGTCATCCATGGTTGGCGGAGCGAACTTTGCTTTTTGATAAGCGGTGTGGATTTTCTCGAGTAGTTTTCGTTGATTGTTTGATAACTTTGGTTTGAAAGCAGTTAGCCCAATCCGCCTTTTGTTTCCAGTCAATATTTTTTGCTTGATCATCTGGTCAATCAAATCCTGAACTAATTGGTCGTCGCCCACGTAGGCTAATTCCATGGTGATGAGTTGGCGTTCATGTGTAGATAATAACGGGTTTTCTAAATGGAGAGATTCAAGTGTTGTGATGGTTTTTGTTTTTAAATCAGTGATCAATTGATTGTCTATAAGCTTTTTTTTGCCGGTGGATGTGTTGATTTCAAATAGCACCCCATCTGCCAATCCGATTTTTAATTGTTCTTTGATGGTGCTTGAATCAATACCAGTTAACAAAGGCAATGATTCTTCATTGATTCCTTTAAAACCTGCAAACCATGCCGCCGCTTTTAGTTTTGAAATGTCTGGTCCTGATGCAAGATTATTTAGCATTTCAATGGAGTGCGAATGTCTCCTGCGAATTTTTCCTGCAAAGGGTTGAATGATGTTTCCACCACCAAGTGTTGCCGTGGCTGAACTATTCCGGATTACAAAAGGTTGTCCCCAAGAACCTGTTACTGGTTCTTTTAAAAATAATTGAGCAAGGCCAGGTTTTCCAGGTGCAATTGTATCATCTTCCAATATGGATAAGGTTCCAAGGATTTCAGAGGTTCCCAGATGCAATCTGACAGGCAATCGGTGCTTTAATGGCTTTTTTCTATCCTTGGCGCAATGCAGTAACACGGAAATAATTTTCGCTGGGAACAATGATCCAGGTGTGGCAAGTTCTTGTCCCCTCACTACTTCATGATGGTCGATTCCAGCCAAATTGATTGCACAACGCTGTCCCTCTGACGATGCTTTGACATTTTTTGCATGAGATTGCAAAGAACGCACTCGGACCAATTTTTTTTGGGGGAAAAGTTCTAACTCATCCCCTTCATTCACTATGCCAGAATATACTGTTCCCGTTACCACTGCGCCGTAGCCGTGAATTGCAAAGGATCGATCGATTGGCAGCCGGAAAAATTGCTGTGTTTTTTTTGCTTCAATACCAGAGCAAATTTCAGCAATTTTGTCCTTAAGTTCTGTTATTCCCTTCCCCGTAGTAGCTGATGTTTGAATTATCGGAGCGTTTTCGAAGAATGACCCCTCGAGCAGTTCGCGGATTTCCATTTCCACGACCTCGAGTGTGTCGGAATCACCAAGGTCACATTTGGTCAAAGCTACAATCGCATGTTTGATTTTTAAAAAATTAAGTATTTCTAAATGCTCTCTTGTTTGAGGCATCACGGAATCGTCTGCTGCTATAATAATAAGAGCGATATCAAAGCCAGTGGCTCCAGCAAGCATATTCTTGATAAATTTTTCATGCCCAGGAACATCTACAATTCCAATTCGGAAACCTGGCAAATCAAGATTTGCAAAGCCCAGATCAATGGTAATGCCCCGAGCTTTTTCTTCTGGCAATCGATCGCAATCAACCCCTGTAAGTGCTTTTACAAGGCTTGTTTTCCCATGGTCAATGTGGCCTGCTGTCCCAAGAATTAGATCTCTCTTTAGCATCCTTTTCCTTAAAATTACTGTTTTAGACTAGCTAGATACTCCACTAAATCTCTGAGTTCTTGCTTGCTTAATTGTTTGTAAAGGTCAGCAGGCATGGCAGACTTGCCTATTTTCTTTTCTTCGATTTCAGCTTTTTTTACCGTCATCAGTTTTCCTTCGAAATCCATTAAGACAATTTCATTAGGCTTGTCCTGTTTTAAAATGCCGGTCACTGTTTTGCCATTCGATAGCACGACGATTAATGATTCAAAGCCTTTGGCTATGTTTTTTTCGGGCAATATAATCGATTCAAGCAGGTAGTCGCGTTTTTGTTTGCTTCCTATTCCGTTAAGTTCTGGCCCGACATCTCCGCCCTGCCCTTCAAGTTTATGGCATCGAAGACATGCGACAGCAATTTTTTGGAAGAAAACATTTTTCCCTGCGTCTTTGTTTCCCCCTTCAAGTGCAAAAGCCATTGGATTTGGCTTGGTTATATCTTCTTGAATTAAGGATTTGGAATCTTCAACGCCTGCTTTTAAACCCGCCTCACCAATTTCAAGCATAATGCCAGGTGGGGTTTTTCCTGACATTGCTTCTTGCACCAAACTTTTCAGCTTGCTCTTTGATAAGGGGCTTTTTGATTCCCCAAGAATTTCAATAAGAGCTTGTTGTTCTTTTAATGAACCCTTTTTAAGGATCGTATCTGCAGTATTTTCAGCGTAGGTTGGTTCAAGCTTAGAATAAACACGAATGGCTTCAGCCCGCACTAGATCTGAAGAATCGAGCAAAGCCGTTTCAGTAAGAGATTTTATTTCAGGGGCCTTCAAGGAAGTAAGAGCTTTAAGTGAATCCGCTCTAAATTTTCCATCAAGAGAATTGTTTTTCAGGGATGAAATTAATTCTGGAATAATCTCATCTATTTTAAGAGATGCCGCAACTCGGATAGTTTCTTTGCTTATCTTTGTTTCTGCGCCAAGAAGTGCGGGCAGGTTCGTTTTTAATGCAATGATCGCATCGGCTTTATTTGCAGCCTCTGTCGGTCTAGCTAAACCTGTAACGAAATCCCTTTTACTTTCATCACCCCATTTTTCAAGATACTCCAAGGCTTCCAGTCGTATTTCAACAGGGGTTAGCGGGCTAGCGGCTAGTTTTGCAATTTCTAATGCGTTTTGATTTGTTCCAATTCTTCGATTTGCAGCAAGAACTCTTCGCAGGTTATGTGTTGTTTTTGTATTACCAACACTGATCGTTTTCGCTAAATCAGCTAAGGATTTTGTAATCGGGATGTCGTAGATTGCTCGGGCTGCTTCGTCTGCTATTTCTTGATTTGTATCAGTTAGAAAGTTACTTATTTCTTCACTTTCAAGCTGCCTTAGTGCAAGGGTTGCCCCCATCCGAATTCCAAGAGAACTGTTTTTTGAATATCCTGCTAATGCCTTGGCGTCGTTGATCGCTGCAAGTGCAACCACGCAACCATGGCGAATGTAAACATCTTTGTTCTGGTTTTTATCAAGCAGGTCAATTAGCCCTGGTAGATTTTCAATTGAAGGCAGTTTTACCAACGCTTGGGATGCAAAAAATTGTGCTCTGGGTTCCGAATCATTTAGCATTGCAAGCAAAGGCTTGCGGGCTTCTTTTGCACGAAGTTCGCCTAGCACTTTTGCGGATTGCGCTCGAATTTCAGGATCTTTATCTTCAAGTAAAGGCAATAGCACTGGGATCACAGAAGCGCCGTCTTTCCTACCAATTTGGCCAAGGCCCCAGATGGCATGCATTCTGGAAAATAGTGAGCTTTCACTTTTGGCGACCGAAGCAAATTTAGTTATGGAGCTTGAGCCTTTTGCCGCAAGTGCAAATTGTGATTCCCTACGAACTCGAAGGTCTACATGTTCAAGTAACTTTACCAGTTCGTTATCAGAACGGTTTTCAAAACCCTCGCCCAGTAATGTTTTAACTTCTTTGGTAATAGTGCTTGAAGATTCTTTTTCATCTGAAAGTTTGTAGATTCTGCCTTTGCCTGGTTTATTCCATCCATTGACCCAGTCTGATACATACATGCTGCCATCGGGGCCAAAATCAACATCAGTTGCTAGGATCGACCAAAGGAATTGTTTGGGATTTTGCATAGAAAATCCCGCACCATCCTTTTTAAAGGAAAACGACCAGATACCACTGTTAGCAGGCGCGCCTCTGAAGTCGCAAAGGAAAAAGTGGTTATCGTATTCTTTTGAGAACCCAGTACCAGGGTAGTAAACTAAGCCTGAGGGGCCCGAGCTCATGTTGATCATTGGAGGAATGATGTAGTTGGGTTGGCCTTGAAAGCGAGGCTTCCAAAGGCCTTCAGCGTTCCATGGGCCTCGGGCATTTGGTTTTTCAATGAATTGGTAACCAAATCTCCAGCCGCTGTCTCCGCCTTCAACTAAATAAGTAGCTCGAGCCTGATCGCCCCCATCTGAATTATTGTCGACCGTGAATAAGTTGCCATAAGCATCAAATGCAAGTTCCTGAGGATTTCTAAGGCCTTTGTAAAACACTTCGAGGTTTGATCCATCTTGGTCGCAACGAAAAACAGCACCCATGTTGGGCAGGTTTATTTTGTTTTTAGGATTGGTAATATTGGTGCCTCTATCGCCAATGCTGAAGTAAATTTTTCCGTCCATACCCATGGTTAAGCCATGCAAATCGTGGCCAATGAAAGCGATATGAACGCCGAAGCCATTGTGCAAAGAGGTTCGCGAGTCGGCTTTGCCTTTGTTTTGTGTATCTTGAAGTAACCAAAGGTCCGGGATGCAGGTGAACCATGTTTTATTGCCACTAACCAGAATGCCTGCAGCGATTCCCGCTGGGATGCTATTGAAACCATCTGCGTAAACTTCTGATAAGTCAGCTTTACCATCGCCATCGCGGTCGATGACGATTTTGATGCGATCGTGATCTTTTTCAAAGTCATGTGGTTTTTCAGCAGCAATCTTCTGAAGGAGTTTGGTACGGTCTTCGACAGATTTTAATCCAAGGTCATCATCCAGCCATTTCATATAGCTACGAATGTCCAATGCTCCGGTATGCAATCGAAAAGTTTCAACAACGAAAAATCGATTTTTATGATCAATGGTAAATGCAACAGGATTAGCTAGATGAGGCTCTGCAGCAAATAGTCCAAGATTGAAACCTTTAGGAACTTTAAATCCACCCAAGGCTTTTTGCGCCTCATCCGATTCTTTCGAAATGGTAGGCGAATAAGGCGCCTTAGATTCTTGATGGACTGTAAGATGCGAGAGGGAGAAAATCAAAATTAGACTAGAAATCATGGTTTATCCTGCAATCGGGGTTTAAATTTCGGAGGTTCAAGTTTGGTAAATGTAGCAAAAATCGTTTCGATAGTCTTGCTCATGTGAAGCTTGGTGAAATTATTTCCAAGGGTTGATATTGCCCAAACCTCTTCTTTGACGTTACCTTAACCTATCTTACCAGTTTTATCGCTAACAAGGAGAGTCATTTGGGCATGGAAGCAAAGGAAATTCCACCAGTATTAGAACCCAAGTTATGGTTTGGTTTAAGTGCCAAGGCTTGGTTTTTAGTATTTCTTACCCTGTTTTTTGTAGGCCAAAGCATCAAATATGCCATGAAAGTGTCAGAAAAGAGATCAGCGATCCAGCGCTGGCAGCCTCAGATCCTTGGCCTAGATACTGGGGAAGATCTTTCCCAAAAGTATCAGTATCCAAATCCCCCAATCATGGCAATTCTGCTTTATCCCTTAGCTAAGATGCCACCAATGGTAATGGCATTGCTTTGGTATTACATGAAGGTAGCAATGCTCATCTTTTGTTTTCATTGGATATTTAATTTTATTGAGAAGAATGGAATGGCCTTTCCCTTATGGGCACAGGCGTTGACGGTAATGCTGGCACTGAGACCGATCACTGGTGATTTACAGCATGGAAATGTGAATATCTTTATTCTGTTTGCGGTGATTGCTGGTTTGCATCTTTACACTCTTCGCTGGGATGTCGCTGGGGGTATATGCATTGGATTGGCGATAGCTTGCAAAGTGACACCTGCATTGTTCATTCCCTATTTCTTTTGGAAGCGATCATGGAACATGCTTTTTGGAATCACTTTAGGACTCATGTTGTTCCTTTGGCCGGGAGTATTTCCAAGTTTAGTTCTGGGGTTTGAAGAAAATCAGAAGCAGCTTTATTCTTGGTATACCGAAATGGTCTATCCATTTGTTGTTGAGGGTAAAGTTTGGAGTGAACACAACAACCAGTCTTTGCCTGGTCTTATGTATAGAATTTTTACTCATAGTCCGTCTTTTTCTGATTATGTGGAAGGGGTTTATACCCCATTGGAATATCATAATGTGTTCGATCTTCCTGTTCCGATTATTCGATTAGTTCTCAAGGCATCTCTTGGGCTTTTTGCTTTAGGTGTGATTCTTTGTTGCAGAACGCCTGAGAAAAACCGTGGAGGTTGGGCCTTGGCTGCAGAATTTGCAATCATTGTACTTGGAATGCTTTTGTTTAGTGAACGAACATGGAAGCATCATTGTGTCACATTGATTTTACCTTTTGCTGTTCTATGCTATTTTCTTGCAACATGCCTGAAAGCTAAAACCAGCTATTTTCTTCCTGTTTTTACGATTGTTGTTGCAACTTTGTTGATGACCCTTACAAGCACAGGTCTTCTCGAAGATGATTTCGCCAAAGAAGCCCAAGTTTATGGGTGTTATGTTTGGGCTTTTATTTTGATGATAGTGTGCCTCTTTGTTGTGCTATACCGGAACAATAATAAGGCGTTAATTATTGCAAAAACAATTGATTGAACTTTGGTTGAACATTAGGTGCTAAATAAAAAAGGCGGAGTGCTATTAAGCACCCCGCCTTTTAGGTTAGCTTCTTGAATTAAGGATTCACATTTGGTGGAGCCTTGTAGCCAGTTTGGTAGAACTCTTCTTCTTCTTGAATAATAATTCTAGGAGTTACCATGATCAGCAAGCTTTCAGCTTCTCTTCCGTAAGAGTTATTTCTGAAGAGCCTATTCAGGTAAGGGATTTTACTTAAAACTGGCGGGCCATATTCATTTCTAGATTCTGACAAGCGCTTGATACCACCCATTAACACCGTTCCACCATCTGGAACCGATACGGTTGTTTGTACTGCAATCGTATTGATAACAGGTTGTTGGATGTATTGGGTGAAAGTGATTGGATCACCGGGGTTGGTAGAGAGTGCGCTGCTACTTGGGAAAATCGGTACCACAACAGGGAACAGTGATACTGGTCCAGGTACCAAGTTTGTCAAGGTAACAGGAATGTTGAGCCTTACCGTTCTGCGATCTGCAGAAATAAGTGGCTGTACATTCATGTAAACACCAAAAGGGAAAGCCTGAACTTGTGGGGCAAAGGTGATATTGCCGTTGATAAGAGTCGACACATTCACACCTGTCACAAAGAACTGGTTTTCTGCAACGATAATGTTGGCGTTTTGACCATTGAACATAGTTAACTTAGGCGCCTGCATTACATTGGTTCTTCGATCACCTTGAACTGCTTCCATGAAAAGGAAGACTTGGATATCACTAAGAAACGCTAGACCCATTGCAAGGCCGCCAGCACCAGGCAAGCCTGAATAACCACCAAAAGAGGGCATTGCAAGCGGATAAGATGATTGTTTGATTGGAATATCAAGGTCGCCGGTAAAATTACCAGAGGGCGTGATGCCAGCAATCATACGATCAAAGTTTGGATCATTAATATAGCCTGCAGGTTTATACTGCCCGGATTGGATCTGGGGTTCAAATCGTTGAGTGTTTTTGTCCGTCTTGATGTTAAGATTAAAATCTACACCAATGCGTTCGTAAAAATCTTCAGCGATACTGATGAAGCGTATTTCAACTGCAACTTCCTGATCTTGCAATCTTCGAAGTGCTGTAAGTAGATCTGCAACTTGTTCCTGAATATCGGGGGATTGATTGATAACCAATGACATGGTCAATGGGAAATATTCAATCGTTCCAGGGCCACCCATGTTGTTCCATGCTTGGGGAGAAATTGTACTGGTTAATAACTTAATCAGCATTTCTTCCATAGTCTGGTTGCTTTTCTTAGTCGTTGAAACATTACCATTGGTAGATGTTCCAGATGGTGTTCCAGTTGGTGTGCCACCAGTCATGCTATTTGGGCTCATCAATGGTGTGGTAGCACTGCTGTTGGAAGGTTGTTGATTGGCAGAGATCCCAAGGATCGGCGAAAGAGAGTTTG
>Ga0208482_1000028_pt1 | contig 47699 bp, 39 predicted proteins | sample LakMenEpi26Sep10_FD_150737 | JGI IMG/M metagenome (GOLD analysis project Ga0208482, IMG submission 150737) | Freshwater microbial communities from Lake Mendota, WI - 26SEP2010 deep hole epilimnion (SPAdes) | ecosystem: Environmental > Aquatic > Freshwater > Lake > Epilimnion/Euphotic zone ... | reverse complement strand
ATCTTATGCGTTCCAAATTGCGCGCCATCTTCAGCTTGTTCTTCAAGAGTCTTGCGTCTAAAAATACCAACATAAGCAGCAAACCATTGAAGACGGTCTGATTGCGCGATGGCACTAGAATCATCGGCCCCATTTTCTGCACTACGATTTAATTGGCAAGCGGTAAGAATAGGAATATTCATACGAACAGAAAGTTCTTTAAGACGGTCCACTTTATCACCAATTAATTGATACTCCTGTTTTCCTTTTTCCATTTCTCCTGTCAGTTTAATGTAATCATAAACAACAATAGCAGGATTGCCACGACCAACTTGACCAAGATACCAGCGTTGAATAATTGATTCAATTTCTGCAATTGGTTTACCAGCAACTTGTAAATGTTTTACCTTACCTTGAGCTTTGGCAAGTTCAGATTTTTTACTGTTCCACTTCGCAAGAAGTTCTTTATTGTTTTTAAAATTACCTGTTTCAAGCCACCACATGGGAATGCCAGTAATACTACTCGCAATACGAAAACGAATAACATTTGTTTGCATTTCTGTATCCAAAATAAGCGTCTGCATATTTGGATTAATTAAGGAAGCTTTCGAACAAATATCACTAAGAATAGTTGATTTGCCGTGCTTAGGGCGACTCACCCATGCATAAAGCTCTCCAGGTCTTAAACCTCCATACATTTTATTAAAAAGTTTATATGGTGTCAAATAACCTGTTTCGCTAATAGGATTATTAGCTCTTTCTTCAACCATTTTTTCAATATCTTGGAAAAGATCTTCGGGATTGGCTTCTAGATCGTATGCAGTAACACGATCATTATACATTTTATCCGCCAATGAAATAATTTCATCTGGAGATTTATCTCCAGAATTTTCCATTGCTTCTGCAATAAGTGAAGCTGTTTCTGCAACCTCACGACGAATAGTAATTGTTTTTAAATTTTTACAAGCATCGATTAAAGACTTTTGACTAATCTTTAAAAAAGCAAGACTTTCAATATAGTCAAAAACATTAAAGTCTTGTTTGAAGTTAATTCCAAGATTTTTAATCTTCTCTCCAATAATTACTGGATCAAGTGGTTGACCCTTCATAATTTGCCCCTTAATTACGCTAAAAATAGTCTTATGACCATTCGAAAAATCATTCTCATTAATAAAGTGAGACACTTCAAAATAAACTTGTGGATATTTAAGAAAACCAGCAAGAACGTGTTTTTCTATTTGGACGCTACGAATTGAATTCATCTTAAATTTTATCTTTGATTACCGCATTAAAAGCTTTTTCCGCAAACTCTCTCATATTTTCTTGTTTATTTTCGTCTGTAAAAGTTGGCCAAACGATTTTATAATCCGCGCTATTTTGGATAATTGAATCGTTAATTGACTCATCCATATTCGCTGGTGGCACTATTTCACCATTAATTGCAATTCTTTGCAAGTGAATAAGAATATTATTTTCCTTAGCTTTTAGCCAGCTAACTTCATCTTGTTCGTACTGTTGATAACGAACATCTGGAATAATACAAACATCTGGCTGAAATTTTTTTACTCGTTCGTCCAAAAGATTTGTCCAATATTTACCTTCTGTTTGCTGACGTTTTACTTTGCCATACCAAACAAGAAATTCACGAAAAGTCGCTTTTTCTTCATTGTTATCGGTAAAAACATTTAACCCAAGATATTGTTTGATAAAATCTTTACAATCCTCTTTTAAAGGTTGTGCCAAAGAAGTTCTATATATTGTTAGGCCTTTAGAGGCTCTAATAAGATTTTCTATTTCAAGCGCCAAACTATCCTTTCCAGATCTGGCAACACCAGCTATACCAATGTACAATACACTCATGTATATATGATAGCGAAACTTAATTTAATATTCAAGCTAAATTTCTATATTAAATTTTTCTTTTATCCACTCTAGAGATAATAAATAAATTTCATTTTCAAAAATTTCAATTACCCTAAAACCATTCATTTCTAACCAAGTATATTTTTGAAGATCTCTTTTAACACTATTTTTAAATCCTGTTTTAGTTCTATGAAAATGTTTAACAAATTTATCATGTTGTAAACCATGAGTTTCTACCGCAATTTTTTTTGTAAAATTAATTAGGTCACATTTCATTCTTGTTCCAAAAACTGGAAACTCTTCTACGACAACGTGTGTACCCCAATATGATTCAAAAAATTTTTTAACATTAAATTGAACTTTGCTTTTACAAGGTCTATTCCAATCAGTTAAAAACTTATTGATATTTTTATTAACTTCTTTTCCAAAAATGTTTTTAAATTTCATTAATTAAATTAGACCAATTTATAAATGGGGCTACAAATGGGTTTATACAATGTGTCGTTAAGGACCTAATTGGTGTCCAATATGTTGTTTCGTATTTTTGGGCTAATATCGCACACATACTTCCATCTGAGTATCCTGTTTTCCAATATGGATCAAAATCTCTATTAAAAATAGAGACTGGAAAAATCATTGACCCCACGCAATTAGGAACAGATCTCCAATGGCAATAACTACTTATTCTAATTTTTGAAACAAGAGATTCGTACATTCCAAAATCAGTGCCCCATTGATCTATAGAACCCTTTTTCTGAGTAAATAAATACTTATCAAAATGGTCATATAAACATACACAGGCATTATCATTATTAGTTAAATAATTATTAATAAAATCTAATGCAATCTCTGACCAATATGGAACATGTAAATAATCATCGTCTAAAGTATAAATTAATTCATCTGATGGTAAATTATCATTTTTAATTACTTCTGCCATTGCAGATATGCCACGACACCAATTTGCATCTTCACTGGTTCTACCAATCCATTTTTCTCTAGTTGTATCTATGAATTTTAGTTTAAAATTAAAATGATTTTTATATTTGTTTATGAAATGATTTGGTAAATCAGATTCTTTTTCAAAAACTACTGTTAAATTACATAAATCATAATTTATTGTTTTTAACAAATTAACAAAAGTTTTTTCATAATCAAACCATTCTGGACGATCTGGATTAATTCTGTTATTACTATAGTGTTTATTATATATATTAATTTTTTTGTATTTCATACTTTCCAAGGATTTATTGCGCTAAAATAATGAAATCCGAAACTAGTTTTGTTATTATAGTCTATTTTATCTAATGGATCAATAGAAAATTTTAAACATTGTTCTATATTCGGCATATTTTCAGGAAAATGATTAGCAATAACAGAATAAAATAAATCTTCTTGCGGCTTTTTATTGTTATCTGCAAATTTTTCTCTAAAATTTTCATTGCCAAAATTTTTGGAAGCCCATTTGCAAAAGGAAGCTTTTCGGTAACTAAACCCACCATTTCCAATCCGAACTGGTTTTAAAAATTGTTTCCAGGTATTTTCATGATATATTTCCATTGCTGGAGAATGCAACCATGGCGCACCAACATAAATAAAATTATGTTTTAATAAATATTCTTCGTATCCACTTTTTATTAACATCGCATCTGGTTGTAATGTAATTGTATGCTCAATTTCATCAAGTATTTCAAAATATACTTTTTTAATATAAAAATTTGAATAATCTTCTAAAGAATTTAAAACATCTATTTTTTGAATATGTATATTGTATTTTTCTATTAATTCGAAATTATTGTCTAAAAAATTATCTATATTGTGTACAAATGCATATATTGGATACGAATATTCAGAAAAAGTATAAAAAGAATGAAAACATGTATAATCTTCTAAAGTATTAATATATCTATCTCTTCCATCTACAAATATACCGGCAAACAAATTACTTTTCGTTTTATTTTTATATTTAATTGACAAAATATCATTACAAACATAACGAATAAAATCTTGATCTTCTATAGATCTATTCTTATATAAGATATCCATTTTAATAATTTGTGCTTAATAAATTTGAAAATAGGTTGGGATATTGAAATACATATTCTGGAAAATTAGATTTTTCCCAATTAACTTTTGTTAATTTTTGACTATCAAATGAAATATGATTTTTAATACAATTAATCAGGCCGTCCCTATCTTTAACGCAGTTATTCATTTCATTAGCATGGCAGAAAAATTTAAATTTGTCAACGGTTCTATCTATTCCAGCGCAATAACCGAAATGCCACCCACCATTTTCAATTAATTCAAAAGTGTCTTTATAATCATTTCCAGAAACGACGCCGTTTAAACGAATTTGTCTTAACCAATACAATTTATGTTTATCTAATAAGCCTGCCTCAAATACTATAGATCCTGGAAAATTTCCACGAATTCTACCATGTTGCTCAGTTCTCAGTTCTAAATCTAAACATAATTTCCTATCATCTAACATGAATGTGCATGGCTTATTTAATTTTGAATTCAGAATATCTTTTATTAATTCTGGTCTCGGGATTTCGTCTAAATCTCCATGAATAATAATATCATTAGGTTTTATATTATAAATATTAAATAAAATATTTTGTATTACATCTCTACCAGCCCAGTCATTTAATAAAAAATTTGTATTATTACAATAATCAATATTATAATAACAGATTTTATCTTCAAACTGTTTGAATCTATTTTTTTGTTTTTCAAATTCTAATTCTCTTGGTAATAAACTATGCGATTTTGTTGACTCTAAAATAATAAATTTATCTACAATAGAATCTAAAGTATGTAAACGGATATCAAGAATATCTTCTTCCCCATTATACATAAATGTATCGTAAATCATTGTAATTCTAATTCTATATTATTGTCAAAATCTATAATACCAGTGCCTGACCAATGCCCATATTTAGTTAAATCAAATTTCTTAAAAGATATTGTATTCCAAATTTTATTCATTTCTGGAAACGTTTAAGGTTTGTAAATCAATATCATCAAGAATATTATTATCAAGTGTTATTTTCATAATTTTTTAAATATGTTTATTGTCGATTCTTTTAATGACGGAAAAATTCCTACATAAAAACCATTCATATGCAAAAATTCACTATTTTTAAATTGTTTAAAATTTCCATATTTTTTATAACAAGTTTGTCTTAATAAATTTCCAGAAATAATAGGTCTTGTTTCAATACCATTTTTACCACAAAAATCAAGAGCCCGCTTTAAAAATTCTTTATCTTTAGATAAAATTGGAAAACAAAACGGAACTGGGGTTCTATTTGGTAAAAGTTTTGGTAAAATTAAATTTTCTTCCCCTATGATCTTTACTATTTTATCATAAATAAAATTTCTTTTTTTAATATATCCGTCGATTCTATTAAAATCTAATAACCCTATAAAAGCATGAATATCAGTATTACGAAAATTGTTTCCAATTAGATTGAAATCAAAAAGAGGGTTTACATTTTTATTTTGATATTTAGAAATATTTCTATCATACATAGATAAACTTCTAGTCATACCATGATTTCTTGCCATTAAGAAATAATTATATTCAGCTTCAGAATTGGTAAAAACAAACCCACCTTCGACACTTTGTAGTTGATGGCCAAAATATGTACTTGTTGTACTAGTAAAATATGAAGATATATTTTTGCCTTTATATAAACCAAGTGTGTTCTCACAATTATCTAATAAAACACGCACGCCATATTTTTTCTCGATCATTTTTAGCCTATCAATATCTGGAACCTGACCAATTAAAGATACGCATAATATTGCAGCTACTTTTTTACTATTTGTTTTTAAATAATCTTCTACCAAATCTAAATCCAAACAAAAATCATCTAAAGAAATATCTAGAAATTTTGGTTCAAATCCTTCTCTAATAAATGGTGATATTGATGTTGTCCATGTTGTAGACGGAAAAATAATTTCTTTTGCTCCGGATTTTGCATTGTCTTTTAAATACATCGCCATTAAAGTATTTGCTACAGAACCGTTCGCTACAAATACTGCAAATTTACATCCAACAAATTTGGCAAATATTTCTTCAAATTTTTTGACATATTTCCCCTGTGTCCAAAAATTCTTAAAATTTAGAAAAAATAAACAAATTTTAAACCGATCTAAAATGGTAAAACTTGAGTTATTCAAAGGCCAAAGAAATTTTTTCATAATATCATTATATCTTTTAAAGATGAATATGTAAATAAATTTTATTCATCTAAATAAACTTGCGGTATTGTCTGATTATTTTTTATATAAAAATCATAATTAAATTCTATACAATTAGTTTCTTCATTCCATTTGTAACCACATAATCCGAAATGTTGTATTTGATATTCGTATTTATTTTTACTATTACTATGTAACCATGTCATGTGTTTAATATGAGCAACATTTTTAGGAATTTCCCAATAACTTAATGATTTATAGTTAATTAACTTTTCATTATTGTTTATACTTTTATAAACAATATCATTATCCCAGTAAAATTGGTGTATTTGTATTATATCAGAATTAACTCTAAATATTCTCGGCGGACAAAAACCATCTACCCATCTTTTGCCATCAAAAACATAATTTTTAAAGTTAATTTTATACCAATAAAAATTAGGATTTAATTTGATATTTTTTATAATATCTATTATATTTTGCTCGGTATATAATTCATCCCCATCAACAATCCAAATAAAATCTACATTTCGATTCTTTAAAAAATCTAAACATAAATTTCTTGCAGAGGCTTCGTCTATAAATTTTGGACCTGTATACAAAACATCAATATTACTATTTTTTAATTCTGTATTTAATATTTCTATAGTATTGTCTTCTATTGTATTTATAGTTTTATATTCAGCAAACGGAACAGAAACAACTGCAATATCGGATATAATTTTTTGATTTCTTAAATTAATAAAAGAAGAAAGGCTTTCTTTGAGAAAGCTTTCGCAATTATAAGCACAATAAATTATCCCGATTTTCATAGATCGTCTGGTATATTAAATTTTCTATTATATTTAAGTATAGTTCCTAAATAATTTTCTGGGTAACCATCTCCACCATTAAGATAATCTTTAAAAGAAAACTGGTATCGTTTTTTTGCCACTTCAGACATAAAGTCTTGATTTAAGACCTCAATTTGAAATAATTCACTTAATCTAAATTCTAGTTCTACCATATCAATAAAATATTGATTTGGAATAATTTCTTTATTATGAATTTTTTTCATGTATTTAACTATTCCATTTAATGAGGAGATGTCTAAATTTAAAACATCAGTACAGTATGTTTGAAATTTTCTTCGTAAAACTTCATGATATTGAACTACTTGCTCACCATATTTAGAATAAACTAGTTGAATATCATTACCTAAATAGTAACATAAATAATATTTTGTACCATTCAGAGAACCAAAATATTTGGGAGTATCTTTTCTTCTATTAATAATATACTCATCTTTATTTGGAAGAGTAATAATTTGCCCATTTATGTTGTTTAGCCCCCAGTGTACCGCTCCAAAAAATTCCATATAATGATTGTACTTAAATATATATGGTCTTTGATCCCAATATAAAGCTCCGATATTATTTTTTTCAAAATCCTCTAACATTGATGGTAACTCATTTATAAATTTATCTGTCATTGATTCTGGTGAGTCAAGGTACACACAATATTGATTATTCTTAATATTACCATAATGTAATAGATGATTCATTAGAAATCCGTGATTACATGTCCATTCTTGTTTTAAAATTTTACCATTTCCTTTATTCGCTTCTAAAACCTCTAATGTGCCATCATTACTTGGTAAATTTACTAACCCAATAATACCGTCAAACGTTGGGTAAATGTTTCTGACCATTAAAGAAATATGTTCTTTTCTTTCTTGGGTCATTGTTAATAGTAATGGTTTTAACATAAGTCAATAATATTTTTTGCTACTTGGTTTTTATTCATTAACGATAAATATTTTTTACCATATTCTATAGCAATTTGTTGATAATGGCTATAATTATTATTTAATTCTATTAATTTATTTATAAAACTATCGGAATCTGGGTTACAAATAAATTCTTGTGGAGAAAATTCAATAGCTGTTTCATTATCTGAACATGTAATTGGTATACATCCGCCAACCATAGCTTCAATCATTGGTAAACCTAAGCCCTCAAAAGAAGACGGAAGTAACAAAAATTTTGATATATTATATAAACGATTAAGTGTTTCATTGTCAACAATTCCAATATATCTACCAAAGTATGGATTTTCTGAACCACAAATTACCAATCCTTCATTAATTTGCTCAAAATCGGATAAAGATTCCCTAATTAAAGAAAATCTTTTTCTACTGTCATTTGCTCGACCTACATATAAAAAAGGAATATCTTTGCTTGTTTCGTTATATTGTATATCTTTGATAGGATTATAGACAACATGAGAGTTTAAACCTATAGCATTATAAATTTGCTTTTTAACAGTTTCAGAAATACATGTTACTACATCAGCTTGAAGTAATTGATGTTTAACTTTATTTAAATTATACGTAGGATTATTTAATTGTAGATCTAAAACGTTTAAAATTATTTTAGGTTTTTTATTTTGTCTGTTTGCAAAATCTAATATGTCATCATACATGTCATTATTAGAATAGACGATATCAGGATTATTGTCATCTAATTCACAACCATTATTAATTAACCCTTCTTCTATACGACTGATTTGATCTAATTGGGGATTTCTCCATCCAAAAATTTTGAATTTCATTTTATATTTTTATTTCTGAAATTTTATTTATAAAAAATTTTTCTTGTAAGGCAATTTTTTTTCTATACCTTAATAAGTTAAAATCATCGACTTCTTTAGCTGATATTAAATTTTCTTTTGCTTTATTTACAGCTTCGAATGTCATTTTATTAGCTTTAATCATATCTGTATATTCTAAAGAATTTATTATTTCTTGCATTTTGCTTTTACCTATTTGCCGCTCTAAGAACGAAAAACAAAGATACCAATTATTTTCTATTTCTGGACGAATACTTTTTTTAACATCTAAAATACTTAGATAATCAAAAGCATATCCTTCATCTACTAATAAAGTAACCATATTAATAAAAGATTTTATTATTGAATTTTTTGTTGAATAAGTTTAATTTCTGGAGTGTTATTTTCCATATTATTATATGTATTATCAAAAAAATCGTCTATTAAATTTCGACCATGATGGTGACGACCATCTGAAGATCCAAGATGCAAAAGTTCTATATTTGTTCTTACTAAATTTGTGTCATCACCTATTCGTGGGCACCACAATCTCATAAAATCAATATCTACTTGCTCGGCTGAATAACTGTCTCTATATAAAGATTTTTTATTATAATTTTTAATTAGATCGCTGTTTAAATTTACGCATTGCCAAAAACCACACCCACTTCCCTCTATAGCTTCAAACTCGTTTTTAGATTTAATATTATTTATTAAATCTTTATAATCTTTATATGAAGGAACAAACCTGCGATATGAACCATAAAATTTATTAATATCTCTAGTGTTAATATCAAATAATTCTCTAAAATTATTTGGCATAATGATATCTCCATCCATAATAATAACCCAATCATTATATTTTAAATTTTGTAATCCAAATGACCTAGCGCCACCAAAATTAAATTTTGCACTATTTTTATTAAAATCATTATAGATTAAACAGTTAACATTAAATTTTTTACATAGATTTTGTGTTAATTCGTCATCTTGAGATGACACTATAATAACATTGTCAAAATGATCTTTATTTATTGGTAATGTAATCTGTAAAAAATCAGAATAATTTTTACATACAATAATGGCCTCTATTTTTCTAGACATTTTAAAAATTCACAATCCAAGTTGTTCCAGTCTTAGGCTTTATAACTTTTTCTTTAAATATTTCGTCTACGGCTCGTGGAACGTCACAGTAATTAGCATAATCATGGCCAGCCATTATACCATTAACTTTAACTTTATTTTGCCAATATAAAATATCGTTTTTTACAAAATCATATGTATGGTTAGCGTCAATAAAAACAAGATCTAAACTTTTATCTTCAAAAAGATATGAAGCTTTTTCGCTAGTATTTTTAATTGGCTTAATTAGATTTTGCGCTCCACATTTATTAATATTTTCCTCAAATTTCCAAAAGAAATCTGTACCATATTTCAAATAGTAATCATAATAATTTGGATCATTTTTCACCCCTTCAAAAGTATCGACACAATAAAATGTAATTTTTTTACCAGAATTTTTAATTTTCTGTGCTAAATAGCAGGAGCTCTTTCCTAAAAAGGATCCAACTTCAACAAATATAGCACCATCTTGTGCTTTATCTACGAAACTATCATATTCTTTTTCAAAATCAAACCATCCTTCAATTTCTTTATAAGAGAAAACTTCTACGTTTTGTTTATCAGAATTATTATCCATGATCTATTTTATTTTATTAAATTATTTATTTCTAATAAAACTTGATCATGTTGAATATTATCGCACCCCCCATGAGCAAAAATTGAAATATTATTTTTATTTAATGGGGATAATGCTTCAAGATTTGAAACATGATTCTCCATCCAATCTGTTAATAATGTAATTTGTGGAAATTCATAAGCACCCATTACCAAACTACTTCCAGCGTCTGTTCCAATCATAAATGAACATCCTAAGGTCATTTTAATTTGTTCAAAAAAATCTAAATGATTATAATTAGTAAACCTATTTGAATTATTAGAAACCAAAAAATCATTTGGATGCCCAAACTGGAAAATTTTAAAATCTGTATGCTTAAGTATTGAATCTACTAAGGCTTGATACCAATTTTGAGATGGACTTCTTTTTATATCTAAGCCGCTACCAGCCATGGGCCATATAGCAATAGTTTTATCAAAAGATGGGTGATCAAACCACTTTATTAATCTTGGAGTTCTTAAACTTATATCTAAATCATTCCAGTTCATTCCCATCATTATAAAATTTTCTTCAACCATATGATATTTATTATACCAATACGTATCTGGATGTTGCAAGTCTGGTCTAATAATTATATCATGAGAATTATAAAAATTAACATCTTCTTCAGTTTTTTTTTCTAAAATTTCATTAATATGAATTCTATCAATAAGTGGATGATTAAAAAGCAATTGTGCAAATACATAATTTTTTTTTGCAATAGAAACTGTTTTATAGGAATTTGGATATTTTTGTTCTAAAAGATTAAGAACTGGTAATGATGTTATAATATCGCCGCCTTTACTGGGTCTTAATCCAATAATTTTTAAATTTTTACCTATAAAATCTTGCCACATAATTAAAATTTAAAATAAAATATATCTTTCCAAGAAGTGTTATTCTGAGCAATCAAATCTAAAACTATTTTACTATCAATCATTTGTGTTTGTGGGTAATTAATATTTGCCGAAACTAATTGTGCAATTAAATTCATATCTGTATCAATAGGAATACATTCATTATAATTTTCTTTCCATCTAGATATCCATGGAATTTTGTTGAATTGTGGATCTAGTACGAGTCTAGGTATCCCAAGATGATAAGCTATATGACTTGGGCCATTACATGTAAAAATACCATAAGAACTTTGTGTTAACCATTCTAGAGAATCAATAAATGAAGGATTTTCATGAATAAAAACATTATCTGGATATTGAATATTAAAGTTACCAAGATTATTTATATCTTTATCCCATTTATCTACTTTGGGAAAATAGATAGTATAAGAGGGTAAAAATTCCGCCAACCTTAAAAGTAATATGGGTATATTTTTATATACATATCTGTCAGTGGTACTACATAAACCACAATATATAATATTTTTATTTAATTTAGGATAATCTGTAAAAACTCTTGTTTCCTTTATTAAGGATGGAGTAACCCCATAATTCTTATAATTTAATGACAGTGGGCTTCTAAATAATAAATCTGGTACATTATAAGTAATATTAGAGCTTTTATGTGATTTTTTTATTTCATTTTGAAGACTATCTTGAAAAAGAATATTATTTTCATGAGAAAATTTTGTATCTATTTGAGAAAATTCAAACTTCTTACTAAAAAGAAATTTTAATGGTTCATAAACTTCATTTCTTGTAGAAATTAAATTAATATGCTCAATAGAACGTTCTTTTAAAAGATGGGAAATTTGTAAAGATAAAATACAATCTCCTAAACCATGTCCACCAATATTAATTAACTTATCCACAAATTACTTTGATAGGGTATGTTTAAATTTTTCAAAAAGATATTTACAAATTTTAGGATTTTCTTCTAGAAAATTTCTTAGTTGATCAATACCTTGAATTTTTTCTGGAATATTTTCTTCGATATCTTCTTTTGTATCTTTTATTAAACCTTGATCAAAAGTAATCCATGCTCCCGCTTTTTTAGCAAATCCCCATTGAATTAACATATCAGCAATCTCATACTCCATCCAAACACTTTTTCCACCAGATCTCCCGTGTCTAATTGGGTAGCTAATTTCTACACCATCTTTTTCATTTGTTGTTTTACGAAGAAGTATCTTAGACCAGTGTCCAATAATCTTGTCGCTCTCTAAGATTTGGTCAGATTTATAACGTGGTTGAAATTCAAATATCCAATCCGCATAATGCTGTAAAGCATTTCCACCAGAACTATTAGTAAGTTTTGGATCACTTTTCGCATACGGATTAATTTGAACATTTGACCTAACTTGAGAAATAAGCCCACAAATATGGCCAAATGTTGAAAGTGGTAGCATAATTCTACGAAGAAAATTAGAGGTAAGAACAGCCCCTGCTGCAACTTTCGCACTATCCTCAAAACCTTTGCTTAAATCATTTTTAGAAATGAGTGCATCCATACTGTCAATAAGAAAATAATAACGAGTATTTTCTGGATTATTTTTGATAAGTTCTAAAATTAGAGTTGCAATATTTTCATAAATATTTGAACGTAATACGAAACATGTTCCATTATCCCATTTATTTGGATCATCTATAAAATTTACTCCAGATATATTCTTAACATTTGAATTAAGACGACCTTCGGCTTTAACAAGAAAGCCTTTTGAATTAGGAACTGTTTTTAAAAAATTGTTCATAATAAGTAGGGCGGCACTTGTTTTTCCGCCGCCACTTACTCCAGTAAAACGAACAATTGCCGGAACCTCGAGTGCACCACCAAGTTCTGAGTCTAAAAGAAGAGAGCCAGTAGATACTTGGAAAACCTGCTCGTCTTCAAAATTATAATGCGAATCTTTATTATCTTTTAAATGTGAAGATAATATATTTTTGCCTGTTAATGCGCTTTCTTTTGCCATAGATTTAAAAATTCTCTTAAGTTTAGAGCTCTATCATAGTCTTTTTTAGATTCAAAAGCAATATTATTATTTTCAATTTCAAAATTTTTAATTTCAGGTAAATTAAGATTATATTTTTTATATTCCTTGTTTAAAAAATTACGTCCATCATTGGATAGTAACCAGCACAAGCTATTTAATTTAAAATTAAGATTTAAAGAATTCCAAAAATTTGAATCTGGAAAAATCTTAAATAAAAGATTAGCCATTTTCATTTCTTTTGGCCAAATTATAACAACATCTTCTTTTAGAAGGCGTTTTATAAAATCTTTTTTATTTATGCTGATAAACGGGGCAGTCTTTACAGATTTCTTCTGTGACTTGGAATATTTCTCTTTGTTCACACCAATATCCTTTTGTTGTAAAATCTCCACCTTGACAAGAACATCTCTTAATAGTTTTTTCAATTTCTTCAAGGCTTCTAAATTTACATGTATGAAATTTAGTAGAATCTGGATTTAATTGTTCTATAGACATAATTTTATATATTACATTTATTTTAAATAAAGTCAACTATTTTTAATATCATTTTCAACCATAATTTTAACTAAATCATTAAATGTAATTTCCGGTTTCCAGTTTAATTCTTTTCTAGCCTTAGAAGAGTCCCCCAAAAGTAAATCTACTTCTGCTGGCCTATAAAATAAAGGATTAATTGCAACTAAAACTTGATTATTATAATAATAAGAATTACTAGTTTTTGTTAATATAAATTTTTCATTTACCCCTTCGTCTTGCCATTTTCCATGAATATCTGCATACCAAAAAGCTTTTTCAATAAATTCTTTTACTGTATGTGTTTCATTTGATGATAATAAATATTCTTTTGGTTCTTCTTGGTTTAACATTATCCATATACCTTTTATAAAATCTTTAGCGTGACTCCAATCGCGCTGCGCTTCAATATTTCCTAATTCTAATGGCTCAAATGGTTTATTATCATTTAATGCTTTTTTAATTCTTGCAATATTTTTTGTAATTTTTCTTGTTACAAATTCTTCTCCACGCCTTTCACTTTCATGGTTATATAGTAACCCCTGAATTGCAAATAAATTATAGCTTTCACGATAAACTTTTACGATATGCCTTGCAGCTGCTTTAGCTGCTCCATATGGGCTTCTTGGTTTTAGTGGGTGTTTTTCATCTTGTGGGCTATAATCAACATTCCCAAGCTCTTCAGAAGAGCCAGCATTATAAAAGCGACAATTCGGAGCATGTTTTCTAATAGCTTCTAAACAACGAATTACTCCAATCGAATCAATGTCAAAAGTTTGTTCGGGTATTTGCCAAGAAGACCCAACAAAACTTTGTGCAGCTAAATTAATAAAATAATCAGGTTTAATTTCTCTAACTAAATTATCAATAGATTGAGAATCAGAAAGATCTCCAGTTACGATTTTAAATCTTGGGTTGTTTACTAAATGATTAAAATTTGCATAATTTTTATTAGAGGTTCTTCTTATCATACCATAAATATCATAAGTTGTATTTTCTAAAAGATATTCTGCCATATAGCTACCATCTTGCCCACTAATACCAGTAATAATGATTTTTTTATGCATACTCATTATCATCATCTTCATCTTCTGTATTTTCAAATGTTTTTTGATTATTTAAAGTGTCTAAAAAAAATTTTTCTATTTTACTTAAAATATTATTATATTTTTCCTGATATATTTCAGTACTTTCTGTTACCTCGTCGCTATTTTGAAGAGCAGAGTAAAAAACATTTTTTGGAGAATTTAATATCTCATTAATAATTTTTAAATCAGAATTGGCAATATTTGAATGTGCAAATTTTTTCCAAGTTTTTATAAATTCTTTATGAACATGATTATTATTAAAATCATTTTCCTCATTTATATGATTTGCTATATAATTAAAGCAAAAAAATAACATTGACCATTGAAGATTTTGCATAAACTTTTTTTCTAGGGTTTCGTCCATGGAATCCCTTAATTGTTTATGAATATCTTTATTTTTCATTTAATCCAATTAACATAAAATACTTTATCTGTATTTCCTCTAATATTATGGGCATATTGAGCAATATTTTCTACATTGTTTGTATAAGCATATGTTCTATAAGAGCCCATCGAATCATATGTAAAAAGTTGATTTTTTCCAGGTGGATAAAGATACGCTACCATCGCATGGCCTTTTAATTTTCCAGTATCTTTGTCTTTCCAAGAATATCTAAAAACTTCAGACCATATTTTATATTTATTTAATGACTGTTTAAAAATAATCGCTGTTGGTAAACAAGCGTTAATTTCTTTTTCCATCCAAAATTCTGGATTGCTAGGTGTTGTTTCACAACTTGTTAAAAAACAAATCGTAATAAATAATAAATATTTTATTTTATTGGACATGCTCCTCCTTCACACTCAATTCCTTCTAAAGCATCGCTACCAATATTATAGTTAAGATTAATAACTGGTTTAACTTTGGCTTTTTTAGCTTCATATACTTCTTTACTAATTTCTTCATATGGAGCCTGTTTAAACCCATGCTTTTGTCTCAAAAGAAAACTTACTGATTTAATTCCGCTCTCGTAATTTTCAAAAAGCCATTTTTTAAGATCGGAAAGCTCTTCTTCGCTATAGTAGGCAGTTACACTTACAGCATTGTCCGACCAAACTTCTTGAAGTTTTTTGACCATTTCGAGTTGTTTAATTACCCCTATATTATCTGCAAATAATGCTCCATCTGGAGTTTCGCAAGGAAACTCAACAACAACAGTGTCATGATTTTCAGAACCATCAAAATTAACAATATATTCAACATTATACCCAAGATCGCGGCAATAAGATACAAGTAGATCATTACTTGCCATACGAACCCTACGAATGTAATATTTTGAATAAGCTGGGTGGACACCTGGAGTAGATCCACCTAAAAGACTTAGCGTTCCACTAGGTTTAATTGTAGTTAATTTAATACTGCGATTCCACCCGCGTTCTTTACTCCATTCTTTATCAAACTTGCGGAGTTCTTTATAACAAACATCTAACCACTCGATCTTATCTAGAGATTGGCAAATACCGGTAACTCCAAGACCAAGACGCATATTTTTATGTACAATTTTATTTGTTTCTTCGTGTAGAAAAGGTAAAGCAGCAATAGCTTTTTGAGTTTTATATAAAAGTTTGGCGCAAAGAATAAGCTCTTCTTTTGAACTAATATTATTAAGATATAATTCTGAAAGATTGCAACATTCGTAAGAAGCAAGGCTAATCTCTCCACATGGATTTGTTCCTACAACATTATCTTCATCTGTTGGGTAAAGACTAGAATCTTTCATCGGCCCATCTTTAAGTCTTCCGTATTTTTGCGAAAGGGGTAAATTAAAGAAACCATATGGTTCACCTTTAGCAAACCCTGTTTCTGAATCTAATACATAACCATTACTCCATATTTCACTAGAGATATGGGAAAAATCATCTGCATAAATCGTATTATTAGACATTGCTCTCCAATTAGGAACATTACCTAAAGACCAATTTTTAGCACGAAGAAAAAGATAATCATCTGGATCGCCAATGGCAATTTGTGCGCTACGACGAACATTTCCAGATACTACAATTCCACCAATAATATTACAAATATCAAGAACATCAATGGAACGAAGTTTTTTACCTTCTCTTTGTTGAAAGATTTTATTAATTTTATCGATACCATCAATAAGAATTTGTGGCCCACTAGCGATACCACCGAAGCCACTAATACGTTCTCCTGCTCCGCGAATAAGAATTGTTGAATAATTAAATGATTTGCCTTTGACAAAAAACGCTTCGAGTACTCTTTCTAAAAGACGAATCCATCCTTCACGACTATCTGGAACGATAAAATCTGCATCTTTTGTATTTTTGTGGATAATATTAACATCTTTTTTAACCCTTGGAAGCTCATGGATATCTTCACGACGAATAGAAAATCCAACTCCGCCGCCCAGCATAAGGTTTTCGAATAAAAACAGGAATGAACGGATACTATTCATTGATACATTCCAACAATTAAGTAGAGAGTTTGCTCCAAAACGCTCTACTGTTGGCGTTCCAAGTTGCCAAAGCATACGCCCAGCATAATTACATTTAAGATTAAAAATAAGATCAAAGAGTTGTTCGGCTTCTTCTTGAGTATAATTTGCGCCAATTTTTTGCGCGCCATTTATACAACGGCGAATAGTGTCATGCCATTCTTCAGTTTTGCCATCTTCTTTTAGTCTGGCATAGGTTCGTTTATAAACAATATACCCTAAACCATTAAAACCCCAATTCGGTTGTTTGTTTATGTATTTGTTTGCAAATTTCTCTGAAATAATTTCTGTATTCATCTTAGTAATATAAATTATACATCAATATGTTTATAAGCGCAAAAAAATAAAAATTGTAAAAATGAAAATATTTTATTGCAATGGTTTTGGTGTATGCTTTAAGTTTCTTTTCTTTTTCCAATCTTTCATATGTTCTTTTTTGATTGGATCGTTTTTGGGACCACCACGTTTCTCGCTCATTTCTTTCGAAATGTCAAACATTTCACCAAAAGTTCCGGCTTTATTAGTTTTATCCATAAAAGCTTTTTTTGAAAATGGGTCAATATTAACATCAATACTTGCTTGAGGAACAGTAAATTCTCGATTCCATTTAGTTCCATTTTCATCAATATATATTTTCTCATCATTCATATGAAAAAATATTTCTATAATTTCTTTGGAGTCTGGATTGCTAAATAAATAATAAGGCATATATACTAAATTGGAACCCATGGTTGGGTTGTTATTCTTAAATGATCTTTAAATTCTCCTTCTGTTTCATGATAAGCAATGTAATGTTTATAATTTAGATTATCAGAATTTTTATTATCTTTATCTATTTTTACATGATCGCATGGCGAATGTGGTATACAAGCAATTTTAACTCCAGCTGGATGCCATTTTCGCCAACAAACAAATAAATCTTGAGTTCCCTTGCCTTCATATCCATCAAAATTTATTAAAGAAAGGGCTTTTTCAGAAAATAAAGTACATCCAAAACCACACCAGTCACTGGGAACAATAGACCCTTTCCCAATACCTGGGTAAGCAAAATCTAACCATCCACGCCTTCTCCAACCATATTTAGCTATTACTTGCCATATATTTCCATCAGTAGGAAAATTTTTACATTTTTCTGTTAATCTCGCTAAACGTTTATGTTCTTTTTCAATTTTGATTGAAATTGATTCATCAATTTCTTTTTCTTCATCTTTCAAAGATAAATTTTTAAGTTTCTTTTCTGTTTCTAAAATTAATTTTTTTAATCTTTCTGGCAATTTTCTTTCAGAGGCTAAAAAATCTTCATTAATTTGTCGTTGAGGTGTTCCGTGCCCTCCTAAAAATAAACCATTTGGATATGTACATGCAGCTACATCATAATATGGTGATCCATCCGCTTGTGGCATATTTAAAACCCACTCACTTATTCTTAAAGAATCGGGTTTAACTAGTGTATCAGCTTCTACACTCCATACTTTTTTTGCTCTAATTTTTTTTGCAAAACTAAACGCCGCCTCTTGTAGAGAGGTAATTAAAAGTTGGGATTTTTCTTTATATTTTTCTTTATCCTGATCATCTAAATCAAGTGCTATACATGTAATTTTCCACCCATCTGGGAGATGAGATTTTGCATATTCAAAAGCCTGTTGGCTTTCTTCGCTTTTATCAGTACTAAATATAAAATGAACATCTTCTTTATATGAAGCAGCAGCATTAATACTTTTTATAAATTGAGGCCAAGCAAATAAATAAGATTTAGTGGCGTATGTTGTTATGGCTAACATACTTTATTATTTAGATTTTTTTGCTATTTTTCTAATTTGAAAAGCTCTAGGAGACATTCTCCTTAATTCTCCATTCGGCATTCTTACATATTCTGTGCCATCAGAGTGTTTAATTTTTTCTCCTATATTTAAATCGGGCAACTTAATATCATTCATATATTTTTTAAGATGTCTAAAATATTATCTACAATTTTTGTATAGTTAAAATCCTTTTGTAATTCAAGGCCATTAATATTAATTGGATTTTTTAAAAATTCAATTTCTGCTTTTTCCATCCCATTAATGAATTCATCTTCATTCCAATCAAAAATATTACCTTGATTAAAATCCGCACCCTGTTTAAAAAACATATTATCATAAACAGGTATTTTACCACTTGGATTAATTAATATACTATTTTTATCATTCATCCAATCATTATATGCGTGAGCTTTAAGCCCTACACAGTATTTTCCAAGAGCAACGCTTTGAAATTCTGGTAACCCCCATCCTTCGCCGCCACTCATTGCTAAAACAATATCAGTGTTATTCAATAAATCATTATAAGATTCATTTGTTTGTAAAAATGGCAAGAAATTAATATTCCAATATTTTTGACCATTTAATGCGGAATTTAATATTTGAGACTGATGATTTGGATCTAAAAATGGATTAAATATAGCACAATTTAAAAAATAACCTTTTTTATTTCCATATTTCTTAATCCATGCCTGAAGAACTTTTAAATGTCTTTTTCTTTGTGGCTCTAGTTTTCCAAATAAACCAAAATATATACCATCTTTTTTAGGAAGATTTTCTTTCTTTGTGAAATGAATATTATCAAATCCTAAAGGCAAGAATTTAACATTATTGACTCCAAAATTATTATAAACAGAAACGGCATAATTACTAGATAGTAATACTAGAGCATTATTTTTTATAGTATTAATTTCTGTTTCAGTTGGTGAGTCAACTTCATAAAAAGTTAATAAAACCTGTTTATCAGAAAAAGATTCTAAACTGCCATTAATATGCCATAATTTAAAAATTGGATTTTTTCTATTGTGCTCTTTTGGGGCAGAAATAATTGCATTTTGAATCCACTTAAAAAAATCTTCATTTTGAATTTGAGATGAAGCATCTATTCCTCCAATAGGGAATAATAAAATATCTTGTTTTTTTGAGTATAGTTCTCTTAAAATTGAGAATGATACTTGCCCTAAAGAAGTAGAATTAAGAGGTAAATGAAATGCAAATTTTGACACAATTAATTAAAAAGGAATTTCTTCTGTTTTTGCACTTGTTTTATTAACAGAGTCTTTCTTCGCTGAAGAAATTGTTTTTTCAGCAACATCTGACGCTAAAACAGAGTTATTATTTTTAGGCGCATTCGTATCAAAATAAACACGGTAGTCTGGTTGATTAGAGCCTTCAGTTTTATATTTATTTTTAAATACAATAACTTTAATTTCTTCTCCTGACTTAGTTTTAACAGACCCTGTTAAAAAGTTATTTCCAGTTTTTGATGTCTTAATCCAAAAAGCGCCAGCTTCTTCGAGTTTAGGTTTTTCGTTTGTTTCCATAATTCACTTATCTTAATTAATTTTTTTTAGTTTGTCAATTTTTTTTTAGCGAACTCAATAAATTTATTATGCCAATTTAAAACGGTTTGTGGAGTAACATCTAAAATTTTTGCTATTTCAGAATAATTTAAAATTCTTTCTTTATTAAAAAAATATCTATAGAATACAGCATTTTTAGTATTGGGGTCTGAAATCTCATTATATAAATCTACAATATTATTAATTATATTTTTTTTATTAGAATGGTTTTCTTTTTTATAGTAATCATTAATAAAAAATTCTAAATGCTCATTTTCAATTGAAATTAATTTTTTATTTTTATTTTTATGATTTAAACAAAAAAATCTTATTTGATTACCAAGCCATGTCGAAAATTTACTGCCCTTGTCTTTTTTGTAAGATTTAGCCGCATTATATATTATCCAATATTTATTATCATTTAAATCATTCAAATCTAAACCACAAGAAGAATATTTTTTACCAATATTGAATATCATTCCACTATGTCTTTCTACCAATTCTTTTAGACTATCATTACATTGGTTATTAATTATTTTTTTTATTAAGGTTTCATCTTTTAAACGATTCATTTTTTTTATACTACTATAAATTAGTTTCATAGTCAACAAAAAAATTTGATTTTCTTAAAAAGATGAATATCATCTTTGTGAGCAAAGCGAACAAATCGAAGCCGAACGAAGTGAGGTTTCGAAATAGAAATGTTCCTTTATTTTAATTTTTTTTACAGTAATGTCAAGCTTATATTTACTTTTACTCTGTACAATCGGGGCCTTAATTATACATTTATGGTTAAATTCTGATTTTTTTGCATACTACATAAAATCGTTAAGGTTCTTAATTCCCAAATCAATATATAACTGGCTATTAATTGAAGATTACTTTAAACATAATGATCCTAATTTAAATGTTAATAGTTATATTGACTTTTTATTGATAAAAAGGTATTTTGATCCTTCGTTTAAAATTAAATTCTTTTTAAAGTTATTTTCATGCTCGATTTGTTTTTCAGTATGGGTTGCTTTAGTCTTATCATTAATATATGGTAATATATTGTATGTAGGATTAATTTATGCTATTTTGCGAGTGTTAGATTTTATTCTTAGATATACTTTATACAAACAAATATAATTCGTTATGAAAAAATTAGATTTTTGTAAGCCGACTAAATCTGTTACTGGTTCATGGATAACTTTTGGATTAACCCAAGACCAAGAAGATTCTAAAAAGAATGGTTTTTATGTTAACATGATTCGACAAGCGGGATGGAATGAAGAAACAAAAAATGGAACATTCAAAGAAAACGTTAATAATCCTGAAAAACATAAAAGAATCAAATTGAGTGAAAATGATATAGCTGAAACTCTTTTAGTCTTATCATCTAATGGTCAAAAAAAATGGTCAACAGTTCATGCTGGTAAAACACCTATTTTTGTAGAGCCTTTTATTCGTGAAGAAAAACATGTTGGGTATTTAATTAAACTTGGCGGAATTGGAATTGCATTAAATTTTGCAGAAACTCTTCGTCTTCAAGAATATTTAAAATTGACTTTACAACAAATGTATTTATAATACATTAATATGCGTAAAAAAAGAGTTTTATTTTTAACAGATTACGCTGGAGCTTTTACTGGTTTCGGTAAACAATGTAAATTACTTTTATCTTTTTTATACAAAACTCACAAATACGAAATATTAAATGCGGCACAAGGTTTAGTTAAACATGGTCCTCATAATATTAAATATCCGTGGAAAACAATTGGCGTAATGCCAGATGATCCACAAAAAATACAACAAATTAACCAAGATCCGAATTTGGCAAGAAATGCTGCGTATGGCGGATTAGAAATTAATAATATCGTAAAAGAATTTAAACCAGATGTCATTTTTTCAATAAATGATACTTGGGGATCGCAATTTGTTATAGATCAACCATTTTATAAAAAAATACCGACCGTATGTTGGAATACGTTCGATTCGTTACCCTTATTACCAGACACTATAGAAAATTCTAAAAAAATCCAACATTATTGGACATGGAGTGATTTTGCTAGAAAAGAACTACATAAATTAGGGTTTGATCATGTTAAAAATCAATATCCGCTTGTAAATACTAAAAATTTTTATAAATTGACTGATGATAAAATAGCTGAAATTAAAGGAAGGTTTGGTATACCACAGGATGCTTTTATAATAGGTTTTGTTTTTAGAAATCAACTTAGGAAACTAATTAATACTCAAATAGAAGCTTACGCATTATTTAAAAAACATAACCCAGAAATTAAAAATACATTTTTATATACTCATACTCATTATGGCGAAGGGTGGGATATTCATCGTCTATGCCAACAATATGGAGTAGATCCAAGAGAAATTTTATGCACATATATCTGTAAAGAAACGCGTCAATATTTTATTGCTCCATTTCATGGGCAAGATTTAGAAAATCCAATAACTAAAACAAAAAGTTTAATAACTACAAATGTAGGATTAGGAGTCACAGATGAGCAATTAAATGAAATTTATAATATATTTTCATTATATTCTCATCCAGCAACTTCTGGAGCATGTGAGTTGCCATGTGTCGAAGCAGCTTTAACAGAAAAAATTATTACAACTTGTTCATATTCATTTGGAGAAGATATCATAGAAAATAATAAAGGTAGTATTCCTATGAAATTTACTTTTTACACAGAACACGGAACTCAATTTTTAAAATCCCAACCATCTCCATATGAACTTTCTAAAATTTTTAAGAAAGTTTATGATATGAAACCCCAGTTGAAACGAAGAATGGAAGAAGATTCTCGAAAATGGGCTGTAGATAATTATAGCATCGAAATTAATGGTAAAAAAATAGAACAATTCATAGATTCTATAAAAATTCTATCAGATGAAGATTTTAACATTCCAGATGAAAATACAAAAAATCATAATCCATCAGCAATTGTAGAATCGAATGAGGATAATAAAATTTGGGTAAAATCATTGTATAAAAATATTTTAGATATGGATGTTTCTGATGAGGACGAAGGTCTTAGACACTGGCTTTCGAAAATAGATGAGAAAGTGCCGAAAAGCCAAATTGAAAATTATTTTAGACAAGTTGCTACGGAAGAAACTAAAAAATCTAACAAGATTGAACTAATAGATTTATTTGATAAAGACGAAAATTTAAAAAGATTATTGTTAGTTCAACCGGAAAGTATCGGTGATATATTTTTAATTACATCATTATTTGAATCTATAAGATCAAGATATCCCAAAAATGAATATAAATTTTATGTAGCGACAAAACCAGAGTATCAAGACTTACTTGATGGTAATGAATATGTAGATAAATGGATTCCGTATCATCCTATAATGGACAATGCTATTGCAATGGAGGGTGGTATGGGTAATGATGGTATATGTGAAATTGTTTACCAACCATACTTTTCAACCCAAAGATTATTAAGTTACATGCATAACGGCAAAGATAAAATAGATCTAAATTTACAATAATATGCACTTACTAGAAACATACGCATTATCAACAGGAAGCAAAATAAAAAAACCATTTATTTTAAAAAAATATTTTCCACTTCCATTTAGTAAATATATTACCATTCAAAATAGTAGTGGAATGTCTGGAAAATGTTACGATTATTTCCAAGAAGTTATCGATTTTATAAAACCAATATTAGATCAAAATAATTATCATATAGTTCAAATAGGATCTAAAGATGATAGACCATTAAACGGGGCTACTCATTTACAAGGTCAAACCAATATTCATCAAACCGCTTATATATTAAATAATTCTCAATTACATTTAGGAAATGATAGTTTTGCTATTCATATGGCAAGTTCTTTTGGAATTCCATTAATTGGTCTTTATAGTGTAAGCTCTCCAGAAATTGCTGGACCATTTTGGAAAAAAGACAATCAAATTTGTTTAACGCCTAAAAATTGGAGACCTAGTTTTAATCCAAATGATAATCCTAAAAAAATTAACGAAATTACTGTAGAAAATATAATACTAAATATTGAAAAATTATTATTCAACAAGAATAATGTAAAATTAGAAACTTTATATATAGGTGATAGATATTTACAAAATATAGTTGAATGCACTCCTAATCAATATATTCCAAAAGAATCCTTTGATAATGGTTTTTTGAATATTAGGTTTGATTATAAAAATGGAGATTTAGAATTAGAAGACTATAATGCCACTTTAGCAAATTTAAGCGTTAGAAAATGTTCTATTATTACAGATAAACCATTTGATTTAAATCCATTTTTGGGATTAAAAAATAATATTGAAGGTATCTTTTATGATGTAACAGAAAATATAAATAATGATTTTTTAAATTTTCTAAATATAAGTGGTTTTAAATATTTTCTTATTTTTAATAAAAATAAAAATAATGATGACATTTTAAATCAAAGAAAATTTGAAACAATAGACTGTGTTCAACCAATTCAAATTTATGAAGATATTAAAATTAATATTGAAATAACAGAAAAAACATTTTATAAAAGTAAGAAAATTATTATTGCAAATAATAAACAGTATATAAGTAAAGCGGCCTATTTAGAAGACAAGCCAATTGAACCTGGTAAGCCCTCAATTCAATATTTAAATGATATAAATGATAAAGAACTTTTTCTTAAAGAAGATTCGCAACATACATTTATTTTTAATATTTGACTTTAATAAAAAATATTGAGATAATTATTTTATGTCAGATAAAATAGTATATCGTTATAAAGATACTGTAAATAAATTTAAAAGAGACGTTAACGGTCTTTTAGAATGCGTGGATTATATTTTTAATCCAGATAATACTATTAATTGGAGAGCAATGATAAATAAAGAATATCTTGTTCCAAATCGTGATGCGTTCAAAAATCAAAAAGACGTGAACCTTAAAGAAATTGACGTAACATCTTTGGCTGACAATCAATTGCTTATTCTTTTAGCTGGTATTAAAGAACTTGCTCAAATTCGTGGCTACAAAAATGTTTCTTACGATGTTATACAATCTCGTCCAGATTATGTTTCAGTTAAGTGCACAATTGAGTGGTTTCCTAATTATGAAACAGATATGCAACCAGTTTCTTTTTCAGCTTTAGCTGATGCTCATCTTGATAATACAAAAGATTTTGCAAAAAACTTTTTAATGGCTATTGCTGAGAATAGAGCTTTTATTCGTACGGTTCGCAGTTTTCTTAAAATTAATATCGTTGGAAATGATGAAATGGGTAAAACAACACACGTAGATTCTGAAATAGAGCCGAATACATTAATCACGCAACCAATTTCATTATTACAAAATATAATGGACGAATACAAAATATCTTTTGATCAAATAAAACAGAGAGCTATTCAAAAAAATATGGATGGCGCATCTGATTGGAGCACAATCAAAGATATACCTCCATTATCGATGTTTACTATTATTAGTGGAATTAAAAAAAATAAAACAAATACTAAAGATTAATAATATTAATAGTATTAAGATTTACAGTATCTTTTCCACAAGATATTGTGTATAAAAATTGATCTAAATTAGTATTCCTGTTAGTAGAAATATAAAAATCTGTAATATTTTCCAGTACAACATGAAATTTATTTGAATTTAACGCATAGTAAGCTGTAGAATTTGCAGTTGGAACCTTCTCTTGTTCGCTAGATTGTTTTAATTCTTTATTAGATGAAAATGGTGTCAAACTAGCATATAACCCTTCAACTGATAATCTTTGTATAGAATTAGTTTTTTGTCCATCTGGCGAAACTCCGCCAATAACAAAATCACCATTACAAGCACCATATGATTGATTTTGTATATAAACTTGTTTTGAAATTGCATCGCCATTTGGAGAGAATGGGTAAAAAGTTGTTTCAACGCCGCTAGATTTTTTTATAGTTAATTTAATTCCATCTCCATTTACTAATGCTGTACTTGATGAATATCTATATTTTAGTGGAAGTAAAACCTTGATATTCGGCAAATAAGATCCATATGAAACTTTTTCTAATGTTAGATTGCCCGCTTTTACTTGTAAATTAAAATTATTAGTGACACTAGGTACTGCTTCTCCATATAAAAAATATTTTTTGATTTCTCTTGGGGAGAAAATACTTGGATTTGCTTTTGCGCGTAAATAATAAAATTCACTCCATGTTATTTTACGAGTTGTTCCGCATTTAGGACCGTAGGGCTCCACAACTTCGCTTCTTGTATATGTTAAACTACTACGTATAGTATTTTTTGTTGTTTGTACGTTTAGATATGTTTCTGCCCAAGAAATTGTGTCAAGGTTAACTTTAAAAGTGGATTTTGCAATAGAATATTTGGTAAAGGTATCTACATTTGTAACAAGAATATTTGTTTTTAATACTTCTGAAGTTTGTGTTCTTTTTTTTGAGCCTTTTGTAATAGTTGTTGATAAAGGGAATGTTTCACCTGGAATATTTGTGCTATAATTAATAGAGCTATTTGAAGAAGTTGTTATAGTTTCTGTTTCTATTTCTACACTTGAACTCGTTGTTAATTTAGGGGTATTGCATAATTGAAATAGATCTAGTTCAGTACAAGCAGCTTCCGCTATTGCACCGGCTGAAGATAGGACATATGGATGAACATTTACTGTTGCCGGAAATTCTGTATAAGTCATTATTTCTTTAATGTCTATATCTGATTTATTTGTTAATTCACCCAAGTTCTTTGTAGGGTACCAAACACCTTCCCCCTGTATTAATTCTATTCTGGTGCTAGCAAAATTTGGTGTAACCGCTGGAGAATAATCGCCGTCAGCAGCACTATAACCAAATGTCCAATCTGTTTCAGATGTCACAGTATTTTTTACTGTTGTCGTTGTATTTTGAAATGTAGATGTTGCCCCCTGGGTGTTCTGAGAAGTTGTAGATAATTGATTACTAACAAAAATCGCAGTAGGTACCGTAATAAAATTATTAGTAGTACCTTTACTACTAACCGTAGCTGTTTGTGTTGTAGAGGTTGAATTAATAATTCTATTGCTAATCCTTGGAATATTAAAATCCTTTAAAGTTTGTGAAAATTCACAATACGTAGTAGTACTATTTTCGTCAATTCTGGTATAATTTTTTTCTTCAAATGTTTTTTTTCCATTACTAATATAAAATATTTTAGTAAAATTTACATAATTATTGCATCCAATTCCACCACCGGTTGGAGTCCCCTCTTTCTCCGCTTTAATACTAACTGAATAAATTGAAGTCGCATTACAATTAGAACTTACAATTTCTGTTGTGTAAGCAGATGTACTATATTTAAATGTTGCAAAACCAGCAAACGGCTGACTATAGGCACATGTATTAGTTTTATAAACCGTTCGTGGTTCGCAAGTGCAAGATTCTTTTTCTGTTATTGTATAAACTAACATTTTATCCCCAAATAAAATAAGCTGTATATGGTAATGTTCCAGGCTCTGTATTTGCTTTGCTTTCTATATATTGTAATACCCCACCTTGAGAAATATTACTAGTTATGCATTGAAAAGCTTGAGAATTATAAGTTACAGCAATTAACACTTCAAAACTTGTCGGAAGACCAAATGGAAGTGGTTTTTGTGTTTTTATTGTAGAGCTTTTTACTTCTATTGTTGCGGAAACAATAGATTTTCCATCAGTATTTGCAGTCAGTATTATATAGTTAAAAGCATTTTTATTAAGAGAAAATTTGGCCAAACCCCCGCCGCTAATAATATTAGATGGCATAATGTTATTAATTGTGCCAGGGGTTACTTCACAGGATAAATTTCCATTAGAATCTGTAGTTATAATAACCTTAAAAGCATGAGATTCGGTGTTGTTAAATGATTTAATTTCTTTTGTATTCCACATATATTTATCCTTTTATTAAGCCGGTAAATGAAAATCTATTTCCACTTATAACATATCTTGCTAAATTGCCAGTATTATTAATATGATCAAAACTTCTTTTATTTAAATTAATTTGCAGGCCAGAATATCCTAGATAAGCTAAACCGCTTTTTACAGTAAAATTTCCTGAAAATAATTTTGTTACTGGATTATAAATAAGACCTGTAGTTAAGCCCGTATTAAAAATACCACCCTCTGAAATTGGTGTTACGAAAATTTTCCAATTTTTATCGAAATTATTTTCAAAAATTATGCCTGTTAATGAACCGTTAGCAATAGTTTCTGGTTCAAAAAATTTAATATAAACTCCAGTATTTTCTTTTTGAACAGATGAGAAAAAAGTACTAAATAAACCAGTCCATTTGCCATTATCTATTGGGTCTCTAAATGTTTGACCACTTCTTAGATATCTATGAGGAATAGATATTGCATCCAAATTTTGAGTATCTCTATATAATCGAATTTGATTACCATCTTCTCCAGATCTAAGATAAGAAAATAGAATAAGAGTATCTTGCGACGGAATTTTATAACCAGTAATTCCTATTTGATTATATAAAGGATAATCAAAAAATGGACCATCTAAAAAGGCACCTGTAGCTCCAGAATTTAAAACATTAATTAAATAATTTAAAGAATTAAATTCATATAAATTTGTTGGCTGACCTGTTACATAATAAAAATTATAATTACTAATATTTAATATATCATATGGCTGTAGCAGTTCTGTTTTAAAATTAACTATACCAGTAGACTGTCTATACCCAGTAGGATTTTCTAAAAATACACGGTTAGAAAGTCCAGTTCCGCTAATAGTTATATTATACCATGTAAATATTCCATCTGTACTATTATGACTAACTAATCCGGTCAATAACCCTGTTTGATATAAAACTGCATTCCGATAACCTGAGCCAGTAATTCCAGATATTATTCCCGTTGCAGAACCAAAAATTCTAAAATTTAAATTACCAGATCCAGTAATTGCATTTATATACGTATTAAAATAATTATTATTTTTGACTGTATAGAGATTTGCATCTTTAATCCTGACCTCTTGAAAATTAAATATTTCACCAGATCCATACATACAATTACTGTATATTTTATCTTTTAGTGTCGTAGATGTTTTAGTGCCAACAAATATTTGGTACTTTCCATCGCTAGAACATGCAGCATCTTCAAAATAATTTAAATCATTAAAATTACTTACTAAATTCCAAGAATTTCCAGTATCGTTACTTATATATGGAGGAGCTATATTTGTAGAAGAAATTGATTCACCAACTATTGTTTGATATTCTCCGCCAGAAGACATACAAACTCCACGCCAACGCCCATTATGATAAAAATTTGTTAAATCATCAAAATATGGACGCCAATTATTTCCGGTGTCATTGGATACCCAAACGAAATCGAAATCAGAAACAGCAGTAATATGACTACCATTTGCAGACATTGCAATATTTTTCCAAGCCCTTGGGGTATCTGTTAATCTTGGGGTCCAATTTACTCCAGTATTAGTACTTATATAAATAGAACCAGGATCAGACGTGGCTGCTATAATAGAGCCATCATAACTAGCAACAACTTTGTTTAAATTTATATTTCCCCCAAGATTTGCTGGTGGCACTCTAACCCAAGTTAAACCCGTATTTATTGAACGCATCGCAGATAATAATCTTACAGAATAGTAATTACCCACCGCTATCATAATACTGCCATCATAAGACATTGCAGCAGATTCCCAATAAGCACCAGATCCAGTTCCAAGCCAATTAAAACCTGTTCCACTATTTGTGCTAAATAATAAAGGATATTCATTATTTCCACCACGACAAGCTAATACATAACGACCATCTTGTTTAGATACTGCAATATCACTTAATGTAACTCTAGAAGCAGCTGTTCCTGTTATATAGGTAGTATTCCAGGTATTTCCATAATTATAACTAAATAACATTTCACCAGTAAATCTTGATAAAGATCCACTTGAAAGGTCTTGAACAACTGCTTGCACCCTACCATTTGCGCTCATATCACAGGCAAACCATTGGCCGGTAGCAATTCCAGTATTTATATTCCAACCACTATAACAAGTCAATCCATTTAAAGTATCATTTATACCAATCTGTTCTAATGGCAAATTTTCATTAAATGAAAATCTATAAAATTTATAACCAGTATTCGAAGAAATAGTAAAACCTGAAATCGAACCAGTTTCTATAATACGAATACCAGTATTTTTTCTATATACTTCTATATAATTATTACCAGTATTAGAAACTTCTAATATTAACTGTTTAGGGGTATAGCCATTTTCAAAACTAATATAAAATCCAGTAATCGTATTACCTTGCAGTGGTTCGTAAGACTCATATCCTAAAAATATGTTATTATAATATTTATTTATGCCAGTTCCAGTTAAGCTAACAGTAGAAAAATTTTTATTAAAAGCATACCAATCATTCTCAGCCCCGTCTGAATCAAAAATTCTATCATATGAATTTGATGCCGCTGCGAAAATATTATCTCCACCCGAAGATACAGAAGCTCCTTTCCAATTTTTAGAAACATTGTATCCTGTCCAAACTCTTCCAGTTGAATAACTAACACGCAATTGATTATCAATTAAGCCCCCAGCTTGAATACGTCCATCGTAAGACATTCTTACTTTTGCCCATTGTCCGGTACTATGATTTGTCCAGCTTTGACCAAAATTTATACTTCTATATAAAATTCCATTTATGGCATCTGTAGCAATGGTTTGAATTTTCCCATCAGCTGACATCGCTGCGGTAGACCAACTTGCCGTTAATGGAATACTAGGTGTAACATCATATAAATCTATCCAATTAAATCCACTATTTATACTTCTAAATACTTTATTATTTCCACAGGCTAATGCATATGATCCAGTTTTTGAAAGTGCGACATCTTTCCATTGTATACTTGAAATAGGTTCATTAAAATTAGCACTACTCAAACCACTCCATGTAACTCCCGTATTTCTACTAATATATGCAGGAATTGTTCCATTTTTTACAAAAGCTATTTGATGTCTCCCATCATATGATATATCTATAGCTGACCAATCTAAATAATTTGCATAACCAGACCAATTTTTTCCTGAATCATGGCTAATATAAATTCTATCATTCGAAGCCGTGCATGATAAAATCTTCCCATCAAAAGATGAAGAAGAAGATGTCCAATTTTTTTTACCAACTCCCGTTACCCAAGTATTTCCAGAATTTATAGATATATACAAATAAGTATTATTACCTCCAGCAATTTGAACTGATGAATCTAAAGATGTTGTAATTGTTGACCAATCATTACGCAGATTTTGACTACCAGTAAACCATAAAAATGGTTTTAAACCAGTACTAATATAAATTTCTTCTCCCGTATTTAAATGTGAAATAAATCTTGAGTCTGTAGGATTTTTAATTAAATTATCAAAATTTCCAGTTATAAGACCCGAATTTTGATATAAATATAATTTTTTAATAGAAAGCCCATTTTGATATGTAAAAGGATCTTCTAAAAATTCTTTATTTACATGTGCCAACTCATTTCCCGAAATAATTAACCTAATAGAATTATAAAGACCCGGATTTTGAACTCTAAATATATTTGAAGAAGAATTATATAAATTTAAATTTTGTTTATCATCTAAATCGTTCCATGCGATATTATTATTAGAACCTTGTAAAGTTAAACGTGTCGGTATATATTTATAATTAGTAAAATTTTTATCGAACTGTAATTCATAATGTGACACAATACCAGAATCCCTCGGTGAAAAATTTGTGAATGAAAATCCTACATATCCAGTACGAATATTTATGTCCGTAACCCATTCTGGCCCATCAGTTTTTCCAAAAACATAAGGAATATCAGTTAAATTATTTGAGCCGAATGTTGTTCCAGAAATTACATTAATATCATCGGAATTTAAATTTACTAAAGATTTTAATAAAATACCAGTTCTTTGATTTGTATAAATATATTCTTGAATATTTTTTATGCCCGAATCAAAAGATTCTATTAAATATCCAGTAATACCAGTTATTCCATATATTTTATAAACACCCGTATTTAAATAATCATAACCAAAATAAGGAATACCATCCCAAAAAAAGTTTTCGTATAATTCAGAATTCCTACCAGTAAAATACTCAAAATTAGAAACAATTCCCCGCCCACTTCCGGTTTGTATAATGTTAAACCAATAGCCTGTTAAAAGCCCAGTGCCTTCTCCCGTTACGTTTCTACTTCCGAATATAAAAACATTACTAGGGGTCGATAAAGCATATCCACTACCAGTTATAGTTAATCCTTTAGGTGCTGCTGTTAAACCACTTCCTCCATAAATTAATATATTATAATAATAATCTATTTTTCCAGTAGCTACCTGTAAAATAGATTTATTTGTAAGAACGTTACCAGTTAAGAATTGGCCTGAAAAATCTCTATCTAAACTAATAATTCTTCCGCTTGATAAACCCGTAATATAATCAAAACCTTCTATAAATTTGCTGCCAGATCCAGAAATAATTCCAGTGGCCCCAAAGCCAGAATAATATAGATTTCCAGAATGTCCAGTAAAATTATTTAATGAAATAAAAACATTTTGGTCTCCACTAGATTTTGTTTGAAAATTATATGAATAATCATAATATATAAATGGAGATGTTCCACTTACGCCAGTAAATATTTGAATTAAATCGGCATAATATAATGGTTTTGGTAAAACCGGTATTGCGAAAGAATATGGAAAATTTCCAAAATTTGAGTTAAATATAAAATATCCTTGAATACCAGTTATTGAATCATTACCAGAACTAAAAATATTTGGGTCAATACCTGTTGAAGTATAAGTTAAAATTAATTGTCCAGATTTAGATCCAGAAACAAAACCCGTCGGAACTGTTGTTAGAGTATAATATTGTTGTGCAAAAGATTCTCCACTAAATATTTCAAAAGAAAAATTTAAATTTGGATTTTGATTTACTAAATATCCAGTAATTTGGTCTCCAACATAATTAGTAAAAGGAAAAACAAATGAATATAATGATCCAGTATTACCATTAATCTTTAAATTAAAATCAACAGTAGTCTTATCCGTATTAATATAAAAATATTTATAAAATGCATTAGGTTTTTTTGTGAATAAACAAACTAAATTATTGTTTACATAATAATTTGTATGCCCAGTACCTATATTACCAGAAATATTAATACTTTGATTCGGATTATATGACCAAACATGTCGATTTTCTATATCATAAATTTTACCGCTACTAAACTTAAATAAATTTATATTACCACTGTCTCCAGAAAAACCAATATTTGAAATTCCGGTACTATTGCTCATTAACCCATCAAAACTATATGAAAATTGATTTTGCGCAGCGATACTTCTATTTTTTGTTCCAGAATATATAATCATAATTATGACGCGTTAAATGTTGATCTATTAAGTTGGGATTCGATTTTTCTTAAAAAAGTATCTGCTTCCGTTCTTTGTTCTGGTCTAGTACTAAAAGATACAGTTGTTTTGAACCCATCTGAAGAATATGATATATCTAAATTACTTAGACCATTAGAAGGAGATAACGTTAATCCTTCAGGCTCTCCAGCAAAAACATAAGTTACATCTTTTTTTGAATTTGTGTTAGAAATCGATTTTGCAGTTGGTATAGAAGAAACTCTTTCTTTACCATATTCATCGTTCAAACTATCTGTTACGTTATCATAAATTACTTCAATGGAGGCGACATCATCTGCGGTTCCATTGGCGCCATTAAAAAATATTTTTTGATTATTTTGATAATTTGATATTAATTGAATACTAAAATTGTAAGTATAGATAGCAGCATAAGTTCCGTAAGATGGTGCTAATATTTTTAATTCTTTGCTTCTGCCAACTTGAATTCTTGCACCTTTTGCTCGCCTGTTTTTTAAACCACTAATAGGACTATTATTATTATCCTCTTCTTCTACAAGACCAACTGCAATAAGTTGTTTTTCTTCAGCTTCTTCTTTCGCTCCTTTGCACGATCCGTTTTCAACTTGTTCATCAAATACGTCACATGTATTTTCACTTTCTTCGCTAGCCATATCAAAAACTGTTGTTTCTAAAGCATTAGAGCCAGAAAAAATAGATACATTTAAATTTCCTATAATTTTATTAACAAGAGATTTATTTGGAACCATTATTACATGTGAAGCACTAACACCATTAAATGCGGATTCTTTTAAACCGCTACTGATTACATCTAAACTTCTTGGCAAAAGTTTGTTAACGTTTGCTTGAGATTCTTCTTTATCTAATTCAAGTTCTGCTAAAGCCTGCTGTTGACTATGGCTCATGGTACCACTCCTTCTAAAAATTTTACGACCAGAAAAATCAGAAGACTGCGGCTCATTTTCTGACGGACTGGGGTCTACGGATCCAGTTATTTCTGTTACACTAGTAGGCGTACAATAATAAAAAGTTCCAGGATTTCCAGAATGTCTGTATACAGACCCATAACATTGTAAAATTTCTTGCTCAATTTGTTTCCAAGTAGTATTTAAACTATCATCTTTTACGCATAAATAAAAATTATAATTGTTTAAATTTTCAGAATCTATTTTTCTCATTTCTAATAAGTCATCTGCGGCTGATTCTTCTAAATAATTAATTATTTCAGATTTTTTTTCAGCAGAAAGTAATCCTTTACTATCTACCCCAGAAGTTGATACTGTTCGAAGACCAAGAACGTCACCAAATCCATTTGTTGCGCAGTATAAATCTCGCAAGTCTTCACTTATATAACCTAAAAATGCAGCCGATAAAAATTCATCTTCTGTCCGGCCTCCCCATAAATTTCTTTCTGCTGCGCTAGGGTCGTCAGTTGTACCTTCATCTGATTCTGGTAAATTTAAATTTTGCAGTAAATTATTTCTTTTTAAAAAGAAACTAACTGGAAATGGATTCAGTGTTGTTTCATATGTAATTTCAGAAGATTGTGAAAGAGTTTTTAAAGCCTCTTTCGGGTACGCAGTATATGCTAAAGCATATTGTCTAAAAGTCCCCTCCATAGATTCAGAAACCGTTTTCTCAATAATATTTGAGATCTCTAGGCTAGTAGGAATACTACTAATTCCTTCGGATACATCATAATATTTTATAGTATTAGCTGAGTAATCCCAATAGAAATCGACGCCACAATCGGCAGCCCATGCTTTAATTACTTCTCTTAAAGTGCCCTCATGGGTAGCTGTATAATCATCTGGTGGATATATATCAATATCTACTGGAGATATACTTACTAAATCAGATAGTTTATAATAAGTATCTGGAATATCACAATTTGAATTAGGAAAATCTTCGGTACCTAAATACAAAATATTACCTTTCTGCCCCTTTGCTGAATATATTGTTCTTGATATAACTTCTGTTCCTAAAGTTTTTTCTTCAAAAGCGATCCCAGCAAATCCTACGCGTATAGGAACAACAACCGTTGTGTCGCTCAAATCGATAGATTTATTTATAACTTGTGCAGTCCCAAGATCATTAAAAATTCCTCTTTTCCATAATAAAACATAATAACGATCTAAAATAATACTATTATCTATAATTTCTACTTGCAAAGTTCTTTCTTGGGCATCTTCTTTTATTGAATAGGACCAAACAGTGCCATTAAATGTAAAATTACCAAAAGTAATTTGAACAGAACTATTTAAACTTGGCGTCTGATATGTGCCATCTTTGCTTACAATATTTAAAGTCAGTTTGGAAGGAGAAGATGAATAATTCATCTCCAGACTCATTCCATAAATAGTTCCCCCATAAGATGGTCCATTTATTTTTGGTATGTTAGATATCGCCATAAACCTTTTCCTTTATTATAATTCCCTTTCATATTTTACACAAAAAAGTCTTGTGTATTATCATAAATTATAAAATTATTTTTGCTTTCAAAAAAATTACCAGACAATAAATCATATATACTATTTTCAATATAATTCTGATTTAATTTTTGTTTAATTCCTGTAAAAAATATTTGAGAACAACCATTATTCAAATTTTTAATATTTAAATCTAATGTAGAAATATTACCACTTTTATAAAAGAAATTCGGTATTTTTTTTATAAATATAAAATTATCTCCAGATGGAACGGTAATATTTATAATATTTGGCATCAAAAAGCCTGTTCCGGAAATAAGTTTAGTTCCATTTATAAAAATAAAAGATTTGTCAAAATTTTCTCCAGCCAGGGCCGTTCCAGCAGAAATGCCTGTTATTTTAATAATTTTTGATGACCCTGTGAAATAATCATAAAACAATTGATTACTTTCATTATAATTTTTATTAGTATATACTATATTACCAGTACTATAATAATCCACAATTGGTATAATATAATTATTATATCCAGTATTAATGGTATTAAACCCAGAATTTAATATTAATTTTTTATCTGCATAAAGTAGTATTCCAGAAGGGATATTATCGAAATTAGGATCAAAAAATTGATTATTATAAATATTATTATTAGTTAAAGAATATTGTAAATTTGTATTATAATTTAATTTATTAGTTTGATAGGGTTCGTTATATATTTCTAAAATATGATTACCAGACTTAATTTCTGATAATAAAGAAATTTGTGAATATGATAAAGATTTTAAAAAATTAACATCCTGATTAAATAAAACATTTCCAGTAATTTGAAAAAATGGTGTACAACTTTGTCCAGTAATATATACATATTCAACTCCAGTAATTGGTCCTGATAATGGAATTTGGTTATAACCAGTTGTAATAATTAACCCAGTTAAATTTATTGCCCCTGTGTAAGTAATCGTTATTAAACCAGAAAGCGGAGTTTGTCCAAAAATTTCTTGTGTATTTCCGCACCCATCATTAAAAAACCCCAAAGATATATTTGAATACCCTGTAACTCCACTATATGAACTTCCAGTTATATTTCGGTTAATAGTTCCAGTAACCCCTGTTCCGGTAGTTAAAAATGGTTGGTTTAGATATCCAGTTACCCCCGTAAATGAAAATCCAGATCCGGAAAGATATCCAGTAAAAAAACAATTTTGACCTGTTAAACCTTCTGCCCCTGTAGGTGAATAAACCAAACCACTAGCATAATAATTTTTATATAAAAATGATGTATTTTTAAATATATAAAAATTATCTATATATCCGCTAAAATTATTAGTATCAGAATTTGCCCATGAAATAGAATTCGGCATTCCACCAATAATTAATTTGTTACTTTCCCTGAATGCGTTATTTTTAAATTTAAAATTTTCTAACTCAAAATCAAATAAATTATTATTAAATTTACCAATCGTAAGATCGTCATTATTTTTATTCAATATGATTAAATTTTTATCAGCTAAATTTTTACCAAAAGTAAATGTGAAGGGGCCTTCTACTGGATTCCAATATTTAAAATATAATTTATTTGCATTATTAACACCTAGACAAAAACCTGAATAATTATTAAAATTTGTTCCTGAAATTGAAGACATTATAATTTCGTCTCTTGCGTTTGTTTTTTCGTATGAAAATAAAATAGCTGAATTATTATCAAAAGTAAAGGGTTTACTTAAATTCATATAAGTAGAACCGTTAAAATGCCCCGTTCCCCGAAATTGGAAAAATACCCCAGTTTGGTTTAAAACTCCACTCGAAGATCCTGTTGCCCAACTTTCTGCATATACTGAATTTGGAGAGTTTGTGTTTTGGCCGCTTATAAAATTAAAAGCCGCTTCTATATTTTGATAATCAATAGAAAGTAAATCTATAAAATATTTCATTCCCGTTCTCATAACACGACTCCTTCAAATGACCATATTTCATTTATAGAATAACTTTTCGAAACATCATTTATTGTATAATTTCTATCTTGTAGCAATTTATATTGGCTTTTTTCTAGTTGATAATTAGATTTTATTCTATTAATTTCATTTTGAACTTGTTCTATTGCAAAATTTATTGATTTATTTGGTTTGGGTATAGCCGAAACACTTATGTCTAAAATAGAAAGATTAGCACAGTTTAAATTTTGAATGTTATGTTCCCTAGATACAAAGGCAGACGTGTTTGATACATAGATATTTACCGAAGGGGTATATTTTACAGAAGATGTCATATTTAATACATTATCAGAAAAAGATTTTCTTTTATCCGACCATGATGCATTATATTCAATTTCTGCGTTATATTCATTAAATGTTACTGATTCTGTTAATGGGGTAGAATATAAAATTCTATTTTTAATTTCTTTTTGATATTCGGTATTAGCCAACGAAAAAGCATTAAAAGAACCTGTATAATAAGATCTTACTAAAGACCAACGATTATTTACATCTCCATATTTAGCAAAAATTTTAGAATTTAAATTTACATTCGTAATATTTTTAATATTGTCTGTTTCGATATCTACCGTATAGTCATTTATAACATTAGAAATAAGATCATTGTTATATGATATATTAAAGTTTAATACATTATTATTTTGTTCTTCTGTTACTGATTGTGATACCGGTGACTGGTTTAAAATAATATTAAAAGTTTGTAACGCCGCAGTATTTGCTATATTGTAAAAATTATATTGTAAAAAACCTGATCTTAAATTATTATCATTGATTCCACTAATTTGATTATTTCTAAAAGATCCTTGTAAACCTACAGTAATAAAACCATCTTGACCAGAAGATAAATCAATGGTATAATTTAAAATACCACTTTTAAGAGCCTCACTTGAAGTAGATCTAGTATATTGATTATTAACACTATATGTACCATTAAACCTATCAATAGATTCTGTTGTTGAATTTAAAAGAAAATCAGATCCGATTCCAGTTTGAATAAAAATAGGAAATATCTTATTATAAGACCCCGTTCGATTTAGAACCCAATTTTTTGCATTTTCGATCGCTGTTTTGCCCAGCGTATTTAATCCGCGAGCAGAAAGTTTATGTGTTAAATTAACAATTAAACCATCTTCTTCAGAAAAATCAAAATTTTCTTCTGGCTCAATTATGCCAAAATAATTTTGGAATAACCCTGTTTCATATATTGTAAAATTAATTGTAAAAGGTAAAATTCCATACCAGTAATCCTCATCTGTTGTAATAGAATCAACTACAACATTTTGACCTGAAAATAGTGTTTCAGAATTTTCATTAATTAGCAAAGACCCATAATTATTATTTAGCCTATTTAATAATAAATTAAAACCACTTGTTAATTCGTAGTATGATAATTGACCTAAATACCTTCCGGTTAATTGGCCATTCATTGTCATTTTAGTAACTTGATTCCAGCCGGTATTATAATCAATAAATTCTTGATCAGTAGTGACAAAAGGTGTTGGGCAAAGGCCGCTAAACAAGTTTATATTATTATATAATATTTGAATATTATTATTCATTATGAATATTTATAAACCTCCTCATAAGTTACGGTTTGCTCTATCTCATCTGATGAGTAGCTTGCAGATTCTAAATATGGATCTTTTTCTGAGCCAGTAATAAAAAGCCCTTTAGCAAGATCTTTGACATAACCTGTTATAGCATTACTACCTGTAAAATATCGATATCCATCAAATATACTATTTTGACCTGTTAAAGAAATTTCAGCTGTTGCGGAAATTGACAATGACCCTTGTTGTTTTAAATATCTATTTTGCACTAATGTATATTTATTATTTGGTATAATAAATTCTTTATATATTGGATTTAAACTTAAACCAAAATTTCCGTTATCACGATATTCAACATTTAATTTTTTAATATCTCCAAGATCATTTCTATAGGTAGGGTCATCTGTATATGTATATGTATAAGCTATTTGACCTTGATATGGAGATCTTGATATACGTTGACTAATTTGGTTTAAATTATTAGATGCTTTTTCTTTCGCATATAAAAACCATAAACCGGAAGATCTTGAATAAATTCCTGTTTTAGTATTATTCCACCCACTTTCTGCATTAAAATATTTTAAACTTGAATTATTAGAAATTTTATTTTGCCCCCCTAGGCCAATAATAGTACCCTGTTCAGAGACGGTCCAAATAAAGTTATCATTTTTATCTAATGTTGAAGTGTTTTCTACAGTATATATTTGATTTGCAAATTTTTTATCTGTTGTATAACCTATTTCATAATTAATTATTCCATCAAACTTGTTAATATTAATATTTTTTTGTATTTCAGTCCTATATAAAACACCGCTAATGTTAAATTTATTCTTATAAATATTAAAAACTTCATTACACCTATTAAAAGATCCTGTTATTTGCTCATTTAATCCAATTAGCGCATTTGCATATAAACTAGGCATATTATTTTCTGCTTTTACTTGACAGTCTTCTTTTGAGTTTCCAATACCATCTTCAGATATTTCTATTGAAATACTTCTTTCTATAGAATATGGCCGATTTGAATTATTAGTATTATAAGAAAATGTTTTTGTGAAACCACATTTTCCATTAATTAAATCATAAGATTCATTGTATAAGACTTTGTAGGAATTATTTGCCCTTACAGTATAATTTAATTCAGATAAATTTGATGGCAAAGTATTAGAAAGTAAATCTGCCGCAAGAGATTGGGCTAATGCGACAGTATTAAGATTTCGATTATCTGCATTATATTCGATCTCTATAGAGTGCGTGCCTTCAAAATTTTTTGTGTTGGAATCAAAATTTGATTCGAAAGATTCTGTAAAATTTTTAATTAATTCAAACCTTTCATTTTCTAAATTTAAATTATTAAATTCTTTAGAGTTAATATTTGTAATTGGCACTTTTACAATAACTTCAATATCAGCATTAAATCTAGTAGTTTTGACCCAATTACCTTCGTCAAAAGATAAAGAAGTGAATTTACCTATACCAAAATTTTGACCATTGATAATAATATTATGGAAATTTTGTGCTATTGATTTTATTGCTGTAGTATCATTAAATACGTCTTTAACGCCAACAGAATTTGTCAAATCAAGAACGTAACCACGAACAGAAAGTATTTTTGTTGCAGAGTAATTAACCGCATTTTCTCCCAAAAAATTATTTTGATGAGAATACCCAAGAACTTCTATATTATTTAGAACTAATGTTTGTATAGACATATTAGATTGTATTTCTAACAGCTGGTGGAACTTTTTCACCCATTGCTAAACGTACTTTTTCAACAATAGCTGGGATACTTCGTTGAACTGCTTCGCCAACTGCGTTAGCAATATCTGATGCGGGGGTATTTGCTTGAACTATAACACTAACAGGAGCAGATGTTTGATTCGTTATAGTTGGGGTATTATTTTGTGGCGCTGTTTGGTTATTGACTTGCGGTTGATCTATGGAAGATTTTAAAGAAGCAATCGCGCCCGTTAAATTACTTATTGCCGTAGTATTTTGTGAAAGAGCTGTTATTTGACTAACAATTGATTTTTCTAAAGGAGCTGTTTGTCTAGCGGCTTGAACAGCATTTTGTTGTCTATTTGTTGTTGGCGTCTCTTGATTATTTTGAGCATTTTGACTTGTAGGCCCTGGAGCCATATATGGTTTAATATTTTTAGCCTCTCCAACCCCAGTCTTAATTATAGCATCTTGTATACCAGATAAAAATCCTATCATTTGGACTTGATAACTAGACTGCAATTGAGCTTCATTTAATAATGGATTGTCTTGTGTAAAGCCGGTATTTTTAGCAACAGCTTTCGCAATTTCAGGACCAATTCCAGGAAGTTTTTCTAAAGCTTTTAATGATTCACTACCATATTCTTTAAATATTTTTTGAAATTGAGATTGGGTGCCTGTTCCTGTTGCGCTTGCAGCTTGTAATTGAGCTACATTTTCTATTCCTAGTTGTTTAATAGAATTTACGAAATCCTGTAAATCTCTAGCAAGAACTTTGTCTCCGCCAGGACGAGATTCTGTTTTAATTCTAGCTTCAAATTCTTTGATTTGGTTTTCTAAATCAGTTCGTATACCTTTTACAATATCGCCAAATCCACCTGTTTCGCCTTTCATGCCGCCACGTCCTCGTGTTGGTTCGGTAGCACCACTTTCAATACGTTTTTGTAATATACCTCTAAAAGCACCTCCAGAAAATTCGTTTAATGTTTGATATAATTGAATAAATCCCCTACCCAAAGCTGGGGCCATTTTTTCTTGTTCTCTAATTGACCCTCTATTATTATATCTAAATTCTCCACGACCACGAATTTCTGAAATTTTATCAATAATAGGAGTTATTTGTTTTAATGGAGATTTTTGATCAGGTCTTTCTAAAAATCCTTTGAAACCACCAAAAACACCAAGAGCTTGCCCAATTTTTTCTTGTATAACTTTTTGTACCGCTTCTGTCGCTAATTGTTTTCTTCTTTGTTGCGCTGCCTGGGCAGCACCCAATAATTTCGCGCCACTTGTCGCTACAGCTAATTGGATATCACTACCAATTTTTTTTGATTCCCCTGTTAGAACTCCAACATTTTGTAAAGCAGTTATAGATTTTTGTTGAAATTCTTTATCATCAATTTGACCACTAATAAACTGTTGCATTAAAGTTTCAACAGAAGACATCGTACTATTTAATTTTTTTTGTTCTTCGAAAGCTTTTGTTCTTTCTTCGGTTCCCTTGGTTTTGATATTATTAGTAGCAACACCTTCAAAAGTTGTTGCGCTTAAATTATCAGAAATTTTAGCAAAAGCCTCATCGAAAGGCGTTTGAATATTATCTCTAATTGACGTTTTAAATTCACTAAATATAGTATTTATTGTTCCGGTTAATTCATTTTGAATTTCTGCAAATCCCCCACCTAATTCAAGAGTTTTTTCAAGACTTGATGTTCCTTTAACCCCAGGAGTCTCTGAGAAAATATTTGACAAAAATTCTTTTGGAGCCGTAAATTCTTGACTAATTCTTAGGGTTTCTTCAAAACTCCTAGCACTTTCAGCAAATTGTTCCAATGCTGAAGTAAAAATATTTGTTGAAGCAATACTTGTTTGGATAGCTTTAATTGTCGCCTCTATCGCAGATTTTTCTTGTTTTAAGAATTGTATTCTTCTAATTCTATCTTTTTCACCAATAGTTTCTGATTGAATAGCCGATTTTGTTTTTTCTCTTGTGTCTACAGAGCCGAGTCTTAATACTGCAATTATTTCACGTATAGCTTTTTGAACTTCTTCTTCGCCTGTTAGGTTATCTAATCTTTTAGTTAATTCTTCTACAAATCTACGAGACCCTTCATCTTCAGTCCCTAAAATTTCTTTTTGAGTTAATAATTGTTTTAAATCTTCAGATGTTTTTACATCAGATGTTTTTCCATCAGGACCAACAAAAGCTTTTAAAATTTGATCTAATTTGGTAACAGCATCTGATCCACTTTTTCCAGCCAAAGCAAGATCTAAAAAACTTCTTTCTAAAACTTTGGCATTAGCAGAAAGTGGATCAAATCCAGATTTTGGAGTGTAAGCTTGAATAACGTTTTCCGCTGCTGGCGCAAAACCCCCCCCAGTTCCAAATACGGATTCGTTTAAAAATTTACTTCCTTTACCAATTAAACGTGGTAAACCTCCTAGATATTGTTTAAGAGATTCGCCGGTTATACTTTCTGTCACAAGTTGTCCAACTTCTAATGCAGCTTTTGCCCCACGATCTTTAGCAACTTTTTCTTCTAATAACTGTGCGTATTTTTCTTGAGCATTTCCAAGTTTTTCTGCTTGTGTTAGGGCTTTTTGGTCTGCAACAGATAACTCACTTAAAGCCTGAATATATTCATTTCGTGCTTGTGAAATAAGTTTTTCATTTCTGCCACCATCTTCGCCTATAGCACTATTTAATTTTTCTAAAGATGTAAAATATCTTTGACCAGCTTCTGAAAATTTTGTTAAACTTTCACTCGCTTGTTGTGAAGCTTTTGTTAATTCTGGCACATTAGAAACAAGTTGGTTTACAACCTCTGGAATTGCCAATATTGCCCCAACGGCAGTCCCAATGGCTGCGCCCTTACCTTTTCCAATTAAAGCTCCTATACCCGCAAAAGACCCAACCTGTCCTAATCCAGCGCCAACAGCTCCAGTAACTCTTCTTTCTTTTGTTTCCGTTCCTGCCAAATTTTTAATTGTTTCTCCAATAATTGGAGCGGCAAAACTTAATCCAAAAGCATTAGCTCCAGCAAAAGCCTTGCCTTTGGTCAAGATGCTGGGAGTAGCAGATGCTCGAAATCTTTTAGATGCATCTTCTCTTGCCGTTGTTGCGAAATTACCCAAACCTCTTTGCTCTAATCTTTTAGCTTCAAGTCTTGATTGTTTTAATTGTTCTTTTGCTGTTTTAAGATTAGCTTGTGTTAATTGTTTTAAACTATCTTTATATTGTCCAGCATTAAAGGCAAAAGCAAAAGCTAGCCCAGATAATTGTGCCGTTAATGTTCCAATTGTAGTACCCAAATCACCACCTTGAGAGTCTTCAACTGCAAAATTAGGAACAAATCCGCGAGCGAAACCCTTGCGCCGCATTACGTCTTTTCTAGATTTTTTTGTCGGCTCGTCACGTTTATTAAACACGCCAATGCCCATTGGGTTTGCACTTGTTAGAGCTTTTTCTTGTGCAACATAAATTTGACTCGATGGAACGCCAGCGCTACGTTCACGATTTACTGCATCTTGTATTGCGGCAAAATTTGGAATAAAACCAGCGGCTTTTCCTACAATACCGAATCTATCTTTTAAAGCTTGTCTTATCGCAACACTTCCAGTGACCCCTTCTTTTCTTAATTGTGTGACAGCTTCGGATCTTCTTTTTAAATAATCAGTGCCAGCTTTCCCACTAGTTTTTTGAACTGTGGCTCCAGGTTTAGTTTCATTAAGTAATTTTTGTAAAACTTCGTTCGTCAATTCTGGAGATCTTTTAGCATCATATATTCCAGGAGCATTATTAAATATTGATCTTAGTCTTGGTGTGATATTACGAAAATCAATACCAGCATTTTGTTTTCCAACTTTTTGTTGTAATAACGTTTGAACGCCACCTTCAAAAGCAACGCCGACAGCACCTTTTGCGGCTCCATAATTTGGTAGTTCTTCTGGAGATTTAAGGAAATTAAAACCACCCAATGCTTGTCCAAACTGATTTGCTTCTTTAACTAAAAGATTACCTATGTTTTTATCTATATCAGGAAGTTGAGATTGAAGTTTTTTTTGACTTATTCCCGCCACTGGAATATTGCCTGTATATTGTTTTTTTAAATAACTCGCTGTAGCTGGTCTTAACGTGTAACCTTCAGATAATCCAGGATAAATAAGAGATAAAACTTTATTACCCAACTTATTCGGAATCTTATCTAAATTTCCTAATTGGGTAGGCGGTTCTTTTGTTTGTGCGAAATTTGGAATGAAGCCAGAAGCTAAATTTTTAAATGGAGCATAAGATAAAATAATATTTTTTAATTTAACTTCATCTATTGTTCTATTTTTATATTTACCTCCAGCTGTTTTACCCTCATATTGCAAAGCTTTTGCAATAAGGATATTATCAGGAATTTTTCTTTGTGTTATTTTTGATTCTACTAAATAATTTCCACCTTGTTTTTTAACAACAAAATCGGCACCGAACAAATCTCCTTGTTTTTCTGCTGTACGACGACCCGATCCAAAACGCTTTTGAGAGTCAATTTCTCCCATTGCTCCTTTAATATTAGTATTATTAAAACGATCTTTTTTAGGGTCAAGTAAAGTTTCTGGTTTAATTTTATCTGTAAATTTGTAAATTGGAATACCACCATATTTTAAATTTTGAAATACTTTATTAATAGAAGACGGATTAGAAGAAGCTTTTTCTCTAGCATTTTTAATATAACTATCAGCCTCTTTAGTATATTGAGATACGTTTTTTTGTAAAGCAACTCGTTTTATTGTGGGTCTGAAATATTCATCACGAATACCTTTATCTTTTAGATCCCCAACATTATATAATTGATTTAATAATCCAGCTGATTTTGACGCCTGTTTTTGTAAATTTGCTACAGTATCAACAGTCGCAAAATTTGGAACAAAACCCATCGCTTTATTTCTATCACTTTTGTCTAAAACTGAACCGCTTTCGCCACGCGCAATCATTTGAGCAGCTTCTTTTATTCCATTTCCATATTTTGGAATAACTGCGGTTTCGCCAGTTCCTGCAAAATTTCTTAATTGAAATTCTTGATTATTAGCTTCAAAAGGCTTTCCACCAATTTTACCTATGCCGCGAACAGCTTTAACATTAGATTTTGCACCAAGTTCTTTAGCTTGTAATTCTTCTGCAAAATTTGGAATGTAACCAGCGGCTTTACCACTTTTTCCAGTTGGGACAACTGGTATCCCACCGGCAACACGTACGCCAGCTTGTGTCGCAAATGCTTTTGCAATTCTTGCTGCTACTTTTTCTTGATTTTGTAATTCTACAGTTTGATTTTTTAAATTTGCTAGTAAAGCGTTAGCGGCTGTATTGAGCCCCTCTGTTCCCTGTAATGCTAATTTTAAAAGATCTGGATTTTTTGATAAAATTTGAGTAATACTTTGTTGTAAATCTTTTTGCTGTGTTGCCGCTGTATTTAAACCTAATAATTGTTGAAAACTTCCTGTAGCAAATTTGCTCAGATCGCTAAATAATTTTAATAATACGCCGCCAATTAAAACAAGACCTGGGCCAGCTATAAATTGGCCAAGGCCATCAATGATTCCTTTACCTAATTGAGCACCGATGCCTTGACCATCTCCTTCATTTATACCACCTAAAATTGCATTAGTTCCACCAACAAGGCGATCAATTGATGGCCCTAATAATCTTTCTCCTCCGGCTGCCGCAAGTTGTCTGGCATTTTCTTGTAATGCGTTAATTTGTGCTGCATAAGATTTATTTAATTCCTCATTACGACGAAGAGCTTGGTCTGTTGCACCAGCAGAAACTTTTAATGCGCTATTATATATTGAGAACTCTTTTCCTAAATCAGCAAGAGCAGCTTTTAAAATGTTAATTTGGAAAACGCCACCAACCTGTTCGGCAACATAAGCTTGCTGTTGAGAACCTAATGTATCATAAACTTTAC
>Ga0208482_1000027_pt1 | contig 48545 bp, 49 predicted proteins | sample LakMenEpi26Sep10_FD_150737 | JGI IMG/M metagenome (GOLD analysis project Ga0208482, IMG submission 150737) | Freshwater microbial communities from Lake Mendota, WI - 26SEP2010 deep hole epilimnion (SPAdes) | ecosystem: Environmental > Aquatic > Freshwater > Lake > Epilimnion/Euphotic zone ... | reverse complement strand
CCCCCCCGAGCAGGTCGATCCGCACCTGTGTCTGTTCGAGTTCGTCTACTTCCACCGTCCTGACGGGCGCCTCTACAACCGAAGTGTCCAGCGGGCCCGGGTACAGATGGGTGAACAACTCGCTGAACAGGCTCCCGTCGAGGCCGACATGGTCATGGGCGTGCCCGAGTCGGGGTTGCCTGCAGCCGAAGGTTTCGCCCGGGCATCTGGAATCCCTTACGGCCAAGGTCTGGTCAAGAACCGCTACATCGGTCGGACGTTCATCGCCCCCAACCAGCAACTGCGAGCTCTCGGCGTGCGGATGAAGCTGAACCCGCTGACCGACGCCATCCGGGGCAAGCGGCTCGTTGTCGTTGACGACTCAATCGTGCGGGGCACCACCACCCGGGCCATGGTGTCGATGCTGCGTGAGGCCGGAGCCGCCGAGGTCCACCTCCGCATCTCCTCCCCGCCCTACCGCTGGCCTTGTTACTACGGGATGGACACCGGTCGTCAGGGTGATCTGCTCGCGGCCAACCTCAGCGTCGACGAGATCGCCAGCTACCTCAACGTCGACTCGATGGCGTACCTCACCCTGGATCGGCTGGTGGAGGCCATCGGGGCCACCAACGCCGGGTTCTGTGACGCCTGCCTGACGGGTCGGTACCCCGTTGAGGTTCCGGTCAACCTGACCAAGGGGGTGCTCGAACCCGACGCGCCGGACCCCGCCGAACTTGCCGGCACCCCCACCACGCTCCACCTCTTGTTCGAGGGTGAGGTGGAGTCCCCCGCCGAGGAGGCCCGCAACGCCCGTCGCGCCGAGGCCACCGACGACGGTGGTGACCGTCGTCCGACGGCTGGGTCGTAGGTCACCATGGGTGAAACGTACGCCGCCGCCGGCGTCGACATTGCTGCCGGTGAGCGGGCCGTCGAACTGATCAAACCGGCGGTTCGCTCCACGTTCCGTGACGGTGTCCTCGGTGACATCGGTGGGTTCGGCGGTCTGTTCGCCTTGCCGTCGGGGTACCGCCAGCCGGTGCTGGTGTCGTCCACCGATGGGGTCGGCACCAAAGCGGAGGTGGCCCGCGCCGCCGGACGCTTCACCACCATCGGGGTCGATCTGGTCGCCATGTGTGTCGACGACCTCGTCTGCCAGGGGGCTGAACCCCTGTTCTTCCTCGACTACATCTCGGTGGGGTCGCTGGTTCCCGAGCGGATGGCCGAACTCGTCGAGGGCGTCGCCGACGGTTGCCGTCAGGCGGGGTGCGCGCTGGTGGGTGGCGAGATGGCGGAACACCCCGGGGTGATGGGTGACGACGAGTTCGACCTCGTCGGGTTCGCCGTCGGGGTCGTGGAACGTGACGCCGTGGTGACCGGCGCAGCCGTCAGTCGTGGCGATGTGCTGGTGGGACTGCACTCCCCCAATCTCCGCTCGAACGGTTTCTCCCTGGCGCGACGGGTCCTCCTCGAGCGTGCCGGGCTGTCACTCGGCGGTCCTGCGTGGGACGGTGCCGACACGGACCTGGCCACCGAACTCCTTGCGCCGTCGGTGATCTACACACCCGCCGTGCTGGCGTTGCTCGCTGCCGTCGAGGTCCACGGTCTCGCCCACATCACCGGGGGCGGTCTGCCCGGCAACCTGTCGCGGATCCTTCCCGAGGGAACGTCGGCGACCGTTGACACGTCGAGCTGGGAGGTCCCCCGACTCTTTTCTGAGATCGCCCGTCTCGGTGAGGTGGACGGTGACGAGATGGCTCGCACGTTCAACATGGGAATCGGCCTGGTGGCGGTCGTGCCGCCGTCGCAGGCCGCAGACGCCTGCACCGTGCTCAACGAGGCGGGTTGTGCAGCGTCGATCATCGGTGAAGTGACCGAAGGTGAGGGCCCGGTCACGTTGCTCTGAGCACACGGTTGGGGTGCGCGGCGGGGTGGCGGCTACCGTTTCTCGCCGTGGCAGACACTCCGACAGCGGCGTTTTCAGTTCGTATCCGGGTCAGGCTCAACAACGAGCCTGGCGCCCTTGGTCGTCTGGCCGCAGCCATTGGCGCCGCCGGGGCCAACATCACCGGTCTCGAGGGGTTTGAGGCCAAGGCGTCCCACCTCGACGAGGACGTCGTCGTCAACTGCCGCTCCGAAGCGCACCAGGACGAGGTCCGTGCCGCCGTGGAGGACTTGGCGGGCATCGAGATTCTCGGTTGGGACGACCGGACGTTCGCCATGCACCAAGGCGGGAAGATCGAGGTGCTGCCCCTCGCTCCTGTCGGGGACCGTGACGATCTGTCGATGGCGTACACCCCGGGTGTGGCGCGGGTGTGCAACGCCATCGCCGCCGATCCTTCCCGGGTGCACGAACTCACCATCAAGCGCAACACCGTGGCCATCGTGTCCGACGGGTCGGCGGTACTGGGTCTGGGCAACATCGGTCCGGAGGCGGCGCTGCCCGTGATGGAGGGCAAGGCCCTGCTGTTCAAGGAGTTCGCCGGCGTCGACGGGTTCCCCGTGTGTCTGCGCACCTCAAGTCCCGCTGAGATCATCGAGACCGTTGAGCGCATCGCTCCTGCCTTCGGCGGCATCAACCTTGAGGACATTGCCGCCCCGGAGTGTTTCGAGATTGAGGAGGCCCTCAAGGCCAGTCTCGACATCCCGGTGTTCCATGACGACCAGCACGGCACCGCTGTGGTGGTGCTCGCCGCCCTCGAGAACGCGTTGCGCATCGTGGACAAGAAGATGGCTGACGTGAACGTCGTCATTGCCGGGGTGGGCGCCGCGGGCGTCGCCTGCGCCCGCATCCTGTTGGAAGCCGGTGTGCCTCACGTCATCGGCGTGGATCGCAAGGGTGCCATCTGGGAGGGCCGTGACGACCTGAACCCCGCCAAGCAGTGGTTCGCCGAGCACACCAACCCCGATCATCGGGCCGGGTCGCTCACCGAGGTGCTTCCCGGGGCTGACGTGTTCATCGGGGTGAGCGGCCCGGGCCTGCTCACCGCTGACGATCTGCGATCCATGGGCACCGACCCCATCGTGTTCGCCCTAGCCAACCCCGACCCTGAGATCCGGCCCGAGGAAGCGGCCGGGATCGCTGCGGTGCTGGCCACAGGACGGTCCGACTTCCCAAATCAGATCAACAACGTGTTGTGTTTCCCGGGGATCTTCCGTGGGGCACTTGACGCCGGGGCCACCACCATCACCGAAGGCATGAAACTCGCCGCCGCCGAGGCCATCGCCGGTGCGGTCTCTGACGACGACCTCGCTGCGGACTTCATCATTCCCTCGGTGTTTGACCACCGGGTCGGCCCGCTCGTGGCCGAGGCCGCTGCGGCCGCGGCGGTGCGTGACGGGGTGATTCGCAAGCACTGAGACGGTCTTGCGTCCCGCTGTGGTCCTGCTGACCGCCCCGAGACCGATCGGACTAACTTGGCGGAGATATGTCCACGGGGTAGCCGTGGGGTGAACGCGGGGGGATGTTCGATGGATCGTGCTCGTTCCAGGATGGTCGTAGTCGTTTCGGTACTCGCCCTCACACTCTTGGGGGTGGGTACGGCACCCTCGGCGTCTGCTGCTGATCCGTCGCCGCAGACGCCGCCGACCTTCGATGGGTTCGCCGACATCCCGGGTGGTCAGTGGTTCACCACGCCGATCAATTGGGCTGCGACACAAGACGTGACCAACAGCAGCAATGCGACGTTTGGAGCGACCCGATCGGTGAACCGTGCCGAGTTCGTTTCGTGGCTGTACCGGCTGGCTGAACCCGACATGACCGGTGTTCCCGCCAATCGGTTCCGGGACGTGCCGGCTGATTCCTGGTATGTCGATGCCGTCCGGTGGGCGGCACATGTCGGCATCACCCGTGGGGTGAGCGCTGACCGATTCAATCCGTTCGGTCTGACCAATCGTGGGGAGATCATCGCGTTCTTGTGGCGGTACGCCGGCCAACCGGCGGGGCCGTCGTTCCCGGCCAACACATTCACCGACGCCAGGTCCGGTGAGTGGTTTCACCAGGCGGTCAACTGGGGGGTCACCACCGGCGTGACCTCGGGGGCGGGCGGCAACCGGTTCGAACCGCGGCGCACCGCCACTCGGGCCGAGGCCATCACCATGTTGTTCCGATCGGACCGCATCGGCCTCGGGATTGATTCCTTCCACGACGACGCAGTGCGCATGAACGAGATCCAACTGATGGGGACCCACAACAGCTACCGGTTCCGCACCCCGGCCAAGTTGTTCGACACCCTGCTCGGCTTCCGCACCTTGGCGTCAGGCTTCGGGGTGGACCCCTACGAGCTCGACTACGCGAATCGACCCCTCGCCGAGCAGTTCGACCGACTCGGCGCTCGTCAGATCGAACTCGACGTGTTCGCCGACCCCGAGGGTGGCCTCTACGCCGATCGGGCGTTCAACACGTTCCCCGGCGTGGGCTTGCCCCTCGCGTCGGGTGAGGCGCAACTCGACGCTCCCGGGTTCAAGGTGCTCCACATTCAGGATCTGGACTACTCGTCCCACTGCTTGAGTTTCGTGGCCTGTCTCACCCAGGTCCGCAACTGGTCACAGGCCAACCCCACCCACTTGCCGATCATGATCCTCGTCGAGGTGAAGTCCGACGCGTTGCCCGTGCCGGAGTCGTTCCTCAGCGCCGTGGCCAAGGCCCCAGCGACCCCGCCGCAGGTCGACAGCACGTTGCTCTCCGCACTTGATGCTGAGATCACCTCGGTGTTTGGGCCCGACGAGATCATCACTCCCGACAACGTTCGTGGCGAGGCGGCCACACTGCGCGACGCAGTGACGAACTCGGGCTGGCCAACCTTGACCGAGGCGCGAGGCAAGGTCATGTTCGGTCTCGACAATGCCTCGGGGCAGGTGCTCAACGATTACATCGCCGGCCGCCCCAATCTCGAAGGGCGGGCCATGTTTGCCGACGTCGGTGATCCTGCGGCGGCAGGGGCGGCGTTCTTCAAGCGCAATTCGCCTTCGGACCCGACCATCCCCGGTCTCATTGCTGACGGGTTCGTGGTGCGTACCCGTGCTGATGGGCCGTACACCTCGTTGTTGAGGGATCCCGGCACGGGAACCTACGCCGGGGTGGCGACCCGCCGCGCTGCGCTCGGGAGTGGCGCAAGTTGGGTGAGCTCGGACTACCTCGAACCAACAGATTCCAAGATGGCTTCTCTGCGCGGCAACCTCTACACCGCCTTCATTCCCTCTGGCGGTGTGGCTCGTTGCAATCCGGTGGCGGCCAATCCTGCGTGCTCGAATCGATTGCTGATCAACGACCGTGTCACCGTCCGGTGACCCTTACCCGTGACCGGCGGTTCGTCGATGGGCCGCCTGAAGCGGTCACATTCGACTACTGGGACACGCTGGTGTGCACCCGGAGCGCTGGCACACGTGATGCCCGTCGCGTAGCGCTCAGTTCCCTGTTCACAACCCGTGGCCTCGATGTCGATGTCTCCGTTATTGACCAGGCGCTCGACGAGGCGGTGCGCACACACAATGAGCATTGGCTCGCCAACCGGCAGTTCCTCGTTGACGACGGTGTGGACGTGGTGGTGGCCGCCCTCGGCGTGACCTTCGACTCGGCCCTGCGTACCGAGGTGGCGGACACCCTCGTGCACGCAGCGCAGGAACTGCGCCCTTCCCTGACCCCGGGTGTGGCGGATCTGCTTGCATGTCTGACCCAGGCGGGTGTGAAGGTTGGCATCATCTGTGACGTCGGACTGACGGCGTCGCCGGTGTTGCGCACCTACCTTGACCACCATGGTGTGCTCGAACTGTTCGACCACTGGTCATTTTCCGACGAGGTCGGGGTCTATAAACCCGACGCCGCGATCTTCCACCACGCCCTCGAGGGCCTCGGTGGGGTGTCGCCGTCACGGGCGGTGCACATCGGGGATCTGCGACGCACCGACGTCGCTGGCGCACGTGGCGTGGGGATGGTGACGGTGCGATATGCCGGCCGTCACGATGACGATCCGAGCGGCGGAGCCGAAGCGGACCTGGTCGTCTACGACCACGACGGGCTCGCCACACTGCTGGGCGTTCCAACCTAGATGGACCACGCCGGGCCATCCATGCTGTGACGCGACGGAACCCTGCCCGATGAGCAGGGTTCCGTGTGGTGGTCGGGACCGGCGTCGATCCGGTGACCTTCCGCTTTTCAGGCGGACGCTCTGCCAACTGAGCTACCCGACCGGGGTTGTCGCCCTGTTTACCGCCGACTGGTGGCGGCAAACAGGCCAACGTGGCGGTCCCGACGGGATTTGAACCCGCGACCTCCGGCTTGACAGGCCGGCGTGCACTCCAAACTGCACCACGGGACCATCCGTGCGCACGGGACGGGTCCCGTGCAGAAAGGTGAGCCTAGCCGAACCACTGTGCACACAGACAAGGTGCGCACTCGAGACGGCGGCGCACCCCCAACGGGATTCGAACCCGTGCTGCCGCCTTGAAAGGGCGGTGTCCTAGGCCGCTAGACGATGGGGGCCGGTGCCGACGATGCGGCTCCGTGAGGCTACCAGCCGGCCGTCGGGGTGCGAACGGTCACGTCCGTCGGCGCACCAGGCGGGTCAACTCAGGGTGTCGCTCGCCGCCCGGGTGGCGAACTCAAGGAGCTCGGACAGCCACAAGTAGGTGAGGTGCGCCGCAGCCTCAGGGTCGGTGTCCGACGGTGTGGGCAGTGGATGTTCGTCCTCGCCCACGTCGAGGCGAGTGCCGAGCACCAGCCGGGCAGCGTTGAGCGTCTGCAGCCAGGCGTTCAACTGATCGGCGTCGAGTTCCGTGGCCTCGAGGGTCTCAAGCACCGTCGTCAACGCCACCGACCGGGAGGTGACCAGCTCCTCGCGCATCAGTCGTTGGTAGTCGGCGTCGCGCTCGGGGTCGGCGGCATAGGCGGTCGGGAACAGGCGACGCACGCCCGGGTCGGCTGGCGAGTCGAAGAGATCGCCCAACTGGGGCAGTAGCCGACCGAGCGCCTGACGCTCGTCGGGTGTCAGGTTCAGTGCGGTCTGCCCGTCGCGCTGAGCGACGAACGGGCGGGGAGGTCGACGCCAGGCCACGTCAGTCCTGCTGCATCGTGGCCCAGAGGCCGTGTTCGTGGAGGCGGTACACGTCCATCTCGGCCCGCTCCCGCGGTCCAGTGGACACCACGGCCCGGCCGTTGTTGTGCACCTCCATCATCAGCTTCTCCGCTTTCGACCGGGAGTAGCCGAATAGCTTCTGCAGGACGAACGTCACGTACGACATCAGGTTGATGGGGTCGTTCCACACGATGACGACCCACGGCCTGTCCTCAGCCAGATCGGTGTCGGGGGAGCCGATCTCGGCCTCAACCGGGGCGGTGGCGGTATCGGCGGCCACCAGCGTCATGTTCGTGCGATCGCTGGTTGTGGCTCGGGTTGCTCAAGTGGAGGCCGTTCCACCATGGCGAGGTGCACACCCATCACGGCGAGCAACGTCAGTACGGAACCCAACACGTGGATCCCCACCAGGGTGGCGGGCACCCCGGTGAAGAATTGGATGTATCCGATGGCGGCCTGAGCGACCACGACCCCGACCAGCAGGCCGCCCCGTCGGCGCAACGTGACGCCAGTGGGACTGGAGCTCGGTGTCGACCGGTAGGCGAGGTACAGCGTGGCGATGCCCACAGCGGCGAACACCATCACCGAGATGGCGTGGATCCGCGCCACCGAGGTGATGTCGAAGCTGAACCGCACGGCGTTCTCATCCCCGGCGTGCGGGCCAGTGTTCGTGACGACGGTGCCTGTCACGATCACCACGACACTTAGGGCCACCATGATTCGGCTCATCGTGAGCACCTTGCGGGGGACGGCGAGCCCGATGGGCGCCCCGCCGGTAGCAGCTCGTTGGACGAGTACGGCAGCGTCCGCGAGAAGCACCGCAGAAATGAGGTAGTGGCCCATGACCATCTCGGGGCGCAGCTTCGACCACACCGTGAACCCTCCCCAGACGATCTGGGCGAGCACTCCGGCCACGAGACCCAGTGAGAGCCAGGTCAGGTCCCGGCGGCGGGGCAGGCGCAGGAGGCTTCCGAGCACGGCCAGTATGACGGCGAGCGACACCACACCGGTGAACAGCCGGTTGAGGAACTCGACCATGGCGTGCACGTTGTCGAGCTCGGCGAAGAACTGACCCTCCTCGCATGTCGGCCAGTCGGTGCAACCCAGACCCGACCCAGTGAGTCGGACTGCGGCGCCGGTCACCACGATCACGGCGAGGGCCACGAGCGCCGCAACGGTGACCCAGCGGTAGAGGCGGGCGGAGACTCGCCAGCGGGGTCTGATGGCCCTCGCTCCCTTCGACGCCGTCATTTGGGAAGCCACGATGTTGATGGTAGGGAGCGGCAGCGGCATTCCCCAATCCCGACGGCCAATTGACCGGTCATGAACCCCGGCGGGGATTTCGGGGGTCGCCCCGGGGTCGCCTACCATGCGCCTCGTGTCGTCCGCCGCAAGTGCAGCGCCGGTCCCTGCAGACCGCGGTTTCCTTGCACGGGTTGGCGCCTACGTTGCGCTGACCAAGCCTCGGATCATTGAGCTCCTGCTGGTCACCACGGTGCCCACCATGATCGTGGCCGAGCGCGGGTTGCCCTCTGTGTGGTTGATGGTGGCCACGGTGGTGGGCGGGACGCTGGCCGCAGGTGGCGCCAACGCCATCAACATGTACGTCGACCGTGACATCGACGCAATCATGGACCGGACCCGGTCTCGTCCCTTGGTGACGGGGGCGGTGACCCCGACCGCTGCGCTGATATTCGCTCTCGCCATTGAGGCGGCGGCGTTCGTGTGGCTGTGGGTGTTCGTCAATCTTCTCAGCGCCGTTCTGGCGCTTGCCGCCTGTCTGTTCTACGTGTTCGTGTACACCCTGTGGCTGAAGCGGACGTCCACGCAGAACATCGTGATCGGTGGTGCTGCGGGGGCGGTTCCGGTGTTGATCGGGTGGTCTGCGGTGACCAACAGCGTGGCGTGGCCGCCGATCGTGCTGTTTGCGGTCATCTTTTTTTGGACTCCGCCTCATTTTTGGGCTCTGGCGGTGCGCTACAAGGACGATTACGCCGCTGTGGATGTGCCGATGCTGCCCGCTGTGGCGTCCATGCGTCACACATCGGAGCGGATCGTGGCCTACTCCGTGGTGGTCGTCGCGCTGACGCTGGTCTTCATCCCTGTGGGGTCCATGGGCTGGATCTACTCAGTGGCGGCGGTTCTGCTCGGGGCGTTGTTCCTGTGGCACGCCCTGCGGGTGTTGCGCACCGGGTCAGAGGCCCGAGCAATGGGTCTCTTCCACTACTCCATCACGTACCTCGTTCTGCTCTTTGGTGCCATGGCCATCGACCAACTTGTGGCATCGGGCACATGAGCGCATACCTCGCCCGAAGGTTTCAAGGCCATGCCCCCGAGTGTGTAGTGTCGGAGGGTCAGGACGTCCCATCCACAGGCGTCGCCTCCCCGGTGGCGACGCTCCAGGTCACTGCGGCCATGCGGGCCTGGACGACCCAGGGTTCCAGCACACACTGATGACCACAACGGAAACAGCAGTTGACACCGGGGCTCAAGCCGCTCCGGCGGTTTCGTCTCCCCGCGGCGTTGCCGGGGTTCTGGGCTCGGGCGACCACAAGGTGGTCGGCCGGGTGTTTATTGGCGCCTCGCTGATTCTCGGTGCCCTCTCCGCCATCGCCTTGGCGTTGGGGACCCTCGGGAACCTTGGATCGGGCGGACTGTTCATCGCCGAGGTCAATCTCCGCCTCTTCACCGCCGGCCAGATCGGGTTGGTGTTCGGTTTCGCCCTCCCGTTCTTCCTTGGATTGGGCCTCCTTGTCGTTCCCCTCCAGGTTGGGGCATCGTCGGTTGCGTTCCCGAGGGCGGCAGCCATGGCCCTGTGGGTTTGGCTGGCCGGTGCGGTCACCATGGGGGTCGCTGTGGTCATTGACGGCGGTATCGGTGGTGGCAACACCCGGGCCGTTGACCTCGCCTTCATCGCCATCGTCATGCTTCTCGTCGGGCTTCTGCTCGGCGCAGTGTGCGTGGCCACCACCGCCCTCACCCTTCGTTCGCCGGGTATGACATTCGACCGGGTGCCGATGTTCACGTGGTCGATGGTTGCTGCGGCGGGAATCTGGGTCCTGACCTGGCCGGTACTCATGGGGAACCTGATCTTGATCCGGGTCGATCTGGTCAATGGCCAGACCACGTTCGGCTCGGCCACTGGGCAGTGGGCTGCTGTGGCGTGGGCGTTCATGCAGCCCCAGATCTACGTACTGGCCATCCCGGTTCTCGGGGTGCTCGGCGATCTCATCCCTGCGTTGACGGGTCGCCGTCAGGTGTCCCGCAACGTGATGCTGGCGGCCATCGGTGCGTTCGCCGCCCTGTCGATCGGCTCGTGGTCCCAGATCATCCAGCTTGAGGGCGTCTGGACCGGTCCGTTCTTTGTCATCGTCAGCTTCGCCATCATCCTGCCGGTGCTCGCCGCTGCCGGTGGCTGGGGATCGCTGCTGGCGCAGGGTAAGCCCCGGCCGTCGGCACCGCTGGCCGCTGGCACGGTGACGTTGTTGCTGCTCCTGATCGGCGTCGTGGTCGGCGCCCTGTTCGCCATCGGGCCCCTCGACCTCCAGTTGCTCGAGGTGGGTGCGACCGGTACGCCGATGGCTGCTGTCGGTCAGGCCGGATTCATCCTCGCTGCCGTTGCGGCTGCTGCGTTGGGTGCTGCCGCCTGGTGGGCACCAAAGATCTCCGGTGATCAGGTCCCGATGGGTCTTGGCATTCTTGGTGCCCTCGCTGCGCTCGGTGGTGGTGTGCTGTGGGGTCTCGGGCTGGTGCTGGCCGGTGCTTCTGCCCGGTTCAGCGGTCTTGAGGGAGCCCTTGATGCTCTCGTGGTGATCGCAGCCGTTGGCATGGTGTTCGTTGCGGGTGCCCTGATCCTCGGTGGTCTTGGCCTGCTCGCCGCCCGCGGCACCACCGAGGACGATCCGTGGGGGACCGGGCAGACGCTCGAGTGGGCCACCGCCTCGCCCCCAGCGATTGGCAACTTTGAGGAGGTTCCTGCGGTGACCTCCGCTGAACCCCTGTGCGATCTCCGCGGCGACGGAGACGATGCCGGAGACGAGGAGTCCTGATGGCCGCCCCTGCCCTCACGTCGGCGCCGCTGCAGCGCCCCCGAATGCTCGTGGTCGGTACATCGTTTGCCTCGGTGGCGGCCGCAATGGCCATCATCGGGATGATCGGGGTCTACCTGACCCAGCGGTCCCAGATCATTACCGCCGGTGGGACCTGGTTGCCCGACGGTGTGGATCTGCCCCTGACCCAGCCCAACGTCATGCTGTTCGGTCTGATCATGTCGTCGGTCACCGTGCAGTGGGCGGTGAGCGCCGTTCGCAACGACGACCGCATCAACAGCTATCTGGCGCTTGGGCTGACGTTGCTGTTCGGCTTCGGCTACATCAACATGACCGCCTACCTGTGGTCCAAGGCCGGCCTCGACGTCGACGCCAACGTCCAGTCGGTGCTCATCTACTCCATCACCGCAGCCCACATCGTCATGGCGGTCGCCGCCATGGTGTTCGTCGGGCTCATGGCCTTCCGGGCCCTCGCTGGTGGCTACGACGCCCGTCAGTACGACGGCATTGCTGCGTCGGCACTGTTCTGGCACGTGATGGTGGCGGTCTACGCCGTCATCTGGATCGCGATCTACGTGACGAAGTGAGGCTGTGATGTTGCGCTCCCGTGTCCTCACCCCAGGGTTCAAGCTCTTTGGCGGCATCACCGTGCTGTCACTCATCGGTGCGTTCCTGTTCGCCCTCGGCAACAACATCGCCAACACCGACCAAGGGCTCATTGACTCCGTCGTGGGCCCGCTCACCCTGGGCTGGAAGGGTGGTGTCGGGAGCCATCTCGGGTACACCGTTCTCGTCGGCACGGCGGTGGCTTCAGGAGTGCTCGCCGGTCTGCTCCAGGCGTTCAGGGATGCCGACTCCGAATCTCAGGCCGAGGTCACCCACGTGGAGGCCCGTCCCCTCACCGCAGTGCCCCACGGGGCGTCGTACGCCCCTCTCGCAGCGGCACTCGCCGGTGTCGGGCTGCTCATCGGCCTTGCCGCCAGCACCCCGTTGGCACTCGCCAGCCTGTTCGTCCTGATCATGGTTGCCCTCGTGTGGACCACCCGGGCGTGGGCCAACCGGCTATCCGACGACGACGCAGCGAACACCGCTCGGTACGAGCAGCTCATGGAGCCGTGGCGGATCCCGGTGGTTTCCGTCATCGCCATCGCCATCGTGGTCCTCGGCGTGTCCCGCCTGCTTTTGGCGGTGTCCAAGACCGGCTCGGTCATCGTGTTCAGCCTCATCGCCGTCGTCTTCTTCGTCGGTGCGGCGCTCGTGGCATCTCGGCCCCGGATCTCTCGCTCTGCGCTGAGTCTTGCCATCATTGTGGCTGTGCTTATCGTGCTGGGCTCCGCAATTGCTGGACTGGTCGTGGGTCAGCGGGAGTTCCCGCCCCACCACGGTTCAGGTGAGAGCCATTCCTCCATCGGCGTGGTCGCCGATCCCCCCGCAGTGAGCAACGGAGCGTCCGCATGAAGCGTTTCAACTCGACCGTCGGCCGGATCGCCATCGTGGCGTCGTTGGTCCTCTTCGTCGTGCTGTGGGTGGGCATGGTCGTCGCTGGGGTGACCGGTGGTGAGACCGAGTACCAGTTGACCACGCTGCAGCCTCAGGGACCGTTCTCCACCCTCATCGACAATCTCGTGGCGCCCGTGTTCATCATCGCCGGTGTGGTGTTCGTCGGGGTGCTCGGCGCCATCTTCTACATCATCATGAAGTACCGGGAGAAGGGTGACCCCGAACTCGATCTCACCCCGATGCCCAAGCAGACCCACGGACACACCGCAGCGGAGATCACCTGGACGGCGATTCCCGCCGCCATCCTGGCCGTGGTGGCCGTGCTCACTGCCATCACCATCCTTGATCTTTCGGCCGAGGAACCCGACTCGGTTCAGGTTGAAGTGTTCGGCCAGCAGTGGTGGTGGGGGTATCGCTACGACGTCAACAACGATGGGCGTTTCGACAGCGATTCGGATGTGGAGACCTCGACCGAACTCGTGATCCCCGTCGGGCGTCCGGTGCAGTTGTCGGTCACGTCCAACGACGTGATCCACTCGTTTTGGATTCCGGCGCTGAACGGCAAACGTGACGCCGTGCCTGGAATGGTCTCACCATGGAAGCTTCAGGCTGATGAGCCAGGTGTGTACCGGGGCCAGTGCACCGAGTTCTGCGGTCTGAGTCACGCCAACATGCGCATGCTGGTGCGCGCCATCCCAGCCGAGGACTTTGACCGGTGGGTAGCCGACCAGCAAAAGCCCGCACCTGAACCGGTGACCGAGGCCGAGAAGGCAGGGCTGTCCGAGTGGAAGAACAACTGCGGTTCCTGCCACCTCATTGACGGCGTCAACAACCAGCAGTTGGCGGAGAACCCTGCGGCGCTCGTTTCAGGGATTGCTCCGAACCTCACTCACCTCATGAGCCGCGGCACGTTCGCCGGATCGATCTACAACCTCCACTACCCGAACAAGGTTGGCAACGACCAGCCGTTCGGCGCGACGTGCACCCGTGACACGCTGGCGGAATGCGGTGACCCAGCGGACGTCGCCCTCGCTGGCAACCCCGACAATCCGGTGTATCGACCTGCACTCGAGGCGTGGCTCCGCAACGCCCCCGCCATGAAGCCGATGGCACCAGATCAGGGTCGCGGCATGCCGAACCTCGGGCTCACCCAGGATCAGATCGACGTGATCGTCGCCTACCTCGAGACACTGAAGTGATGATGACCCGGACGCCAGTGCACTTTGCTCCGATGGAGAACCTGCGATGACTGTGACCGATGCACCTCTTGAGCTCACCAGTGGTGACGAGCCGCCGCGCCGACAACTGGGCGTGTTCGCACGCCCTACGGCCTCGACCGGATGGCGGTCGTGGTTCACCACCGTGGACCACAAGAAGATCGGGATCATGTACGGCGCCACAGCGCTGTTCTTTTTCATCATCGGTGGCGTTGAAGCGCTCCTGATCCGTGCACAGCTGTGGGCACCCCGTGGGACCCTGCTGAACGCCGACCAGTACAACCAGGTGTTCACCATGCATGGCACCACCATGATCTTCCTCGTGGTGATGCCGATCGGCGCGGCGTTCGCCAACTACCTGATGCCGCTACAGATCGGCGCTCGTGACGTCGCCTTCCCCCGTATCAACGCCTTCTCCTTCTGGGCGTTCCTCGCCGGCGGCATCTTCCTGAACTCAAGTTGGTTCCTCGGCGGTGGCGCCGATGGCGGCTGGTTCATGTACGCCCCGAACTCGACGGTCACTTTCTCTCCGTCGAACGGCATCGATTTTTGGAACATCGGTCTGCTGATTACCGGTATTGCGTCGCTGACTGGCGCAGTGAACCTCATCGTCACGGTGTTGAACATGCGGGCGCCGGGCATGACGCTCATGAAGATGCCGGTGTTCACCTGGATGACGCTGGTCAGCCAGTTCCTGTTGCTGTTCGCCATCCCGGTCCTGACTTCAGCGCAGTTCCTGTTGTTGTTCGATCGGAACTTCGACGCCGCCTTCTTCGACGTGGCCAAGGGCGGCCAGCCGTTGCTGTGGGAGCACTTGTTCTGGATCTTCGGTCACCCCGAGGTGTATCTGATGATCCTCCCGGCGTTCGGGCTGGTATCTGACATCCTCCCGGTCTTCAGCCGCAAGCCCATTTTCGGGTACACGTTCATCGTGTTCAGTGGTGTTGCCATTGGTTTCATGGGTTGGGGCGTGTGGGCCCACCACATGTTCGTGTCCGGCATCGGCCCGGTCTCGGTCCTGGTGTTCTCTCTGGCGACGATGTTCATCGCGGTTCCGACCGGCGTGAAGATTCTGAACTGGACCGCCACGATGGTCGGCGGCAAGATCAAGCTCACCGCTCCGATGCTGTTCTGCATCGGGCTGATCACCATGTTCACCATCGGTGGTCTGTCCGGGGTGACCCACTCGGTGGCACCGGCTGACACCCAGCAGACCGACACGTACTACATCGTCGCCCACTTCCACTACGTGCTGTTCGGTGGGGCGTTCTTCGGCTTCATGGCCGGGTTCTACTTCTACTGGCCGAAGGTGTTCGGCTACCTGCTCAACGAGCGGATCGGCAAGGCCAACTTCTGGCTGATGTTCGTGGGCTTCAACCTGACGTTCGGTCCGATGCACGTGCTCGGCCTGCAGGGCATGTCGCGCCGCATCTACACCTATGACGCCGGTTACGGGTTCGAGTTCTGGAACCGGATCGCCACCATCGGGGCGTTCCTTCTGGCGAGCAGCATCGCCCTGTTCATCTTCAACATCTTCTACTCGAAGTCCAAGGCCAAGAACCTTCCCAACCCGGGCCCCGATCCGTGGGATTCCCGCACGATTGAGTGGATGATTCCGTCACCCACCCCGGTCTACAACTTCGACCCCGTTCCGACCATTGAGCGTCTCGACGACTTCTGGTACCGCAAGTACGGCGAAACCGAAGACGGCCGGCTGGTGCGGATCGCCTCCACCGAGGAAGTCACCCAGTCCGCCGAGGGCGAGCACAACGTGCACCTGCCGTCACCGTCCTACTGGCCGCTGGTCGCAGCCATCGGGCTGCCCATCATCGGTTGGGGACTCATCTTCACCTGGTGGTTGTGCCTCATCGGCGGGTTGTTGACCGCCGGGGCGCTGTACGCGTGGGCTCTCGAACCGCCGGACGACCCTGAGGCCGGTCACGACCACCACCCCCATGAGGGCAGCGCCCCCGAGGGTGAGGTTGCGGTGAACGACGCTGAAGCCAACGAGGCTGGCGCCGACCGGGAGGTTGAGACCGTTGGCTGACACGACCGTGTTCGACCCCGAGGTGGGCAAGGAGGTCGAGGCCTTCCACCCCACCCACGACACCAACACCGGCATCTCCAACACCAAGTTGGCCATGTGGCTGTTCCTCGGGTCGGAGTGCCTGCTGTTCGGTGGGCTCATCACGACCTATCTGGTCTACAAGTACCCGCTCCCCGGTCAGGGCCCCGGCCCCCAGGACGTCTTCGACATCCCGTTCACGTCGGCGTCTTCGTTCGTGCTGCTGATGAGTTCGCTGACCATGGTGCTCGCCGTGTCCGCCATCGAGCGCGGTGACCATCACCGTCTGCGGGCGTGGTTGGTCGCCACTGCGCTGCTCGGCTCGGCCTTCGTCGCCGGTCAGGTGTATGAGTTCACCGCCTTCTACAACGAGGGTCTCGGGTTCACCACCAGTCGCTTCTCCTCGGCGTTCTATGGCCTCACTGGCTTCCACGGCGTACACGTCACCGTCGGCATCATCATGTTGGTGTCCATGTTGTTGCTCTCGCTTCGCGGCAAGTTGCCCGAGCACAAGGCTGAGAGCGTCGAGATCGTCGGGCTGTACTGGCACTTCGTCGACCTCGTGTGGATCCTCATCTTCGCCGTCGTCTACCTGATCCCCTAGGAGTTCCCGATGGCCAACCCCACTCACTACGGCGAGGACAGTGTCAGCACGGCCGTGCTTGACGGCGCCGAGGGCGCCTACCCCCGTAACCGTCTCTACGTCCAGATCGCCATCGTGCTCGCCGTGCTCACCGCACTCGAGGTGATGGTGCACAGCTTCCCGGGCGTGTTCGGCGGTATGGGGAGCCCCGGGTACGTTGCCGCACTGCTCATCACCATGTTCGCCAAGTTCTGGGCGGTCGGGTACTTCTTCATGCACCTCAAGTGGGACAACAAGGTGCTCACCCGGCTGTTCTACACCGGCTTCATCTTGGCGGTGTTCGTGTACGTGGCCCTCATGTTGATGATGAACGTGTTCTCGCAGGGCTGAGTCACTCCCAGCGGAAGCGCCACGCCGCAACCGCCGGGGCACCTAGCGCCCAGACCACAAGCACCACCCAGGCCGTCGCTCCGCCCGGAGCGCCACTCGCCCCCGTGGCGTCTCCAACCGCCCCCGTCAGTGCTGCTGGTGGCAGGAGCTGAGCGACATTCGCCACCGCTGAGGGCAGTTCGTCGAGGGGGAACACCATTCCGCCGGCAAGAAGAAACACGAGGTAGAGGCCGTTGGCGAGCGCCAGGGTGAGCGTGCCGCGCAGCGTTCCGGCCATGAGCAGGCCGATGCCGGCGAACGCTGCGGCTCCGGCGAGCAGCGCCGGTACCAACGCCAACACGGGCCCGGTCGGATCCCAGCCGAGCAGCAGCGCCACGGGGACCAGTACCGCCATCTGCGCAGCGATGAGCACCAGCACGCTCGCCACTTTGGCTGCCAGCCACCGGCCTCTCCCCAGCGGAGTGGCCCCCAGCCGCTTCAGTACCCCGTACTGACGTTCAAATCCGGTGCCGATACCAAGGCTGACCATGGCTGAGGACATCACCGCCAGCGCCAGCACACCGGGAGCGACGATGTCCACCCGCGCCGTGACACCCTCGGGCAGCGGAACGATCGCCACCAGCGAGAAGAACACGAGCACCAGCAGCGGAATGATGATGCCCACGAGCAGTTGCTCACCGTTGCGCAGGGTGAGTCGCAACTCGCTCGCCGTCTGCGCCCACCACGCCCTCACGGTGTCGTCTCCCCATGTCCAACGTCGCCATCGCTCGTGAGTTCCAGGAACACGTCTTCAAGGCTGCGTCGGCCGGCGTGAAGGTCTCCGAGGCCCAGGTTTCTGGCCGCCAGCCACGAGGTGAGGGCAGCCACCACATCCGGCGAGGGACTCGTTCCCACCCGGTAACGCCCCCGTCCCTCGTCGGTGACGATCGCGCCGAGCACGGCACCGAGCTCAGCTGCGTTGACGCCGTCATCCGAGTCGGAGGCGATCTCGACGCTGAAGGTGAACGACGTCCGAGCCGCCCCGGTCAACGCGGCGATGGTGCCGTCGGCGAGGACCCGGCCGTGATCGACGACCACGACCCGGTCGGCCACCTTTTCAGCGTCGGCGAGGTCGTGGGTGGTCAGCACGACACAGACCCCTTCATCCCCGAGTTCGGTGATGAGTTCACGCACCGTCACCCGTCCGGCGGGGTCAACGCCCGCAGTGGGTTCGTCGAGAAACACCACCTCCGGTCGGCCGATCACCGCCAACGCCAATGACAGTCGCTGTTGCTCCCCGCCGGAGAGGGAACGCCACGTTGATCGCATCCGGTGGTCAAGACCGACCCGGGCGGCGAGTCCGGCGGGGTCGAGCGGGTCGGGGTAGTAGGCGGCGAACAACGAGAGTGTCTCGCCGACCCGCATCTGGTTGTGGATGCCGCCGCCCTGAAGCATGACCCCGATGCGCTGAACCACGCTGTGGTGCTCGGTGACCGGATCGAGGCCACACACCCGGACCGTCCCCGCCGCCGGCCGGCGATAGCCCTCAAGGGTCTCCACCGTCGAGGTCTTCCCCGCACCGTTGGGTCCCAACAGCGCCAACACCTCTCCCCGACGAGCGGTGAACGACACCCCGTCCACGGCGGTGAGATCCCCGTAGCGCACCACGAGATCGTTGACGCTGACGAGCACCTCGCCCTCGGGGGCGTGTGGGTTGGGGCCGCGGACCATGCGGTGACGCTATCGGGGAGCGACCCCCCGACCGAACCGCTCGACCGAACCCGCCGGAGGCCGGGTCGCCTGCTGGCTAGGGTGAGACCGTGATCGACCTGAAGCGCATTCGCAGCGATTACCCGGCGGTTGCCTCCGCGTTGGGGCGACGCGGCACCGACGACCTCGACCGGCTCGAACGGGTGCGTGAACTCGATGAGGCCCACCGGGCCGTCGAAACCCAGCGCAACGAGGTGCGCAGCGAGATCAAGGGGCTGTCGCGCACGGTCGGCGAGTTGCGGCGCGACGGCAGGATGGACGAGGCCGAGAGTGTCGCGGCCCGCAGTCGTGAGCTGGGCGAGACCGAACGGGAACTCGACGCACGGGAGGAGGACCTGCAGGCCAGCATCCGCCAACTCCTGTTGGTCATCCCCAATCTGCCCGCCGACGAAGCACCCGACGGAGCGGGTGCACACGACAACGTCGAGGCCCGTCGAGGTGGTCGCGACGCCGAGGTGTGGGACGAGCACCAGCGGGTCCCGCACTGGGAGATCGGTGAGGCCCTCGGCATCCTCGACGTCGAACGTGCCGTGCGGATGTCGGGATCGATGTTCACCATGTTTCGCGGCATGGGTGCGACGTTGTCGCGTGCGCTGTGCCAGTTGGCCCTCGACGCCAACGCCGACGCCTTCGAAGAGATCCGCCCGCCGTCACTGGTGCTGGGCGACACCATGGTGTCGACCGGTCATCTCCCCAAGTTCTCCGATGACGCCTACCACGTCACCCGCGACGACCTGTGGGCCATCCCCACCGCCGAAGTGCCGTTGACCTCGCTGGCACGCGACGAGATCCTCGCCGAGCCGGACCTGCCGATGCGTCTGATGGCCCACACGGCGTGTTTCCGTCGCGAGGCCGGCTCGGCTGGGCGGGACACGCGGGGTTTGTTGCGGGTCCACGAGTTCGACAAGGTCGAGATCCTCGCGTACGCCACCCCTGAGCAGGCCGCAGACGTGCACGCAGACCTGCTGGCCCGCGCCGAACGACTCCTCGACGAGTTGGGTCTCGCCTACCGGGTGTTGGACCTGTGCGCCGGGGACCTCGGCCAGTCGTCCCGGCGCACGTTCGACCTCGAGGTGTACGCCCCCGGGGTGGACCAGTGGCTCGAATGTTCGTCGGTGTCGTGGTTCGGTGACTACCAGGCCCGCCGGGCCCACATCCGTTACCGGCCCGCTGAGGGCGGATCGCCGATCCCGGTCCACACCCTCAACGGTTCGGCGCTGGCGGTGCCCCGGGTGTGGGCGGCGGTGGTGGAGACCCACCGCCAACCCGACGGTTCCGTCGCGTTGCCTGCGGTGCTGCACCCCTACCTGCGCGGTGCCACCAGCATCGGCCCGTAGGGCACGGTGTGGCAGGTGCGCGTCGCGTCGGGTTGACTGAGGGTGTGCTGATCGGACCCGACACCCCCCGTCCCCCCAGTCCCCATCCGTCGCTCGACGTCCTGCGGGAGCGGTACGAGACCCTCGGGCTTGACGTGGAGGACCTCGACGCTGATCCGTTCAACCAGTTCATGAACTGGTTCACCGACGCCCAACAGGCCGGCGTGCACGAACCGCACGCCGTGGTGCTCGCCACCGCCGACGATGCCGGCCGGCCCGCAGCCCGGCACGTGCTCATCAAGGACGTCGACGAACGGGGCTTCACCTTCTACACCAACGACGACAGTGCCAAGGGTCGGGACCTGGCGGTCAACCCGCAGGCGGCGCTGTGCTTCCCGTGGAACGTGCTGGCCCGCCAGGTGCGGGTCGTCGGTTCGGTGGTGCGGGTCGATCCCGCCGAGGCCGACGCCTACTTCGCCACCCGCCCTCGGGGTTCCCAAGAGGGGGCGTGGGCGTCCCGGCAGTCCTCGGTGCTTGCCGATCGCGACGAACTTGAACAGCGACTCGCAGACGCCCAGGCCCGATTCGCCAACGGTGACGTGCCCCGTCCTGACCATTGGGGCGGGTACCGGGTGGTACCCGACGCCATCGAGTTCTGGCAGGGTCGTCCGTCCCGGTTGCACGACCGTTTCCGTTATCGCCGGGAGGCGGACGGGTGGGTGGTGGAGCGTCTCGCCCCCTGAACCGTTCGTCCGTTACGGCAGCAGGCGCAACACCTGTTCACCGATGAGTTCGATGTGTTCGGTGTCGCCGATGTCGAGGATCTGCAGGTAGACCCGTTCCACACCGAGTTCTGACCAAGTGGCGAGGCCGTCGAGCACCTCAGCGGGGGTGCCGGCGAGTCCGTTCACCCGCAACTCATCGGTGGCGCGACCGATGGCTCCGGCGCGACGCTCCACGTCAGCTTCGTTCTCCCCGCAGCAGACCACCAGCGCAGCGGAGAATCGCAGGTCCTCAGGGTCGCGCCCCTGGGTCTCACAGGCCTGCTGCACGCGGGCTCGCTGGGTGGTAAACGCCTCGGTGGAGGCGAACGGCATGTTGAACTCGCTGGCGTAGCGGGCAGCGAGCGCAGGGGTGCGTCGTGGGCCGTAGCCGCCGATGATGACTGGCGGGCCTCCCGCCTGGAACGGCTTGGGTCGGCCCGGTGAACCCACGACGGAGTAGTACTCGCCCTCAAAGGAGAACTGGGTGCCGGCGTCGCTCCGCCACAGCCCGGTGACGATTTCCAGCTGCTCGGCGAGGGCGCCGAAGCGTTGTCTGGTGGTGGGGAACGGAATGCCATAGGCGGTGTGCTCGTCGGCGAACCATCCCGCCCCAAGGCCCAACTCGAGGCGCCCACCGCTCATCTGGTCGACCTGGGCGGCACTGATGGCCAGTGGTCCGGGAAGACGGAAGGTGGCCGAGCACACCAGCGTGCCCAGCCGGATGGTGGAGGTGTGGGTGGCGATCGCTCCCAGGGTCACCCACGTGTCGGTGGGGCCGGGCAGGCCGTCCACCGCCCCCATGTGGAGGTAGTGATCGGAGCGAAACCACCCGGTGAACCCGAGTCGTTCGGCCACCTTGGCGGAGGCGAGCTGCTGGTCGAACGTGGCGCCCTGCTGGGGTTCGGTGAAGATGCACAACTCCATGGGGTCACCCTACCGGTGCGGAAATGGAGCGAGCCGGGTGCCGCCGAAGCGACACCCGGCTCGTCCCGGGGGGGCCTAGATCTGTTCAGTTGTGTCGGCCTGGTGCCGTCGGTGCGCTCAGGCGCCGCCTTCTTCCATCGGGGCGTCCGCAGCGGGTCGTTCGCCCGGGGTGCGGTTCACCATGTCGGTGATGCGGGTGCGGGCGTCATTGGTGAGTTCCTCGATGAGCGTGTCGGCACTGACCCCGTTCGCTTCGGCGATGGCGGCGAGGCTCTGACCTGACTGCAGGCCGGTGCGGAGCTCCTCGACGGTGATGCCGATGGCTTCCGCCGCGCTCTCAAGAGGCATGCCGCCGCGTCCGGGTCCACCTGGCCGTCCGGGACCGCGCATCTCGGGTCGGCCCATGCCGCCCTCGGCACGGCCCATGCCGCCTTCGGCACGGTTGGCGTGCCGTTCGGCGTGAGCGGCTTCGCCAGCACCGACGATGGCGTCGGCCTGCTCCTGGGTGATGGTGCCGTTGGCCACAAGGCCGTCAAGGACCCCACTGAACGGTCCGGCCTTGGGTCGAGCTCCCTCAGCGGGAACGGTGGTCGTGGCGTCGTCCTGAGCCGACGCCAGATTCGGGACGGTCACGGCGAGACCGGTGACCCCTCCGAGGAGCAGACCTGCGCCCACCCCCGCTGCAATGATTCGCTTTCCTGCCATGGTGTCCTCCCTTGGCCGACGGGTGCACCGCCGAACCGGTCGTGGATGTCGTGACCCCGATTGTTCGGGGACACCAGCACTGTGTTCCCCGCAGGTGAGGATCCTCGCGGAGCAAGGTGAGACTGGGGTGAGAATTCGCGCTCAGTGGTCAACCGGTGGGGCGTCGGGGCTGACCGCGGGCAGGCGGAACCCGATGGACGCCCCGCCCTCAGGGCGGTTCGTGGCGAACGTCTCGCCACCGTGGTCCCGGGCCACCTTGGCCACGATCGACAACCCGAGACCGGACCCGGGGAGGCTGCGGGCCTCGGCGCTTCGGTGGAAACGTTCAAAGATGGCCGTCAGTTCCCCCTCGGGGATGCCGGGACCGCGATCGGTGACGGTGAGCACACCGTGGCGGATCGTGACGGCCACGGGTCCGCCCGAGGGATCGAACTTGATGGCGTTGTCCACCAGATTCGAGATGGCCCGCTCCACGGCCGGGGCGTTCACCACCGCCACCGTGCCGTCGTCGTCGACGGTGACGGTCCGTGCGGTGCGACGACCCGTGCGCCCTGCCACCACCCGGGCAAGATCCCCGAGTCGGGTCGGTGTGGGCGGTTGGTCGTCGTGGCGGTTGCTCGCCACGGCTACGACCTCTTCGACGAGGGCGGCGAGTTCGCCGGTGTCGCGGTTGAGATCGGCGATCACCGCGGTCCGGGTCGCCTCGTCGAGGTCCGGGTGGCGGCGCAGCACGTCAAGGTTGGTCCGCAGACTCGTCAGCGGGGTGCGCAACTCGTGGCCGGCGTCCTCGACGAGTTGTTGTTGTCGGGCCCGTGAGTCCCGGAGGTTCACCAGCATGGTCGCCAGTGCCCGCCCGAGTCGTCCCGTCTCGTCGTTGCCCGAGACCGGGACGGTGACCGCCAGGTCACCGCTGGACCCAACCTGGTCGGCGACGGCGGTCAGGTTCCGGAGCCGCTGGGTCATGCCGAACGCCAACAACCAGCCGAGGCCGGCGCCGGCGAGGGTGACCGCCAGCACGAGGACCCCGATGCGGCCTCGAAGGTCGGCGAGCACGGCGTCGGTCTCACCGAGCGAGCGGGCGATCTGTACCGCCCCGTTCCCGACGCCGACGGTCAGCACTCGCCACTCGCTGTCGTCACCGAGGTCGGTGCTGGTCGTCAGTGTCGCCCCACGTTGGTCGGTGGCGATGGCGACGTCGGTTTCGCTCACCGGGAGGTTCACCCCCATCGACGCATCCACCACGCTGCCCGACGTGTCGAGCACCTGCACGATGTACTGGTCGATGTCGGCGAGCCGTTCGGGGATGGTCACCATGGGTCGGCCGGGGAATCGTTCGAAGGGGCCGCCGGGCCCGCTTCGACCGGGACGGTCGACGAGTGCGGTCGCCGCCCGCTGGAGCGACTCGTCGATCTCCTCGACGAGTCGTGCCTCGGTGGCTCGATATGACAGGACGCCCACCGACAGGGTGGCCAGGGCGCTGACGAGCGCCACGGCGAGGGCGACCTTGCCCCGCAGGCCCATCACGAGGCTCGCAGCGTGTACCCGACACCCCGCACGGTGTGCACCAGAGGCGGGAGTCCGTCACGTTCGATCTTGCGGCGCAGGTACCCGATGTACACGGCGAGGTTCTTTGAATCCGGTCCGAAGTCGTACCCCCAGATCCGGTCGTAGATGGTGGCGTGCTCCAACACGATGCCGCTGTTGCGCATCAACAGCTCCAGCAGGTCGAACTCGGTCTTGGACAACTCGATCTCGTCCTCGCCTCTCCACACCCGGCGGGCTGCGCCGTCAAGGCGCAGGTCACCCACGACCAACGTCCCTTCGTTGGCGGTGGGTTGGTCGCCACTGGACGCGTCGTACTCGACCCGACGGAGCAACGCCCGCAGCCGGGCGAGAAGTTCGTCGAGGGCGAACGGCTTGGCCAGGTAGTCGTCGGCTCCGGCATCGAGGCCTTCGACCCGGTCACTGGTGGTGGTGCGGGCGGTGAGCATCAGAATGGGGAGACGGAGGTGTTCGGCGCGAGCCACCCGACACACTGTGAGTCCGTCGAGTACCGGCATGCCGACGTCGAGAATCATGGCGTCAAAGTCGCCGTCACGAACCGCCTCGAGCGCCTCGCCGCCGTCCCCGGCGGTCGTCACGGCGTAGTGCTCAAGGCGCAGGGCGCGTTCCAGCGCGCCACGCACCGCCGGATCGTCGTCAGCGACAAGGATCTTCGCCACGTCCGGCTCTGGGTCACCCTCCCCGGGACCTTGCACCACACCTTCAGTCTGCCCGAGGTGGGTAAGAAGGCGGTGTGAGGGGTGGTGACCGCTCAGTTGGCGGTCGTCGATCGGTCCGTGGGCGACCGCCGTGACCGCCAGGCGGACACGGCGAGCGCAACGGTGATGAATAGAGCCAATGCCAGCCCGATCCGGGTGGCGCCGACCCCGGTGACCCAACTGCTGAGGTTGGCCTGCAACTCGGTGAGCGCCTCGGCGGGACCGCCCGCCTCATAGTTCCCGGCAAGTACCTGCAACTCCCACCAACCCCAGTAGATGAGGAAGCCGCCGGCGAGCACGAGGAGGCCCCCAGCGATGCGGTTCACGTAGCGCAGCGACGCCCGAAGTCGCCGGACCAGCGACGCCCTCGCCAAGGCGAGGGCCACGGTGAGCGCGGTGAGCACCAGGCCCATGCCGAGGCCGTAGGCGACAAAGGCGGCGAGGCCGTCGGTGAACGACTCACTGGAAAAGACGCCGGTGACCGCCACGAGGAACAGGGGGAGGGTGCACGACAGGGAGGCGACGGCGTAGGACACGCCGAACACGAACATCGACCACAACGTCCGCCGGTTGCCACCCCGTTCCAGTTTGGGCAGGGCCAGCACCGGTTGGAACCCGGCCAGCATGGCGATCCCGAGGGCGACCAGGGCAATCCCGATGACGAGCGTGGCGAAAGGGACGTTTTCTTGAATGGGTGCCGCTGCGGCATTGACCAGCACGCCGATCACCGTGAACACGGTGACGAACCCGGCGGTCACGACCAGGCTGACCCCGATGGCCCGCAACACGGCTGATTCGCTGGTGTCTGAGTCGTCGTCGAGCCCGAGGAAGTACGACAGGTAGGCGGGAAGCATGGCGAACCCGCAGGGGTTGATGGTGGCCACCATGCCGGTGGCGAAGGCGTACAGGACGATGGGGCTCACGAACCGGTTCCGCCCGGGCCGGTCCCGGTGATGGTGTCGATGCGGTCGTTGAGGCTGGCGGCATCAAGTGCACCGGCGTGGATGTCGGTGACGGTGCCGTCGGCGGCGACGAACACGGTGGTGGGCATGTTCACCACGGCGAAGGTTCGGGCCATCTCGCCGTTGCCGTCGAGCACCAGTGGGTAGGTGACTCCGGTGCGTTCCGCCAGTTGTTGGGCGGTGACCACGTTGTCACGCACGTTCACACCTACGAAGTCCACCGCCCCGTCCCGCTCGAGGTAGACCTGTTCGAATTCGGGCATTTCCCTGACGCACGGCGGACACCACGACGCCCAGAAGTTGATGACGGTCGGTCGTTGGAGGTCGGGTCCGAGGGTGATGGTCCCGCCGTCGATGCCGGCGAGGGTGACGGTGGGCAGTGGTTGGCCAATGAGGGCGGTGCCGCCGCCCGGCTGGGCGATGGCGTTGTTGAGTCGGTCGGGTTCGGCACCGTCGGATCCGGTCAGGGTGACCCACACCATGACGCCGAGGACCACGGCCGCCAGCGCCAGCGCCCACCGCAGACCACCCCCCAGTCGACGCCCCCGGACGGGGGTTTCAGCCGACGTGGGTGGGGGGAGGTCGTCGGGGTGTCGTTCAGGGTTGGCCGTGGGTTCCATTTCCGAACCCCACCGTACCGGTCCGACCGGCGCCCCCGGGCCCCGCCCCGGCGCGCACCAGAGTTCCGCTGTCACCCCGGGAATCCCCAGGGCTCAGTCCACCCTCCGGTGCGTGCCGGGTCATGCCGTGCGCAAAAAGCCCCGCAGGTGCACCGGTACGGGGATCTCGAGCATCTGGTCCTCGGGCCGGGTCACCGCCGAGGGTCGGCCGGGTCGCCTCTTGCGGGCGACGATGCGCCCCCCGGAGAAGAGCTGGCCGCCCCACACACCGGCGGGCTCCCGACGGGCGAGGGCGCCTTCGAGGCACTCCAGCATGATTGGGCACCGGGCGCACAACGCCTTGGCCGCCGAGATGTCGCCGATGTCGTCGGAGAAGAAGACCTCAGTGAGGTCGCCGTTACCGGTGCTGCACAACGCCTGGGTGTTCCAGGCGGTGGCCTCCCCGTTGAGTTCAGCGGGTGCTCGCTGGTCGTTGAGTTCGAGTGTTGCCGACATGGTGGTCCCTTTCGGTGCTGTCGGTCGGGCTGGATGGGTGATGGTGGGTTCGGGTGCGGTCTGGTACCCCGGAAACGAAGAAGGCCGCCGGCTGGAGCCGGCGGCCTGAGTGTTTCGGGAGCTTCGCTGGTGTTTAGGGCGAAGCAACCTCCTCAGGTCGCCGGGTGGGCTTGGTGGCGTGATGCTTGGACACGGCCACCGAACCAATACCGGTGGTGCCCACAAAGCCGTTGCCAGTTGACGGATACCAGGTGCCCGTGACCACAGACCCGTTGGCACACGCGTCGGCCCGGCGGCTGCCGGACGTCAGGTTGCGGGGTGAGGTGGTGGTCATGGTGCTCGTCTTTGGGTTCGATATTTCGCTGGCAAACGTTCTCAACACTGCAGCAGGTCTGATCCCACAGGTCAAACCCTTTTACGGGAACGGCCCGAAACCCTTACTGGGTGGGGTCTCCAACCCTGGCGATGACCAGCGGGAGCGAGGTGGACCGGTCAACGACGAGCACCAGGAATGGCCGGTCGAACGTGATCGATGTCACCGTTTGGGGCCGCTGCGTCGGCTGGGTGGCGGTGGCGACCCGAGCGGCGCTTCCCGTCTCATCGACGCTGAGGTACACCTCCTGGACGACCTCGGTGAGTGCCAGCCGTTCCGACGGGGCAAGGGTGGTGAAATCGGCGAGGTCTGTGGTGAACGCCGAGGCAACCCCGAGGTCGGTGAGCGTCACGCTGAGCGCCGGGGTCGAGGTGAACGAGAACCGGGGTAGCGCAACGTCGAGGGGGCGCGGTGAGAGATTGCTGAGTACCTCGTCGATGAACGTCCCGGAGAGTTCCGAGGTGATCAGACCCTCCCGACCGGGGTCGGTGCGGACGGCAACCATGGCGAGTTCCCTGCCGAGGTAGGGCATCTCCACCGCCTGCCAGCCGTCCCCGCCAGCCCACCTGAGACCCGAACCGGCCACGGCACGCATCGTCGGCGCGGTCACGGTCCGGCCGGTGTCGGTCACGAACGGAGCATCGCGGGTGGCCTCGGGGTCAAAGGGGACCAGCCACGGACCCGACACCCATTGGGCGCCCGAACTCACGAGTTGGGTCTCAGCATCGATGAGCCCGCGGGCGACGAGTTGTTCGGTCCGGCCGTCGGTGGCCTGTTGGGTCCAGCGGTTGATCGCCTGTCGGGCAGTCTCGGGGTCGGAGCGGAAGTCGACCGTGCGCACGCCCGTGTCGAAGTTGCGGGCCAGCGTCTCAAGGTAGTCACGGTCCACCTCGGTGCCCCGCTGGAGCCACAGCGCCACCGCCTGATCCACCTCGACGGCGCCCCGCCGATCCGTTGAGGTTTGCATCCCCGCCCGGGATTCGAGCAGCGGCTCGGTGGCCCCGACAGCACCGAGGCGGTCCCCGAACGTCGGTGCGCTCGGATCCTCGGTGGGCTGGAACAGCCCGTCAATCTCGGTGGCGGTGACGGTGGCGGCCCCGGCGCGCACCATTCCCAACTGAATCGCCAGCATGCTGGGCGCAACGGCGACGTTGCCGCTTTGGGATGCGGCCAGGCGACCGGCGACCCGTGCCCCCCCAGCGGTCACGTTTCCTGAGATCTCCCGTACTTCGCTCAGAGCGACGGGTTGGCGAGGTGTGGTGGAGCGGACCTCACCACCGGTGAATCCGGTGGCACAGGCGGCAACCGTGGCGGCCAGTGCGCCCACCAGCGCCACCCGGGCAATGCGTCCGGACGCCACCGCAGCGGGTCTGCGACGAGGGGCGGGAAACCGATCCACGTGATCTGTCGTACTACATCTGGCGGTGTCGTACCCGGACGCGTTGCTGCCGGTGGCAGGTGCCACCGGCAGCAACGGTTGCGTAGGGGTGGAACTCAGTCGAGTGCCGAGCAGCAGGTGTCCACGATGAGTCGGGTCACCGTGTACGGGTCACAGTTCGAGTTCGGGCGCCGATCCTCGATGTAGCCCTTCTTGTCCACGCCGACCTGCCAGGGGATGCGCACCGACGCACCCCGGTCCGACACGCCGTAGGAGTACTCGGTCCACGGGGCGGTCTCGTGCAGACCGGTGAGGCGTCGCTCAACACCGGCGCCGTAGTTGGTGATGTGGAGTTCGGCCTTGGTGCCGAGCGCCTCACACGCCGTGATGATCGGATCCCAACCCTCGCGCATGGCCTTGGTGGAGAAGTTGGTGTGGGCTCCTGCACCGTTCCAGTCGCCCGGCATGGGCTTGGGGTCGATGGTGACGGCGACGTCGAAGTCCTCGGCGATGCGGTACAACAACCAGCGGGCGATGTAGATCTCATCGGCCACGAGCGGCGGAGCGACCGGGCCGATCTGGAACTCCCACTGGCCCATCATCACCTCGGCGTTGGTGCCCGAGATGTGCAGACCCGCCTTCATGCAGGCAGTGGTGTGGGCCTCAACAATGTCGCGGCCCCAGATCTCGTCCGAGCCGACACCGCAGTAGTAGGGGCCCTGCGGGCCGGGGTAACCGCCGGCCGGCCATCCCAGCGGGCGACCTTCCTTGAGGAAGGTGTACTCCTGCTCGATCCCGAAGATGGGCTCCTGGGTGGCGTACTTCTCGGCCACCTCGGCGCACGCGGCGCGGGTGTTGGTGGGGTGAGGGGTCATGTCGGTGAGGAGCACCTCGCACAGGACCAGCTTGTCGTTGCCGCCACGGATTGGGTCGGGGCAGACGAACACGGGGCGCAGCACACAGTCGGAGTTCTTGCCGGGGGCCTGGTTGGTGCTTGAGCCGTCGAATCCCCAGATGCCAGGCGCTTCGGCGTCCTCAATGACCTTGGTCTTGGATCGCAGCAAGGGGGTCGGCTCTGTGCCGTCAATCCAGATGTACTCAGCTCGGTAGGCCACGGTTTCTCTCCAGTCTCGGGACGGCGGGCTGCCGTCTTGGTCGCGAGCGTGCTTGACGTTGATGAGCATTCCAGCGAGCGTTTTCAGCGCTGTTGCCCGGTTGTGAACGGAATGTGAACAGCCTGCCGGGCACTGGTGAGATACCCGACCGGTCCGCTACACCACTTGGAGGGCATCGCCCTTTGGGTGGTGGGTGCGGAGGTGAAAGTATGTCAGCCATGGAGCGGCAGCAGGAATATGCCCTGCGGACAGTCGAAGAGCGCGGGGTCCGGCTGATCCGACTGTGGTTCACCGACGTTCTCGGCCAACTGAAATCGGTGGCTATTTCGCCCGCCGAACTCGAGGTGGCGTTCGAGGAGGGCGTGCACTTCGACGGTTCAGCCATCGACGGATTCAGTCGCGTCCAGGAGAGCGATGTGTTGGCCCGGCCCGATCCGGCCACGTTCGAACTTGTGCCGTGGGGTCGTGAGGAGGACGTCTCGGCCCGCATGTTCTGCGACATCCTCGGCACCGACGGCACCCCGTTCGACGGTGACCCGCGCCACGTGCTCAAGCGGAATCTCGACCGTGCCCGCCAAGCGGGATTCCAGTTCATGGTGGCACCCGAGATGGAGTTCTTCTACTTCTCCCACGGGGATCCCACCCGACCCCTCGAACCTCTCGACACCGGCTCGTACTTTGATCTCACCACCACTGATGCGGCCAGTGACCTGCGTAAGCGCACCATCGCCATGCTCGAAGCGCTCGGTATTCCCGTTGAGTACTCGTTCCATGAGGACGCCCCCAGCCAGCATGAGATCGATCTGCGTTACACCGACGCGTTGACCATGGCCGACAACGTCATGACGTTCCGTCTCGTGGTGCGCGAGATCGCTCTTGAACGCGGCAGCTATGCCACGTTCATGCCCAAGCCGCTCGAAGGGGTGCAGGGGTCAGGCATGCACACGCACCTGTCGCTGTTCGGCGAGGACGGCAACGCCTTCCACGACCCATCGGGGGCCTACGGGCTGTCCAAGGTGGCCCACGGGTTCATCGCCGGGCTGTTGGTGCACGCCCCGGAGATCACGGCGGTCACCAACCAGTTGGTGAACTCCTACAAACGTCTGGTGCACGGCTATGAGGCACCTACGTGGGTGACGTGGGCCCGCAACAACCGCTCGGCGTTGGTGCGTATCCCTGTGACCAAGCCGGGGAAGGCCTCATCGACCCGTATCGAGTTCCGGTCTCCCGACCCGGCGTGCAACCCGTACCTGGCGTTTGCGCTGATGCTTGCCGCGGGCCTGCGGGGTATCGAACGGGGTTACGAGTTGCCCGATGAGTCGGTGACCAACGTGTTTGAGCTGACGCCCGCCGAGCGTGCGGCCGCCGGCATTGGTGCGCTCCCCCAGTCGTTGTCCGAGGCGCTCGACGTCATGGAGGGGTCGGACCTGGTGGCTGAAGCACTAGGGGAACACATCTTTGAGTGGTTCCTGCGCAACAAGCGCAACGAGTGGCAGGCCTACAAGAGCCACGTCACGCCCTTTGAGTTGGCCCGCTACCTACCGAGCGTCTGACCCGATGGAACCGCTCCTTGTTCATCCCGACCCGCCACCGGCGGACCTGGTGGCGGTGCTCGACGCCAGCGGGTACCCGTGGAAGGCCGTCGGAACCGACACGGATGTGGATCGTGCTGAGCCCGTCGATGGATGGTCGGGTGCGGTGGTGTGTGCCGACGTCGACCCTGAACGGGCGTTCGCCGTGTGCCGGACGTTGCGCAAGCGCGACGTGCCGCTGCAACCACTGTTGTTGATCGTCACCCCAGCGCAACTCACCGACCTCGAACTGCGGGACGAGTTGTTCGACGACTTCTGCCTCACTCCGCTCGCACCCCGAGAGGTGGCGGCACGACTCACCCACCTGTTCTGGCGCACCGGGCAGGGCACCCGTCCCGAGTTGGTGGAGTACGGCGAGTTGGTCCTCAACCTCGAGACCTACCAGGCCGCCATCAGTGGTTCGCCCATCGACCTCACCTACATGGAGTACGAACTGTTGAAGTTCCTCGTCTCCCACCCGGGAAAGGTCTTCACCCGCGAGACACTGCTCAGCCGGGTATGGGGGTACGAGTACTACGGCGGGGCCCGCACGGTGGATGTCCACATCCGGCGTCTGCGGGCCAAACTCGGTGAGGAACACGCCGGTCTGATCCAGACCGTGCGCTCGGTGGGTTACCGGTTCGGCCAGTCCCGCTGGGGCCTGTAGCGGTCGCTGCCGGATGTCTCAGCACACTGAAACGAAGCTGTACCCCGCAGCACTCAGTGCCTCGATCATCCCCGGCAGGGAGTCGAGGGTGGCCTGCCGGTTGCCGCCACCGTCGTGGAGGACCACCACGAGCGGGCTGGCCGGCCCCAATACGCCTGCCCGCGCCACCACGTTGTCCACGATGGCCTGAGGCGGGGGGCTGAGGTAGTCGTTGGGAGCCACGTTCCACATGACCTTGGTCAGCCCGACGCTGGCGGCCACGGCGTCAACCCGGGCGTCGGCAGCCCCGTAGGGTGGCCGGTAGCAGGTCGGTCGCTTCCCGACGATCCCTTCGATCACGTCGTCGGTGCCGCTCAGTTGCCCGGCGATGCCGTCGTCGGCGAGCTGGGTCAGGTACGGATGCCCCCACGTGTGGTTCTGCACACTGTGACCCCCGTTGACCATGGCCGTGACGAGCTCGGGGTAGCGCTCGACGCTCGACCCGATGACGAAGAAGGTGGCGGGCACGTTGTAGCGGGCGAGTGTGTCCAAGATGGCCTGGGTCCAGGTGGGGTCTGGACCGTCGTCGAAGGTCAGCGCTACCTGCCCTGGGCCCGGCCACGCCGGGCCACTCGGGCCGACCACGACGGTCGTCACGGGTACGACGGTGGTCTCGGTGGTCTCAGGGGCGATGGTCTCCTCGGGGGTGACCGGGTTCGGGTCGTCGCCCGACGCCGTCGAACTCGGGTCGGCGTTTGCCTGGTCACCGGCTTGCAGCGTGGATCCGGTGGCGGCCCCGAGGTCAGTTTGGTTGGCGCCGCCGGGGCGCGACGTCACCACGGCCATCAGGACCACGAGCACCGTCACGGTGGCTACGAGAGCGAAGCGTCGTGAGGTGTACGGGGTGGACGGTGGATACCGCCGACGCGGGAACCCGGACACAGAAGGGAAAGGGTACTACCCCTGTGGCGGATGTACAGGTCGGCAGTGGGGTGGACGTTCACGGTGGTGGGCGTCGCCCACCGGGTCTCACGACAACTCGAGGTACTCGGTGCCTTCGTAGCGTCGGTCCACATCAACCTTGGTCGTCTGACCGAGGACTGCGGCGAGTACTCCCATACTGGTGAGGAACACCACGGGGAACACGACCACAAGGATGGCGGCGATGATGATTGCTCCAACCATGGTCACACCCTACAGCCCGCGCGGGTAGCTCCAGGCGTCGATCTCGATGAGGGCGTGCAATGGCAGTTCTGCCACCGCAACGGTGGTGCGGGCCGGCCGGTGGTCACCGAACGCCGCCACCCACACCTCGTTCATGATGTCGAAGTCGCGCATGTGCCGGAGGAACACGGTGGCCTTGACCACCTCACCGAGTCCGGATCCCTCCCCGGCGAGCAGGGTGGCGAGGTTGGCCAGGGCCTGGGTGGTTTCTTCACGGATACCTCCCGAGACGATGCGTCCATCGCGCAATCCGATCTGGCCGGAGGTCACGAGCCAGTCACCGGCTCGCACGATGGGTGCGTAGGGGCCGATCGGCGTTGACATGGGCTGCTCCTCGCTCGGGTCGACGGTGGGGTACTCAGCGCGACCGTAGTGGCACACCGGTGGGCCACGTGTCGGGAAGTCCCTGGTGGCGCCACACGGCGAGGGCGACGGCGGCGAACACGGCGTCGCCACCGGGAACCGCCTCGCCGGTCGTGTTGCCGAGTGACTCATCGATTCTCACGGTGACTGGTGGCATGTCGGTGGCTTTGAGAATGCCGAACGAACGGATCGTGAGGTCCTCAACCGATCCCGTCTCGCCGTCCACGGCGAGGCTCTCAGAAGTGACCCAACTTGCCGCCATGTGGGCTGCGCCGGTGCACGCCGAGATCAGCACCACGTCGTCGAGCGGGTCGCCACAGGCGACGCGGACCGCGATGCTGCCGTCGGCCTCGACGGTGGCGGCCGCGGTGGCACCCGCCGGTGACGTGATGCTCTCGGCGCCTGTCGCTGCGGCCACGGCTACCGCAGCTTCCACCCATCCCGCGCCGCGCACCCGCACCGACGTGGGCGGGCCGATGACGTCGCAGGGGGTGACGACGAGACCGGGGGCGACCTCGGCGACGGCGTCGACCACCCCTGGGGTGTGCGCCACTGCCATGGCCCCTGTCCCGTCGGGTCGCACCCCGATGGCTACCGGTGGTCGTTTCGGGCCGAGCCGGACGGCGTCCTCGCGGTCGAACAACACCCGGACGCACCGGTCGTGGTCGTCGGCGAGTTGTCGCGCTGCTTGGGCGACGGGGGAATCGACCTTGCCGCCGAACGCCCCGCCGTTCGCCAATGGCGTCGCAGGGGTGCCCCCCGGTTCGCACCATGAGGCGTCGGTCTCGAGGTAGGCGGGATCGACCCACGAGGTCCGAAGCGTCACTGACCACTCGCCTTCGGGCACCTCAAGAGGGGGTTGTGACGCCACGGTGGTGCGGCGGCCCTGCACTTTGCTGGCCTGTCGTCGGGCGGCGGCGACGGTGGTGTCGACCACCCAGCCACCTGCGGGGTTGGGGAGTGCCACGAGCGCATCGGGTGGACACGTGTCGCTGGCGAAACCTGCCTGACCGGCAGCGACAGCCGGTCCCACGATCTGGACGCTGCCACCCTCGAGCGTGGCCCGTCGACTGGCGGCATCTGGATCCCGACCGGCGAGGCCATCTTCGTCGAGTCGAGGGTCGGCCCCTTCACCGGTGGCGAGATCCCAGGCATCGATGATGGGCCGCCACCCGGTGCATCGACACAGGTGGGCGGCCAATGCCCGCTCAACCGTCTCGACGGGAACCGCGCTGTCGGAGCGTTGTTCTTCGTCGCGTCGGAGTCCTTCGAGGCGCACGATGATGCCGGGGGTGCAAAAGCCGCACTGGCTGGCACCGCACGCCGTGAACGCTGCTAGCCACCGGTCTCTGGTCGGTGCGTCGAGTCCGTCGAGTGTGGTCACCTCCCGGTCGGCGACCCGCCGCACCGGCGTCACACATGCCACCCGCGGTTTGCCGTCGACGAGCACCGTGCAGCAACCGCACTGTCCTTGGGGGCTGCAACCATCCTTGACCGAGGTGATGCCGCACTGGTCACGCACGACGTCAAGCAAGCTCGCTTGTTCGTCGGCGACAACGATCTCCGAACCGTCGACGCGCAACCTCACGCTCATCGACGGGAGTACGTCGGTGGCAGAAGCGTCAGGAGAACGAGGACCCGCAACCGCAGGTGCGCTGCGCGTTGGGGTTCGTGATGGCGAAACCGCTCTCGAGACCGCCCTTGTAGTCAAGAGTGGCACCTTGGAGGAGCTGGGCGCTCGACGGGTCAGTCACGACGGTCACCGGGCCGAACACGGTGGTGATGTCGTTGTCGTCGCGCTCGGAGTCGAAGAACATCTCGTAGGAGAAGCCGGCACAACCGCCGGGCCGCACGGCCACGCGCAGCATCAGCGCGGTGTCGCCTTCGGCGTCAATGAGATCCTTGACCTTGTCAGCAGCTGCATCGCTCAGGGTGATCACGGTGTCCTCCTCGGGAGTTGCGCTTCTCAGGATAACGGTTCAGGTGGGGATCAGGTCCACCCGACACGGGGTGCGGTCGGCAATGGGGTGGAACGCGCTCACCCGCTGTCCGCCCAATTCGTCGACGAACCCCTCGACCATGCCGCAATGGAGGCTGCAGATGATCTCGGGTCGTTCCTCGGCGAGTTCACGGAACGGGCAGTGGGCAAACGCCATGGTGGTGCAGGTGTCGTCGGTCACCGCCTCGGGGTCGAACCCCAGGCGGGACTGTTCCCGGGAGAGGGCGGCGAGGGTGTCGGTGTGGCCAGCCCAGTGGCGGCGGGCGTCGTCTCGTCCTTGGGCCACGCCCGCTTCCCGTACGTCCTCGCTGCTCAGTCCACCGTCGGTGACGGCGCCGAGCAGCATGCGGGCCAGTGCCGGCCACGGTGACGGTTCGAGGCCGAGACCTGGTGCTTCCGGTGCGAGGGCGTAGCGGTGTTGGGGTCGGCCCACCCCGCCGCGGCCCACGGTGTCCACGCTGAGCAGGCCCACGTCACGCATCCGCTCGAGGTGGGGACGGACTGTGTTGGGGTGCAGGCCGAGGACTTCGGCCACCTCGGCGGTGGTCTTGGGGGCGGCGGAGCGGGCCAGCTCGAGGTAGATGGCGTAGCGGGTGTTGTCGCCGAGCGCCTTGAGCAGGTCGAGTTCCGCCTCGGGGTCCTGTCGGCGTGACCGGGGGGCGTCGGGGCGGGAGTTCGACGCGGCGGGCGGGACAGCCATGGGATGCAGTTTACACGGACTTTGTCGGTAGAATTGGGCCGTGTCCGCAACGTCGTCTCCTTCCCTGCCCAGCGTTGAGGAGGTGTTCGCCCTGCTCAGGGGGGTGATCGACCCCGAACTGGGGAGCGACATTGTGGATCTGGGCATGGCCAAGGCCGTCGAGGTCAGCCCCGCAGGTGTCGTCACGGTCACCGTGGCGCTCACGACGTCGGGGTGCCCGCTGCGTGCCCAGATCCAAAAGGACGTCCGCGCCCGCATCGGTTCGCTGCCCGGCGTCGCCAAGGTCAAGCTCAACTGGACGGAACTCACGGCTGAGGAAAAAGCCGACACGATGTCGAGGGCGCGTCTCAACGCTGCGGCCAACGCGCCCGACACGGAGATCCCCGCCACGACCCGGGTGATCTGCGTGGCCTCGGGCAAGGGTGGGGTCGGGAAGTCGTCGGTGACGGTGAACCTTGCAGCCGCGCTCGCCGCTCGGGGCCTCACCGTTGGGGTTCTCGACGCCGACATCTGGGGGTTCTCCGTGCCGCGCATGCTCGGCGTGGAGGGCCGTCTGGGGGGCGAGGTGGTCACCGGCGACACCGCCGACGCAGACCGCAAGATCGTGCCCCACACCAAGCAGGTGGGCGACGGACTGCTCAAGGTCGTGTCGATGGGGCTGCTCGTCGACGACGAGGAGACGGCGCTGATGTGGCGCGGGTTGATGCTGAACCGGGCCGTGCAGCACTTCTTGGAGGACGTGCGCTGGGGAGCGATGGATTACCTGGTGATCGACATGCCTCCCGGCACCGGCGACGTGCAGATGGGTCTGGCCCGGATGCTGCCCCGCGCCGAACTCATCGTGGTCACCACCCCGTCGACGAGCGCCCAGAAGGTGGCCGTGCGGGCCGTGAACATGGCGCGTCGCAGCCACCTGCGAGTGGCGGGAGCCATCGAGAACATGAGTGCATTCACGTGTGAGCACGGCACCTCATACCCGTTGTTCGGATCGGGTGGCGGGGCGGCACTCGCTGCGGAAGCAGGCGTGTCACTGCTGGCGTCGATCCCACTCGAGCCGTCGGTGGCCGCCGGTGGTGACGTCGGGTCCCCCATCGCCCTCGGCGAGGGTCCGGCCGCCGAGGCGTTTCGCGACCTCGCCGAACTCGTGGTCTCCGAGGTGGTGCCCCCCGTGGCGATGGCCGGGTGCTCAGCCCGCATGCTCGACGCTGCGGTCGCCGCCCTCGACGCCGCCGACCTCTAGTCGCACGGGACGTCGCAGCGAACGGTCACTTCGGGATGGCGAAGCGTCCGATGAGGAACGAAGCACCGGCCGCAACGGCCGTGGTCAGCGGACCCGCAATCCCCGCAGTGCCGCCGGAAGTTCGCCGCGGACCCGCGCACCGGGACGGTCCGGGTCGTTGAGGTCCAGCGTCGTGGAGGGCCGGTCGGGCACGACGCACGACTCGTCGGCGCCGGTGTCGATGCCGTGGCCTCGCAGGATGAGGCGCTGGCCCCATTCGGTCTCCACCGACAACGACTCCGCCGTCACCTCGACGGCGTCAATGGTGGGTCCCTGGTCCCCGGGGTAGAGCCGACGGAGATACTCGGGGGCGTAGACGGTGACCCCGTTGACCTCGCCGACGGGTTCCTGGTCGGGTCCCGGCCAGAAGTCCTCGTAGAGGAACGGGGCGGTTGACTCGCAACAGCCGGTGCCGATGGTGATTGTGAGGGCGCCGGTGCGCGCCTGCCGTGCCCGTTCCACGACGGCGCATGCTGCGTCAGTGGCGTCGATGTGCATCGCCTCATGGTAGGGCGACGGTGACCCCACGAGGCCAGCGGGCTTGGCCGTGGGTGGCGCCGTTACGCTGTCGCACCATGTCCCGACTGCGTCTCGCCCTCGCTCAGGTGAACGCTGTCGTGGGCGACCTCGACGGCAACGTGGATCGCGTGGTGCGAGCCCTCGACGAGGCGGCTCGCAGCGACGCCGACCTCGTCGTGTTCCCGGAACTTGTCTTGTGCGGGTACCCGCCCGAGGACCTGTTGTTGCGACCGGCGTTCGTCGACGGGGTGGCGGCGGCGCTGCGCCGGACAGCCGAGGCCACTGGTGCCCACCCGGGTCTCGTGGCGGTGATCGGTTTCGTCGAACGCGACGGAGACCGACTCCACAACGCCGCCGCAGTCTGTGCCGAAGGCCGGGTCCGCGGGGTGTACCGCAAACGACTCTTGCCCAACTACGCCGTGTTCGACGAGGAGCGGTACTTCGAACCCGGCGGTGAATCGCGCCTGTTGTGGGGGGTGGCCGGGGTTTCGGTAGGCGTGGCGATCTGCGAGGACGCCTGGGCTGACGACGGGCCGCTCTCACGACTGGCCGACGGTGGGGCGGAGGTCGTCGTGTTGCTCAACGCTTCGCCCTTCCACGCCGGCAAGCGACTCGAGCGTGAGCACACCGTTGCCCGGCGTGCCGTCGAGGCGGGATGCGCTCACGTGTACGTGAACCTCGTCGGCGGCCAGGACGAACTGGTCTTCGACGGTGGGTCGTTCGTTGTGGACCCCAGCGGTCAGGTGGTGCACCGTTCGCCCTCGTTCGTTGACGAGGTGGCTGTCGTGGACCTCGACGTGGCGGTGGCACCCACCCCCGAGGTCGGGCTCCCTGTCGTTGAGATCACGACCTGTACCGCTGCCGCATCACAACCGCTTCGGGTCCCGCACGCGGCCCCGCTGCTCTCGGAGGTGGAGGAGGTCTATGCCGCACTCGTGGTGGGGACCCGCGACTACGTCCGCAAGAACGGTTTCACCGACGTCGTGTTGGGACTCTCGGGCGGGATCGACTCGTCGCTGGTGGCCACCATCGCCGCCGACGCCGTCGGTTCTGACCGTGTCCACGGGGTTGCGCTTCCATCGAGGTACTCCTCGGCGCATTCGCTGGCCGATGCCGACGATCTCGCCACCCGGTTGGGTATCGACATGCGGACCATCCCCATCGAGGCCGGTCATGCCGCCCTGCTCGACATGCTCTCGCCCTCCTTCGCCACCGACGGGGTCGACATCGACGACGCCGAGCTGGGATTGACCGGTGAGAACCTCCAGAGCCGGATTCGGGCGGTGGCCATCATGGCGTTGTCGAACCGGTTCGGGTGGTTGGTGCTGACCACGTCAAACAAGAGCGAGAGCGCGGTTGGGTACTCGACCCTGTACGGGGATTCCGCTGGCGGACTCGCCGTGATCAAGGACGTGCCGAAGCTCCTCGTGTACCGGCTGTGCCGACACCGCAACGAACTCGCTGCCGCTGACGGCAAGGTTCCCCCCATCCCGGTTTCGGTGCTCGACAAGCCACCCTCGGCCGAATTGCGTCCCGGCCAGCGGGACGATCAGAGCCTCCCCCCCTATGAGATCCTCGACCCGCTCCTTGAGGCGTACGTCGAGGGTGACCGGTCCGCCGCCGAGCTCGTGGCCGACGGCCACGACCCCGCCCTCGTGGCCCGAGTGGTCCGTCTGGTGGACGGCGCGGAGTACAAGCGTCGGCAGTCGCCACCGGGTCTGCGGGTCACGACCAAGGCGTTCGGCAAGGACCGGCGTCTGCCCATCACCAACGCGTACCGTGGGTGACGTGACTGGCGACGAGCACACCTGGGGAGATCCCGGGGCGAGGGTTCCGGGGTCGGTGGGCCCGTCACCGCCCCAGGCGTTCACCATGGCGAGGCTCGGGAACCTGCGGTGGGCGGAACTGCAGGTGTTCTCGATCGCAGGCGGGTGGGTCGGAACCTCAGATGATCCGGCGGTTGCGGTGACGCTTTCGGCGGTGTCCGCCCACGCCGCGTGGCGGGCTCGCAACCTCGCCGACCGGCTGCCCACCATCGGCGAGTTCCGTGCCGCTTCGGTGACGGTACCGACGTCGGACGCCATGGCCGGGTTCCCCGGTGAACTCGTCAACCTTGACGGGGACCTTAGGCGTGTGGCGGTGCTCGCCGAGGTCCTCCTTCCGTCGCTGGTCGCCGCGCTCAACGGACTCGTCGAGGTGCTCTCCCCGGTGGCCGACGCGCCCTCGCTCCGTATCATCCCGATCTGTGTCGCCGACCTCGAGGCCGACGTGGGCCGCCTCGGTGAGATCATCGCCACGGCGGGTGCCGAGTTGGATCAATTCGACGTTTTTCTCGCCGGGACCCGAACGTCACTGGAGTCCGCCGGAGGGTGGTGACACCCACTTTGAGGCGCAAGGACGCGGATTTTCCGTTCTGTTGGCGTCGGGTTCGGCATGCCGGGGAGATTCGTGGGTTGGGGGTCTTGACCGGTCCGGTATCGTTGCCCCACCTCGCAAGGCGGCGCTGTCGGGACGAGTTCCGCATCACCGCCATTGCCGGGTCGGCCCCTCGGGACCGTCAGTTCGTTGAGAGAAGGCCTGGATCAGGCTGAGGAGCACGGCCCGAGAGGGCCAAGAGGAGCACTGTGGCCAAGGAGCGTGTTGAGCGCGACGAGGAAGATCTCGTACGGCTCTACCTCACTGACATCGGCCAGTACCCGCTGCTGACCAAAGAGGACGAGGTGCGTCTCGCCCAGGCCATTGAGGCCGGCGTGGCAGCCCGGACCGAAATGGAGGCAGGTGGCACCATCACTGCCGCCCGCAAGCGCGAGCTTCGCAAGCAGTTGCGAGCCGGCGAGGACGCCGAGCGGACCTTCGTGCAGTCGAACCTTCGTCTCGTGGTGTCCATTGCCAAGAAGTACCAGGCGTCTGGACTGCCGCTGCTCGACCTCATCCAAGAGGGCAACCTTGGTCTGATGCACGCCGTCGAGAAGTTCGACTGGCGCAAGGGTTTCAAGTTTTCGACGTATGCCACGTGGTGGATCCGCCAGGCCATCACCCGAGGGATCGCCAACACGGGTCGTACCATCCGGTTGCCTGTGCACGCCGGTGACACGCTGGCTCGTCTGCAGAAGGCCCGCTCCCGGCTGGAGTTGAAGTTCGGTCGACCGGCCACGCTCGCCGAGTTGTCCGCCGAGGTCGAAATGCCCGAGGAGAAGGTCACCGAGGCGCTCCGTTTCGCCGCCGAGCCGTTGTCACTGTCTGAACCGCTACGTGAGGACGGCGACGCCGAACTCGGCGACGTGGTCGAGGACCGTTCGGCTGAGTCACCATTTGAAGTCGCCGCCACGGCGCTGTTGCCCGACGAGATCAACCGACTCCTCGGACCGCTCGACGAGCGGGAACGCGAGATCCTCAAGCTCCGGTTCGGGCTTGATCGTGGCGAACCCCGCACCCTCGAGGAGGTTGGCGAGCACTTCAACCTCACCCGCGAACGCATCCGCCAGATCGAGGCGCGGGCAATGTCGAAGTTGCGGCACCCCTCGTCTGACACCGGCGCCCGCGACCTTCTCGCCGTCTAGGCGGCGCCTTGTCGGCCCGAGAGGGCGCATCGGCGGTGGTGGGGCTTACACTCCCAACCATGATGAAGAAACTGATCATTCTCGCCGTGGTTGCCGCGCTCGCCGTCTTCGCCGTCAAGAAGCTGCAGGACTCCTGAATCCCACGGGGCGCGTCGCGGACTGCCCGCTCCGGCGTTGCCTCCACCACAGGCTCGCTCCTGCCGCCATCACGACCGCCGCACCGGCGGCCATCGCTCCCTTTCGTCGCTCCGGTAGCGGAACCCGGGAACGCAACGGCACCGGGTGGTCGAAGCGCAGCACGGGCCACTTGCGCGCCATGGCCACGCGTTCGAGTTCCCGATCGGGGTTCACTGCCGTGGGGTGACCCACCGCCTCGAGCATGGGGAGGTCAGTGGCCGAGTCGGAGTAGGCGTAGGACCTCGACAGGTCGATGCCGTACCGTGAGGCGGCAGCGACCATCGCCTCGGCCTTGAACGGACCGTAGGAATAGAAGTCGAGTTCGCCGGTGTATCGCCCGTCCTCGTCGATGCGGGCCCGGCTGGCGATGGCTTCGTCCACGCCGAGGTGCTCGGCGAGCGGGCCGACGATCTCGTGGGGCGAGGCCGACACGATGAAGACCCGGTGTCCTGCCTGTTGGTGGTGACGGATGAGGGCCAGCGCCTCGTCGTAGACGATCGGAGCGATCACCTCCATGAGACCCTCGGCGACCAGCTGGGTGATCTGGCGTTGGTCCCACCCCTGGGTGATGCGCAGGGCGGTGTGGCGGTACTTGTCCATCTTTGCCTGATCCGCACCGAACCGTTCGAAGAGGAACTGGGTCCACGCCCCGCGCACCATCAAGCGGCGTGACACCAGACCGGCACGCATCAGCGTCGGCCCGAACGCCACCATCGTCGACTTGGCAATGACGGTCTTGTCGAGGTCGAAAAACGCAGCCGTCTCCACGAGCCGAGCCTAGGTGGATGGCTGTCCGATGCCACCGCGGGGTGCAGCCGTGGGCCGGCCACCACCGTCAGTGAGCGCCCGGTCCATGATCGGTGCGTCCGCTCTAATGTCACGAGCGGTTCCTTCCCCGTGTGGTCCCGGCAACGGTGATGTGTGGGGAGTGGTGGCAGTGATCACATGTTGGAGCGCCAAGGGGGGTTCAGGGACCTCGGTGGTCGCCGCAGCGCTGGCGGTGCTGCTGGCCCGCCGCCCGCAGGGGGCCCTGCTCGTCGACTTGTGCGGTGACCAGCCCGCGCTACTCGGCTGTCGCGAGCCACAAGGCCACGGGGTCAGGGACTGGTTGGTGTCGGCGACCGACACCCCGCCCGACGCGCTCGGGCGGCTCGAGATGGACGTCGTCACCGGTCTGCGTCTGCTGCCCACCGGGTCTGGAGGGGACGTGGGTGCACGGCACCCGACGGAGACCTCGGCGCAACAGGCGCAGGCGCTCGCTGGCGTGCTGGGCCGCGACCTCCGTGGTGTGGTCGTCGATGCCGGTTGTGTCCTCGGCGGGCCCTCCCCGGGTGCGGAGGCGGCCGTGACAGCGGGAGCGTCGTCGCTGCTGGTGGTACGCCCCTGCTACCTGGCGTTGCGTCGGGCGCTCGCCACCGGTTTGCGTCCGACCGGTGTCGTGGTCGTGAGCGAACCGTGGCGCGCCCTCGCCGTCGGCGACGTCGCTGAAGTACTCGGCGCACCAGTGGTAGCCGAGGTTGCCGTCGACCCTGCCGTGGGACGCGCCGTCGACGCGGGCGTCCTCGCCCAGCGCCTACCCCGCGGGCTGCATCGTGCTCTCGCCAACGTTGTCTGACGTCCCATGGGGTTCAGGCCCCCGTCAGCCCTCGGCGGCGGTGGTGGCGGCGGAGGTGCACGCCGACCTGCTCGCCGGTGACGCTGTGACTCGGACCCGTGCGGATCGCTCGGCGGTGACCGACCTCGTGCGGCAGCGATGGCCGCTGATGCCTCTTGATGTTGTGGCCGAGGCGGTCGACGCAGTGATGGCCCGCGCCTACGGGCTCGGGGTGCTCGAGGTGCCGCTGGGTGACCCAGCGGTCGATGAGGTCATGGTCAACGGCGATGGTTCGGTCTGGGTCGAGGTGGGTGGCCGGGTTCGTCGTACGGCGTTGTCGGTCACCACCCACGAGGCGCTCGGCATCGCCGAGCGGGTCCTCGCCCCGCTCGGGTTGCGGGTCGATCCCCGTCACCCGGTGGCTGACGCCCGACTCGCCGACGGCTCCCGGCTCCACGTCGTGGTCCCACCCGTCGCCGTTGACGGGCCGGTCATCACCATCCGACGTTTCGGTGTGCGTGCCGTTCCGCTCGATGCCTTCTGTGACCGTCCGGTCGCCGAACTTCTGGCGCGTGCGGTTCGCGCCCGGGCCAACATCATCGTGAGTGGGGGGACCGGTGCGGGAAAGACGACGCTGCTCAACGCCCTTGCCGGGGTTCTGCGCCCGAACGAACGGATCGTGACCATTGAGGACACGGCAGAGTTGCGTCTGCCGGGGGAACATGTGGTGCGTCTCGAGGCACGCCCGGCGGTCGACGACGTCCCGGGGGTCGGCATTGGGGACCTGGTCCGCACGGCGCTGCGCATGCGACCCGACCGCATCATCGTTGGTGAGGTGCGCGGACCTGAGGTGCTCGACATGCTCGTGGCCATGAACACCGGCCACGCCGGGTCGCTGTGCTCAGTGCATGCCAACTCCCCACCTGATGCGTTACGCCGTCTTGAAGCGCTGGCGGTGGGGGCGGGTCATGCCCTCCCACTCGAGGCCGTTCGCGAGCACCTCGTGGCCGCCCTTGATCTGGTGGTGCAGGTGACACGCACCTCCACTGGCGGTCGTCGTGTGGTCGCCGTCGACCAGGTCGTTGCCGTCGGTGGCCGACCCACCACACGTTCGTGGGTGCGTGGCGACGAGATCGTGGGTGGACCCACCGCCGCAACGCCGCTCCCCGCTGCGACGCCGTGAGTGCGTTGGTGGCCGCAGTTGGTGGGGTCCTTCTCGGTGGGGCCGTCCTGTCGGTGGTGCGGAACCGGCCGGTGCGTTCGACTGCGGCCGGTTGGCCGGTGGGTCGTTGGTGGCGCACCCGCGTCACCCACCCGAAGGCGCACGACGACGACACCTCACTCGGGGATCTCGTGGCCGTGCTGGACGCGGTGGGTCGGGCGATGCGCAGCGGCCTTGGGGTGCATGCCGCCGTGCGGTCGGCGGCGCCGTCGGGTGGTGTGCACCGTCACGATCTTGAGACCGTGGTGGGGGACGTCGATTGCGGGGTCCCACTCGCCACGGCGCTTCGTCAGTGGCGGACACGGTCGTCCACCCCGGGAGTGGGACTGGCGGCGGCGGTGCTGGCCTTCGGTCTGCATACCGGCGCCTCGCTTCCCCGGGCTGTCGACGGGGCTGCTGCAACGTTGCGGGAACGCCTGGCGTTGCTCGGGGAGGTGCGGGTCCAGTCCTCGCAGGCCCGGGCGAGCGCCGTGGTGGTGGTGGGCGCGCCGGTGGCGTTCACCGCGGTGGTGGCGGTCGCCGATGCACGCGTCCCTGCCTTCTTGTTCGCCACCCCGGGTGGGTGGTTGTGCGTGGCGGTGGGGGTCGGGCTCGAGGTCGGGTGTGTGCGTTGGATGCGGGTCCTCATGGCGCGGGCGGGAACGACGTGAATCCCCGACGGGACGCCGTCGTCGTGGCGGTGGCCGTGGCCGCGTGGCTGCTCGCTGGCCCATTGGTGGCTATTGCGTCGGCCGTCGCCATGGCCGTGGCGGTGTCCGCGCTCCAGCGGTCGGCCGAGCGTCGCCGGATCGAGTCGCTCCGACGTGCCCTGCCTGACGCCGTGGACCTGTTCCGTCTCGGTGCCGACGCCGGGCTGACGACGCCTCAGGCGGTGGTCGCCGTCGCAGGGCACGGACCCGTTCTGGTGGCGCAACAGCTCAGGGTCGTCGTGGCGCGCACCGACCGGGGGATGCGGCTCGTTGACGCGCTCGAGGAACTTCGCCAGCACACACCGCTCACGGCGCTCGCCGACGCGCTCGTTGACGCCGAACGGTATGGCACACCGCTGACCGATGCGCTGGCCCGGTTGGCGGCCGACGCCCGCGACCAGCGTCGTCGCGACGCCGAGGTTCGTGCTCGTCGGTTGCCCGTGCAGATGCTCGCACCGCTCGTGGTGTGTGCGCTGCCCGCCACCGTGGTGCTCGCCGTCATCCCCGTGGTGGTCGTGGCACTCGGTGACCTGCGGTGGTGACCATCGGCGATCCACTTCACTCATCGGCCCCGCCGATCACCTTGTTGACCTGAGAGGAGTGCCATGTCCGACACCCACCCCCCCACCCCTGTGTGCACCCCCGGTGGCCGACGGCGGCCACAGGGGTGTGGTCCCCACCCCGACGACGCCGGTCAGGCCACCGCGGAGTACGCGCTCGTGTTGCTCGGTGCGGCGGCGGTGGCGTTGCTGCTCATCGGGTGGGCCACCACCACCGATCAGATCAGTCGGTTGTTCGACTTCGTCATCGACCAGGTCATCGGTCGGTCGGGTTGAGCGGTCGACGTCGGTTCGTCGGGGACGTCGGGCAGGCAACGGTTGAACTGGCGCTCGTGCTGCCCGTGGTGGTGGTGCTCATGTTGGTGGTCGTGCAGGTGGGCAACGTGGTGTACCACCGGGTGCTCGTGGTGCACGTGGCGCGCGAAGTGGTGCGTGCCGCGTCGGTGTCGCCGCTCGCTCCCGACGCCGCGACGGTCGCCGCACGCCACGGTCTTGACGCCTCGCGGCTCGAGGTCGATGTCGGCGTTCCCGACCCGTCGGGGTTCGTGCGCGCCGGGGTTTCCTACGGCGTCCCCACCGACGTGGCCGTGGTCGGGTCGCTGCTCCCCGACGTGACGGTCAGCGCCGAGGCCCACATGTCGGTGGAGTGGACGCGTCGTGAGTCGTCGCTCAAACCCCGGCGTGGTCGTCGCCGGCGATGGTGACGAGCAGTCGTCGGGCGCCGTCCTTGTCGAGCGGTTCGTTCCCGTTGCCGCATTTCGGCGACTGCACACACGACGGACATCCCGAGACGCACGGGCACGAAGCGATCACCGCGGCGGTCGCCGACACCAGTTCGGCGGCGCGGTCGAAGGCGAGTTCCGACAGGCCCGCCCCGCCGGGGTGGGCGTCGTGGATGAACACGGTGGGCAGTCCGGTGTCGGGGTGCAGGGCGGTCGACACCCCCCCGACGTCGGACCGGTCGCAGATGGCGAACAGCGGCAGCATGCCGATGGCGGCGTGTTCGGCGGCGTGGAGGGTGCCCGGCAGCGACGCCGGCACGACGCCGGCGGTTTCACACACCTCGGCGGGCACCGTGAACCAGAACGCCCGGGTGTCGAGCTCGGTGTCGGGCAGGTCGAGTTCTTCGGTGGCGATGGTCCGACCCGTGCGGGTCTCGATGCGCTGGTAGCCGACCACCTGGCTGCGGACGGTCACGGCGCCTTCGTGCAGGTCCACGTCCCCGAGACGTCCGAGACGGTCGATGGTGATCACCGAGATGTCGGTGGCGGTTCGTGCCCGCGTGTGCTCGCCGGGTGTGGCTGGCTCGACGATGGCTTCGGCGGCGTCGAGGTCGAGCGACAGGACTTTCCACGGTTTGCCGCGGTGGAGGTAGACGGCGCCGGGGTGGACCTGTCGTGGGGCGCGGCGGGCGTCGACGGTGCCCACCAGCGTCCCGTCCACCGTGGTGATGCGGACCTCCCGGCCGCCACCGGAGCGGAGACCCACGCCGTGGGCCGGGTGCCCCCGGCCTGACCACACCGCCACCGGCCCGCCCGGGGCCAGGCGGTGACGGGGTCGGATGGCGACGAGGTCCTCAAGGGCGAGGAGACGCACCGCCTCGTCAAGCAGTTCCGGCCACCACCTGTGGTCGTTGGTGCCGAGCGGAAGTTCGTGGGCCGCACAGGCCAACTGGTCGACGAGCACGAACGGGTTCGACGGGTTGATGACGGCCGGTTCGGGGGGACGGGTGAACACCTCGGTGGGGTGGGCCATGAACCACTGGTCGAGTTGGTCGTCCCCGGCGACGAGGACGGCCACCGACGGCTCACCTCCCCGTCCGGCTCGTCCGGCCTGCTGCCACATCGACGCCGTCGTGCCGGGGAACCCGTTGAGCACCACAGCGTCAAGACCGCCGATGTCGACCCCGAGTTCGAGTGCGGTGGTGGCCACCACGCAGCGCAGTTCGCCGGCGAACATGGCGCGCTCCACCTCGCGACGCTCGGCGGAGAGCATGCCGCCCCGGTAGGGCTCGACGAGTGAGGCGAGCGGTTCGGGGAGTTGTCGCTGTACGTCGTTGGCGAGAAGTTCGGTTCCCCGGCGACCCCGACAGAACGCCAGGGTGCGCCGGCCCTCGGTGACGAGCAGCGCAGTGACCATGGCGCTGTCGCGCGACGCTGAACGGCGACGCACCGTCGGCGTCCACGGTTCGTCCTCGTCGTCCACCTCGGTTTCCGCCGATGGTTCGTCGGGGACGTCGTCCACCAGCGGGTTCCACAACACGAAGAGCTGTTCACCCCGGGGCGACCCGTCGTCACCCACTTCGGTCACGTCAAGGCCGCACAGCTCCGACGCCAGGCGGGCCGGTTCGCCAATGGTGGCCGACGTGAACACGAACACTGGTGACGACCCGTAGTGGTGGCACAGGCGCCGCAGCCGCCGCAGCACGTGGGCGACGTGGCTTCCGAACACGCCGCGCAACACGTGGAGTTCGTCGATGACCACGTGGGTGAGATTGGCGAGGAACCCGGTCCACTGGTCGTGGCGGGCGAGGATCCCGGCGTGGAGCATCTCGGGGTTGGTGAGCACCACGTTGGCGTTCGCCCGGACCCACCGGCGTTCCGCCGGGGTGCAGTCACCGTCGTAGGCGGCGGCCATCACCCCGTCGAGCCGGGCGGCGGCCATGGTGGCGAGCTGGTCGCGTGCGAGTGCCTTGGTGGGGAACACCAACAACGCGGTTGCCTTCGACCCCTGGGCGCTGAGGGTGTCGAGAATGGGTGCCTGGTAACACAACGACTTTCCGGATGCCGTGCCGGTGGTGATCACCACGGACTCGCCGGCGCGTATGCGGTTGATCGCCTCGGCCTGATGGGACCACAGGGAGCCGACCCCGAGTGCGTCAAGAACGCTTTCGGCGAGAGGTGGTTCAGCCACCCCGTGCCGGGCGC
>Ga0208482_1000026_pt1 | contig 48586 bp, 49 predicted proteins | sample LakMenEpi26Sep10_FD_150737 | JGI IMG/M metagenome (GOLD analysis project Ga0208482, IMG submission 150737) | Freshwater microbial communities from Lake Mendota, WI - 26SEP2010 deep hole epilimnion (SPAdes) | ecosystem: Environmental > Aquatic > Freshwater > Lake > Epilimnion/Euphotic zone ... | reverse complement strand
CCGCAGTCAACGTCGTCTTCCCATGGTCGATATGACCCATCGTCCCCACATTCGCATGAGGCTTGGTCCGCTCGAACTTCTCACGTGCCATGGTGTTCAGGCCTTTCCTGGTGACTTGCTAGTGGTGTGTTGTCTTGAACATGTCATTGTGCTTGCAGACCGGACGGGGCCGGTCCCGGTGGCGGCGGTCGGATTCGAACCGACGACCACTCGATTATGAGCCGAGTGCTCTAACCACCTGAGCTACGCCGCCCGGCGCAGCGGCGGGTGTGTACTGACCCCACTGCGGCGAGCCCCCTGACAGAATCGAACTGTCGACCTTCTCCTTACCATGGAGACGCTCTGCCGACTGAGCTAAGGGGGCAAGTCGTCAGGACCCCGAGGGGCCTAGACAACGGCCCTCCATCATGCCACGCCGTCGCCGATCCTCCCAACCTGACCACCGAGGGCCCCAACGGGGCCCGGTCCGAGGGGCCCCGGCCACTACCGTGGGCCCCAATGGAGGTCCGACCCGCCACCGCCGCCGATGCCGCCGCCATCGCAGGGATCTACAACGCCGAAGTGACCTCGTCGACGGTCACCTTCGACCTCGTGCCGCGCTCAATTGACGAGCAGGTGGCCTGGATTGAGCAGCGTTCCGGGGGCCATGCCGCCCTCGTGGTCACCGACGGGGACGACCTGGTGGGTTTCGGGGCCCTGTCGCCCTACCGGGAACGACCGGCGTACACGACCTCCGTGGAGGACTCGGTCTACGTGCACCGAGATCACCGCGGACGCGGGGTCGGCCGGCTCGTTCTTGCGGGACTGATCGACACCGCCCGCAACCACGGGTTCCACACCGTGTTCGCCCGGGTGGTGGGAGGGCACGAGGCCTCAATCCAACTCCATCAGCAGGCGGGATTCACCGTCATCGGCACCGAGCGCGAGGTGGGCCGAAAGTTCGGTCGGTGGCTCGACGTGGTCGTGATGCAGCTGCTCCTCGACGGCGGCGGAGAAGGCACCCCACCCGGTCGCCCACCGGTTCTCGAGTCGTAACGAACCTGCTTGGCCCTCACATGGGACGACCCGGTAGGGTGTCGGAGCCGTCAACGGCAATCTGGGTCGGTGCCCGAGTGGCCAAAGGGAGCGGGCTGTAAACCCGTCGGCTTCGCCTACGGTGGTTCGAATCCACCCCGGCCCACCATCCGGTCCGGTGGGTCCGCACAGCGGACCCACCGGGTTTCGGAGGCGTGCGACAAGCCGCACACGGTAGCGTCAGGACCATGCCGACTTTCGACATCGTCTCCGAACTCGAACTCCAAGAGATCCGCAACGCCGTCGACCAGGCGAGCCGCGAGATCACCAACCGTTTCGACTTCAAGAACACCGACACCACCGTCGAGTTGCACGAGAAGGAGAACCGTCTCGAGCTGGCAACGGTGAGCGAGGACCGCTGCAACGCCGCCCGTCAGGTGCTCGAGGAGAAACTGGTCAAGCGGAAGGTGTCGCTGAAATCCTTCGAGTGGGGCAAGGTCACCGATGCCGCCGGAGGCCGTGTCCGCCAGGTCGCGACTCTGCAGGCCGGCATCTCCTCGGACAAGGCCAAGATGATCAACAGGGCCATCAAGGAACTCGGGCTCAAGGGCATCACGTCACAGACCCAGGGTGATCAGGTGCGGGTCAACGGCAAGAAACGCGACGACCTTCAGGCCGTCATCACCGCCCTGAAAGAACAGGACCTCGGCATCCCGCTGCAGTTCGAGAACTTCCGGGACTGACGTTTCGGCCCAACTGAGGGGTTGAGGTCACTCGTAGTAGCCGGAGTGGATGTAGACACACGGCACTCCGGCGGCGTGGAACATGTCGACGTTTCGCTGGTCGTCCTCAAAGGCGAGACGAAGGTCGAATCCTCGGGCGCGCAACGAATCCACCACCAGCCGTTTGTAGTTGCGGGCGGCGCTGTAATCGTGGCTGTCGCGCATCACCAGCAGATCCCAGCGCAGGCGGTACCGCTCAAGCCACCCCAGGGTCTGGGGCTGGACCCGGATCGGCCGTGCGGTCAGCAGCACCACCTGCAAGCCCGGGTCGAGCAGGTCGAGGAGACGTACCACCTCGTCAATGACCTGATCCTCACCACACGCCTCAAAGAACGCGTCCCAGTCGCGGTTCGGCCACTCGAGGTAGTGCTGGCGCCCCGCAGCGTCTGACAGCACGCCATCCATGTCGAACACCACAGCCCGCGACGGTTCGACCTCGCCGTCGCGCCAGTGCCAGTTCGCCGGGGTCACCGCTGAGGGGCTCAGTTGGCACCGCCGCCGGGCGCGTCAGCGTCTGCAGCAGCACGCCGACGGATCTCGTCAACGACGGTGGCGTCAGCCAGGGTCGTTGTGTCACCGAGGTCTCGGCCCTCGGCCACGTCACGCAGAAGTCGTCGCATGATCTTGCCGGACCGAGTCTTGGGAAGGTCGGGAACGACCATGACCGCCTTGGGTCGAGCCGTCGGGCCAATCTTGGTGGCGACGTGCTGACGCACCTCCTCGACGAGCTCGGCGGATCCGTCAACTCCGGCTCGCAGGATCACGTACCCAACGATCGCCTGACCGGTGACAGGGTCGGTGGCTCCCACCACCGCCGCTTCGGCCACTGCCGGGTGATCAACGAGCGCTGACTCCACCTCGGTGGTTGACACCCGATGCCCCGACACGTTCATGACGTCATCCACCCGGCCAAGCAGCCACAGGTAGCCGTCGGCGTCGACCTTGGCGCCGTCGCCGGCGAAGTACCGCCCGGGGTAGGTGCTCCAGTACGTCTCCCGATACCGCTCGGGATCACCCCAGATGCCTCGCAGCATTGAGGGCCACGGGCCCGTGAGGGTCAGATACCCACCTCCCTCGGTCACGGGGTCCCCATGGTCGTCCACGACCTCGGCGGTGATCCCAGGGAACGGACGGGTGGCCGAACCGGGCTTGAGTGCCGTGATAGCGGGAAGCGGCGTGATCATGTGGGCACCCGTCTCGGTCTGCCACCACGTGTCCACGATCGGGCACCGATCCCCACCGATGTGGGTGCGGTACCACATCCATGCCTCGGGGTTGATGGGCTCACCCACCGACCCCAAGATGCGCAGACTCGACAGATCACAACGTGCCGGGAACTCGTCACCCCACTTCATGAACATGCGGATGGCGGTTGGCGCGGTGTAGAGCTGGGTGACCCCGTAACGCTCCACGATGCGCCACAGACGGTCCTTGTCCGGCGTGTCGGGAGTCCCCTCGTACATGACCTGGGTGGCGCCGTTGGCGAGCGGGCCGTAGACGATGTAGCTGTGCCCGGTGATCCACCCGGCATCGGCGGCACACCAGTAGACGTCGGTCTCGGGCCGAAGATCGAATACCCAGGCGTGGGTCAGTGCCGCTTGGGTGAGGTAACCACCCGTGGTGTGCATGATGCCCTTGGGCTTGGCCGTGGTCCCCGACGTGTACAACAGGAACAACAGGTCTTCGCTGCCCATGGGTTCAGGTGGGCAGTCGGCGTCAACCTGTTCGCGAAGCTCATGCCACCAGTGGTCACGGCCTGCGGTCATCTCGACCGTTTCACCGGTGCGACGCACCACCAACACACTGCTCACGCTGGGGCACGACGGCAGGGCGGCGTCCACCGCAGGCTTCAGTGCAGCCGGAGCGCCCCGACGGAAACCGCCGTCGGCGGTCACCACACAAGACACCTCCGAATCGTTGACCCGGTCGACAATCGAATCGGGGGAGAACCCGCCGAAAATGACGGAGTGAACCGCTCCGATGCGGGCACACGCCAGCATCGCCACAGGCAACTCGGGGATCATCGGCATGTAGATGGCCACCCGGTCACCCCGGCCCACCCCGAGGTGACGGAGCGCGTTGGCGAAACGACTCACGTCGTCGAGTAGGTCGGTGTAGGTGATGGTCCGAGTGTCGCCCGGTTCACCCTCCCAGTGGAACGCCACCCGGTCGCCGTTCCCTGCCTCGACGTGTCGGTCGACACAGTTGTAGGCGACGTTGAGTTCCCCGCCAATGAACCACTTGGCGAACGGCAGGTCCCACTCGAGGGTGGTGTGGAAATCAGTGGACCAGCTCAAGGTGGTGCGGGCCGCATCGGCCCAGAACGCCTCGGGATCAGCCGCGGCGACGTCGTACACCGATTCGTCCGACACGACCGCCCCGGCCTGCAACGACGCCGGTGGGGGGAAGACACGATCCTCGTGGAAGTAGTCCTCAATCGTCGGTTCGTTCATGTCGCTCCTCACAGATCCCCGCGGTGGCGGGCCTGAGCCTACTGTCAGCCCGACCCGGGATCGGCTGTGTCCGTCGGCCACCACTCGAGAACCCGATGGGCACCAAGGCCGTCGAGGTCAACGAGCGCCTCCGCCTCCCTGACCCTGCTGCGGGCCCGCACCGCGGCGAGGTCGCCGATGTGGGCGCGTTCGACCCACATCTGACGTCCTTGCTCCACCAGTTCGTCAATACCGTGGGAACCGAGGAACTCGGCCTGGGTGACCTCGGCGTCGGGCGGCCGGACCTCGGCGAGCTGATCGATCGCCACGTCACAGGTCAGGTCCTGGGTGCCGCACGCCTCGAGCGGTCCGGCACCCCGACCGTGGCTGGCGTAGGTCCGCATCCACGCCTCGGGGCCGCGCCGGGCCATCGAAGCCGTCGTGTCGGCGTAGTCGAGGACCACCACGCGTCCCCGGGTACCCACCGCCCCGAGCGCCCACCTCAACCATGACCGGGCCTCGTGTTGCAACGGGACCCGCTGACCGGGTGAGGCGTCGGGCACGAGCCGGTCCAACATCAGACTGTCAGGGTCGTCGGTGGGCAGTGGCTGCAACTCCTCGACGAGTCCGGAGCCCTCGACACCCACCCAGACCTCGGACCATCCTGTCGTCGTGCGCTGCGCGACACGGACGGGGAGGTTGTCGAGCAGCTCGTTGGCCAGGACGACATCTGCAGGGAAAGAGTCAGGCAGTGACGCCACGGAGACGAGGTGCACCCCACTGATCGGCCGGTGGCTGTCGGGATCGCTGGAGGCTCCGAGCCGTTCGACGTGGCGAGCGCGCTGGGCTGCCGTGCGTTCCACCAACACCCATTGCAGCCGGTCGGTGCACACCGGCGACGCCAGTCGGACTGCCGCCGCCAGCGTCCCTGGCCCTGCCCCCGGCTCAACCACCGTGAAACGTTCAGGCGAACCCGCCTCAACCCACCAATGGTCGATGGCCCGAGCCACCACCGCGCCGAACAGTGGGCCGACCTCGGGTGAGGTGAGGAAGTCACCGGCACGCGCCCCCGCACGTCCGCCTGTGGCGTAGAAACCCCGACGGGGGTCGTAGAGCACTGCCTCCATGAACGCATCGAACCGCAGAGGGCCGTCGAGACGGACCCGCTCGACAAGCTCGTCAGTGAGAGGCGTGGATGCTGATGGAGAGGCGCTGTCCACGGGTCAGGTGTCAACCACCGATGGACAGGAACGTCTCCGCTCCGGTGACCCGGGCGAGTACCTGGGGCAGGACGCCGACCACGAGCGTGACCGCCACCGTGATGGTCAGGGCCGCAGCGAGCGACATGGGAACCCGGATGGGGGTGGTGTCGCCGTCGGGGGCCGGGTCGACGAACATGACCTTGGCCACACGGGCGTAATAGAAGAGCGCGATCACCGATGCGAGACCGACGATCACCGCCAGGATGTAGCCGGCGAGTGTGCCCGGCTCGATGAGCGCCAGGAAGATCGTGAGCTTGCCGTACCAGCCTGCCAACGGGGGGATGCCCGCCAACGAGAACAGGAACACGCTCATGCACACGGCGAGCACCGGGGAGTACGAGAACAGCCCGCCGTAGGAGTCGATCTCGGCCGATCCGGTCTTGCGGGCGACGGCGATGACCACGGCGAACGCCCCAAGGTTCATTGCGGCGTAGATGACCAGATAGGTGGAAACGGCTTCGACCGCCATGGCGGCGCTCGCACCCGACACACCGGCAACGGCCAGCGGAGCGAGGATGTAGCCCGCCTGGGCCACACCGGAGTAGGCGAGCATCCGCACGAGGTTGGTCTGACGCAGGGCGATCAGGTTGCCCACGATCATGGTGACCGCCGCCAAGGCCCAGATGAGCGGTTCGAAGATGCGGGGTTGGGTTGGGAAGGCGATGAGGACCACGGTCATCAACGCCACGAAACCTGCCGCCTTGGACCCCACAGCGAGGAACGCCGTGACCGGGGTGGGCGCACCTTGGTAGGTGTCGGGCGCCCACGTGTGGAAGGGCACGGCCGACACCTTGAAGGCGAACCCGACCACCACCAGCACCACAGCGAGCGCCACGAGAGCCGGAACCTCGGTGCCCTCGATGGCCCCGGCGATGTCCACGAGCAAGGTGCTGCCGGTCATGCCGTACAGCAAGCTCATGCCGTACAACAGGATGGCCGAGGCGAACACACCCATCAGGTAGTACTTCATGCCCGCTTCCTCACTGCCGAGGTCTCGCTTGCGCCATGCGGCGAGCATGTAGGCGGGGATGGAAAGCAGTTCGAGGGCGAGGAACACCGAGATCAGGTCCCGGGCCGACGCCATGACGGTCATGCCGAGCAGGGAAGCCACCAGCAACTGGTAGTACTCCCCTTCCCAGTAGTCGCCCTCGGCGATGTAGTTGGTGCTCAACAACACGACGACATACCCGGCGATGAGGAACAACGCCTTGAACAACAGGGCGTAGTTGTCCACGACGTAGGCGCCGTCGAACATGGAACGCACCACACCGTCGTAGGCCAGGGTGGCCACGGGAATCAGTGCGGCGAGCAGACCAATACCGGTGAGCGACGGCATGGCCCAGCGGCTGCGCTCCCCTCCGAAGGCGTCGACCAACAAGAGCACGGCGAGCAGACCCACGAGCACCAACTCGGGTGCGAGGGCGTGCCAGTCGAGCGGCGGGTTGTCGACGCCAACAGCGGCGAGGATGTTCATTCGCTCACGCTCCGATGGCCGACAGGGCAACCCCGACAGCGGGGTTGGTCACGTTGAACAGGATGCCGGGAACCATGCCCAGCACGACGATGAGGACGATGAGCGGCGTCCAGGCGATCCACTCGGTGGTGGTCACATCAACGATGTTGGGGTCGTTCTCGAACTCCGCCGACGGCGTGCCGAACGCCACCCGCTGGTAGAGCCACAGCAGGTAGCCCGCAGCGAGCACCGTACCGACCGCAGCGATGACCATGAGCGTGCGGAACAGTGCGACGTTGAGGCCCTCAGCCGGGTCGTAGGCCGACAAGATGGCGGGGAACTCGCCCCAGAAGCCGGCGAGACCCGGGAGGCCGAGTGAGGCCATGACCGCCAGACCCATGATCCAGCCCATGTGCGGTGCCTGCTTGAGCAGACCGCCGAGGCGCTTGATCTCGAGGGTGTGGTACCGCTCCTTGGTCGATCCGGCAAGGAAGAACAACATGCCGGTGATGAGACCGTGAGCGACCATCCCGAACAGGGCGGCGTTGAAGCCGAAATCGGTCAGGGTGGAGATGGCCAGCATGGTGAAGCCCATGTGGGCCACCGACGAGAACGCGATGAGTCGCTTCATGTCCGTCTGGGCCAGACAACACAACGCGCCGTAGATGATGCCGATGACCGCCAGGATGCCGATCACCGGTGCCCACGACTTTGCTGCGTCGGGGAGGATCGGGATGGCGATACGCATGAAACCGTAGGTCCCGAGTTTCAGCAGCACCGCAGCGAGGATCACCGACCCAACGGTGGGCGCCTGGGTGTGGGCATCAGGCAACCAGGTGTGGAACGGGAACATCGGCACCTTCACCCCGAAGCCGATGAACATGCCACCGAAGATCCACAGAGCTGCACCCGCAGAGATCCCCGTCGCCAGCGCCGGCAGCAGCGTCATGTCGAAGCTGTGCATCACGTTGCCCGACGGGGTCAGCACCTCGTCGGAGAGGAAGTACAGGGCGAGGAACGCCACCAGCATGAGGGCCGAACCGAACAGGGTGTAGAGGAAGAACTTGATGGAGGCGTACTGCCGTTGCTCGCCGCCCCACACGCCGATGAGGAAGTACATGGGCAACAGGACGACCTCGAAGAACACGAAGAACAAGATGAGGTCGAGGGCGACGAACGAGCCGAGCATCCCGGTCATCAGCACCATCTGAAGCGCGAAGAACGCCTTGGGGTTCCCCGGTGAGGGAATGTGGTTCCACGAGTAGATGACGACCAGCGGCATGATCAGCAGCGTCAGCATCAACAGCGGGAGTGAGATCCCGTCGATCCCGACGATGTAACGGGAGTTGATGACCTCGATCCAGCCGATGTTGGCGCCCAACTGCTTGGCCGAGGCGTCACCGAAGTCGAACTGGGTGAGGATCACCACCCCGAGGCCGGCGGCCACCAGGGTGGTGCCGAGTGCCACCACCTTGAGCGCCTGCTGGTTGGCCTTGGGAATGGCGAGCAGAACCAGTGTTCCCACCAGTGGCGTGAAGACCACGAAGGTGAGGATGTTCCAGAAGCTGCCAGTGTTGGCAACCTCGAGAATGTCTGCCGATTCGGTCAGTTGTTGTGCCAAGAGCATGTCGTGTCTGCCTCAGTTGATGAGCGATGTGACGATGACGAAGATGATTCCCAGGGCCACGGCCCCGCCGAAGAGCAGGGCGCCGTACTGCTGCACCTTGCCCGTCTGGATCCGACGCAGGAACTGGCCGGACTCCCCAGAAGCGGCACCCGAGGCGTTGACCACGGTGTCCACCACTCCTTGGTCCACGTAGCGGTAGGTGACGTTCCCCAGCATCCGTGAACCGACCCCGGCGCCGTTGACAACCTTGTCAATGACCGAGGTGTTGAACCAACTGGCGGCCCGGGCGATCGGGCCCTTGACCCCACCGACGATGGTGTCGGTGTAGAGCCAGTCGAGGTAGTACTTGTTCTCGAGCACCTTGTACCCCCACGCCGCCACCCGGCTGCGTTGGGTGAGTCCGTGGGGACCCATGTTGCGCTGGTAGTAGAGCCAGGCAATCAGGATGCCGAGCGCTGCAAGCCCGAGCGATGAGGCGGCGATCACCGGATTGAAACGGGCCACCTCGAGATCGCTCGGGAAGGCGAACGTGGGCTGCACCATCTTTTCGAACCAGTGGGCCGGAATGACGCCCAGACTGAACGGGAAGTTGATCACGCCGGCGCCCACAGCGAACACCGAGAGGATGACGAGCGGCACGGTGATGGTCTTGGGGGATTCGTGCGGCGTGCCGTGACCCCGGTACTCGCCCCGGAAGGTCATGAAGTAGGCCCGGCCCATGTATGCCGCGGTCATGAGCGCCGTGGCCAGACCCATACCCAGCATCACGTAGTACGCGCCCGCGCCCTGACCGGCGTTGGCTCCCGCCAGGATCTCGTCCTTGGACCAGAACCCGGCGAAGGGGAAGATGCCCGCCAGTGCCAGCGAACAGATGAGGAACGTCTTGTGGGTGGTCGGCATGTACTTTCGCAACCCACCCATCTCACGCATGTCGAACGTGTGGTGGCATGCGTGCGACACCGAACCGGCGCCCAGGAACAGCGCAGCCTTGAAGAAGGCATGGGTGAACAGGTGGAAGATCGCCGCCGTCCACGCACCGACACCCAGCGCCATAACCATGAAGCCCAACTGGCTGACTGTTGAGTAGGCGAGCACCTTCTTGATGTCGTTCTGCACGAACGCCAGCGACGCTCCGACCAGGGTGGTGAGACCGCCGATGAACGCCACGTAGTGGAACGTGGAGGCGCTGATTTCGAGACCGCCCCAGAACACGGCGTACAGCCGGGCGATGAGGTAGACGCCGGCCACCACCATGGTCGCCGCGTGGATCAGCGCCGAGACCGGGGTCGGACCCGCCATGGCATCGGGCAGCCAGGTGTGCAGCGGGAACTGGCCCGACTTGGACGTGACCCCGGCGAACAGGCACAGCGCACCGACCAACAGCAGGGTTGAGTTCGCCGCACCCGACAGGGCGTACTCGTTGATGTGGAAGACGTTGAAACTGGTGGCACCGGCGGCGAAGAACGTGATGATGATGCCGACAATCAGACCGGTGTCACCCACACGGTTGGTGATGAAGGCCTTCAGCGCAGCGTCGGAGTTCTTCTTCTCCTCCCACCAGTGGCCGATCAGGCCGAACGAACACAGGCCGACGAGTTCCCAGCCCATGAGCATCTGCAGCGTGTTCGACGACAGCACGTAGAACAGCATCGACGCCGTGAACAGGCTCAGGAAGGCGTAGTAGTGGGTGTAGCGAATGTCGCCGTGGACGTACTCACGGGAGTACACGTGCACCAACAGCGAAATGCCGGTCACGACGAAGAGCATCATCACCGACAGGCCGTCGACGAGGAATCCGAACTCGAAGCTGAAGTCACCGATCGTGAACCACGTGACGGCACACACCACGGGCACCGTGGTGGTCGCTTCCTCCTCCGCTGCAGCGAGTGCGGGCGCAGCGCTCTCGCCCTCGGGGATCCCGACAGGAGCGAGGGCGCCCTCCACCCCGGAGTAACCGGTTTCACCGGGCTGCTCACCAGCTGCCGGGTTGGGACGGTACTGCTCGTCACCGCATGCCACCACCGACCCGCCGTCGGGGCCCTCAACTCGGTTCACCCAACCGAACACGATGACGAGTGACAACAAGAAGCAGAGGCCGACCGCAGCAATGCCGATACCCGACTTGGCCTTCTCCGACATCCGCTTGCCGAACAGCAAGATGGCGAGGAAGGACACGACCATGATGGCTGGCAGAAGCCAGGCACGGGTGAGCATGTCGGTGGCGAAGTCCATCTCGGAGGTCCGTCAGCCCTTCAGTTGATCGACAGCGTCAATGTCGATGGATCGGCGGTTACGGAACAACATGAGCACAATGGCGAGGCCAACCCCGACCTCGGCTGCGGCCACCGCGATGATGAACAGGGCGAACGCCTGCCCGGTGGCGTCAGAAAGGTACGTGCCGAAAGCGATCAGGTTGATGTTGACGGCGTTGAGGATCAGTTCGATCGACATCAGCACCATCACACCGTTGCGACGGGTGAGTACCCCGTACACACCGATGCAGAACAGAACCGCAGCGAGCAGCAGGAACTGGTTGAGCAGCATCAGTCCCTCCTCGCCAACACGATGGCCCCAGTCAGCGCTGCGAGCAGCAGAACGGAAACCACCTCAAAGGGAATCAGGTACGTCAGAAACAGCGTGTCGGCCACCTGGGCGGTGGTCTGACCCAACTCGGCGGTACTGCGTCCCATGACCTCAATTTCGGTCGAGCCGAAGTAGCCCCACAGGGAGTAGGCCATCAGGGCGAACATGGCCACGGCAATGACGAGGGCGGGGGCACGCATCTTCTTGTTGACCGTCTCCCCTTCACCGAGACGGGCCCGGGTCAACATGATGCCGAACAGGAACAGCACCACAATGGCGCCGATGTACACCAACACCTGCACGATGGCAGTGAATTCGGCTGCGAGCAGGATGTAGAGCCCAGCGATACCGGCGAGGACCACCACCAGCCACAGTGCGGCGTGGACGACGTTCTCGGTCGTCACGAGTCGCACGCCGGCCACCACGACACCGACCGCAATGATGGCGAAGGCGATGTTCTGGGCCACGAGGACCTCGGTCACAGCGAGAATGCTCATCGGGGCACCTTCTTGCCCTTGGCCTCGCTACCTGCCTCGTACGGTTCGAAGTCGGGGACGGTCTCCATCCACTCCCCCAGCCGTTCCTTCTCATGGAGCAGATCGGCGATGCTGACCTCGGAGAACTCGTATTCGGGGCTCCAGAACAACGCCTCAAAGGGGCAGACCTCGACGCAGATGCCGCAGTACATGCACAGCGAGTAGTCGATGGCGAAACGATCGAGCTGGTTGACCTGACGGGGTTTGCCGCCGGCACGGCGAGGCGGCGCCAACGTCTTGTGCGCCTCGATGTAGATGCACCAGTCGGGGCATTCACGGGAGCACAACATGCAGGCGGTGCAGTTCTCCTCGTGCAGCGCGATCACTCCACGCGCCCGCGGGGACGGCTCCTCTTTCTCATGGGGGTACTGCACGGTGGCAGGACCGCCCGAAGGCTTGAGGGTCTCGACCATGGTGCGGAACGTGACGCCGAGGCCCTTGACCATGCCTGGAACCTTGGGCATCAGACCACCTCCTCGGAACACACAACGAACTGGGTCACAGCACCACCACCAAGATGCCGGTGATCGTGATGTTGGCCAGCGCAAGCGGAATCAGGTACTTCCAGGCGAAACGCTGCAACTGGTCCTCGCGGAAGCGAGGGTAGGTGAAGCGGAACCAGAAGATCAGGAACGCCACCACCATGATCTTCACGAACAACGCGATCGGGCCGACGATGTTGGCCAGCGCCGAATTGGGGTCGATTCCGGGCACCCACCAGCCACCGAGGAACAAGGTGGCGGCAATGGCCGCGAAGGCGAAGGCGGTGGCGAACTCGCCGAGGAAGAAGAACAAGAATCGGAAGCCGGTGTACTCCACGTGGAAACCACCCACCACCTCGGACTCGGCGACCGGCATGTCGAAGGGCGGCTGGGTCAACTCAGCTTGGATGGCCACCATGAAGATGAAGAACGCCACGATCTGGGTGATCACGAATGGCAGTCCGAGACCACCGAACCCGAACATCGATCCGTCGGCTTGGGCCCACACGATGTCCTGCATCGACAGCGAGCCAGCCTGGATGACCACGCCCATCACGGCGAGGATCAGTGGCAACTCGTAGGCAATGAGCTGGCCACCGGCACGCAGGCCACCCATGAGGGCGTACTTGTTCGACGACGACCATCCGGCCATGAGCACACCCACCACCGACAGCGACGACACCGCCATGGCAAAGAAGATGCCAGTCGGGAGGTTCTCAATGATGAGGTCCGGTCCCGCAGGGAGGATCACGTACGTCAGAAATGTGCTGGCCAGAACCACCACCGGTGCCGCCTTGAACACGAACCGGTCGGCACGGTCAGGAATGATGTCCTCTTTTTGGAGGAACTTCAGGCCGTCGGCGGCGAGTTGCAGCAACCCGCGGGGACCGGCTTCCTGAGGGCCCATACGGCTCTGCATCCACGACATCATCTTGAACAGGAACACGATGCCGAGGATCAAGGCGGTCGTGGGGATCAGCACCGCAGCAACGAGAACCTTGATCAGGGTCTGCTGCCAGTAGGCGAGCTCGATGGCAAAGATGAGTTCGCTCACCGGTCAATATCTCCGAGGATGAAGTACAGCGAGGCCATGATCGTGATCACGTCGGGGACGAACACCCCGCGGGTCACCCACGGAACCACGGAAATGTTGTTGAACGAGGCGGACCGGATCTTGACCCGGAAGGGCACCAGATCGCCCTTGGACACCACGTAGTAACCCATCTCCCCGAGCGGGTTCTCCGTGGCCACCCACGCCTCGCCCTCGGGAACCTTGATGATCCGGGGCACCTTGGCCATGATCGGGCCTGCGGGAATCGAGTCGAGCAACTGGTCGACGATGTGGGTCGACTCGCGGACCTCCTGAAGTCGCACCCACGTGCGGGCGTAGGAGTCACCATCGGGATGGGTCCACACCTTCCAGTCGGCGAGGTCGTAGGACAACCCGGGTGGGCAGGCGTCACGACGCAGGTCCCAGTCGACCCCGGTGGCGCGCAGGTTGGCTCCCGACATGCCGTAACTCGTGGCGATGTCGGCGGGGATGACCCCGATGCCGCGTGTGCGGGCCTGGAAGATCTCGTTGCCGAGCACCAGTTCCTCGAACTCGTCGCACAAGCGGCGCATGCGGTCCATGGCGCGGTGGGTCTCGGCGATCCAGCCCTTGGGCAGATCGTCCTTGAGACCACCGATGCGGTCGAAGTTGGGGTGGAACCGGCCACCCGTGGCGGCCTCGATCTGGTTGAGGACGAACTCCCGGTCCCGGAAGGCGTAGAAGCCAATGGTGATTCCACCGAGCTGGATACCGAGGTCCCCGAGGAACAACGAGATGTTCCCGAGGCGGGACAACTCAAACAGGATTGTGCGGATCACCTGGGCACGCGGTGGCGCCTCAACATCCATCAACTTCTCGGCAGCGAGGATGAACGGGACCTCGTTGGCGAAACTCCCCAACCAGTCGATGCGGTTGATGAGTGTGGTCACCTGCGGGTAGGTCCGGACCTCACAGAGCTTCTCGTACCCCCGGTGCATGTAGCCGGGGATCGGCTCGCACCGCACCACCTGCTCACCGTCGAGCTGGGCGACGATGCGCAGCGTGCCGTGGGTGGCGGGATGCTGGGGACCCATGTTGAGGGTCATCCCGTCCTCGGTCTCAAACTGCAGGTTCACCCGGGCGTCTGCCGCCTGTGCGGCCACGTAGGCCATCTTCTGGGAGTCGGTGACGGTCACGATGCACCTCCCTCGTCGCTGTCGCCCTCGTCGTCGGCCCCGGGCATCGGCTCCACGTCGACGATGCCTGGCCACGGCTTCACCCGCCGGGCCAGCAGGGGGAAATCCTTGCGGAGAGGGTTCCCCTCGAACGCACCGGGGAGATAGAGATGCGCGAGGTTGGCGTTACCCGCGAACGAGATGCCGAACATCTCCCAGGTTTCACGCTCATGCCATTCCGCACCGAGGAACGTCCTCGTCCACGTCGGAGCGGACAGATCCTCATCAGGCAGGTCCGCCTTGAACGTCACCCCGATGTGCTCATCCACGTCGAACACTCTGGACAGCAACTGGAACCGGGTGTCGCCCCCGGCGTAACCGGTCACGATCGGTGCCGGTTCGGCCGCAGCAGCGTCTGCGTCGAGGTCCTCCTGGGCGTCCATGTCACGTCCGAACGGCGAAGGCAGCCAGTCGATCGCTGACAGGAAGTCGAAGAACCGCAGACCCAGCCGGTTTCGGGAGGCGTCGGCAACGTCGGCCCACGCCTCACGGGTCACCCGGACCCACAGGTCGTCCCCGGGCCGGATGTGGCTCTGCACCACGGCATCACCGAGCACCTCGGTGATGCGGGCGAGGAGCGCCTCACGACGCTCGTCGGTCACCGTCTCGACAGCCTCATCAGCCGCGTCGGTCGTGGGGGTGTCAGCCGACGACAATCGGATCACCCTTCCAACGTTCGGCCATGTCCTCCCGGCCGATGCGCTCCTGGAGCAGGACAATGCCCTCGAGCAATGCTTCGGGCCGCGGCGGGCATCCGGGGACGTACACGTCGACCGGGATGATCTGGTCCACGCCCTTGGTCACCGAGTACGAATCCCAGTACGGGCCGCCACAGTTGGCGCACGAACCCATGGAGATGACGTACTTGGGGTCGGGCATCTGGTCGTACAACCGCTTGACCGCCGGGGCCATCTTGTCGGTCACCGTGCCTGAGATGACCACGAGGTCAGCCTGCCGGGGGCTAGCGGGGAACGGGATGACGCCGAGGCGCATCACGTCATAGCGGGGTGAGGCAAACGCCGACCCCATCTCGATGGCGCAGCAGGCCAGACCCCACTGGTACACCCACAAGGAGTACTTGCGGCTCAGACTGAGCAACTGGGTCAGCGGCTTGGGGAGCTTGCCGCTCTCGACGAGGCCCATCAGTGCCTCCCTCGGTTCGCCACAACTCGGGTCACATCCACCGCAGCACCTTCTTCCGCCAGGCGTACACGAGACCCAACGCCAACACCGCAATGAACAACAGCATTTTCACAAGTCCGTACGAGCCGTACGGACCGAGGATCTCGAACACGTTGCCCGACGAATCCACCAACGCCGTCTCGGAGTCGAGGCGGGTGGCCCACGGAAAAATGAACACCGCTTCCACGTCGAAGATCACGAACAACAGGGCGAAGATGTAATACCGCACCTGGGTCTGGGGCCACGCCTCACCCACCGGGTCCACACCGGACTCGTAGGTGAGGTACTTGCCGGGCTGGGGGCGGTTGGGCCGGATGATGGACCCGACGCCCAGCAGTAGGGCCACCATGCCGAGCGCCAACAGACCAAAAATGGCAACAGTGAGGTAGCTGCGCACGAAGTCCGAATAGGACTCGCCGGCTGTCGTCGCCGACAACAACGGGGAGATGTCGGTCAGCAGCATCGGGTCACGACACTAGTGAATCTGCGAACATGCCGGGAAATTCCTGCGGGTGCCATCACGGGGCCCCACCTGCGGGAGTTTCGGCCCCACCGGGGTCAACGGTGAGGGGATCCTGACCGCCTGCGCCGCCCCCGCCGAGGGCATCGAGCAGACCCGGGGGGAGACTGTCGAGACCCGGAGCGTCCGCCACCTGTTCCACGGGCGGCTCCACCACGACGGGCGGGGCCTCGTCAACGACGGAGGTGAGCGGGCCCGGGGTGATCCCGATGAACAGGGTCACCGCCACACACACCACGAGCGCCACCCCGGTGGTGGCCGGAATGGGCAACCCGGGTGCAGGGGTCTGGTCGCCTGGTGCCACGAACCACATGGTCACCACCAGTCGGAGGTAGAGGTAGGCGGCAATGACTGCCGAGAGCATGGCCACCACCGCCAACCACGCCGATTGGGCGTCCACAGCGGCGATCACGGCGTAGAACTTGGCGTAGAAGCCCGAGGTGAACGGCACACCGGCCTGGGCCAACAACAAGATGGTGAAGGTGCCGGCCAGCGCCGGTGAGACCCGGCCCAGCCCACGGTACGAGTCGAGCGAATGCATGCCATCCCCAGAGCGACCAACGATGCTCACCACCGCGAACGAACCGATGACGAGGAACGTGTACGCCACGAGGTACACGAGAACCGCACGAGTACCGGTGTCGCTGGCTGCCTCGACACCCAACAGGATGAAACCGGCGTGACTGATCGACGAGTAGGCCAACAGACGCTTCACGTTGGTCTGCACGAGAGCGACGAGTGCTCCACCGACGAGCGACAGCACGGCGAGGACCTGGAGGATGGGACGCCAGTCGGCGGCGAAGGTGTCAAAGCCGACGACGAGCACCCGCACCATCCCGGCGAACGCTGCGACCTTGACGACGCTGGCCATGAACGCCACCGATGAGGTCGGGGCGCCGTCGTAGACGTCGGGACTCCACGAGTGGAACGGCACGGCGGCGACCTTGAATGCCAGACCGGCGACCATCAGGGCGATGCCGAGCAGCACCAACACCGACGACGATCCGAGGAGGAGATTGTCGGCGAGGAACCCGGTGATGTTGACCAGTGAGGTCGATCCCGTCCCGCCATAGACGAGCGCGATTCCGTACAGGAAGAACGCCGATGAGAACGCCCCGAGCACGAAGTACTTGAGGCCCGCCTCTTGGGACTGCACCCGGCGAAGATTCATCGCTGCGAGCACGTACACCGCCAGCGACAGGACTTCGAGGCCGAGGAACAACACGATGAGGTCGTTGGCTCCGACCATCACCATTGCCCCCGTGGCCGACAGGATGAGTAGTGCCGGACCCTCGACGTGACGTTCCCCGTCCCGCTCAGACGTCCCTGCCATCACCAGCGCGCACACCGCGACCGCCAGTGCGATGAGCATGGTGAGCAGGACGCTGAAACCGTCGATGCCGAACGCACCACCGACGGTCGAGAACGCCCCCGCCGGGGTCTGCTCCGGATTCCACCACAGCACCCTGCGGTCCCAGCCCTGCACCTGAGCCCACAACGGCACGGCCGTACCGAACGCAATGAGACCGGTCATGACCGTCCACCAGGTGAAGAAGGGTGCGCCGACCCGCCGACCGAACAGGGAGGCGAAGGTCAGCAACAACAGTCCACCGAGGGCCATCACGATGAGGGGGAGCAGCGCCGGCCAACTCACCACGGGTGTGGGGATCTGCTCGGTGAGCAGAGGCGTCTGGGCGAGAATCGACAACGACATCACTCGCCTCCCTCAGGGCTCGATCCGCTGCCCGCTCCCGAAGCGACGGGTTGCAGTTCCGAACCGTCCTGTGTCCCAGGGGACTCAAAGCCGGGAACCTGGCGCTCGATGTGTTCAACCAGCAACTGCACCGACGGTTCGATCCGCTCGAGGATGGGCTTGGGGTACAGGCCGATGAAGAACACGAGTCCGATCAGGGGGACCAGTGGAAGGAACTCGGCCAACTTGATGTCCTTGAACGAGCGATTCGCCTCCGACGGCTCCCCGTGGAACACCCGCTGGTACGCCCACAGCATGTAGAGCGCAGCGAGGATCACCCCGACAGCGGCGACCACCGCCCACCAGCGATGGGCGAGGAACGTGCCGAGCAGGATGAGGAACTCGCCAACGAAACCGGCGAGGCCCGGGACCCCAATCGAGGCAAGCATGAACAAGGTGAACAGACCGGCGAAGACCGGGGCGACCTTCTGCAAGCCGGACAGCTCCGAGATCTCGTAGGTGTGCCGACGCTTGTAGAGGTACCCCAACAGGATGAACAACGCACCGGTGATGATGCCGTGGTTCACCATCTGCATGATGGAGCCCTCGAGGCCCTCCACGTTGAGGGCGAAGATGCCCATCACGGCGAACCCCATGTGCGACACCGACGAGTACGCCACCAGACGCTTGAGGTTGCGCTGCATGGCCGCCACCACGGCGCCGTAGATGATGCCGATCAAGCCGAGCGAGATCAGCGCCGGTGCCGCCCACACCGCCGCCTCGGGGAACAGGTAGAGCCCGTAGCGGATGAAGCCGTACGTGCCGAGTTTCAACAACACGCCGGCGAGGTCGACCGACCCGGCGGTGGGGGCTTCGGTGTGGGCGTCGGGGAGCCAGGTGTGGAACGGGAACACCGGTACCTTCACGGCGAACGCCGCCACGAACCCGAGGAACAGGACCCGTTGCGCCGTCTCTGACAGCACGCCTCCCTCGGCGATCCGCACCAGGTCGAAGGTGACGCCACCCCCCTCCCCCGCACCGTCGAGCACGGCGAGGGCGACGATGCACACCAACATCAGCGCCGACCCGGCCATGGTGAACAGGAAGAACTTGTTGGCGGCGTAGACCCGCCGGCCGTGGCCCCACTTGCCGATGAGGAAGTACAGCGGGACCAGGGTCAATTCGAAACCGAGGAAGAACAAGAACAGGTCCCCGGCGAGGAACACCGCCATGCACCCTGCGCCGAGCAGCGTGAGCCAGAAGTAGTACCCCTTCTCGGAATGTTCGGGTTTGGCAGCGAACAACGCAATCGGGAAGAGGATGCCGGTGAGCACGACGAGGAACAGCGAGATGCCATCCACCCCAAGGACGAACTTGATGTCGAGTGCTTCCACCCACATCGCCGACGAGACGAACTGCAGGCCCGGGTTCGACGGGTCGAACGCCACGAGCAGCCACACCGAAAGGGCTCCGAGGACCACAGCGCTGGCGATGGCGACAAGTCGGTGCAGTTCGACGCGCCTGGCCGGAAGGGCAGCAATGATGAGTGCCCCGATGATGGGGATGAACACCAGGGCCGGGAGGATGGGGAAGGTCAGTCCCTGGGCAGCGAGAACACCGTTCATCACCCCACCACCCTCGTGAACATGAACGCCAGGATCAGCAGCGACCCGATGCCGATACCGAGTGCGTACCTTCGGACGTAGCCACTCTGGGTCTGGCGCAACGCCTGACCGGCGCGGGTTGCGACCCCACCGACCCCGTTGACGGCGCCGTCGATGACCGTGCGGTCAAAGGAGGCGGTCGACTCGAACGCGTCGGTGCCCGGACCGGCGACGAAGCGGGAGAGCGCCGAGTCGTAGTACCAGGCGTTGACGAACAGTGCCGGCTGGAAGCGGCGGGCATCGATGCGTCCCCGCAGCCAGACCGCAGCGGCGAAGGCCGTTCCGATGAGGGCGACCACCGTGGAGAACACGAGCAGGCCCACGATCGTCCCCGAGGAGAGTTCGAGCTTGACCGCTGAACCTTCAAACACCGGCTCGAGCCACTTCTCGAGGTAGTGCATGCTCTTGGGGAACGGCAGGTTCAACAACCCGCCGACCACCGAAAGCAGGGCCAACACCACGAGCGGCAGCGTCATGAGCCACGGCGATTCGTGGGGACGGAATCCCTCCGGCACCGGGTGGAACTCGACGTCATCCACCTCGTCGAACCCGCCCTCATCCGCGGCCTCTTCGGCGGCGATGGCGGCCTCGTCGGCCGCTGCGGTGGCTTCAACCATGGCAGGGGTGGCGGTGCCGAGTCGGGCGATGTACTGAGGCCAGCGCTCCTCCCCGAAGAACACCATGAACGCCTGACGGCCGATGTACACGGCGGTGAGGAACGCAGCAACCACGCCAACCACCCACAGCGCCTTGTTCTCCTGAAAGGCGTAGGTGAGGACCTCGTCCTTGCCGAAGAATCCGCTGAAGGGTGGGATGCCGGCCAGCGAGAACCACCCGGCGAGATAAGCGAGGAACGTCACGGGCATGAGCACCCTGAGGCCACCCATGACCCGCATGTCCTGGTTCTCGTGCATGCCGTGGATGACCGAACCTGCGCACAGGAACAAAAGGGCCTTGAAAAAGGCGTGGACGATCATGAGGAAGATGGCGGTCCAGTAGGCACCGATACCCACCCCCATGAACATGAAGCCGAGCATCTCAACGGTGGAGTACGCCAACACCTTCTTGATGTCGTTCTGGGCGACGGCCACCGTGGCGGCCAGCAACGCAGTGATGGCACCGGTCCAGGCGATCAGCATCGGGACCCAGTCGGCGGACACGGCGATGATGGGGTTGATTCTCGACAACAGGTACACCCCGGCGGTCACCATGGTGGCGGCGTGGATGAGTGCGGAAACCGGTGTCGGGCCGGCCATGGCGTCAGGCAGCCACACCGACAACGGCAGCTGCGCCGACTTGCCGATGGCACCGATGAACAACATGACGGCGATGAAGGTGGCGGTGGTCTGGGCCAGACCGCCGGCTTCGGGCAGGAAGTCGGAGTAGTTCAGCGATCCGAACGTGAAGAACACCATGAAGATGCCGACCAGAAAACCCCAGTCGCCGATCCGGTTGGTGACGAACGCCTTCTTCCCGGCGGAGGCGTTGGCCGGCTTGGTGAACCAGAAAGAGATGAGGAAGTACGAGCATGCCCCCACGCCCTCCCATCCGAGGAAGGTGAGCAACAGGTTGTCGCCGAGCACCAACACGAGCATGGAGAACACGAAGAGGTTCAGGTAGATGAAGAACTTCGAGAAGTTGGCGTCCCCGTGCATGTAGCCGATCGAGTAGAGGTGGATCAGCGCCGAGATCCCGGTGATGAACAGGATCATGACCCCCGACAACGGGTCGAGGTACAGCCCGATATCAACGAGGAAGTCGCCGGCGGGGATCCAGGTGAACAGCGTCTGGACGAACACGTGGTCCTCGAGGCCGACCAGACCGACGAACGCCACACACGACACCACGAACGAGGCGGTGACCATGAGCGTGGCGATCCAGCCCGCGGCGGGCTCTCCCATGCGGCGGCCAGCGAGGACCAAGATGACGAACCCGGCCAGAGGCAGGGCAGGGACGAGCCACAGAAGTTCAACCATTCCGCTGTCCCCCCTCAGCCCCGGAGGACCCTGATGTCATCGGCGGTCGCTCCCGGACGTCGTCTGGCCATGGCCACCACAATCCCAAGACCCACCACGACCTCCGCCGCGGCGACCACCAGAACGAACAACACGGTGACCTGACCGGCGAGGTCCCCCAGCATCATGCCGAAGGCCACGAATGTCAGGTTCACGGCATTGAGCATCAGCTCGACACACATGAGCATCACCAACGGGTTGCGGCGAACCAGCAATCCGAACGCACCAATGGAGAACAAGATGGCTGCCAGAACGAGGTAGCCGGCGTCAATGCTTCGCATCAGTCGAACACCTCCTCGGCCTCGGGCTCCATCGGTTCCGGCGGTTCCATCGAAGCGTTCTCAGCGGGGAGCGGTTCGACCTCGCTCGGGCGCCTCGACATGACCACCGCGGCGATCACCGCAATGGTGAGCAGTACCGCAGTGATCTCGAGTGCGAAGACGTACTCGGTGAACAACAGGCGTCCGATCTGCTCGATGTTCGACACGTCATCGACGATCGATCCGGTCACCGACCGGGCGCCACTGACGAGATCGGCACCGCCGAGGGTCACCCCGGCAACGACGAGTCCGGCCACACCTGCGGCGATTACGAGCGCGATCACCCGCTGGCCGACGAGCGGTTCCTCCTCGAGGTCTTCCTCGACGTCGACCCCCAACAACATGATCACGAACAGGATCAACACCACGATGGCGCCGGTGTAGACGATGACCTGCACTGCAGCGAGGAACTGGGCGTTCATGTTGAGGAACAACACCGCCACACCAAACAGCGTGGCCACCAGGCTGAGCGCCGCCTGAACCGGATTGCGGAACCAGATCACCCCGAACGCGCCGGCAAGCACAATGACGGCACACAGGGCGAACACCACGTACTCAACGGCGGTGGTCTCCATCACGAGGCCTTCCCCGCCGAACCCGACGCGTCCCGCGACTCCTGATCACCTTCAGGGGCTCGCACGCCGAAGCCGAGTTCCCCCGACCATCCGACCCGACCCTCATAGGACGCGTCACCGGCCGGTGCCGTCGCCCGCACCCAGCCCGAGGTGAACTCCTCCTCACCGGGACGCCAGTCCTCCCACGGGAGATGTTTGGGCATGCCGGACTCATCCACCAAGAGCTCGTCCTTGGTGTAGATGGCGTCCGCACGGGACGTGAACGAGAACTCGAACAGCTTGGTCTCGGTGATGGCCTCGGTGGGGCACGCCTCGACGCACAAGTCGCAGTGGATGCAGCGCAGGTAGTTGATCTCGTAGACGTAGCCATACCGCTCCCCCGGCGACACCGGGTCGGTGGGCGGGTTGTCGGCGCCGCGCACGTAGATGCACCGGGCCGGGCACACGCCGGCGCACAGCTCACATCCGATGCACTTCTCCATGCCGTCCTCGTAACGGTTGAGGACGTGTCGGCCGTGCAGACGTTCAGGCTTGGGGGCCTTGGGGCCCTTGCCGATCAGGTACGGCGTGGTGACCGGACGCTGGAAGATCTGTCGGAAGGTGACGGCGAAACCGCGCAGGTACCCCATCAGTCCAACACCTCCTCGGCACGCAAGGCCGCGCCCGAACGCACCGACTTGCGTAGCAGCGCCGCACCGCCGACGAGCACCACCGCAGCAATGGCGCCCACCACCCACCGGTTCCACTGGCGGGCGTCAGCCACCTCGAGGGAGGCGAGCACCAGGAACCAGCCCAGGGCGAGAGGGATCAGCACCTTCCAGCCGAGGTCCATGAGTTGGTCGTAACGCATGCGGGGAAGCGTGGCCCGGAACCACACGAACATGAACAGGAAGATGAACACCTTGGCCAGGAACCAGATCACTCCCCACATCCACCCGGGCCCGAAGAAGGCGGGACCCGACGGACCGCCGAGGAACAAGGTGACGAAGATCGCCGACATGGTGATGGTGTTCATGAACTCGGCGAGGAAGAACAGGGCAAACCTGATCGACGAGTACTCGGTGTGGAAACCGCCGACAAGTTCCTGCTCGGCTTCGACGAGGTCGAACGGTGGACGGTTCAACTCGGCGGTACCGGCAATCACGAAGATCACGAAGGGCACCCCGAGCGTGAGCAGGATGCCCCAGTTGGGCAACACCCCCCACGGCCCGTCACCCGCCTGGGAGGTGACCATCGAATGCGTGGACAAGGTCCCGGTCACCAACACCACCGCCGCCGCCGACAACCCGAGCGCCGCCTCGTAAGACACCATCTGCGCAGAGGCCCGCACCGAACCGAGGAGCGGGTACTTCGATCCCGATGACCACCCGGCCAACATGGCGCCGTACACCGCCAGCGACGACATGGCCAGGATGAACAGCACCCCAATGGGGGGGTCGGCCAACTGGAGGTAGGTGTCGCGGCCGAAGATGGTGACCATGCCGTCGTTGCCGCCGTTGAAGTCCCCACCGAAGGGCACCACGGCGAACAGCAGAAACGCCGGGACGAACGCCAGATACGGAGCGAGAATGAAGACCTTGCGCTGGGACTTGTCGGGGATCACGTCCTCTTTGAAGAAGAACTTGATGCCGTCGGCGAGGGTCTGGAGGATCCCGAACGGTCCGGCGAGGTTCGGACCGATGCGGTTCTGCATGTCACTGATGAGTTTGCGCTCGAACCACACCATGAACATGGTGGCGACGAGCAGCAGGGCGAAGATGACGAGCACCTTGAGGATCACGATGCCGACAGCGACGGCGTCGACGCTGAAAAGCAGTGGATCGCCGGTCTGGCCGACGAGCAGGGACCCTGCGAACGGAGCGCTCACGAACCCGCTCCCTGGCCGCTGAGTGACTCGACCTGCAGCACCGTGAGGGGCGCTGTGATGTCGATGAGATCGGCGGCGCACAGACCGTCCTGGTTGAACCAGGCACCCGCCGAACCTCGCGGCACCGCCGGGTCGACCACGACAGGGGCCTCAATGGTCAGTGCCGGCGCAATGACCCGCACGAGGTCACCCTCGGCGACGCCGAGTCGGTCAAAGTCGTACCGGTTCAACCGCAACGCACCACCAACGGGCAGGTTCGTCATCGCAGGTGAGTGGTGCACCGCCGTCCCCTCGTCGTACAACTTGCGCCCCACGACGAGGCGCAGCGAGTACGAGTGGCGGGGAAGCAAGGCGTCGGAGGTCGGCACGGTGAAACTCAACAACGCGTCGGCGGGAGTCGGCCCGCTGAGCGGCACCACCACCCCGTCGGTGTCCGATGAGGACGCAAGGGCGTCGGCGAGACCAGCATGCGACGGAGCCGCCGACGAGATCTCGGTGAGAATGTCCTCAACGGAGGCGAAGCCGAGATCGACACCAAGTGCTCGAGCCAGATCCGACGCAATCACCCAGTCGCTGCGGGCGGTGCCGGGCGGAGTGACCCGCTGACTAAGGACGCTGACCCGGCCCTCGAGGTTCGTGGTGGTGCCCGACACCTCGGCGAAACCGGCGGCGGGAAGAACCACGCCAGCCAGCGAGGAAGATCCGGTCAGGTACGTGTCGGTGGCGATGATCGTTTCCACACCCGCCAAGGCCCGGCGGGCCAGGTCACGGTCAGGGAAGTCAGCCAGTGGGTCGGCACCGACAAGCACCAGCGTGCGCAGGTGACCTTCGGCAGCGGCGGTCAGCATGGCAGTCGTGTCCATGCCTGGGGTGGCCGGCACGGTGGGCCACAGGTCCGACAGGTTCGCACGCCCACCCTCAAGGGTCACCCGTCCGGGAAGCAGGCCCGGGGACAGACCAAGGTCGATCGCACCACGCACATTCCCCCTCCGAAGCGCCATCAGGAACGAGGTGTCGGGGATGCTCGACAGGATCGAGGCCGCCTCGACGGTCCACGACACCGACTCGGCGACCGAGGCCCGACCCAGCACCACCCGGACCGGGCCACCGGCGGCGATCGCCGCCCGGGCAACCTCAAGCGCTGCGGAATTGACCCCCCCGGCGTCAGTACCGAGGCCGGGTTGACCAACAAGCGCACGGGCCACCTCAGCCGTTTCACCGGGGTGGTGGATGAGCGACGCCGTGGCGATGGCGGACAGGCCTGTGGCCGTCGGGGCGATCTCGATGAGGCGCACTCCGTCGTTGAGGACGGCGTGTCGAAGCCGCAGGAAAAGGACCGGCAGTTCCTCTTTGGTGTCGGGTCCGAGGACGATGACGGTCCCACCGGGCGCACACACCTCGTCGATCGTGGCGGGCGGAAGGCCCAACACGACCTCGGCGGGAAGGCCGTCACCAAGCTGGGCATCGACGTTGTCGGTGCCCAGCACGCCTTTGGCCAACTTGGCCCAGGCGTAGGCGGCCTCATTGGTGAGACGAGCACCACCGATGACACCAATGGCCTCAGGCCCGTGCGCCGTGAGGGTCGACTGCAGCACCTCGGCCGCCGACGCAATGGCCTCACTCCAGCGTGCCGGACGAAGTTCCCCACCGGTACGCACCAGCGGTTCACCGAGTCGCTCATCACCGTTGACCGACTCGAAGGCGAATCGTCCCTTGTCGCACAGCCAGCCCCAGTTCACCGGATCGCTGTCGACACCGACGTAACGCAGCACCTCGTTGCGCGACGACTGCACCGCAACACGGCAACCGACCGAACAGGTCTGACACGTCGACTCGACCTGCTCGAGATCCCACGGTCGCGCCTTGAAGCGGTAGGGCGTGGCGGTGAGCGCACCCACCGGGCAGATCTGCACCGTGTTGCCACTGAAGTACGAGGCGAACGGTTCGTCGGGGAAGGTGTTGACCTCGGTGTGGTTGCCGCGGTTGATGAAGTGGATCAGCGGGTCGCCGGCCACCTCCTTGGCGAAACGGGTGCAGCGGTCACACAGGATGCAGCGTTCGCGGTCCAACAGCACCAGGTCGCTGATGGGGATGGGCTTCTCGTGATGGCGTTTGGACTCCACGAACCGGCTCTCGCCCGGTCCGTAGGCCATGGTCTGGTCCTGCAGAGGGCACTCCCCACCCTTGTCACACACCGGGCAGTCGAGCGGGTGGTTGATGAGAAGGAATTCGAGGATTCCGTCCTGGGCCTTGGAGGTCACGTCGGACTCGGTGTCGACCACCATGCCCTCGGCGCACTCGAGCATGCACGACGGCTGCAGTGTCGGCCCTCGGCCTGTGTCCACCTCGACGATGCACATGCGGCACATGCCCACCGGCCGCATCCGGGGGTGGTAACAGAAGTGGGGGATGTACACCCCGTGACGCTCAGCTGCAGCGATCAGCAGTTCGCCCTTGCGGGCGTCGACCTGGGTGCCGTTGAGCGTGATGGTCAACTCGCCCGTGGCCTGTGTGGACGTCTCGTCAGCCATGGGAACCCACCGTGATCTCAACTGGAGTGACGGCGCTGCGGGCGGCGACCGCGTCGTCGATGAGCGCCTCGAACTCGCCGCGGAACCTCGTCAGTGCTGACGAGATCGGCGACACGGCCGACGGTCCGAGCGGACAGATGGTGGTCTGCTTGGGCGGCCATGCGATGCCGGGAGAGATGTTGTCGGACACGTCGAGGAGGAGGTCGAGGTCGGTTGGGCGGCCCTGGCCCGAGATGATCCGGGTGAGGATCCGCTCAAGCCACGTCGTGCCTTCCCGGCACGGGGTGCATTTGCCGCACGATTCATGGGCGAAGAACCTGACGAGGCTCAAACAGGCCCGGACCACATCGGTGGTCTCATCCATGACCACGATGGCACCCGACCCAAGCATCGACCCCGCACGGTCCACCGTGCCCTTCTCGAGGGGGAGATCAAGGTGTTCCTCAAAGAACCAGGGGGCGGACGCCCCACCAGGGATGAACGCCTTGACGGCCCGATCCCCAAGGATCCCTCCGGCGTAACGCGGGTCGAAAATGATGTCGCGGAACGTGGTGGTCCCAAACTCGACCTCGAACACACCGGGGTTCTTCACGTGCCCTGACACGGCGAACATCCGGGTTCCACGCGAGGCCTCGGCACCGAGTTCGTTGTAGGCGGCGGCGCCGTTGTTCACGATCCACGGGACGTTGGAGAGAGTCTCGACGTTGTTGACGATGGTGGGCTGCATGTACAGGCCCTTGGCTGCAGGGAAGAACGGCGGCTTGAGGCGAGGCATACCTCTCTCTCCCTCAAGACTCTCGATCAGCGCAGTCTCCTCACCAACGATGTATGCACCCGCACCCCAGTGCAGGATCACGTCGACGCTGAAGTCGCTTCCCATGATGTTGCGCCCAACCAGCCCGGCGGCATACGCCTCGTTGAGCGCGGCGGCGATGCGCTCCTGGGCAAGGGCCATCTCCCCACGGACGTAGAGGAACGCCTGGCCACAACCAACGGCGTAGCACGCCAGCAGAACACCCTCGATGAGCTGGTGAGGGTCGCGCTCCATGAGCATCCGGTCCTTGTAGGTCCCCGGTTCCGACTCGTCACCGTTCACGACCAGATACCGCGGCCACACGCCTGGCGGGCAGAAGCCCCACTTGACCCCTGCGGGGAAACCGGCACCACCTCGACCGAGCAGGCTGGCTTCCTTCACCTCGTTGGCCACTGCCTCGGGCGACATCGACAACGCCTTGGCCAACGCCTGATAGCCACCGGTCGCCCGGTAGCCCGAAAGGGTGTGGGCGTCGGGGTTCGCGAACCGGGAGGTGATGATCGGGGCCACATCACTGACCGTCATGAGGCACCTCCATCAGGGTCACCCATCCACTCGGGCTGACGTCCATCGGTCGGTTCGACAGCTCCCGCGACACGGTCGGCGGCAATGACCTGACGCACCCGGGCCAGGGTGCCGTGCGGTGGGATCTCATCGGCGAACGCACCGGCGGCGAGATCGTCGACGAGTTCGTCGAACGACTCGGGGGTCACCTTGTAGCGGTAGCGGTAGTTCACCTGCAGGCAGGGCGCCTCGGTGCAGGCGGCGATGCACTCCACACCTTCGAGGGTGAACGTCCCGTCGGGGGTTGTCTCGCCCACCGTGACACCCAGACGCTGCTCGGCGTGGGACAGCAGGTCGTCTGAACCCATCAACACACACGAGATGTTGGTGCAGATGTTGACGAGGTAACGGCCAACCGGTTCACGCTTGAACATCTCGTAGAACGAGCACGTGCCAAGCACCTCCGCCGCGCTGACTCCCACCAACTCGGCGATGTGGGCCATCGCCTCATCGGTCACCCACCCATCCTGTTCCTGTGCAAGGTGCAGGAGCGGGATGAGCGCCGACTTCGGTACCGGGTAGCGGCCGATGATGGTCCGGGCCAGAACCTCGTTCTCAGGGGTCAATCGGGCCATCAGCGGTCCACCTCACCCATGATCGGATCCACCGACGAGATGATCGCCACCCCGTCAGCGATGAGACCGTTGTGCATCATGTGCGGCAGCGCCTGAAGATTGACGAAACTGGGGGCTCGCACGTGCATCCGATACGGATGGGACGAACCGTCGGAGACGATGTAACACCCGAGTTCCCCGCGGGGCGACTCAACGGGCACGTAGACCTCGCCCTCGGGGACCTTGAACCCTTCGGTGAAGATCTTGAAGTGATGGATCAGGGCTTCCATCGACTCGTCGATACGGGCACGAGGTGGCGGGGTGACCTTCTTGTCCTGAACCCGGTAGTCACCCGACGGCATGGCTTCGAGGATCTGACGGACCAACCCGAGAGATTCCCTGACTTCGTTGAGCCGGATGGCGTACCGGTCGAAGCAGTCTCCGTAGGACCCGACGATCACATCGAAGTCCAAGGCGTCATAGGCAAGATAGGGCTCGTCACGCCGGAGGTCCCAGGCGTACCCCGTGGAGCGAAGCAGTGGGCCAGTGATGCCCAAGGCGAGGCACTCTGCTGCGGTGATGACACCGACACCCTGCAGGCGCTTGCGGAACAGCGGCTGGCCGGTGAGGAGGATGTCGTACTCGTCAAGTCTCGGCGGAATGGCGTCGAGGAGCGCCAACACGTCGTCACGCCACCCAGGTGGCAGGTCCGCTGCGACACCACCGGGCCGGATGTAGTTGTGGTTCATCCGAAGGCCGGTGACCTTTTCAAAAAAGCGCAGGACCTGCTCGCGTTCCCGCCACCCGTAGAGCATCATCGACACAGCACCGAGGTCCATGCCGTTGGTGGCGAGGAACAACAGGTGCGACGACACCCGGTTCAGTTCCGTCATCAACATCCGGATCCACGTGGCCCGCTCCGGCACCTCGACGCCGAGGAGTTTCTCGGTGGCGAGGGAGAACGCCAACTCGGTGAACAACGGTGAGGCGTAGTCCATCCGAGTGACGTTGGTCGGCCCCTGGAGGTACGACAGTTCCTCGCCGGTCCACTCCATCCCGGTGTGGAGGTAGCCGATGATCGGCTTGGTCCGCACCACGGTCTCTCCATCGAGTTCCATCATGAGACGCAGCACACCATGGGTACTCGGATGCTGGGGACCCATGTTGATGATCATGGTCTCGTCCACCGGGGTGACGGGGAACTCGTCACCCTCGTCAACAGTGACGGCCATGGCCGACGCCTCAGCTTCGGACAGTCGCAGCACGGCGTCGCGTTCATGCAGCGCCGCAGCAGCAGCGCGCACGTCGGCACCGGTGACCTCGTGGCCATCAACGGTGTCAGCAGCGATGTCGTGGTGAAGAGCGGTCACGGACGATTCCTTAACGTGACGGGGCGGGAGCCTTGAACTGCACCGGGATGCGACCCGAGTTGTAGTCCTTGCGAAGCGGGTGACCGACCCAGTCCTCAGGAAGGACGATCCGGGTCAGGTCCGGATGGCCATCAAAGGCGATGCCGAAAAGGTCGAAGACCTCACGTTCGGCGGCGTCCACGCCTGGATGGATGGAAATGATGCTCGGGAGTCGGGGGTCGGCCTCGGGGACCTGGACACGAAGCCGGACACGCTGGCGTTCGGCGTGGCTCAACAGGTTGGCCACCACCTCAAATCGTTCAGGAACAACGCCCGCCGGTAGGTTTCGAACGGGTTGATTCAGGTAATCGACCGCGGTCAGGTCCACGCAGACGTGGAACCCCTGATCGAACAGTTCGGTGACGACCCGCACCCAGTCGCCCACCGAGGGGTGCAACACGACCTGCCCCCGAGAATCGGAGACGGGCACGCCGCATCGGGTTGGGGCCTCAACCGTCGCCGTTGGTTCCTGTGGGGTCTCAGTCACCTCGTCGCTCACGACGCCGACCTCTCGACCCCAATGAGACCAGACGTCGGGGTGTCGCCACGGCGACCGAGGGTGACGGGCGTGTCGACCTGACCGTCGCGCTGTTCGATCACGAGGCCGGCACCTTCGCCGGGCCGACGCATGAGTTCACCGGTGCGGATCTTGTCGTGCAGCGTGAGGATGGCGTGAAGGAGCGTCTCAGGCCCGGGCGGGCAACCGGGGGCGTACACATCGACAGGAACCACCTGGTCCACACCCTGCACGATGGCGTAGTTGTTGAACATGCCACCACTCGACGCGCAGACGCCCATCGAGATCACCCACTTGGGTTCCACCATCTGGTCATAGATCTGACGCAGTACCGGCGCCATCTTCTGCGATACCCGCCCGGCGACGATCATGAGGTCTGCCTGGCGGGGGGACGCCCGGAACGTCTCCATACCGAGCCTCGCCAAGTCATAGTGAGGCCCGCCGGTCGCCATCATCTCGATGGCGCAGCAGGCGAGGCCGAACGTCGCCGGCATGCAACTGCGCACCCGAGCCCACTTGACCAGTTCCTCAAGTGGAGCGGTCAACACACTGTGGGGGACACCCTCGAGTCCGGCGTTGAGAATTCCGTCGTCGTTACTCACGCCGCAGCACCACCATCGTCAGCAGCGCGCGCCATTGCGGGGACCCGTCCACGACCCTCGGTGCCGACCCGTCGGACGGTGGTCGCCGCCGTCCGGCTGGGTGCCACTGCCCCTGGGATGACCTTGCGGACCACCGGACCCCACTCCAGAGCTCCGTTGCCCAACAGGTAGAGGAACGACTCGAACAACGCCACCGAGAAGATCAGCACGGCGACCAGACCGAAGAGGCCGACCTCGTCAACGACCGTCGAGAACGGGAAGAGGAACATGACCTCGACGTCGAACACGATGAAGATCATCGCCACGAGGTAGAAGCGGACACTGAACCGGCGCGGTGGTTCCCGCGAGGGTTCGATACCGCACTCGTAGGGCCCGAGCTTGGCGCTGGTCGGCAACCGTGGGGCGAGGAGTTTCGACGCCACGAAACTGCCTGCGCCGAACAACACCGCCAGAACCAACAGGACGAAGATGGGCAGGTACTGGCCCATGGTGCCTACACCCCCGCTGGCGTTTCGGAGGCCTGCTCCAGGTTCCGCGTCAGGGTCTTGTCCCGGTAGTGCAACAGCACGGCGAAGATCACGAACCCGGCGATGGACACGAGGAAGTAGGTAAACGGAAGCACCCGGGTGGTGGCCAACTGACGCTCCATGATCACCCAGATCGCCGGCTGGTCCTCATCGATGATCGGCGACGGAGGCGGCTGGCCGGGCAGGGTGTCCTGAGGAATCACGGCCTGGAGTTCGACCACGGCGTAGTGCGGAGGGTGCGTCTTGAACGGCTCGGTCACCCGGAACCACGCACGGCAGAGCTGGTACACCACGTAGGCATCGTCGGCGTTGCACACCTCGCCAACTTTGGTCTTGCCCCCGTAATCAAAGGTGTCGGTGTGCTCGTACTCGGTCGGTGTTTCGAACACGCCCTGTTCGACGAGGGCCACGTCGGCGGCAGCCTGGGCTTCGCCGGCATCGGCCGTCGAGGTGACGGCCCATCCGCCGAACTCCGAGCGGGGAAGCAACGTGGGGTCGAGAGCGGCGATGTCGGACAACGTGGTCTCGTCGTCAACCTCGGCAGCCAATTCGGGGGCCTCGGCCACGACCTGTTCGGGCGTGAGGCGCGCACCGGGCTCCGGCAGCAGTTGCGCCTCGCGCAACACCGGAGGTTCGTCCCCGCCGGTCACGTGGATCTCCGATACCTGCCAGAACGGCGGGTCACCAGCGGGGCCGATACCCGGAGGGTTCATCCACCAGTAGAAGGTGAGGATGCTGAGCCAGCCGAATAGACCGGCGAAGGCCAACAGGAGGCCCAGACGGGCCCCGACGTTGGTCGACAGGAGCAGGTAGACCGATCCGGCGAGCACCACGAACCCGACGAGCACGGCGAGGATGCCGCGGATCTGTGGGTCCCAGGCGAGACCGGAGGCAACGTTCACGAGCGTCTCCATCACAACCCTCGCTCGTACTCGACGACGGCGCGGATCTGCGCCTCGGTGTACATCACCTGATCGGGCTTCATCAGGCTTCCCTCTTCCTCAGCGTTGGGATTCAACCCGAACCCTGGCATCGTCCCGTCGCCCGCCTGCCCGTAGGCGCCGTACGCCTTGCCGGTGACGGCACCTTGGGTGATGAAGTCCACTTGGGACTGGAAGGTGGGGAACTGCCGGATGGTGGCGCCGTTGGTCAGGCTCGGTCCGAGCCCACCGCCACCGGCCTGACCCGGGTCACCCCACGACCAGCCCGGCGTGTGGCACCGACCGCACGAGTACGCCCCCCCGGCGAACCCGGTGTAGAGCCCCATGTTGAACATCGCCTCTCCGACGGTGGCGAACTTGGCCTCCGGCAAGGTGCACTTGCCGAGGTCGTCGGGGGCGCAGGTGTCAGCGAGTTCCTTGTCCACCGCAGCACGCACCTCGTCTGCGGGCAGCTGAATCGTCTCGAGGTAGTCGATGATGTTCCACAACTGCTGATCAGTCAGTGGCCCACCACCCTTGCTCCCCCACGCTGCCATCGGGCTCTGCTGACGGCCGTACTGGAGAATGTCGTAGACCTCTTCGGCGGAGTACCGGTAGAGGACCGTGTTGAGTGCCGGTGCCTGCCAGTTGATGGTGTCAACGAATTCACCACGGTCGTTGAGCAGCGAGGTCTGTGCGGCCCCACCCACGCCGTTGGGTCCGTGGCAGTTCACGCACTGCGCGCCGACCTCGTACAACTCCTGTCCGCGACCGATGAACTGCTCGTTGAATGTCTCGACCGCGCCTTCCTGACGTCCTGGCTCACCGAGCCAGTACAGGGGGAGGGCGACGCCGACGATGGCGAGAAGCACCAAGCCGAATCCGAGGGTGCGGTCAAGCTTGCGCCCTTCGAGTTCCTCATCGGAGATGTACGGACGGCGGTTCGCGGCGAGTTCGAGTTCGGCCCCGACCTCCTTGCGGCCCCTCCGCATGTTGAGCACGACCGCCACGCCAAAGCCAATGAGTACGACGGCGAACACCACCCAACCGATGGCTGAGTTGGCGCTCGCCGGCTCCTCGGCCTGGGCGAGGATCGGTGTCGGGATGGATGCCAGGAGGCTCAATGCGCACCGCCAGTCACACAGTGCGGACCCTGAGGCTCCTGGCCAATGGTGTCAACGCCAAGCGGACGACCCTTGATGATGGTGCCGGTGTCAACGGTGAGCGTGCCGCCGCTGACGTCCATGGCGAACCCGTCCATGCCACGCGGGGCCGGGCCACCCTGACGCTCGCCGACCTGGTTGTACTGCGAGCCGTGGCACGGGCACTCGAACCACTTCGAGGTGGCGCACTCGGGCACCCGGCAACCGAGGTGCGGGCACGTCTGCCACAACGCAATGACTCCGGCCTCCATGCCAACCAACTGCGTCGCCGGGTAGTCGGCGGCCTTGGCCTTGGCAATGGCGGAGGCGGGGTAGGCGGTCAGCCACATGCGGCCATCAGCGAAGTACAGGAAACCGTTGTTGGCGGCGATCTGGTCCTTCACCTCGGCGACCGACCCAAGCTTGATCTTGGCCCCGAAGCCTTCGGTGGGTCGTGGCCACAACATGCCGATCACCGCAGCACCGAAGCCGGAGATGCCAAGGATGAAAAAGGCGATGATGCTGCGGTTGAAGAACTGGCGGCGGGAGACCCCGACCTGCTCGGGGTCCGGTGGAACGAACACCGCAGGTGCCGCGTCGTCGCGGGTGGCGACTTCGCCACCACCAACGCGTGCGAGCACGGCCGAACGCTCGACGTCGCGGGCGTCGAGCGTGTCGTCGCCCTCGAGGAGGGTCGTCGGTTCCCCCCGGTCGCGCTTGACCGTCTCGCGGGCGAGCAGGCCGATGGCGTCACCGGTGTCACGCCGTCGGGCCGATGCCACGAGCACGACGATGCCGAGCACGATCAGCACGGGGATGAGGATCACGAGGGGGTTCATGGTGGTCTCCTCAGGTCAGAGTTCGAAGAACAGGCCGTCGTTCCAAGGCAGGATGAAGTTGTATCCCGGCCCCCGGAAGAACGAACTGATGATGGTCAGCACCGCCCAGAACATCATCTGGACAGTGAATAGGGCGATGGCGAACTTGCGGTCCTCGGGCTTGTTGGAGGGGTTCCGGTCGATGTAGGGGGCGAGGATCAAAAGGAAGATGCCGATTCCGGGGATGGTCACACCGGCGACCATGGGGTGGAACATGGTGAGCAGTTCCTGCAGGCCCAGGAAGTACCACGGGGCCTTGGACGGGTTCGGTGTCTGGTTGATGTTGGCCACGGCGAGCAGAGGGGCGTTCACAAAGATCGAGAAGATCAGGGTGAAGGCCAGCACGGCCAGTGCGGCCACGAACTCGACGGCGAGCAGGTGCGGCCAGACGTGCACCTTGTCCACCGGCGCTGCCTTGACGTCCTGGATCGAGCCTGCCTTGACCACGGTGAGCAGACGCTGGGTGTGGCCCGCAGGCCCGGCAGCTGCGGGTGGCGGCGCAGCGGATGCGACCGCAGCGGCCGCCGATCCGACGCCGGCACCGACGAGTTCGCCTCCGGCGCCGGCGGACTCCTTGGCGGCCTTCGCCGCCTTTGCGGCCTTCGAGCGCTCGAGTAGGTGCGCAGGGATCTTGCTGTCGCCGGCCGCGGGTGCGTCCGCGTCGGCACCGCTCTCGGCGGGGGCTGCAGCGACTTCGCCGGCCTCGGCAGCCTTCTTCGCCTCGGCCTTCTTGCGTGCCTCCTCCGCCCGCTTGCGGAGATGCTCGGGGATCTCTGCCATGTCGTCCTCTGCGTCTCTGGTGTCTCGATACCTGTGGTGAACCTGAAGTTGTTGCCTGAAAAGGGCCTACAGCGGCCCGGAGATCCCGCCGTCCTTACGCACCCGCCAGAAGTGGATGGCCAAGAAGATGACGGTCACGAACGGTACGAAGAGCACGTGCAGCACGTACCACCTCAGCAACGTGTCGGTACCAATCTCGGATCCGCCCAGCAGGACGAATCTGACTTGGTTGCCGAATACCGGGGTGAATCCCATCATGTTGGTGCCCACCGTCACCGCCCACAGTGCCAACTGGTCCCACGGGAGCAGGTACCCGGTGAACGACAGCAGCAGTGTCAGGGTCAGCAAGATCACGCCGATCACCCAGTTGAACTCCCGGGGCGGCTTGTACGCCCCGTGGTAGAAGACCCGGGCCATGTGAAGGAACACGGCGAGCACCATGAGGTGCGCCGCCCATCGATGCATGTTGCGGACCAACAGGCCGAAGGTCACTGACGCCTGCAGGGCGTACATGTCGTCCCACGCCTGCGCCGCGGTCGGCCGGTAGAAGAACATCAGGAAGATGCCGGTCACGGTCAACAGGATGAACAGGAAGAAACTGAGGCCGCCGAGGCACAGGGTGTAACTGACCTTGACGGCGTGACGCTTCACCTTCACGGGGTGGAGGTGGTACAGCACGCTGTTCATCACGACGTATGAACGGTTCCTCGGGCTGTCGGTGTAGCCCTTCCGGAACACTGATCCCGGCCGGAAGATCGAGCTCCAGGCCTGCGAGCCCTGGACCTTCTCGGTGAGTTCACTCATCTTCTGACCGAGCTTGTTGCCCGGTTCCATGGTCTTGGCCACGCTCTACTGCTCCCTTGGAACGCTTGGAGTGGACGATGTGACGGCGACGGCGCTCACGCGAGCCTCATTCCGTAGCCATAGCCGTGTGAGTTGGTGCGCTGGTGCGCATCCCCTGTTGCGGGAGCAGCACCTACCTTGCCCATGATGATCACGCCGGTCGGACACCGGTCGACGCACAACGCACAGCGGGTGCAGACGTCGTCGTCGATGATGAACGCCACGTGATCCTTGGGGTCAGCGCCGGGGAGTTCGGTGTTGGTGGCCTCCGCAATGGCGTCGGTGGCCACCATGTGGATGCACTTCCACGGGCAGATATCCACGCAGCCCTCGCACATGATGCACTCGGACTGGTCGATGTGAATGAACTGCTTGGGCTTGACCGCCTTGGACAGCCATTCAGCGTCCACTTCCTGCAGGACGTAATCGGCCCGGAACTCAGGCATTGGAGGGTTGGCGTCAGTGGCACCCACGGCGTCAGCCCTTCCTCACCAGCGGGCGCCCGAAGTCGGACGTCACCACCTCGGTCGAAGCCTCGGACGTCCCTCGCTTTTGCCACCAGGCCCACAGGTAGATGTTCAAGCCGAGAAGGACGGCGTAGATCGTGACCACGATCAGGTCGCGCAGGTGCTGCATGTTGATGTCGAAGGGGAACCAACCGCCCAGGGACTGTGGCTCAAAGAAACCGAGCGTGAGACCGCCGACCCACTCGTACTGGTAGAGCGCCACATCAGGGCGCCAGTTGAGCTCGTTGTCCGACCACTGCAGGAAGAAGTGGGGGATGACGCCATAGGCCCAGAAGATCATGAAGAACACGAACGTTGCTGCCGCCATGGCTTCGCCCCAAGACAGCGGCGTACCGATCGGACGGCGCTTGGCGAAGAAGGCCCCGAGCGCGATGCCAAGGGCAAGGACCACCAGCGTGCTGATGAACGCAACCACCGCTCGGCACCCCTTTCTGAACTGTTCGTGAAGGCCTTCACATACTACCCATCGAGCCGGCCACTTGGTGCGACCGGAGATGAAGGGCAACCGATGGTTTATCACGCTCCGAAGCGGGGCAGCACATCGGACGATGATCGTCAGGGCATCGTCACATCGCTGACCATCGACACCTCGGCGCGGCTCGATGTGGGAGCACGTCAGGCCGGCACCCCGAGGATCAACACCACCCTCGTGGCCTCAGCGCGCGGGGCCACGGGACGCACGATGGAACTCGCCGGAGACTTGGTCGGAGCCGGATGGCGCGGCCTATGGTTGGAGCGTCCTAGAGTCAGAGGCATTCGGTGAGAGACACGCACCGAGTCCACTGCTCACATTCCTGATGTTCACAGTCCCCCCGACGGAGGCTTGCGTTGACTGAGGTCCCCGAACACCTTCTCGAGCGCTCCCGCCAGCGGCGGGCAGCCCTGGGACTCGGCGGCGGTGACGCTGCCCCTGCCGAGACCTCAAGCGCAGCGCCAGCGGCCACCGAGTCGGCCGCGGTCGAGAAGACCGCACCTGCAGCGGCAGCGAAGTCGGAACCGGCAGCCGTCGCAGCGCCAGAGCCTGTTCCGCCCTACGTCGAGGCGTCCCTCCGACGCAAGCGGGTACCCGTGTGGGTGCTTCCCGTCGTGGCGTTCCTCCCCCTTTGGGCCTTCCTGTATGCCGGGTCGCTGTCCGAACCCGAGGTTGAGGCCGAGGGCCAGTTGGCGCTCGGTGCCACCGTGTACCAGCAGTGCGCTGGTTGCCACGGTGCCGGCGGTGGTGGCGGTGCCGGCCGACAGCTCAACAACGGAGAGGTCCTGTTGACCTTCCCGGCAATTGACGACCAGCTCCAGTTCATCGCTGTGGGGACCGCAGGATTCCAGGGCAAGCCCTACGGCAACCCCGATCGTCCAGGCGGCCAGCACATCGGTGGCTCGTACGGCAACATGCCGGCGTTCCTTGGCACCCTCACTCCCGAGGAGTTGCTTGCGGTCACCCGTCACGAACGCGAGACGATCGGTGGCGAGATGGTTCCTGCCGAACAGATCGGGCCTGAGGGCGAACTGCTCTACGCCAACGGCAACCCGTATCTCAACGACGCCGGCGAGCTCGTTGACGAGAACGGCGAGTTGTTGTTGGCCCCTGACGGGTACCTGCTCAACCCGGGCGTCGGCCCGACCGAGTCCGGTCCTGTCGTTGCCATGGGTGGCTGACGACCCCAACGGCGTCGCTGTCCCCCTCAGGGGACGGGACCGTTCAGCCTGAGACGACCTCTGCGGCCGACTCAGCGGTTGCTTCGATCACCCGATCCAACAACGCGTCCGTGTGCGCAAGGCCGCAGAACATGACCTCGTAAGCCCCGGGGGCGAGAGCAACACCTCGACGAAGCATGCCGTGGAAGAACCTTGCGTACCCCTGCTCGTCGCACGCTGTGGCCGCGGCGTAGTCGACCGGCAGTTCGACCCCCGGGAAGATCCCTGAAAGGGTCGCCACCGTGGGGACCTGCCACCCCAGACCGCTGCGCTCGAATGCCTCGTTCATCCCGGCGGCGAAACACGCCACCCGTCCGGCGAGTTGGCTGTAGAAGTCGTCGGTGAGCATGGCGAGTGTGGCAAGACCTGCGGCGGTAGCCAGCGGGTTCCCCGACAGGGTTCCGGCCTGGTAGACGGGGCCGACCGGAGCGACGGTGTCCATGACCTCGGCCCGACCGCCATAGGCACCAACGGGAAGTCCCCCACCGATGACTTTGCCGAAACAGGTCAGGTCGGGACGCACCCCGAAGAGCCCTTCTGCACCGCTGCGGCCGACCCGGAAGCCGGTGATGACCTCGTCGAACACGAGCAGTGCCCCCACCTGGTCACAGGCGTCTCGAAGACCTTCGAGGAATCCGGGCACAGGGCCGATGAGCCCCATGTTGGCGGCGACCGGTTCGACCATGACGCACGCCACGTCCTCGTCGAGTTCCGGAACGACGTTGTACGGGGCGACAACCGTGTCGGCAACGGCATGTTCGGTCACCCCCGCCGAGCCAGGGATGCCGAGGGTGGCCATGGCCGTCCCGCCGCTGACGAGCAGCGCGTCGGAATGACCGTGGTAGTTGCCGGCGAACTTCACGACCTTTCGACGACCGGTGAAGCCGCGGGCGACCCGCATGGCGCTCATGGTCGCCTCGGTTCCGCTCGAGACCATGCGGAGACGCTCGACGCTCGGCACTCGAGCGCACACCTCCTCGGCGAGAAGGACCTCGCGCTCGGTGGGTGCCCCATATGAGGTGCCATCAGCGGCGGCGGTGGACACGGCGTCGACCACGACGGGGTGACCGTGACCGAGGATCACCGCACCGTAGGACTGGACCATGTCGATGTAGCGGGTGTTCTCGACATCCCAGACGTGGGCGCCTTCGGCCCGGTCGACGAAGTACGGCGTTCCCCCGACCGCCCCAAAGGCGCGCACCGGGGAGTTCACCCCGCCTGGGATGACCTCACAGGCCCGGTCGAAGAGCGACTGGTTGGTGCGGTCCCCCATCGCCGTCACTGCAGTCTCTCGGCGAGGTCGCGGGCGGCGTAGGTCAGTATCAGGTCGGCCCCGGCACGCCGTATGGCGAGGACGTGCTCCTCCATGACGGCGTCCCCGTCGATCCAGCCTCGTTGGGCCGCAGCGTGCACCATGGCGTACTCCCCTGACACGTGATAGGCCGCCACCGGTACGTCGACCGCGGCGCGCACCGCGGCAACCACATCGAGATAGGCGAGCGCCGGCTTCACCATGACAATGTCGGCACCCTCGCTGACGTCCTCGGCCACCTCGACGAGCGCCTCACGGGCGTTGCGAGGATCCTGTTGGTACCCCTTGCGGTCTCCACCGTCGGCGATGCAGACGTCGACGGCGTCACGGAACGGACCGTAGAGAGCGGACGCATATTTGGCGGCGTAGGCGAGGATGCCGGTGGTCTCGTACCCGGCGCCGTCGAGGGCGCTGCGGATGGCCGCCACCTGGCCGTCCATCATGCCGCTGGGTGCCACGAGATCGGCGCCGGCCTCGGCTTGGGCGAGAGCCCCCCGCTGGTACAGCTCGAGGGTGGCGTCGTTGTCCACGGTGCCGTCGACGGCGACGATGCCGCAGTGTCCGTGGTCGGTGTACTCGTCGACACACAGGTCGGCGACGAGTACCACCGCGTCACCGTGGTCGTCACGCAATGCACGAAGGGCGCGCTGGACAATGCCTTGTGGCGCCCAGCACCCCGATCCCTCGGCGTCACGCTGCTCGGGCACACCGAACAGCACCACTCCCCCGACGCCCAACGACGTCAACTCGGCGACCTCCCGACGCAGGGACGCAATGGTGTGCTGGTGCACCCCGGGCAGCGACGGGACCTCAACGGGGGCGTCAATGCCTTCACGCACGAACAGCGGTGCGATGAGCTCACGGGGGGACAGACGCGTCTCGGCGACGAGTTCTCGCAACGCCGGCGTGCGGCGCAGGCGACGCAGACGACGCTGGGGAAAGGGCACGAGCACCGAGTGTACGGGGCGTCGCGCTCAGCGGGCCAAGACGGACGCGACCGCGTCGACAAGACCGTCGAGGGAGTGCACGTCGGCGACGTGCACCCCACCGATGCCTGCCGTCGTCGCAGTCCCGGCGGTCACCGGGCCGATACAGACCACGGTGGCGGGCAGTCCGGTCCCAAGATCCGCTCCGAGCGCATCGGCGAGACGCTGCGCCGCGGAGGACGACGTGAGTACGACGGCGTCCGCCCCGGCGATAGCGGCGCGATCGGCGTGGTCAAGGTCAAGTGGCACCGTCCGGTACGCCTCGACGAGTTCCACCGACCACCCTGCAGCCCCGAGGCCCTCCGGGATGAGGTCGCGACCCACTGCAGCCCGGGGGAACAGCACCGAACCTCCCTGGGGCGGTGAGGATGGGAAAACCTCGAGCATGCCTTCGGCGACGTGACGATCGGGGACGAGGTCGACGTGGATTCCTGCGGCAGTCATCACCGCAGCGGTGCCCGGGCCGATGCAGGCGATCCGGCTTCGGCCGGGTCGGGTCCCCGCCAAGGGCGGGTCGGCGTCCGCAGGGAGCGCGGCGAGGAATCGTCGAGCACCGGTCGGCGAGGTCAGCAACAGCCAGTCAAAGTGTCCTTGCGTCCAGGCGACGGCGGCCCGGTTGAGGGCGGTGCCACCGTCAGCCGGGTCGACCGTGGCCACGAGGGGGACCTCGAACACCTCCGCCCCGAGGTCCGTCAGCCTTGAGGCAAGGGTTCCGGACCCCTCCTCGGGGCGGGTGACGACGACGCGCCGGCCCCCCAACGGCCCCTCGCGCGAAGCGTCGCGGTGGGCGTCGGTGTCAGGGTTCATGGGCGGGAGCCTACGACGGCTCGCTCCAGCCGCCGATGCCCAGTGTCGGCCCGACTGAGTGTTCGAAGGATTCGGTGGGTACCGTCTCGTGGGGGAAAACGCTGGGTAGGACCAACCGCAGTGAGGGGCGTGCGATGCCAGGACAGCGGGGGGAGGTTGCATCAGACCTCACGCTCCATCAGGTCGCTGACGAACTCGGCCTCCACTACATGACCGTGTATCGCTATGTCCGCACTGGTCGATTGCCCGCCACCAAGCGCGGCGGCACCTGGGTGGTGAGCCGTGGTGACCTTGAGGCGATGGCGGACCACGAACCCGTTCTCGACCCCGACGAAACAACCCAGAGCGAGCGGCGCGAGCGGGTGAACTACGCGGGTCGCCTCGAGGATCGTCTTGTCAAGGGTGATGAGGCCGGGGCGTGGGGCGTGGTGGAGGGTGCGATGGGTTCCGCTCTCGAGCCCGAGGAGATCTACACCGCAGTCATCGCACCGGCCATGGCCTCGATCGGCGAACGTTGGGCGGCGGGCACACTCGAGATCGAGGAGGAACACCGGGCCAGCACCATCGTGCAGCGCCTCGTCGGGCGACTCGGTCCTCGCTTCACCCGCCGGGGTCGCCGTCGGGGCACGGTGGTGCTGGGCGCACCGGCGGGCGACGCGCACGGCATCCCGTTGTTGTTGGTTGGTGATCTGCTGCGAGCCAGAGGGTTCGAGGTGATTGACCTTGGTGCGGACACGCCGCCTGCGGCGTTTGCCCGCACGGTGGCGTCGACCGACCGACTTGTCGGGGTCGGGGTGTGTGCCACGCGTCCCGACAATGCCCCGGCACTGGCGGCAACCGTCGACGCACTCGCTGATGTGAGTTCCGCACCGATCATTCTGGGTGGGTACGGCGTGGGAGAGGCCGAAACCGCTGCGCTTGAGGATTGGGTGCGATCGGGCCAGGTGCGGATCACCGGCTCAACCGATGAGGTCCTCGAGTCCTTTGAGGTTGCGGGCGCCACGCCCCGAGCCTCCTGAATTAGCCCCGCCCCAAGGGGTGAAAAGCCCTGTAAATCATGGTTTTTCACTGCCCAACGAAGTATTAGTGCTAAATCATGGCAAAGCGGGTACGCTCCCTTTTGCCGGGCCCGCCGGGTCCGGTACCGCACCACCAGTGAGCCCACGGTGGAGGCGGGGAACCACTCACCGCCACCGACGGCGTGGCGCTGGACCAAGGAGCGGGCATGACCGATCAGCTCGACCGCATCACGACCTCGTTCGCTGAGACCACGGCCTCCGTGGCCTCCATCGACGGCACCGGCGTCCTCGTCCAACTCAACACCAACTGGATTGCCAAGGCGGCCTGCAAAGGCCAGGTCGACCTGTTCTTCGGCCTCGCCGGTGAACGGCCGGAACGACGTGTCCGCCGAGAAGCTGCCGCGCGTCAGGTGTGTGCGTCATGTCCGGTGTTGCTGCCCTGTCGGGAAGCCGCCCGCCTCAACCGAGAGAGCGGGTTCTGGGGTGGAGAGAACGAGGAGGAGCGCGCCGCTGCGGGCTACCCACCTCGGTCCGTCAGTCGTCGCAGCGTGCAGGCTGCGGCCAGCGAGTCCCGGCGGGATCGGGAATCACACGCACAAGCCAGCTAGCTCACCCGTCACGGCTGGACGGTCACTCGATTCGGAACGCAGCCATGAACCGCTGGCGGGCCTCGAAGTGGTCCACGATGGGCCACGGGTAACTCTCCCCCAACGTCACTCCAGCTGCAGCGAGTTCGAGGGGTGGGAGATCCCACGGAGCGTGGAGCGCCGCCGCAGGGAGTCCACCGAGCTCGGGGACCCAGTGCTTGATGTATGTCCCATCGGTGTCGAACTTCCGGCTCTGCAAGACCGGGTTCATGATCCGATGGTACGGGGCGGCGTCGGGGCCGGTGCCCGCCGACCACTGCCAGTTCCCAACGTTCTGGGAGGTGTCACCGTCAACGAGCAGACGGCGGAAGTGCGCCTCGCCCAGACGCCAGTCAATGAGCAGATCCTTCACCAGGAATGAGGCGACCACCATCCGCACCCGGTTGTGCATCCACCCGGTGGCGGCGAGCTCCCGCATCCCGGCGTCCACCAACGGGTAGCCGGTTCGACCCTGTTTCCACGCCTCAAACCCCACGGGGTCATCGGCCCACACCACATCGCGGTACCGCTCCGACATGGGTTCACGCTCAAGGGACGGGTGCGCCACCAGGAGGTGCGCGTACCAGTCCCGCCAGGCCAGTTGCCGGCACCACGCCGCCCGGCCCGGCGTCGACTCGCCCACCACGTCGAGTGCCGTGCGCGGCGACAACGTCCCGTACTTCAGGTCGGCTGAGAGCATCGAGGTGCCCGCCACGCCGGGGAAGTCGCGTTCGTCGCCGTAGCGGTCGGCGTGGGCGACGAAGGCCTCGAGCCGGGTCAATGCGGCGGCGGTGCCGGGTACCATCGGCGGCTCGCCGTCGGTGGCCAACGAACCCGTCGACGCCAGCGAGACCACCTCGGCCGAACCCGGCGCCGACCAGGGGTCGAGCGGCGTCGCCGCCCAGGCACGCCAGAACGGCGTGAACACCTTTGACAGCGCCCCGTTCTTGGTCAGCACCGTGCCCGGTGGGTGCACGAGCGTGCCATGCAGCGAGCGAACCCCAACACCGTCGGGGAGGCTGGCGGTCACAGCCCGGTCACGGCGTGTGGCGAAGCCCGAGACGTCGGCGTTGAGGTAGACCATCCCGGCGGCGGCCTCCGCAACGACCTCAGCGACGACCTCGGTCGGATTTCCCTGACGCAGGGTCAGTCCCGTGCCGGTGCGCTCACGGAGTTCCTCGTCGAGGGCGGCGACGTTGGCCAGCAACTGACGTCGGCGAAACGGCCCGGCGTCGTCGAGCAGCCGAACGTCGAGCACGAACAACGCCACGACCTGCGCGCACTCGGTGGTCGCCGCCGACCACGCCGGGTTGTCGTCAAGGCGAAGATCGCGGCGGAACCACATCACGCCGGTGCGATTCGATGGTGGGGTCACCACTGCAGCGTACGCAGCCGACCGTCGCCGCGCAGGGCTCAGGCGCCCCACGACGGGCCCGCCGGGGGTGGACCCCCCGAGGGCCCAGGGACCATGATGCAGCCATGGGGATGCGACGGCTCGACGGTGCGGACGGATTTGTGGTCAGTGACCTCGATGGACTGGAACGCCACGGGGGTGTCGCACGCTGCGCCCCCAAGGTGCTGGCCGACTCGGCGTGGCTGCTCGCCCGCTGCGCCACCTACCAGTTCGCCTCACTTGAACTCCCCATTGGCGGGGCGTCGGTGGGGATCAACGCTGCAGGCGACGGCCGCGCCGACGGTGTCACCGCTGCGGTGTCCGCCCTCACCGGTGCGGTGGGTGAGGGGTTGTTTGTCGACGCCGGCCGGGGCCTCACCGACGGCGATCTCGCACCGCTGCACGCACTCGACGGTCGACCCCCCGCCTATCACGAGCTTCGGTCGACGTTGACGGGGGAAGGGGTCGCCGCTGCGGTGGGCAGTGTCCGCCCACTCGAGGGCGCCAGCGTCGCCATTGAGTCCCTCGACGAGGTGGCGGTGGCGTTCGCCATCGCCGTGGTGCGCCAGGGTGGTCGCGTCGTTGCGGTGGCGAGGGGCGGCGACGTCATTTCCGCTCCCGGCGGCATCGATCCTGAGGCGCTGGCCGGTGTCGTTTCGGGCGGCACCAATCTCAACGACCTCGGCTCGCCGATCACCGCCGCCGAACTGCTCGGCACCGAGGCCACCGTGCTCGCCGTCGGGTCCAAGCTCGGCGCCATCGACCATGAGGCGGCGGCGTCCGTGGCCGCTGGGGTCGTCGCTCCCATCGGGTGGGTGCCGGTCACGACCCGGGCACTCGCCGTGTTGGGTCGCCGCGAGATCACCGTCCTGCCGGACTTCATCGCCCTTGGTGGTCCGATGGTGGCCTCCGGTCTGACCGGTCCACCAGCCACTGGCTCCGAAGCGGTGACCGCCGCTGCGGCGTTGGTTACGGCCATGGTGGGCGAGGCCGCCGGGGCAGTTGACGACGACCACCCCAGTCTCGTCCTCGCCGCCTGCGGGCGAGCCGAGTCCTACCTCATCCGCCAGGGTGTCGAGCTTCCTACCAGTCGCCCTCTCGGCTGAGCGATCAGCCGACGTCGTCGGGATGCACGACGAGCACGGCGGGCCCGTCCCGACGGCGACGCCGTCCCATCAGCGCGGCGTCGGCGTCGGCGAGTGCCCCGAGCACCGCTGAGCGGGTGAGCGGACCAACGGGCGGCGCTGCACTGCGGGTCATCGACCGCACGTCACTGACCCCGAAACTGATACTGCACTGCGGCGTGAGCTCACCGACTCGCTGCTGTATGCGGGTAAGGACTGCGGTGGCCTCCTCGGCACTGCACGACCAGAGCACCAACGCGAACTCGTCCCCACCGAGCCGCACCACGAGGTCACCGGGTCGGGTGTGGGTCCGCAGGACGGCAGCCACCGACTGCAGGAGTGCGTCCCCGACGGGGTGACCGTGATGGTCGTTGATGGCTTTGAACCCGTCGAGGTCGCCCATCACCGCCCACACGTCACCGTCGATGTCGGTGGGTGCCACCTCGTCGAGGTGGTCGAGAAGGCGTCGGTTGGAAAGGCCCGTGAGCGGGTCGGTGAGGGCGAGGTGTTCGAGGTGGCGAATCCGTCGGAGCATCCCGTGAGGTCCGAGCGTGAGGGCGAGCACACCGCCGAGGGCGGCACCACCAAGACCTGCACCGGCGACGAACAGGGTGACCAGTGCCCTCACCGTGACCTCCTGGTGTCCAAATCCCCCGGGCGATCAGCCTCCCCACGACGCCACACCCCCTGCAGCGATGTCACCGGGTCGCCACGCCCAGGCCCGCCCACCAACCCAGACCGGTTCGTTCTACCCCTGAGCGGATCGTGGTGAGCGAATCCGGCACGCAGGGTGGTCAGACGACCACACCCCGTGCGACGCTCAACAGTCGGAGGTGATTCCCCGGCGACGCAGCACCCGCAGCAGGCGAGCACGGTTGTAGCGCTGGGCCACGAGACACGGCAGGTTCGCCAGCACCCCGAACACCACCATCACCCCACCCAGCCACCACGCCGACCACAACCAGAACAACGGGCCGTAGGCCATGGTGATCCAGTGGGTCATCTCGGCCCGTCGGGTCTCGGCCACGAACCGTTTCAGGTGTGCCGAGTCTCGACCGCGGAGGTGCTTTTTGTTGAACCCGCCCTCAAAGGTGTCCCCGCCCTCGGGCAGCCAGCGCTTCCACCGCCTGATGGCGAAACGGCGTTCGTAGATGCGGCCGTCAACCTCACAGGGCCGCAGCCGCGTCAGGAAGTTGTCGTGGTCGAAGCGCGACACCGACATGCGGTGCATCACGTAGCCGGTGGCCGTACCCAGCACCGCCCACATGAGGCTGCCGAAAACCACCGCCCAGGTGTCAGGAAGTCGGAGGAGCACTCAACCCTCCCGAGCCCGCCGCAGCGAGCCCCTCCGCTCGGGGAGCGGGATCGTCCGTCCCCGCCAGCGCACCCGCCGCCGGACCACCGTCAACCACAACGAGTCGAAGAAGACCACGACGAAGGCGGCAAAGGGGATTGGGTAGGCGACCACCGGCCACCAGCCGAAGTTCCCCAACTGGCGCCACATGACCGCCAGCTGCGCCGCGAACAGGAGGTATCCGACCCAGACGTCGGCAGTCGACGCCGACCCGACCCCAACCAGCCACTGCACCATCTCCGCCGAGGCGCCCATGACGCCACACACCCACACGATGGTTGCCAACAGGCGCACCCGGCCGATGCGGGCCGACCCGGAGGCCATGTTCTTTGACCATCCCTCAACGAGCTGTCCGAGACCCTGGGGGTACATCCGGAACTCAACCGTTGAACGACCGCCGGCACCGTGCACCGGCTGACCGGAATCGGCGAACACCTTGCCCAAAGCGAGGTCCTCGAGGATCTCGTCGCGCACGGCGCCGTGGCCCCCGACGCGGTGGTAATCCTCGGTGCTCGTGACCAGGCATGGTCCGAAGGCACCATTGGAGCGCCCTTCGCGTCCGGGTCCGGCGACCCCCACCCCCATGACGGCGATGGTGTTGAACACCGCGGACAGACGTTCGTAGGGGCGTTCCATGCGGTGGTAGGGCTGGACCGACAGGAGGCCACCGAGTCGCTGGTGGGCATCGACGACGGCGGCGAGGCCGCCTTCGAGCAGGCGGACGTCAGCGTCGAGGAACACGAGTACCGCGCCGCTGGCTGCCTCAGCCCCCTGCGAGCAGGCCCACGACTTTCCCGTCCACCCGTCGGGCAGCGGGGCGCTTTGGATCACGGTGGCACCGAGGTCTCGGGCGACCGCAGCGGTGCCGTCGGTGGACCCGTCGTCGACGACGATGACCTCCCGGGGGCCGGGAGACTGGGCGTTGAGACTGCCGAGCAGGTGAGGAAGGTTGTGCGCCTCGTTGCGGGCGGGAATGATCACGCTGACCGAGGCCAGTGCACTCCCAGACGGTCCGTCGACGGACCGTGATGGGGTGAGGCGGGGAACCCTGCTGAGAAGCCACCACCCGGCAAACCAGCCGATGACGACAACGAAGAATCCGACCCGCACCCCGTCAGCATCGCACCACTTGGCCCCGGCCGTTGGCACCAGGGCCTCCCGCAGCGAATTGCGGCTGCGTGACAAACGTCATGCTAACTTTTGCTAGCGGAATGGTTGTCATCGCAAGCACCTTCCGCTTTACTTGCATTCAGCGGGCCACACCGGCCCACCACCACTGGAGACCGACCGACGATCTCCACCGACGAACCACGGAGGTTCGACACCATGACCAACCCCGTTCTCGACCGGCTCACCGACGTGCAGGCCACCGTCCTCGACGGCATCGACCAGG
>Ga0208482_1000022_pt1 | contig 50320 bp, 46 predicted proteins | sample LakMenEpi26Sep10_FD_150737 | JGI IMG/M metagenome (GOLD analysis project Ga0208482, IMG submission 150737) | Freshwater microbial communities from Lake Mendota, WI - 26SEP2010 deep hole epilimnion (SPAdes) | ecosystem: Environmental > Aquatic > Freshwater > Lake > Epilimnion/Euphotic zone ... | reverse complement strand
GCTGACGAGCCGCTCGTCGTCGCTCTGCGGATACTCAGAAAGTGGCATCGTCTGACCAACCCGTGGCCACGCAACAAGCACCCAACTTGAACTCGCTTTTCGTTTGCCGTAGTAGGCGTTGAAGCCTTCCTCCGCGGCTGGCGTCGTGAGGTGATACACGTGCGCGATGCCGGTCAGCACGCGAGCGGTGTCGGCAGTCGTCGTGGTGTTCGAACCCTTCTTGCTGGTGCACTCCACCACGACGGGGAGGCGACGCGACGGCGCATCAAACAGTGCGGCGACGGCCGCACCTTCATCAGAAGTGGAGACGCGACTCGGGCTTCCAGAGATGAAATTGTTCGCATCGCGTGCCCGCAATTCACGAGCGACTTCACCAACGAGCGATGTGAGCGCAACTGGCGGTCGTTCACTCCTCGTGCGGGGAAGAATCAAAGAACCTGTAGGGCGCACCTCTCTGCGTACATCGACACACAGATCGCCGCGCCGTGACGGGAAGAGCGATACCAGCGTCACTTGCCGGGCGTCGTCGTTGGGATGTTGCTCGGAGATCTCGCAACGAAACACCTTGTCGGTCACGCTGCTGTGCATCGACACTTGGGTGGTGTTGGTGCGCTTGTCATGTGGCCACGTGCGCTCCAACCAGGGTTCGAGCAGGTGACCAACGGTTTCGCGCATAGCGCGATCGTGGGCGTCATCTTTCGCTTTGGGCGAGATGAGCGTTACACCGTATACCGTGAGCACCGTTCAACGCTCCAGAACGAGATTGAACTCGAGGACACCCGCATCTTCGGTCGTGATTCCAGGAATTGACGGATTGGGGATGCCCCACTCGGCAAAGACGATCGGAACTTCGCCGATTACCACGATGCGGCCATCACGCACGATGCTGGCGACAGTGACCTCCACGGGCTTGCTCGTGCCACGAAGGGTGAGCGTGCCCCGAGCGGTGTGTGACACGGATGTTGTGGTCGCATCCGCCTGCAGCACGATCGGTGAGTCAAGCACGAACGTAGAAGTGGGGAAGTTGAGGGTGTCCATGATGCGGCTTGCAAACTGGGCGTCCCGTTTTGGTTCGTCGCTTGTCACCGTGGTCATATCGACCTCAAACTTTGCCGCAACGACGCTGCCACCAGCAATTTCGATTGTTCCGGTGACTGCATTCGTGCGCCCGACTGCGGTGACGTTCTGCCCGAAGAGCACCTCATCTACTCGGTATCCAACCTGCGATTCAGCGGATATGTTCCAAACACCCGTCGGGTCAGCGAGCGTGGGAGCACTCGAACCGTCGTTTACTCCGACAGTGGTGGCGGTGGCTGCGTCGCCAACGACCACCGTCGTTGTGACCACCTCGTCGATGAAGCTGACTGGCGCATCGTCGCGGATGAAGTTGATGTAGACCCACGGACCGCCCACGAAGATCACGAGACCAGCGATGACTGCACCGAGGACGTAGCGAAGACTGCGCGGCACGTGTGGCCCCCTTACGACTTTCTGGCGAGCACTTGTGTGGTGGCGCTCATGCCGTTGTGGTACTTGCCTTCAACAATGCTGCGTTCGATCTCGCGACCTATTTCAATGACCATGCCGTGCGCTGCCCCGATGTCGCCGAGCACGTCCTCGAGCTCGACGGTCATCTCTTGATTCTGCGGCCCGCCCACGCCGCGCCCGACGTTCGCCGCACGGTAGGCCTCCAGTACAAAGCAGCCGTGCGGTCGAAGTGCCGCCGGGACTCCTGAGTGCACCTTGTGTCGCAGGGCAGGCGGCAAGTGGCAGAACACCGAGACGATGCAGTCCCACGAGGCCTGCCCGAGGTCGAATGTCTCGAGGTCGGCGACACGGGCGTCAATCGTGGTGCCGCGGTCGGCAGCGAGGCGCCGGGCTTTCACTACACCGACCGGACTCAAGTCGACGGTCACGACATCGTGGCCGAGTTGGGCGAGAAATACGCCATTGCGGCCTTCGCCGTCGCCGAGACAGAGCGTGCGACCTTTCGGTAGTCGATCGGCAACTTCGCGCAAGAAGTCATTGGGCTCTGTGCCGAACGCGAATCCGTCCTCCGCATAACGCTCATCCCAACTTTGGCCGCTCGAAGTAGTGCGTGACACGCCGTCAGGCTACGCCCGTACCGGTATGCGCATTACGGTTGACAGGTGACGTTGGAGGCGGTTTCGGGCACGATCGCCACCATGCTCGGCGTTGCATTCATCTGGCCGCAAGTCATTCGTGTCTATGCAAAAAAGAGTGTCGAGGGTGTTGCTCCGCTCGGCACCATCATCAGCATCGCCGGCACGATCATGTGGCTCATCTACGGAGTCGCTACCGAGAGCATCCCGATGGTTCTTTCAAATCTCAACATTGAAATCGCCTTCCTCTTCTTGGCCGCGTACTTGGTGCATAAGCAGGCACTGCCGTTGTGGGCGCCGATACTTGCCTTTGTTGGAACTCTTGCGTTCAGTTTGCTCATCGTTCAATTCTCGGTGACGTTGCTCGGATTGGCAGGCGTCTTCATTGGTACACCGGCAATCTTCCCGCAGTTCTGGCGTGCCGTGCGCACACCGCGTCTCTACGGCGTTTCAGTTGTCTCGTTCACCCTGCTGGCGATGATGGGCATCGGATGGTTCACCTACGGTCTTACGATCGGCGACCCGGTCGTGTCGTATCCAAACCTCGTGTTGATTCCGTGCTCGTCGTACATCGCGTGGAAGGCGTGGCGCTCACACCACCACTCGATGAGTCAGCGCAATGTGACTGTGGCGGAGGCCGAACCGGCTCGCTGATGCGACGCCGACAACGTGACAACGCTGCCACTCTTGGCGCGGATGATCCAGGTTTGCAGATGTCGGTCAGTCGTTCCATCTGACATCGCACCGCCGTCGAGCAACACCTTTGAGCGACCGTCAAGTTGACCGATACGTACTCGCGCCTCGCCCTCGATGACTTCTACCGAAGATCCGTTGGCACCCGAGATCTCGACGACCGCGGGCAACACGATCTTCATCTTCTTTGCATGCTGCGTGACCGTGGTGGGCAACCAGCCGGTGTTCGCCACGCCGAGTCGCACCTTCCATACGTCACCGCCGAGCGACGTGGCTTCGGCGAGCTTGATCTCAAGCCGTGGTGACGCCATCGCTTGGTAGATCGCCACGTCGGCGTGCGCTTCAACTTCGGCACGCAGCAACGACGACGGCGCGTTCGTCCAGATGTGGAACATGTCGGGTCCGCCGATTTCCACCTTGCCGAGTTGCGGGTGGTCGAAGGCACGCCAACCGACGTATGAGCCAGGCGCATGTTTGTCGCTCCAGCGGCATACGGCGAGATCTTGCGCAGGAGTCGGGCCCACGTACCACACGTCGGTGGGCGAGTGCTCGCCAGTTGCGCGGTAGATGGCGTCCCAGAATTCGGTCGTCCACGAGTAGACGCCGAGGTGGTCGTACGCCCAGTCATCGCCTGCGCCGCCCATGACATGCGACTTGTCCCACGTCAAGTCTTCGAACACCGAGTGCACGGGATACGTGGTGAGCGGTGTCGAATGCTCGCCGAACTTCTTGAAGATGTAGAGATCTTCCGGTGGCAGCTTGGAGTCGGGCAAGTTGCTGCTCGGCCGCAGCATGAAACCGCCTGCAGTGTGGAACGCGTTGTAGCCACACACGTTGGGCCGCGCTTTCACTGCGCGCACGAGCGAATGAATCTCCGGTTCGCTCATCGGATGGTCACCCGAACCGAGCACGTCGACGCCCCAACCAGCAGGGAAGTTGCGGTTCAAATCGAGACCGGCAGGGTCGCGCGGCTGGTCGATGGTGAAACCGTCGTAGTTTTCGATTAACCCTTCGGTGAGCAGTCGGTAACGGGTGGTACCTGCAGGTGCTCCGAGCGGCCCAACGGGAATCATCACTCGCGGTTCTTCGGGGTGCGGCATCCACGCACCGTCGGGGTCGGTGATGCGCATCGTGAGAATGCGACCGTCGCCGTCGATGTCTTGCGGATGCAAACCAGGCCACCGGTGGCCGTCGCGCCACGGCCACGGGCGAACGCTCGAGCGGTGAAAGAGCGGCCGGTCGGCGAGCGCGTCTTCAACGCCGTCGGGGTTCACCCGCGGCGCTATATAGAAGGTACGAGTACGCAGCGCCTCGACGACTGTCGAATCACCAGCGACGAACTTCGTGACGAGGTGATGGATGATGTAGAGCGCCGCCACGCCGCCCGTGACTTCAACGGCATGGATGTTTGCGTCGATCCAGTGCGCGGGTTTGGTGTGGTGTTCGCCAGTACGTGTGTCAGTAATCGTGGCCACGAGCAAGTCGCGGCCCATGTGTGATTGTCCATAGCTCTCGACGGTGAGCAATGTTGGGTGTTGGGCTGCGAGTGCGCGCAACCACGCAGCCATCTCGTCGTAACGCAAGAATCGGTCGAAGTCGTAAGTCATGCGCCGAGGCTAGACTGCGCAGGAATGTTCGTACCTCTGCAAAGCGCCCACAGGTAGAGTCGCTTCATGGCGATGCGCAAGTGGCGAGTAGCAGCGGTTGTCGGGTTGATGAGCACGCTGTTGCCGCTGGTGCACGGCGCGCAGCCCGCCATTGCGTTGTCATGTGCAACTGGTGGCGCCTGCAAACTCGGCGACATGGGTCCAAAGGGAGGAGTGGTGTTCTATACGGCGAGCACTCCGCAGTGGTGGGGCCAGTACATGGAATCTTTTTCAGACCTCAATGCAACAATGCGAAATGCGCTCCCAGTCGGCCAAGCGTGGTTGGCGCCGCGTGTCATCTATCAAGGGGATGATGCGAAAGCACGACGAGTTGAAGCCAAGAGAATCGGTGCCGGCGCAGAGAACTACGTCTCAATCTACGGGCAAACACCTTATTCGTTACTTCCTTTTGGGCTTTCTGGTTGGAGCGCGACATATCAACTCTTCTATCCATCAAAAGACGAACTCGATGCCTTGTACAACTACATCGTCACCACCGACTCACCGCTTGACACAGCGTTTCGAACTGGCGTCGTGGGCGATCCCTACTGGACCTCAACCGAAGCATCCGACACGTTCGCGTGGTATCAGTTGTTCAACGATGGCACCCAGTTCACTGATGCCAACGGCATCGTCAATGGACTCGCGGGGAACAAAACATTAACCAAGAGCAGCATGCACAAAGGTTCTGCATTCCCATCCAAGACCATGAGGCACCTCTTCATCGGTGCTTGGGCCCCCAGTGGTGCAGTGCTGCCACCGAAACCACCCCGCCCAGTGATCCCCCCTGGTGGTCGTACATCCGCTGACTGCGCGGCAGGCCGAAGTTGTCAAGTCGGTGACATCGGGCCAGGTGGTGGTGTCGTGTTCTACGACGCAGGCAAGACCGAGTCATGGGGACGGTATCTCGAAGCGTCGCCGGCGTCGTGCCAGAAATCCGGTCTTACGTGGCGAAGTGCGCTACCCGGCAAGCGGGGCACGAGACAGCTACCTCTGTTGTATCCCACCTGGGCGACCGCCGCCCGACAACGAGTGGAGTCAAAACGACTCGGCATGGGCAAGGCAAACACAGCATTGGTCGTCAAACAACACAAGGTTCTTCCGCAGGCATCACTCGACACGACAGCAGCGGGCTACGCCGACTCGCTCGTTTGTGGTGGCAAAGACGACTGGTTTCTGCCGAGCAAAGATGAACTCGACACGTTGTACAACGTGCTCGCCGTCACCGACAACGATCTCACCGGCAACAATTCGTTTGAGTTCACCCGCGGGTTCTATTGGACATCGTCGGAGTACAACAACGAAACTGCCTGGACTCAGCTGTGGATTGACGGACAGCAGTTCGATCGTGAGAAGTGGATGAGTGGTGACAAGCGCAGAGATGGCGGTTTCAACCCCTTCCACGTGCGGCCGATTCGCGCCTTCGGCTGAGACACGGGTACCGCTCGCAGCCACCTTGCGACCTGAAAGTTACGTCGTCACAACATCCGTCTCTTGACTCATTTCGTGCGAGGAGTACGGTCGCGTCTCAAGGGAGCCACTCCCGCTCTGACAAGGAGGCAATGATGAGCAAACGCCATCGAGATGGCAATTCAATACCTCGACCCAAAGCAGAACTGCGAGCGCACGCGCACCGCGAGCGTCACCGCGTGAAAGGCGAGTTGCACTCGCTCGCGACGTCAGTCGGTAGATCGCTCGCCCCAGACGAATGCGATGAACCGGGAGTGGAGTGGAAGACCGAGCGCCGCGCCAACCATCACCACGCCACCGAACGTGCCACCCGCGGCCGTCGCCTGCGCCACTGGAAGACCAAAGAGTGGAAGCGGCGCACTTCAGCTCGCCGCGCTCGTGCACGCATCGAGGAGCAAACCGCCAAAGAGGCCTGATGTCACGAGTGCGATAGCGGCTCGCCACACGGCGAGTACTGTCGGCTCGGGAGGCGTAGTGACATATCAGCCCGTGTTGCACCACATCACGGGAGAGTTTCGTTCGCGATGGCGCGGACGCATCCACGCAGGTGCCGGGTGCGCAGCGGTTCCAGCGGGGGCTGCGTTAATCGTGCTCGCCGAAGGTGCGACGGCAATTACGGCTGCGGCAATCTACGTCGCATCACTCGTGATGCTGTTCGGTACGTCGGCCTCGTATCACATCCTCGCCCGAAGCCGTCGTGCACAACTAGTGATGCAGCGCCTTGATCACTCGATGGTCTACGTGCTGATTGCAGGTACGTACACGCCGGTGTGTCTCCTCGCACTGCCAGGAGAGCTCGGCGTTGTCATGCTTTGCGTGGTGTGGGCGATCGCTGCGTTCGGCATCGTGCTCAAGTCGGTGTGGCGTGCTCGCGTCTTTGCGTCGATTCTTTACATCGTGCTCGGTTGGATTGTGATTGTTGTCCTTCCGTGGGCGTACCACAGGATTGGAGTCGTTCCGCTCGCCCTGTATGCCGCAGGAGGCACGCTCTTCACCGTTGGTGCAGTGATGTTTTATCGACGTTGGCCGACATTGCGTCCGTCACACTTCGGCTTCCACGAAGTGTGGCACGTATTGACCGTGGTGGCCGTGGTGCTGCAATTCGCCGCCACCTCACTGCTCGTGCGCTGATTACGCAGCGAGCCTGAGCAATCCATCGATTCGCCAGAGGCTGTAGCGAAAGTTTGTCCAGCCCACCTAGCTGAATCTGCGCCGCAGTAATTGCGCCAAGAGTTGAATCGGCGCGACACGTGCACCTAGGTGAGTGAAGCAACTCAAGAGTAGTTTCGTGACATGCGGAACATCGAGCCAGGTCATCCTGAACGTCGTTCGCGCAAGCCTGATTCTCGTCAGGAGTTGCTTGACGTAGCCCTTCGCATCATCGCAAAAGATGGCATCGACGCGCTACGAATCGAGGATGTCTGCGAAGCAGTTGGGGTGACCAAAGGTTCGTTGTACTGGCATTTTCAAGATCGCCAGGGTCTGATCCACGCCGCGATGCTCGAACAACTACGGAGGCTTTCGGAAGCACAACTGGAATCACTCGATGAAGCCATTGACAAGGCCGCCAGTCGGGATGAGTACCTGCTCAGAGTCGCAGGGTCCCTCGTCGACCCGTTCGACTCTCGAGAAACCGAAGCTCGCTGGCAGCGGTGGGAGATGCTGGCGACGGCGCGCCGTGACCCCGAGCTGAACGCGATGATGGCGGAGATTCAACGGCGATATCAGCGGTACCTGACGAGCGTTATCACCAAAGCCCGTGAGCGTGGCATTCTGCGCACCGACGCCGACCCTGCGGCAGTAGCGGCCGCGATGACCGCCCTTGCGCTCGGCTCGAATCACTTGTCGTATCTTGGCGACGAGGGCCCGACGCGAGAAGCATGGAACGGTTTGCTACTGATGATGATTGACATGTTGTTCCCGCCGAAGTAACCGCAGATCGAACATATCTATCTCTCTAGAAGTCCCAAGGAGGGCCGGCCCTTTTTGCCCTAATGCGAGAACATACTTTTAGTATCGCTAACATACCTTGGGTATGGGGCGGGGCATGTTGCGGTCGGTTCGGGTGTTGTTGGTCGTGGCGTTGGTGTGTGGTTCCGTGTCGTCGTCGGTGTCGGCGCATCGTTCGTGGCAGCCGGTTTCGTCGTGCGGGAAGTTTCATGTGGCGTTGCCGAATGATTCCTGGTCGCGGTTGGCAGTTCGATTCGGGCTGGGTGAGCCGGCGTTGTATCGGTTGAACGGCGCATCGGTTGCGTCGTTCTTGCGTGCAGGCGATCGGGTGTGTGTGGGTGTGAATGTCGGTGCGTCGACTGCGGCTGGCACGACGACTACGTCGCCAACGACCACCACCAGCACCACCACGACGACCACCACCACCACGACGACGGTGGCGTTGCCGGTGGCGCCGGTGTTGACAGTTGGTGACTTGACGGCGTGTCAGCCGGTGTCGGTGTCGTGGCGTGGGGCGTCACCTGATACAGGCTTGTATTCGTTGCAGTGGGTGCGGGTGTCGGGGTCGGGTGCCTATGACTTCACGAATTCCTACACGATGATCACCGTACGAGGCACCTCAACGGTGTTGTCGGGCCGGTTCCTTGCGGGGGTGACGTACGCGATTCGCGTGTTCGCGATGCGCGCCGACTGGGATGGTGTGTGGCACAGCACGCAGAACGTGACCCCGCACTCGCAGGTAGTCACGTTCACGGTCCCAGGATGCGCGTTGCCCGATACCGGTACAAGCACCACAAGCACCACAACCAGTACCACCACCACAACCAGTACCACCACCACAACCAGTACCACCACCACCACGACCACAGTGCCGCCTGTCACCTTGGAAACTGGGTTCGATCCAAACGTAAACCTTGACCTCTACGCGATGGCGGTGCAGTCGGATGGAAAGATTCTCATTGGCGGCACGTTCACGATGGTCGGAAGTACGACACGTAAGCGTGTCGCTCGATTGAATTCCGACGGCTCTCTTGACCCCAGTTTCAACCTCAATGCAGACCTCAACCTAAACGGTGCCGTCTACGCGATGGCGGTGCAGTCGGATGGGAAGATTCTCATCGGCGGGGATTTCACGATGGTCGGCAGTACGGCGCGTAACCGTGTCGCTCGATTGAATTCTGATGGCTCCCTTGACTCTACTTTTAACAGCCTTAACAACGTCATAGATATCGACGTAAGCAACAACAACGTCCGGGTGGTGGCGGTGCAGTCGGATGGCAAAATCATTATCGGCGGCGACTTCTTAAAGGTCGGGGGTCAAACTCGTAACCGTATCGCTCGATTGAATTCTGATGGCTCCCTTGATACCGCATTTAATCCCAATGCGAACTCTGCTGTCTTCGCAGCGGTGGTGCAGTCGGACGGGAAGGTCATCATCGGCGGTAACTTCAGCACAATTGGCGTCACAAGACGTGACTATGTTGCCCGATTGAATACGGACGGCTCCCTCGATACCTTTGCCCCTAGTTTGAATCTCTCTGTGTCGAAGATAGCGGTGCAGTCGGATGGGAAGATTCTCATCTGCGGCTCGTTCACCACGGTCGGCGGTGTGCCGCAAAAATATATCGCTCGATTGGATTCAAATGGCACCCTTGAGACCGGATTTAATCCGAATCCGAACAGTGATGTCCATGCGCTGGCGGTGCAGTCGGATGGCAAGATTCTCATCGGCGGCTGGTTCACTGCAGTCGGCAGCCCCGCAACAACACGTAACTATGTCGCTCGACTGAATGCTGACGGATCCCTCGACACTGGATTCAATCCGAACGCAAGCTCGATCATTAGAACGGTGGGGGTGCAGTCGGATGGCAAGATCATCATCGGTGGCGGTTTTACAACCGTCGGCGGCACCGCACGCAACCGTCTTGCTCGCTTGAGCTAAACAAGCGCCACACGCATTTCGGCACTGAAATCGCCTAAACCAACGAGGTAATGAGTGCCTTATCAGTGAATCATCAGTACCGGCCTTTTGCGTGACACGTGTGAGAGTTCCACGGAGTTCGCAACACGCCATCAGCGAGGAAACATGTCACTCCGCTCACTTAATAAACAGAACCTTGTACTCACTACACAGAACCTCAAGACCGCTCAAAAACTGCTGGTCCGACAGACCTAAACTCAAACGACGGTGGATTCAGGATTTCTTCGGGGTTTCGCCCCGACTTCTGGTCCGCCCTCGGGTCGCTAGCTCAGCTGGTAGAGCAACGGACTTTTAATCCGCAGGTCCCGGGTTCGAGCCCCGGGCGACCCACGTGAACACCACCCTCGAGCAGGTCGACCTCTCCATCTCTGGCATGACCTGCGGCGCATGCGCCATGAAAGTGGAGAAGTCGCTCAACTCGCTCGACGGCGTGAGCGCCACCGTCAACTTTGCCACCGAGACGGCGCGGGTCACGCTGCACGACGACGTCACGACCGAGCAACTCGTCGCACAAGTCGAAAAGGCCGGCTACGGGGCCCGGCTTGTCGCCGACACCACGCCGGAGATGCTCGACAAAGAAACCAACGAACGAGTGGCGATGCTGCGTGCGCGCCTGACGGTGTCGCTCGTCGCGGGCGTGCCGGTCACGGCACTCTCGATGATTCCCGCATTGCACTTCGCAGGCTGGCAATGGTGGGCACTCGCACTCTCACTGCCGGTCGCTGTCTGGGGTGCTGCACCGTTCCACCGTGCGGCATGGATGAACGCTCGTCACCGCGCGACGACGATGGACACGCTCATCTCGATCGGCATCATCGCGGCGATGGGCTGGTCGGTGTGGGCACTCGTGTGGGGCAATGCGGCCGAAGACCACGGCGGCATGAACATGACGTCGTCAGAGATTGACCACATATATATGGAGGTCGCGGTCGCCGTCACGATCTTCCTCCTTGCGGGCCGTTACTTCGAGGCGCGCGCCAAGCGCAGAGCGGGAGACGCCTTGCGATCGCTGCTCGCACTCGGCGCTCGCAGTGCGACGGTGGTGCGGGGCGGCGAAGAAGTGCTCATCGATGCCTCGGCGGTGAAAGTGGGCGACCTCATCGTCGTGCGCCCAGGGGAGATCATTGCCGCCGACGGTGTCGTTCGCGAGGGAAGTTCGTCGGTCGATGTTTCGATGCTGACTGGCGAGAGCGTGCCGGTCGACGTGACCGTCGGTGCGAACGTCACCGGAACGACTGTCAATCTGACCGGTCGTCTCGTGGTGCAGGCGACGAGGATTGGCGCAGATTCCACGTTTGCGCAGATGGCTCGGCTCGTCCGCGACGCACAAGCGACGAAAGCCCCCGTGCAGAAACTTGCCGACCGGGTGAGCAGTGTGTTCGTGCCGTCGGTGATCGCCATTGCCATCGTCACGTTCGGTGGTTGGTGGTGGCTGGATGGCGACTTGCCGCAGGCGTTCACGGCGTCGGTGGCGGTGCTGATCATCGCTTGCCCGTGCGCGCTTGGCCTCGCAACTCCCACCGCATTGATGGTCGGTAGCGGAAGAGCAGCGCAGATGGGCATCGTCATCAAGGGTGCCGACGTGCTGCAAGGCACGCGACGCATTGACACCGTCGTGTTCGACAAGACCGGCACCGTCACCACCGGCGCGATGCAGCTGGTCGACGTCGTCTGCCATGAGGGAACCTCGCGTACCGAAGTGCTTGCTGCGGCTGGCGCACTCGAGCATGCGAGCGAGCATCCCGTAGCAAAAGCGATCGCATCAGCCGCCCGCTCAGAGCTCGGCACACTCGCCTCGGTGACCGCGTTCGAGAACCTGCCCGGCATGGGTGCGGTTGGTGTCGTCGGTGGCGCGAGCGTGATGGTGGGCAACGAGCTGCTCATGCGAAGGAAACTCGTCTTGATTCCCAAGCCGATGTCAGAGGCAATCGAGTCGGCACGTGCGTCGGGCAACATCGCGGTCTTGGTTGCAGTGAACGGCACGGTGAAGGGTGTATGCGTCGTCGCCGACCGACCGAAGGCGAACAGTGCGGCCGCGATTGCCGCATTGCGCGATCTCGGATTGCGTCCGATACTGCTCACTGGCGACAGTCGCGCGACTGCACTTGCCGTGGCCGAACAAGTCGGTATCGAGTCAGACGAACAGCACGTAATTGCCGGCGTGTTGCCGGAGGAGAAAGTTCGAGTCGTCGCCGACCTGCAACAGCGTGGTTACGCGGTGGCGATGGTGGGCGACGGCGTCAACGACGCAGCCGCGTTGGCACAGGCGAACGTCGGCATTGCGATGGGCACCGGTACCGACGTCGCGATGAACGCGAGCGACCTCACCATCGTGAGCGGCGACCTGCGCCTGGTGCCCGACGCCATTCTCTTATCGCGCGCCACGCTGCGCACTATCAGCGCCAACGTGTTCTGGGCATTCATCTACAACGCTGCGGCGATTCCGCTCGCGGCATTCGGATTACTCAACCCGATGTGGGCAGGTTTGGCGATGGCACTCTCCAGCGTCTTCGTTGTAACCAACAGTCTGCGTTTGCGCACCACCCGTCTCACGCCGCAAACAGCATTCGTTCACGCAACTCGCTGACGGCGTCACTGCGCCATTCGCGAATGGTACGTGGGCTAACCCCGTATCGGTCAGCGAGTTGCTCGACACTCTGTTTGCGCAGTGCCTCAAGCACCTCCAGGGACTTCGACGAAACGTCCTTGGCGCGAGCTTCATGAAGAAGTTCATTCAAGAGCTCCTCAGCAGGAAGTTCAGATTCGGTCTCGCCACGTTGGAGCACGATGCCTCTTGCGTCGGTAGTAAAGCCGTCGACGATCAAATCTCGGCGTTCATCTAGGCGTTCTTGTTCGGGTTTTCGACGCTCTCGTCGGACGAATGCAAGATATTCAATGTCCCGCACGATGTTGGCGGCAATCTTCGTCGGTCTCCGCTCGATTGGGTAGGTGCGAATCATTTCCCAGCCGTACGAGAGCACGAGACTGAAGGCTTCGTCGAAGCCCATCCGGTGCAACTTGCCGCGTCGCCGACCAATCGCCAACATCGGAGGAAGCACTCGTTGCAAGGCGATCCGCGCAGCCAATTGATCGGTCGCGGCGCGTCGGACGATCTCGGCGAGCACGCGATCAGCGTTGCTGTCACACTTCGCACCGAAGAATCCCGCTGCATGTAGAACCTCGTCAAGAGTGAAGAACGGACGCTCTGAGAGACCCCATGAATTCACTTCACGCAGGGTGCGCGGACAGTGCTTCAGTCGATCCCACTCCCTTTGCAGGAGCGCGACAGGGTTGCAGCGGACATGGGTATCTCGTTGGGCATGGGTCATGGCTTCCGAGCGTGGGTATGACCCTCACTGCCACCCTCACCGCGGTTGTCTGATGCGCCAGACTTAGTCGATGCGACTCGTGTTACCGTCGGGCACCCCAGCCGAAATCGACACAAGCGTGGAGAACCCAGCGATGGGCCTCGTCATCGCGCCTGACATCTGGTCGTTGCGACCGTTGTACAACGACATGGTGTCGCGTCTTGCGCGTGAATGGAACATCGCGGTGTGTGCGGTAGAGCCGTTCCCAGGTCGCACGATTCCTCAGGAAATCGAGCCGAGGATGGCAGCAGTCGCATCACTTGACGACACAAACCACCTACGTGACTTGCACGAAGCGGCCGACGCGCTCGGCACGTCGAGAGTTGGGTTGATGGGTTTTTGTCTCGGAGGGATGTATTGCTTCAAGTCAGCCATCAGCGATCGCTTCTCACGCATTGCAAGCTTCTACGGAATGATCAGAGTGCCGACCAATTGGCGCTCGACGACGCAGGGTGAGCCGCTCGACTATCTCGCTCGCGGTGATGCGCGCAAAGTGCTCGCAATCATCGGCACCCGCGACCCCTATACGCCGCCCGCTGATGTTGCCGAATTGAAGCGACTCGGTTGCAATGTCGTTGAATACGAAGGCGCAGAACACGCCTTTGCGCATGACGCATCGCGACCGTCATATCGCAAGGATGATGCAATCGATGCATTCGCGCGAGTGCGCGAATGGCTGCTATGACGAACGCGTGCTGAGTTTCGAGCGTTCCTTGATGCGGTAGCGACGATCCGACTGTTCCAGCCAGCCGAGCCGAATGAAGCTGGCAATTGCCTTGTTCACTCGCTCGCGCGAGGCACCAACCATGCCAGCAAGTTCTTCTTGGGTGACCGGAAGGATGAATTCATCCTTGCCATCCGACAATTCGAGCAGTCGCTTTGCCGTTCGACCTGTGACGTCGAGAAAGACGCTGTCGGAGAGCACCTCATCCATGACTCGCAGGCGATTGGCGAGCAACTTCGTGACTCCCCACAACATGGTGGGATTCGACTGCAACTCAGCCTTCACTGCCGTGTACGGGATACGCAAGACACTCGACGGCTCAAGTGCCCGAGCAAGGGCACTGCGGGCACCGTCGTCGAGCAGACCGAGTTCACCGAAGAGGTCACCGCTCTCCATGAGCGCGAGCATGCTCTCACGCGAGTCGAGGGGGCGGTTGCCGATTGCGATTGCGATTCGACCGGATAGTACGACGAACATCGCATCGGGAGCTTCGCCTTCATTGAACAGCACGTCGCCACGCTGTAGTGATCGCACGACGCCTGCAGCGGCAATCTTTTTCAGCGCATCCGCTGGTGTCGCCGCGAAGAATGCATTCTTGCTGAGGAGTTCTTCGTGAGTCATGAGCATCACGGTACTACCCTGAAAGACGATGCCGACAGGAGAACTTCGCAGACCCGGCGAAGTGATTTGGACCATTGTTGTTGCGGCGGGAGCTGGCACTCGATTTGGCGGGCCGAAGCAGTTCGAGGTCCTCGGTGATCGTCGCGTCATGGACTGGTCGATAGCAATTGCACGAGAGGCCAGCGATGGTGTTGTCATCGTGCTTCCGCCAGAAGTTGCCGAGAAGGAGGGTGGCGTTGCAGGCGGTGCGACTCGCAGTGAGTCCGTGCGCAAGGGTCTTGCTGCCGTGCCAAAGAACGCCACCATCATTTGTGTGCACGACGCAGCACGGCCGTTCGCAAACGAAGACGATTTCGCCCGCGTCATTGATGCAGTTGTCAGCGGAGCAGACGGTGCGGTACCGGCCATTCCTGTTGCCGACACCATCAAGGTGGTTGATGACACTGGCCAGGTAGTGCGTACTCCGGATCGTGGCTCTCTGCGCGCAGTGCAGACGCCCCAAGCATTTCGCGCCGAGATGCTGCGTCGTGCACATGCATCGCGGGGTGAAGGCAGTGACGATGCGTCGTTGGTTGAAGCAGAGGGCGGAAAAGTCGTCGTCGTTGACGGCGAAGTGCTCAATCGAAAAATCACGACACGAGACGACCTCGAGTGGGCTCGCGCTCAACAACGCGGCGAACAGTGACGCGCGAGTATCGAGAATCGAACAAATCATGACCTCCATGCGCATCGGACAAGGCTTCGACATCCATCGATTCGCTGACGACAATCGGCCATTGGTGTTGGCTGGTGTCACATTCGTCGGTGAGCGCGGACTACTCGGACACAGCGATGCCGATGCAGTAGCGCATGCCGTGAGCGATGCGCTCCTCGGGGCAGCAGGTCTCGGTGATATCGGACAACACTTTCCTGATACCGATCCACAATGGAAAGGCGCGGATTCAATGAAGATTCTTCAAGCTGTCGTCGGCAAAGTACATGAAGCTGGCTGGAAGATCGCGAACGTGGATGTCAACCTCGTGTGTGAGCAACCCAAGATTGCGCCGCAGAGAGAAAAGATGCAGGACAATCTGTCGCGGGTGCTTGGTGCACCAGCGAGCGTGAAGGGGAGACGAGCAGAACAATTGGGAAGCATCGGTCGGGGCGAGGGCATCATGTGCCTCGCCGTGGCGTTGCTCACCTCTTGAGTCGCGGACCACGTCGCGGGCCGCGACGTCAGGAGCGCGGGAGCGGTCGTCCGGCACGCCAACGCAACGGCAACCAGGGTCCGCGGCCTCGTGAGAACGACCGAACGCTCGGTGGTGAACAAATTGAAGGCCGACAGGCGGTGCGAGAACTTCTCGTTGCGTCACGTCGCAGAGTGCGCGAAATTCTTGTCGCCGACGACAGTGAACGCAATCCTGTAATCGCCGAAATCATCGACCTGGCGCGCTCGCAGCGAGTAGTAGTGCGCAATGTGAATCGACAGCAGATCGATGAGCAGGCACGAAGTGAGGCACCGCAGGGAGTGATTGCTTTCGCCGAACCACTCGAAGAAGCGCTGCTTGACGATGTGATTGCTGGTGCTACGGAGAAGCTCTTCCTTGTCGCAGTCGATGGGGTGACTGACCCAGGCAATCTCGGCGCAATCTTGCGTTCGTGTGAAGGAGCAGGCGTCGACGCAGTGATCCTTCCGCGTCACCGCGCAGTACACATCACGCCGAGCGCCGCGAAGGCTGCTGCAGGCGCCGTCGAATATCTCACCATGTGCGTGGTGCCTGGTCTGCCAACGGCAATTCAGCAGCTGCGCGACAACAATGTCTGGGTAATCGGGTTCGATGACGCAGCCGACAAACCGATCTTCGGCCTCGGCGATCTTGCGCGGGAGCACGTGTGCCTCGTGCTTGGCGCAGAGGGCCCTGGTCTCTCCCGACTCGTACGAGAACGATGTGATCTCTTGCTCTCCATACCAATGCGGGGTGCACTGTCATCGTTGAATGTTTCTGCTGCTGCAGCACTTGCGACGTACGAAGTCGTTCGCGCCAGAAGCTAATCAATCTGCACATCGCCGAACCAAATCGCTCGTAGCATTGGTCGCTGTCGCTTCGTGCGACTCGCCGGGGTAGCTCAGTGGCAGAGCAGCCGCCTTGTAAGCGGCAGGCCGTGGGTTCGATCCCCACCCTCGGCTCATCGAAGTTTCTGCACATCATGCGTGACTACTGTGGATGCCATGAGTCAAGAGCAACGTCGTCCGCGCCCCGCCCCTGAGCCTCGAGCAGCCAACGTCAATTCGGTGTTGTCCATTGCGGTTGCCGTGCTTGCCGTCTTGCTCGGGTTCTTCATCCTCCGCGATCTGCGTAACGACTCCGGAATTGCCTCATCAGAGAATGCCGCGCCGACGGAGGATGTCGCCTCGGAAACGACGCTTGACACCATGCCCGTCCAAACCACGACAGCCCCTGTGGTGTTGACGGCATTCAAGGTTCAGATTGCAAACGCCTCTGGAGTCAGTGGCAGTGCCGGACTTCTCACCACGGAGATGCAGGGCAAGGGCTACATCGTGCAGCCCGCCATCAATAAGAGCGAGATCACGCCAAGGCAGACGGTCACGGTCGTCTACTACTTGTTGGGAAGCGAAGCGGCTGCCGCGCAGGTTGCACAAGAACTCGGTGGTGTGGCCACGGCGCCAATGCCGACGCCAATCCCGACAGAGACCGGAAGCCTCGGTGAAGCCAGTGTGTTGGTGCTGCTTGGCACCGACCTCGCGGGCAAGCCACTGGCGATCATCTCTGGCGGCGTCGCCAATGCCCCCGCTGTCGTCGTGACTACCACGACAACGGCCTAGTAGCCAGAACCGCCTTCGCTGCGGTCTAGTGATTACGCCACGCCGAGCGCGCGTTCCGTTGCCTCACGCACGCATCGTTCGGTAAACCGCAGTGCATCGTCGCCATACTGCTCGCGCAGGCTGATGACTTCAACATCGACTCGTCTGGCGATCTCGCGTCCTTCAGCAAGCACATCTCCACAGATTGCAATCACTCGCTTTTCGTGCTCTCGCGCGTAGCGAGTCACACCACCGACAACCTTTCCAGCAAAGCTCGTCGCGTCAAGCCTTCCCTCACCTGTCACGACCACATCACACTCCGCTACGGCGTCAAAGAAGCCGGTCTCTTCTGCGACAAGAGCGAAGCCAGGCACGAGGTTGGCTCCGATCGCATGCAGACCTCCGGCGAGCCCACCGCCTGCACCACCTCCGACGACAGTGGTGACGTCCACTCCGAAGCGCTTTCGATAATGCTCTGCGGTACCCGCGAGTCGCGCAGCAAGAAACTTGACCTGTGATGCAGTCGCACCTTTCTGTGGAGCAAATGTTTCTGCTGCGTCGAGAAAGAGTGTCTCCACGTCGCACGCCACGATGAACTCGACTCGCTTGAGGCGTGCTGGAGCACTGATTGCCTGCACCGCACCGAGACCTCCGTCAGTGGTTGCGGATCCGCCAACACCGACAATGATTCGCTCAACACCAAGGTTGAGTGCCGCATCAATCAGTTGCCCGGTGCCAACGGTCGAAGCCGCGAGTGGATCGTTATGGTCGGCTCCGCCGACCAACTCAAGTCCGGAGGCGAGCGCCATTTCGATGACCGCGGTTCCGCGGTGCAAACGCCACGGCGCATCGACAGGCGAGCCAAGTGGTCCTTCGACGGGCAATGAGCGGTTCGACCCACCGAGTACGTCGAGGGTTCCTTCGCCGCCGTCAGCCAGTGGGAGTTCGATGCATTCATGGCCCGTGGTCCAGCAGGCATCGGCAACCGCACGTGCGACACTTCGGGCAGTAGCGGTGCCCCGAAACTTGTCGACTGCCGCCAACACACGCACGGCTTCTAGTGTGTCGGAACATGACCAACCCACTGGATCTTGATGCCACCGCGCAGGCCGAACTCGTCCGCACGAAGAACATCTCCGCCACTGAACTCGTCGATCTGGCGATCGCCGCAGTTGAGCGCGTCAACCCGCAGATCAACGCCGTGATTCATCCACGCTTTGAGCGCGCACGCGCCGAAGCGAAATCAGGTCGCAGCGGTGCGTTCGCCGGAGTGCCAATGGTCGTAAAGGATCTCAACTGCCAGATAAAGGGTGAGCCGTACCATCTCGGCACGCGATTCTTGAAGAACCGCAAGTTCGTTGCGACGGAAGACTCCTATCTCTACGAGCGCTTGTGCCGTGCAGGTTTCGTGACCATTGGTCGCACGAACACCCCAGAATTTGGGAGCACGATTACCACCGAGCCGCTTGCCTACGGGCCCGCACGGAATCCATGGAACACCGAACATTCGACTGGTGGGAGCAGCGGCGGAAGTGCTGCGACCGTCGCTTCAGGATGCGTCGCGATTGCGCACGCCAATGATGGTGGTGGATCAATTCGGATTCCCGCCAGCGAGTGTGGTCTCGTCGGATTAAAGCCGAGCAAAGGTCGTGTGAGTCTCGGCCCAGCCCTCGGTGAATCATGGCTCGGGGGCGTGGTCGAAGGCTGTGTTAGTCGTTCGGTACGCGACACCGCAGCGATGATGGACGTGTTGTCCGGCTACGAAACCGGAGACCCAAACACCCCGCCGTTACCGACGCGACCATACGTGAACGAGGTTGGCGCAAAGGTGGAGAAGTTGCGCATCGGGTTGCTGTCTGGCGCTCTCTTGCCGGGTGGACTCGATCATCCAGATGCACGGGCCAGTGTTGAGGCCACGGGCAAACTGCTGCAAGGTCTTGGGCATCATGTCGAACTGGCACATCCCGCTGCATTGAATGAAGCCGAATTCGGCGACATGTTTCTTTCCATCGTGATTGCCCACATCGCCAACGATGTGGCAACGCTGGAGAAGATGTTCGGGGTCACGTTCACCACCGACGACATCGAGCCCGGCAACCACTTGATGGCCCAGTTCGGAAATGCGACGAATGTGGTGGCATACCTCGGAGCGGTCAATTGGATGCACGCGTGGACACGTCGCGTGGTGTCGTGGTGGTTGCCGCGCGATGGAAAGCAAGGATTCGACGTGCTTGTCACCCCGACACTCGCCGGGCCGCCACCGAAGATTGGTGCACTGTCTGGTGATGACTCCACCGACCGCATTCGCGAGATCATGCAGTACACCGCACAGTTCAACATGACGGGCCAACCAGCAATCAGCCTGCCGTTGCACACCAGTGCAAGCGGCTTGCCGATGGGCGTGCAATTCGTTGGCGCACCGTACCGCGAAGACGTGCTCATTCGTTTGGCTGCGCAAATCGAAGTCGCCGCTCCGTGGGCGTCGCTCCGACCCGCAGTGCATGCGTGAGCAGCACGCTGCAGTGGGCAGTCTTTGGCGCTGAGCTCGTAGCGCTCGCAGTTATCGCGCCTCGTCTCGTGCGAGCGGCGCGTGGTGGTCACGTACTCGATGCGAACGCAGGTGAAGCGGCAGGGGACATCTCGGTCGTCATACCGGCGCGCAACGAAGCCCAGCGGTTACGAGAGTGTCTCACACCACTGCGTAACGCTCCAGGGGTTCGCGAGGTGCTTGTCGTTGATGATCAATCAACCGATGCCACAGAAGAGGTAGCGCGCGAACTCGGGGCGAAGGTGATTCGTGGCGCAGAGTTGCCGAACGGTTGGGTCGGCAAGATTTGGGCGTTACAGCAAGGCATTGACGCTGCGACTGGAGCAGTGGTGGTCACGCTGGATGCAGATGCTCGCCCAAGTTCGTCATTACCGAGCGCGGCGTGCAACGCCCTTCATCACTCGGGCGCAGTACTTGCCACGGTTGCGCCACGATTCCACACCACCTCGATTGCTGCGCAGTGGCTGCACGCTTCGATGCTGACGTCGTTGGTGTATCGGCACGGTGCTGGCGCCGGTCGCGCTGACCGCAACTCGGTGGCCAATGGACAGTGCATGGTGTTTCGACGAGATGACGCCGTGCGCGGAGACTGGTGTCGCAGCGTTCGTGGGGAGATCATCGAGGATGTTGCACTCGTTCGTCAGCTCGCGCGCGAAGGTAAGCGTGTCGAGATGTTTGATGGCACTCGACTCTTGACGGTGCAGATGTTCGATGGCTTCACCGACACGTTTCGTGGTTGGGGGCGTTCGCTTGCGTTGTCTGGCGTCGACCGCAGGAGTCGTCAATGGCTGGATGCTGCAGTGACGATGTTTGCGCTCGTGCTTCCGTTGTGGTTGTTCGTAGCCGGCTCGGCGACTATCGCAACTGCAATGCTCGTGCTCGCCCGACTCGGCACCCTTGTTGGCACCGTACGTGCCTTCGAGCGACCTCGTCTCGGCTATTGGCTCTCGCCACTCGCGGATTTACTGGCGTGGATCGTTGTCGTACGCGGCATTGTTGCGCCATCGCGCGAATGGCGCGGCCGCACGTATTGAATCAAGCCCGAGTGCCATCGCGAAGCGTAGACCGATGATGCTCATGAGCACACCTGTTGCTGCCGCCTGCCATACGCCATCGGCGTACCACTGAGCCAACGGGTACAACACGACGCCGATCTTCACCCCGTGGCTGAAGTCGCGGGTGGCAGCCCAGAACAGCACGAACATCAGCACACAGAACGCTGCGGGCAGGGGACTCAGCACGATTGCTGCTCCCACCCACGTGAGCACACTGCGACCGCCCGAAAACTTGGCGAAAATCGGCCAGGCGTGACCGATCATGCTGGCGCCTGCTGCAAGAAACCACACACGCCAGTCGTCGGAAAGCTCTTGGGCAACAACCACAGAGATGACACCCTTCAGCAGGTCACCCACGAAGACCACCAGTGACTGGTTGCGAGTAAGCACCGAGCGGGAGTTCCAAAAGCCAGGGTTGCGATCACCGACCTCGCGGAGATTTGGTGCCCCGGCGCGACGACTCACGACATCGGCAACAGGGATTGACCCGACGAGATACCCGATGGCGATAGCAAGCAATACGGCAGACATGCAGACACACTGTAAGGCAGGGATGGCGTACGTCGCGACGTTTCATGTGCTTAAGTGGCGCGGCACATTTCGCATGTTGTCGGCGTTAGCGGTGGATCGATTCCGCTATCGCGGAGCTGATGGACTGCACTTGCTGCGTGTATTCGGCACTGGCAAAGGAAGCAGCACTGCACCGGGTACCGAACTCGGTCGCACCGCGCTCTTTGGTCTGTTTGATGACGAAGCGCATGCAGATGCGTTTATCGCTCGTGTCCAACAACGCTCTGGCTTGACTGAGTCATGGCACGTCAAATTGCGCGGTGCAGGTGGACACGGTGCGTGGCGCGGAGTGGAGGTTCCTCGACTCATGGGTGATGAGGGTGCAAGGCACATCCGAGACCACCGTGCACCGATTGCGATCATTACTCGCGCTGACGTGAGATTGCGTTCATGGCGGGCATTCACGAAGGACGCTCGCATCGTTGACGTCGAACTACAACAAAGCGACGGACTGCAGGCGGTTATCGCCTTCGGAGAAGCGCCGATTCTGCGACTTGGGACGTTCAGCCTTTGGCGTGATCTGGATGCGATGTCGTCATTCGCGCGACGCGCCCCACAGCACGGGCGAGTTGTCGACCGCACGCGTCAAGAACGCTGGTACGGCGAGGAGATGTTCGCGAGATTCGAACCCTATTGGTCGACTGGTTCTTGGGACGGACGTGATCCACTAAAGATCGGTTCGTAGCCGTCCAGACGAGCACTTCCGAGTGCGCTGTCGCTGGTCTTACCTGCTGACACCGTGTGTCGCATCGTCAACTGGGGAAACAACATTCCGTAGGGTTCGCCGTTGCCATGGTGATGGGCTCGATGTGCAATCACGAGCCGTTCAGCCACTTGAGAGCGGTTGCGCTTCATCCAGCGCACACGCCCGTGAATGATGCCGTCATGAATGACGGTGTACACCACGCCATAAGCGGTGACGCCGATGAACAACGGAATCAGCCAGTGAAGTCCGGGAAGATTGAACCCCGCCCACATCGCTACGAGGACGACCGTCGAGAACGCGAGTGGGAATACATCGTTGGGCTCGAAGGACTTTCTGGCAAACTCGGCGGCCGCATTTCGATGGTGACTCATATGCAGGCGTTCAAGCACACCATGCATAACGAATCGGTGCACCAGGTACGTGATGAGCTCCATTGCGAGAAAGCCGACGCATACCAGTGCGAAGGAAACGAGCAGACCAGATGATGTATCGAAACTCATGTTGAACTACTTCTTGGTCACCAAGCGTATGAGGCCTTCTTGCACCACGGATACGACGAGCTCACCATCGCTCGAGAAGATTGCGCCACCGGCAAGACCGCGAGCACCTGAAGTTGAGAGCGATGTCTGGTCGTACAGCATCCATTCATCTGCCTTGAATGGTCGGTGAAACCACATGGCGTGATCGAGACTGGCCATCTGAACTTTGCCATCGGTCCAACCGATACCGTGCGGCAGCAGTGCAGTATCGAGCAGCGTCATGTCACTGGCGTAGGTCACGATGCATGTGTGCAGTACGTGGTCGGCGGGCAATGTTCCTGCCGCGCGCATCCAGACGCGTTGGCCCGAGAGAGGGTTGTTCTCGCGTGAAACTGGATCTGCATCAACGTAACGAATGTCGATGGGTCGTGGTCGGTCGTACCACTCGCCAAGTTGCTTCTTATATGGCGCCATCCGCGTCTTAAAGTCGGGAAGAGATTCAGGGTCTGGAACATTCGTCGGCATCGAGAGCTGATAGTTGAGACCTGGTTCATGCGCGTGGAAGCTTGCCTGCAAGTTGAAGATCACTTCGCCATGCTGAATGGCGACTACTCGACGCGTGGAGAAACTCTTGCCGTCACGCAAACGATCGACTTGATAGAGGATTGGCACGTTCGGGTCACCTGGACGCAAGAAGTACGCGTGCAACGAGTGCACGTCGCGATTGCCCAGATCAATCGTTCGCGCCGCTGCGACTAGCGCCTGACCGGCGACCTGTCCGCCAAATACACGCTGGCGGTTTTCATCGGGGCTACGTCCACGGAAGATATTGACTTCGATTGGCTCGACGTCGAGTAACGCGACGAGATCATCGAGTGGCTGTTGGGAAGTCGGCACCCCTCTATGTTGGCAGAAGAACACTCGCTAGCGTTCGTCACGCTCGTCATGCTCGACCACACGCTGCGCACAATTGCGCTCGCGACAAAGGGATTCATGCCGCCCGATGAGGGAGACGCTCTTCATGAAGCGGCAATCACTGCAGGTACTCGTCTACCCGGTCTTGCGATGGTGGAAGTCGGGTCGTACTGTGGCCGATCCACCGTTTGGGTCGGTGCTGCTGCGCGCGCCTGCAACACGGTGCTGTACGCCGTTGACCATCACGGTGGTTCGGAAGAGAACCAAGCAGGTTGGGAGTGGCACGACACCGAGGTCGTGAATGATGTTGGTCGCATCGATACGTTGCCGTTTTTCCGTGCCACGATGCAGCGCGCCGGACTCACCGATGTCGTACGCGAACGGGTGGGTGACTCGCACGAGATTGGTCGACAGTGGAACGAACCGTTATCGCTCTGCTTTATCGACGGAGGACATGGCCGCGACATTGCGCGAGGTGATTTCGAGTCATGGTCGCCACATGTAGCAGCGGATGGCTTACTCGCGATCCACGACGTCTTTGAACATCCGAGTGACGGTGGACAAGCGCCGTACGAGGAGATTTATCTCCCAGCAGTGACCTCTGGAAAGTTTCTAGAAGTCTCGCGATGCGGTTCGCTGCGAGTACTCCAGCGTGTCGCTTAGTGCTGTGTGAACAGTTTGTGGGCGGGAGAGAGTGCGAGCTGTGCGTCGGCAGCGAGAATGACGGCTGCACCCGTATAGGCGCTGACCTCATCAGCGGGGAACGCAACACGCTGCGGGTAGACGAGGCCAGTGAGGTACGAGCCATCATCGTTGCGATGTAGCGACGTGAGCGAAAGCAGTTCGTGTGCGGTTTGTTGATCACCAATCGCGCTGTAGGCAATGGCACACTCGGCCGTCTCTGATGCGGTGACCCACGGTTCGTCACTGACGCAGCGGATGCCTCGCTCGGCGAGATAGAACGTGTCCCAGTTGTCGTTGAGCCGCACCTTTGCGGCATCGTCAACCAATGCGCCGGAAAGCACTGGGTAGTACCAGTCCATTGCCCAGCGACTCTTCGGTTCAAACGACTCCGGTGAGTGGTTGATGACTGCGTCGATGGCATCGGCAGCGGCACGCCAGAGCGGTCGCGGTTCGCCAAGCAGTGCCGCCACGTTGGCTGCACAGTGCAGCGAATGACGAATCGAACTGCTTCCGGTGAGGAGCGCATACGACCAAGGCTCCGCGTCGACTTCTTTGGCCCACAGCACGGTGCCGTCCTTCCGGCGCATGTTGAGCACGAATCCCATCGCTCGCTCCACCATCGGCCAGAAGCGCTCAATTGCTGCGAGGTCGTCGGCACATTGCCAGTGGTGCCAGATGCCAGCCGCGACATAAGCACACACGTTGGAGTCAAGCTTTGACTCCTTCACGACGTTGTCGCTCAGGTAGTAGTTGTGCCACGAACCGTCGGCACGTTGGGTGTGCATGAGCCACTCGTAGGCGCGTCGTGCCTCTTCGTGCAAACCCATCACATCAAGTGCCATCGCTGTTTCAACGTGATTCCACGGATCGCAGTGACCGCCTGGGAACCACGGAATCATGCCGTTACCGAGTTGCAACGATGCAATCCACTTTGCGGTGTTACGTAGTTCGTCGGCAGTGGGAACGCGGGCAGCATCGCGAGTCAACTGCGAAAGAGGCATACGAGCGAAGCGCTCAGTGGGCACTTGTGCAGATTGTTCACGTGCCGCATGAGTCGCAGGTTCGACGACGGCATCTTTGCGCGCATACACGACGAATGATTTTCCGATCACTGGGCTCAACACCGTGTCGAGCGCACGGGTGACGAACGGTGCCTGCATGATGTCCCACTCGAGCAACTTCTTGTATGGCCTTACGAGTGGATGATCTTCACGTGCCGGTCCCACGGCGCAGCGCAGCCACCAGTAGGGAGAGTGCAGTCCGTGCGATCGGTGTGATGCATCAACGCGAAGCTTGACGGCGGCAATCTTGTCGAGCAACTCACTCGCCTCATAGATGCGTACATGTCCACCAGGCACGAACGGTGCGTGATACTCCTCACTCAACATCCAGTTGATCTTCTCTGGTAACCACGACGGCACCGTCGCTGCAAAGACTCCACCTGGCTTCAGTACGCGTGCAAGTTCGCGCAAAGCAGCGTTGTCATCGTGGATATGTTCGAGCACCTCACTCGTCACGACGCAGTCAAACGACCCATCCGCAAAGGGAAGGCATGTTGCATCACCGCGAATGGCACCGCCGAAGCGTGACGCATCGATTTCGCCGGCCATCGCCATGGCGGCGAAGGTGTTGCGGGTGGTAGTGACCTCGTCGTGTCCGTAGTCAAGGGCGACCACCGTTGCGCCACGGCGCGCGGCTTCGTAGGCGTGACGCCCGAACCCAGCGCCTGCGTCGAGGAACAACGTTCCCGAATCGATGTTGAGCCGGTCGAATCGAATCGTGAGCATTGCCGGCTACTTCGTTTTCTGCGCGAGTCTGCGCCGTAGCTTTTCCACGTTGTGCGGCATTATCAGCACCTCGCGGTATTGGTCCACGGTGAGCGATGCACAGTAGCGCCATGACCATCGCTCCACGACGCGCTGTCGCCCGGCCAAACCGATTCGTGTGCGCAGTGTTTCGTCATCAAGACCGCGACGTATCGCAGCAGCAAGTGCGTCAGCATCTGCCGGCGGGCAGGAGAGTACGGTTTCGCCGTCGCGACCAGTGACCTCCGGTAGCGCACCACCAGTGGTTGCAACGAGGCAGATGCCGGTGCTCATTGCTTCGACAGACGGGAGACTGAATCCCTCGTAGAGGCTGGGCACAACAGCGAGTGTGCTCTCGGCGTACAACTCAACGATGCGCTCATCGCTCACACCAGACACGTAACTGATGCAGTCGCTCAGGCCGAGCGACTCGATGAGGTCGGCGCTCGCACCGGCGCGCGGTTTGCCGATGATCGTGAGATGGATATCGCGTTCGGTACGCAGCTTCGCCACTGCCTCCAAGAGATAGGACAGACCTTTGAGTGCGACATCGGCCGATGCCGTGGTGATGAGGTGATGCGACTTGCGCGTGATCGAGGGAAGCGGCTTGAACAAGTCGGGGTCGACACCGACGGGTACGAGCCGCATGCGGTCCAATGAGACGCCCATGTCGGTGTGGATGTCGTTGATCGAGTTCTCGCTCACCACCACGATGCGCGGCATTCGGCTGGCGACTTTGCCTTGCATCTTGACGAACGAATACCAGCGAGAAATGCCGAAGCGCTTCCACAAGGTCTTCGTGTGTTGCATCTCGAGTTTTCGATCTTTGGTGATCGGGTGGTGCAGCGTGACGATGGTTGGGATGATCTTCTCGATCGAGAGAATGTGCTTACCGAGGCACTGATTGTCGTGCACCAGATCGAAGTCAGCGGTGCGTTCGCGCAGTGCGCGATAGGCGCGGAGGCTGAACGTCAGTGGTTCGGCGAACGTTCCCTTCAAGAAGTGGAGAGCCTCGAGTGCGTTGGGCCAGTTGTTCAGCTCCCAATACGCCGGGAAGCGGCCCGGATATTGGTCATTGAAAATGTCGAGACTCGGCAGTTTGTGGAGAGGGATGCGTTGGTCGAGCACGGGGTACGGCTGGCCGCCATACACCTCGACGTGGTGTCCGAGATCAACAAGCGCCTTGGTGAGATGACGGGTATAGACACCTTGCCCGCCGACGTGCGGTTTGCCTCGGTAGGTGAGGTAGGCAAGACGCAACGGACCTTCACGAAGTCGGTCAAGCTCGCGCTGCACGTCCGCCCCCGACATGCATTGTGAGGCTATCGCTGCGAAGTTATCGGGCGATCAGTTTCATCGTGCGACGCAACGGGGACTGCGGCGTCACAACATGTGGGGCCAGAGTGAAGCCGTCCGGCGGCCCAGATTGTGGCTCGACGCACAATGCGTGCGTCGGCATGTCGTAGATGACCCAATGGTCGCAGTCGCTCTCCACCGTCACTCGTGTGTCGTCGGCAAAGACGACGGTCGGTGGGCGACGCGCGCCGACGAAGCAGTCATCCCATGGCCCTGGTGGCGGTGTGATGCGTCGTCCACTCGGAATGTACTGTTCGTCGCGGACGTACATCTCGGAAAAATCAATCTCGAGAGAAGCAGGTCGTACGAACCAGGGATGCCAACCGACTTGGGCTGGCATCGAGTCGCTCGTCGTGCTGACTGTCAAGGTGCAGATGACCGTGCGCTCCTGTGCATTCACCACGACCTCATGAACCACCTGACCTCCATACGGCCATCGCGTTCCGAGCGAAGCAACGAGAACTGCGTGAGCGGGGGATTGGTCGATGATCGACCACGACACGTCAAAGACCGTTCCATGTATTGCGTGTTGTCCGAAATTGCGAGGCAACTGGTGCGTCGTCCCAGCATGGTTGAAACGACCGTCGCGAACACGACCTGCATACGGAACCATCGGGTAGGCGCCCCACGATGTGGCGGGTGCGCCGCGTGTATAGCCCAGCAGTCGCTCTCGGCCACCGACTCGCAACGATGACAGTCGCGCACCACGCAAAGCGTCAATCGAGCATCCAAACGACGCACCACCGAGGTGGATTTCGCTACTCACTTGCGTCCTCTTCGCACCGCTAAGAGAGCGATGATCGCCAAACCAGTCGCGACACTCACATCACCAAGGTAGGAGTACGCAGTGCGCCCAGAGCGCAGCGCAACAGTTTCGACGAGCGCTCCCTTCTCACCGATTGAAAGGCTGCGCAACACATTGCCGTTCGGGTCGATGACGAGACTGTAACCAGTCGTAGCCGCTTGCACGAGAAACCGCCCCGACTCAATGGCCCGCAACTGAGAAGTCGCCACTTGCTGTTGCTGGAGAATCTCACCGGTGTAACTGGATCCGTTCGTCGGGTTGATCACCAGTTGTCCACCTGCTGCAATGCCGTCGTTCACACGTGCAGAGAAGAACACTTCCCAGGAAATCGCAACAGCGAGGGGATGAGTTGTTGTTTCTCCTGGCCCAGGCACTTCGATTCGTGCAGGAGCCGTGCCGGCGACAGCGTCCCGTGGGATGCGATCAACGGGTGCTCCGAGTGCATCGAGCAGTGACCGCAGTGGGATGTACTCCCCGTACGGCACTCGTCGCACCTTGTCGTAACGGCTGAGTTCGTTGCCCGCTGCGTCGACGACGATCTGCGCATTGGTGAAATTGTCGCCTACGTCTTCGGTGACCCCAACTGCAATCGGGGCGCCAATTCGCCGGGCTTCACTGGCGATCTCGTTGCGTACCTTGCTGGTGGAGAAATCACGCACATCAATCGTGTTCTCTGGCCAAATGACGAGGTCAACACGATCCTGTGTTGTGACGAGCGCAGTCGCTTCGAGATGTCGACGCGTCACGTCCCGTGGGTCGGTGTTGATTGCAAGCACTCCCTGTGGTCCGCCACCTTGCACCGCAGCAATGCGCAAGGTTTCGCCGGTCTCGCGGCCATTCGGCAAGAACTGTGCGATGAGCTGTACCAGCATCAAGACGAGTGCGAGTGACACCAGCCTGCCGTTCGTGCGCACAACGGCGCCAGACGTCTTCTTTGCGTCGTACTGCAGAAAGAGTGCGGCGAGCACTCCACCGACGAGCATCAGCCAGAACGACACACCGATTGGTCCGACGAGCCGTGCCAAGTAGGCGAGTGGTGTATCTGCAACACCAAGTGCGAGACCGGCAAGTGGCACGCCGCCAAAGGGAACGACGAGGCGTGCGCACTCCACCAGGGAGTGCAAAGCAACGCGCAACACGATGCGGGCGGTGAGAGAAGAGTCTGAACGGGGGACGAGTGCAGTGGTGGTAGCGGCAGCTGCACCATGGAAGATGGCAAAGAGCAGCGGCGCAATGACGAAGCCGCCAGGCACGAGATGCCACATCCATCCCATCGCTGGGGCGAGCCAAGACCACGCGAAGAGCAGCGCAATCAGAAACTGAGTACGGGGCCGACGGCCTGCGCGTTCGCTGGCCACTATGTAACACGCCACGCCCAACACAACGAGAGGCCACCAACCAATCGGCGGTATTCCCGTTGCGACAAGCAAGCCGCCAAGCATCGCGAGAGCGTGCTGCCACGGCAGTGCGAATCTGCTCGCGGGCTTCATCGTGCACCACCTCGTGAACGCATGAATGATGCGAGCTTGTTGATCCGAAGCCGCATCGGCGGATGGGAAGCAAACACGCGGTCAAGCAGGTTTGTTCGCGACTCGCGAGGCGATGTGGCCTCCCAGTCACGCATCGCAGCGAGCAGCTGGTTGCCGAACCCCAATTGCGCGGCGCGACGGTCGGCGTGGAACTCCGTCGTGCGACTCGCGGCATTGCTCAACGATGTTGCAAGCGAGACATTGAGCATCAGCAACCACGAAGCCACATGGAGGAATGCCGCAACAAACAATCCGAGTGCATGGAACAGCGGGATTCTTCGGGCGAAGGCGATCGTCGCGTTCTCGGCGACAGCACGCAATCGCATGCCGGCTCGTGAGACGAGTGTGATGGGCAGAATCATCCACTGCACGATGGTGAGGGTGACCGTGTGCAGGCCAAGGTGGTGACTCAATTCGTGTGCGAGCACGCCTGAGAGTCTCGGCGTGTCGAGGTGTTCTATCGCGTGTGATGAAACCACCACGAGGTGACCACCACATGCGAAGGCGTTGAGCGAACTTGTATCGACGACGGCGAGTACAAATCGGCGGCGTTCAAGGGAGTTTCGGTAGACGATTGGTCTCCATGCATCTTCGAGGAGCACCAGTTCGTGCGCACTCGGAAGTCGAGCGCCGAGGAGGCGCAAGAGCACGAACCGTTGGATTGGTCGCGAAAACAAGACGATGAAGAGCAAGAAGAACGACACAACGAACACCCCATAGCTCACGTCACCCCACCACCAGAACGGAAGCCACAGTGCGGTTGCAGTGAGCAACCATGCGGGCAAGAGTGCGATGATTCCGGTAACGCCTGTGAGCGCTGACCAATCCACACTCGTCGACCGCCCCGACACAACTGGTGAACCTATCGTGGGGTATATGAATTGGCTTGCCTCACTGCCCAGCCCGTCGTCTGGTTCGCTGGAGATTGGTCCGCTCCGATTGAACGCATACGGGTTGATGATTGCGCTCGGGGCAATTGCCGCGACATGGATGATGGGTCGGCGCCTTGAAGCACGCAAGTGGGGATCACGCGACGATGCGAGTTCGATTGCAATCTGGGCCGTCCCCGCCGGCGTCATTGGTGCACGCATCTATCACGTCATCACGGACTGGGAACGATTCGACGGTCAATTTATCGATGCCTTCAAGATTTGGAAGGGTGGCCTCGGTATCTACGGCGGTCTCGTGCTCGGCACGCTGGTCGGCCTCTGGGTGGCAAAGAACAAGGGATTGTCGTTGGGTCAAACGTTGACGGCGGTGGCACCAGCGCTACCGCTTGCCCAAGCAATCGGACGCTGGGGAAACTGGTTCAACCAAGAACTATTCGGACGTCCGACGACGCTGCCGTGGGGTCTTGAGATTGATGCGCGGAAGATTCCCGACGGCTACGAGGCTGGCACGCTCTTTCATCCGACGTTCCTGTACGAATCGCTTGGCTTGCTCGTGTTGATGGTGGTCTTGTTGCAAATTGACCGTCGCATGAAGCTCCGTGAAGGCCACCTCTTCCTCGTCTATGCCGCTGGCTACTCCGTACTTCGCTTCTTCGTTGAAGGATTGCGAATTGACCCAGCAAAGTCAGCGAGCGGGTTGCGGCTCAATCAGTGGGTATCTCTGGTGGTGTTGGTCGCAGCAGTTGCGTGGTTGATCATCGACTCGCGTCGCGCAAACGCGAAGCAAGATCTTCCGGCACGACAGGAATGAAGTACTCCCCGGTGGCCACTTCTGCCGCCGCGATGTACCGCATCACATTTGCCGCCCGCCAGGGCGAGACAATTTCGACGTTGAACCAAGCCTCGTCGTAGCCCTCAATCTCGCTGGAGCGCGAGGCAGCGACCGTCGGGCGCTGGTTGAACCACATCATCGTTGGCGCAGGTTCGCCGTAGAGGTGCTCGAGACGGCGCAATACATCCTGCAGGATGTGACCGAATGCGGCTCGATGCTCCACGCTCATGCTCGCAAGATCCGGGACTCGTTCACGAGGTGCAATCTCGATAGCTACGGGATATGCAGAAGCAAGTGGCACGCTGGCGACCCAACCCTCGTGCTCGGTGATCAATCGCTGCGGTGAGAGATCAGGTTTCCATCGTGCTGCGATGCGTCGACGCGAACGATCTGGAACATGGTCGAAGGCGTACAACTGACCATGCGGGTGATCGATTGTTGCACCAACAGCGCGTCCAGCATTCTCGAAGATGAGCACGTAGTCGACGTCGTCACGCTCACCGAGCGTCGCCGTTCGCTCTGCCCACAAGTCGATGAGCAACGCCAAGTGATCGGCAGCCAGACTGCTCAGCCGTGCACCGTGATCACTTGTGTACAGGATGACTTCGCAACGGTCGCCGTTCATCGGTGGCCAACGGTTGGGAATCGCCTTCACCGTGTACGGTTCGGGTGCCTCGAGACCGCCCACGCAAAATGGGCAATCGGCCGAGGGAAGATTTGGTCGGTTCTGCCGCGATGCGACGACGTGTACCAGTGTGCCGAGCCACGGGTCGACTCGAATGTCGGACACGGGGCTTGTCACTATGCCGATATGCGCAGACCCGACTGCGCGTCAAACACATGCAACGCATCCGGCTTGGCACGCAACGAGATACGCGATTGGGCAGACAATTTGGACAGACCAGGGGCACGGGCCACGATGCGATCCTTGTTTGGTGTGTCGAGCGTGCAGTGCACGAACGCGTCGCTGCCGAGTTCCTCGACGAAGTCGATGACTCCGACGGTGCCGTCGGCACCACTGAGCTCAAGTCCTTCTGGCCGTACACCGACGACAACGGACGAAGAGCTCGTTGACTTCCCAATCGGCACGCTGGCACCAGCAAAAACGACAGTGCCGTTCGCTGCCTCTGTGGGAATCAAGTTCATCGCCGGTGAGCCGATGAATCCAGCGACGAAGAGATTTGCCGGTCGGGAGAACAATTCCTGCGGTGCTGCGACTTGCTGCAACACTCCGTCTTTCAGCACGGCGATACGGTTGCCCATCGTCATCGCTTCCACTTGGTCGTGAGTGACGTAGATCGTGGTGACCCCGAGGTTGCGCTGCAACTCGGCAATCTGAGTCCGCGTTTGAACGCGCAACTTTGCATCCAGGTTGGAAAGTGGCTCGTCCATCAAGAACACCTCCGGCTTGCGCACGATGGCACGACCCATCGCGACACGCTGACGCTGACCGCCTGAGAGTTTTGCGGGCTTGCGGTCAAGCAAATCTGACAGGTCGAGCATGCGTGCAGTTTCCTCTACGCGCCGCTTGATTTCCTCTTTGTCGACATTGTTGATCTTCAGATTGAAGCCAATGTTCTCCGCCACCGTCATGTGCGGATACAACGCATAGCTCTGGAACACCATTGCGATGTTGCGATCTTTCGGCGCAAGATCGGTGACGTCTCGCTCGCCGATGCTGATCGTGCCTGAGTCCACTTTCTCCAACCCTGCGACCATCCGCAAGAGCGTCGACTTGCCACATCCAGAAGGTCCAACCAGCACCAAGAACTCGCCGTCACCGACGGTGATGTCGACGGCATCGACGGCTGGATGGTTCATGCCTACGAACTGTCGGGTGACGTTATGTATGTGAACGCCGGACATGTTCCCCCTTCCCGCGGGCCACAGGTCCCGCCAGCACCGCCCACGGTAGGCGAGGGCGGTCCGCTAGCAAAACCGCCGACCGGGGCACCCAGACCGCTGGATGCCCCACCTATGCCTGTAGATCCTCGGCAAATGCCCACCCAGCCTCACTTCTATGCCTTGACGGACTGCCAGCGATGCGGGCAGACTCAGCCCATCACTTCAACCCGTCGTGCAGAGGCACGATGGACCAAGGGGGCAACGCAATGACCACAGAACAGAACAAGGCCCGCGAGTCGGACCTGGGCTTCAAGCTCAGCCGCCGCGAACTGCTCGTCGGAGCAGCGGGTGTCGCAGGCGCGGGCGCATTGCTCGCAGCATGCGGCGGCGACGAAGCGGTCGGACCGCTCTCGTTCGGAGCCCGCACCGTCGACGAGTCGCCAACCAAGCAATTGCAGGCACTCGTTGCCGCGTACGAGGCAAAGACCGGCAACACGGTCACCTACAACGCGACCGAGTCGAACGCATTCCAGAACAATCTCTCGCAGTATCTGCAGGGAACCCCGGACGACGCCTTCCAGTGGATGGCCGGCTACCGCATGCAGTTCTTTGCAGAACAAGGGTTGCTCGTCGACCTCAGCGACGTGTGGGACAAGATTGGCGACCAGTACGCAGAGTCGTACAAGATCGCCTCAACTGGTCTCGACGGCAAGCAGTACTTCATCCCGCAGTCGTGGTACCCGTGGGGCTTGCACTTCCGCAAGTCGATGCTCGCGGACCTCGGCATCGATGCCGACGGCATCTACAACTGGGATGACTTCATGAAGATGCTCGACGGAATGAAGTCGAAGGGTCTCGTCGGCTTTGCCGCCGGAAACAAGGGTGGCTGGGAAGCGATGGGCACGTTCGACATGCTGAACGCGCGTATCAACGGCTACCAGTACCACGTCGACCTCATGGCCGGCCGCGAAAAGTGGACCGACCCGCGCACGGCAGAAGTGTTCAAGTACTGGGAGATGTTGATCCCGTACATGAACGACAACGTGCTCGACCTTGAGTGGGACGGCGCGATGCAGTTACTGCTGCAGCGCAAAGCCGGCGCCATGCTCATGGGTTCGTGGTTCGGTGGCAACTTCAAAGAACAGTCGGATGCCGACTACGAAGACCTCTGGATCATTCCGTTCCCGGAGATCAACCCCGAGCACAAGCGCGACACCATTGACGCGCCGATCGACGGCTTCTGCGCCGCCGCAAACGGCACGAACAACAACGGTGGCAAAGACTTCCTCGCCTTCGCGGGCGACATGGAAGGCGTGCAGGCGATGCTCGACACGGGTGTCCCGATGACGTCGGCCAACAAGGGTCAGGACACGTCGACCTACGACGCGTTCCAGACGCAGCAGTTGGCGGTCATGGCCGAGGCGAAATACATCACGCAATTCCTCGACCGCGACACGCGACCGGACTTCGCCGGACCAGTGGTTGGCCCTGCCTTCCAGAGCTGGTTCAAGAACCCGAAGGATGTCAACAAGATCCTCGAGAGCATGCAGTCGCAGTGGGACGCCCTGCCGCCGCTCTGAGCGACGGAAGGACGACCCGCGCCGATGCAGACCCCTGCTTCGGCGGCTGAGTCAAAAGGATCATGAGTACGACGGCGGCGAGACCACAACGGCCTCGCCGCCGTCGCGCATTTTCCCGGGGTGATCGCCTCACGCTCGGGCTATTCGTCGGGGTGCCGACGGCGTTGCACGTGCTGCTGGTGTGGATCCCGGCGATCCTCACGATCATTCTCTCGTTCACGTACTGGACGGGAATCCGATATTCCGACATCACGTGGGCAGGTCTTGCCAACTACGACAACATCTTCACCAAGACGCCGGCGTTCTACGACGCCTTGCGTAACAACATCATCTGGTTGGTGTGGTTTGCTCTGATCTCAACGCCAGCCGGTGTGTTGCTCGCGTATCAGATTGATCGCCAGATTCGTGGACACCGTTTCTATCAGTCGGCGTACTACTTCCCGGTGGTGCTCTCGCTGGCGGTTACCGGAATCATCTGGAACTTCATGCTCCGCTCGGACGGTTTCGTGAACGGCATTCTCGGCCGCGATATCGACAATGCGGTGTCGTTCTTTGGAAACTACGACATCAACATCTACGTCATCATGGTGATCGCCTCATGGCGCCACATCGGCTACATCATGCTGTTGTATCTCGCAGGCCTTAAGGCGATTGATCCCACCCTGCGGGAAGCAGCCGCCATTGACGGTGCGACTGAATGGGAGACCTTCCGCAAGGTGATTCTGCCTGCGATGCGACCAGTGAACATCATCATCGTGGTGATCACCATCATCGAGTCGCTGCGCGCCTTTGACATCATCTATGTGATCTACGGGACGAGCGCCGGTCTACCGATTCTTGGCGTGCTCGTTTTTCAGAACATTGCGGGCGAGGGCGCATCAATGAAGGGTGCTGCTTACGCGGTGATCCTCTTCGTCTTGTCAATCGGGCCAATCATTGCCTACCTTCGCCAGCAATTCCGTGAGGACGTCTCATGATGCGCACGTGTGTGCTCGGAGCAGGCGCATGAGTTTGACTGCACGCGACCGAAGTCAGATCGTGAAAGATCGTGTCATCACGACCTTCATCGGACTATTCGCGATTCTGTGGCTCTTCCCAATTGCTTGGACGCTGTGGTCGTCGTTCAGGCCCTATGCCGAGATTCGGGCTCGCGGCACGTTTTCGCTTCCCGAACGTTTCGGCTTCTTCAATTACAGCGAAGCAATTGATCGCATGGAATTGCCGACCTATCTATGGAACTCGTTCATCATCACCGTGCCTGCCGTCGGATTGACGTTGCTCTTTGGCAGTCTCATCGCTTTCGTCGTATCGCGGTATTCGTTCAAGTTCAATGTCGGAATGCTCCTACTCTTCACTGCCGGCAACTTGTTGCCGGCACAGTTGGTGTTCATCCCGGTCTTCCGTATGTATCTGAGCATCGGAGACTTGGTCGGTGATCGCAGATTCTTGTTTGACTCACCTTGGGGCGTCGTGCTCATCCATGTGGCGTTCCAGATGGGATTTGCCACGTTCGTTCTCTCCAGTTACATGAAGACGATTCCCAAAGAGATCTCCGAGTCTGCTCTCGTCGATGGCGCATCGGTGTTTCGCCACTACTGGAACGTGATGTTGCCGCTTCTGCGCCCGCCACTGGCGTCGTTGGCCGTGCTGATGACGACCTGGATTTATAACGACTTCTTCTGGGCATTGGTGCTGATGTCGACCGATCGAAAGCGGCCGATTACTTCGGCACTCGGACGATTGACTGGAGAGTTCGTGACCGACTACAACCTGCTCGCCGCTGGTGCAATGATTGCGGCCCTGCCGACACTCATCGTGTTCTTCGTGCTGCGTCGTCAATTCGTCTCCGGGTTGACGCTCGGTTCCACGAAGGGGTGAGTCGGATGGTGCACTTGGTGCACGACGGCATCTCCGTCGTGATTGATGTGTCGGGTGGCGTGCCGGCAATCGTGCATTGGGGTGCGCAACTCGACGCCCCTGATGAACAGCGTCTCCTCGCGATGACGTCGCGACCCATAACGCACGGCTCACTCGATGTGGTGCCGGCTTTGCAGGTGGTGCCGCAGCATTCGCTGGGGTCGCAAGCACGACCTGGCTTGCAAGGTCATCGTCCGGGTGGGCGTGACTGGGCACCACGATTCAACACGTGTGAGATGGAGACCACCTCACGGTCCGTGATCACCTCGTCGCGTGACTCCATCGCGCAACTCCGCCTCGACACGAGCATCATGCTCGAGCAGAACGGCGCCCTGTGCGTGTCAGCCACGGTCACGAATGAAGGTGACTCGCGTTTCTTGCTCGACGCACTGACGATTTCCTTGCCGGTGCCGTCACATGCTCGCGACATCACCACCTATTCGGGTCGGTGGTCACGCGAATCAGCACAGCACCGTCAGACAATCGATCACGGTGCGTGGACGGTCGAAAATCGCACGGGTCGCACCTCGCACGAATATCCACCCACCATGTGGTGGAGCACGACTGACGCTCGAGAGTGGTCGGGCGAAGTGTGGGGGATGCATCTCGCATGGAGTGGCAATCACGTGATGCTTGCCGAAGTGATGCCTGATGGTCGTCGCTACACCCAATGTGGTGAGTTGCTCATGCCAGGTGAAGTGTGCCTCGATCCAGGCGCGTCGTACTCAACCCCGATGGTTGTGGCCGCTTACGGCTCGAGCGGATTCAACTCGGCGTCGTGGGTGATGCACCGTCATGCTCGTCTCAACAAATCGCCGTCGAGCAGCACTTCGTGGCCAAGTGACCATGTGACTGCTCCCGCGACGCGCAAGGTGCTGCTCAATACGTGGGAGGCCACGTACTTCGATCACGACACTGACAAGTTGTGTGCACTCGCTGATGCCGCAGCATCAATTGGCATCGAGCGCTTCGTGCTCGATGACGGCTGGTTCGGCGAGCGACGCAACGACCGGGCAGGTCTTGGCGACTGGGTCGTGTCGAGCGACGTCTATCCGCAGGGCCTGGCACCACTCATCTCGCACGTGAAGTCACAAGGAATGGACTTTGGTATCTGGATTGAACCGGAGATGGTCAACCGCGAGAGCAATCTCGTTCGTACGCATCCGGAGTGGGTACTGCACCCATCGAGCTACGAGCCAGTGATGGCGCGGAATCAGCTCGTGCTCGATCTCACCAATGAGTTCGCATTCGCCCATGTGTTCTCTCAGCTCGATGCGCTACTGCGTGATCACGACATTGCCTTCGTGAAGTGGGATATGAATCGTCCACTCATCCATGCGTCGACCCCCGATGGGGCAGCGGGTGCTCGTCGCCAGACCCTCGCGTATTACCGCCTCCTGGATTCGTTGCGTGCGGCGCACCCGCACGTGGAGTTCGAGTCGTGTGCGTCGGGTGGTGGTCGCATCGACCACGCAGTGCTGTCGCGTGCTGTGCGCGTGTGGACGAGCGACTGCAACGACCCGCTCGAACGACAACAGATTCAGCGCGGCATCGGTATGTGGGTGCCCAACGAAATGCTCGGTATGCACGTCGGAGCCAAGAAGTCGCACACGACGGGGCGCTCCCAGAGCATTGAACTACGCGCAATCACGGCGCTGTTTGGCTGGATGGGGGTGGAGTGCGACCCTCAGAAACTCGACGACCATGATCGCAGTGTGTTGCGGGAGGCAATCGAGCTCCACAAGCGTCACCGCAAACTTCTCCATACCGGCGATGCCGTCCGCTTCGACTTGGATGACGACTCGGCACTCGCATCTGGAACGTACGCTGCCGACCGGAGCGAGGCACTCCTTTCTTATGTGCAGATTGCAACGTCGTCACGGCTCGTGGTGCCGCGCTGGCGAATCCCAGGCCTGGTCCCTGATCGCACCTACACGGTGACGCATCTGCCGCTCGGAAGACAAGGCGGCATCGGTCATCATCTCCCCGCATGGATGAAGGCGCCAGTCACCTGCACGGGGCGAGAACTTGCGGTGGTTGGACTGCAGCCTGCGAGCTTGTGGCCCGAGTCGGGCATGCTCGTGCACATCCGCTCGTAACGACTCGACACGGCCGGCGGCGGGTTCGCGCGCACAATCGCTCGTAGCATTTGAACTCGTGCCCGAGCCGATTTCTCGTGAAACTGTCGTCAAGGTGGCGCGACTCGCGCGCCTCGACCTCACCGAGGCAGAAATCGACCGCATGACCACCCAGTTGGCTGGCATGCTCGACCACTTTCGTGACGTTGATGCACTCGACTTGTCGAACGTCGAACCATTGAGTCAGCCGATTCCGCTTACCAATGTGTTGCGCGACGATGTCGAGCAACCATCACTTGATCGTGACGAGGTGCTCGGCAATGCGCCTGCGGCACAGGACGGTCGCTTCCGAGTCCCTCCCATCGTTGGTTTTGAAGAGTAAACAGATGACTCGCCGCACCGTCGTCGACATTGCCGCTCAAGTTTCCAGCGGGTCACTATCGGCCGTGCAGGTGCTCGAAGAGAACCTTGCCGCAATCGATGCACGAGAAGGCGAGATCCACGCATTCAACCTCGTTACTGCTGACCGTGCTCGTGAGCGCGCTGCACAGATCGATGCCGACGTCAAATCTGGCAAGAAGATGGGTCGCTTGGCCGGAGTCACCATCGCGTTGAAGGACAACATGTGCACCCGCGGCGTGGAGACGACGTGCTCGTCGAAGATTCTTGCTGGGTGGAAGCCACCGTATGACGCCACCGTCGTTCGACGGCTCGCCGACGAAGGTGCCGTGTTCGTAGGCAAGACCAATCTTGACGAGTTCGCCATGGGTTCAAGCACGGAGAACTCGGCGTTCGGACCGACGCGTAATCCGCTTGATACGTCGCGAGTGCCCGGTGGTTCGAGTGGTGGCAGCGCCGCAGCAGTTGCGGCGGGCTTTTCTGCGGCGTCATTCGGCAGTGACACCGGAGGCAGCATCCGCCAACCCGCGGCACTGTGCGGCCTGGTCGGTGTGAAGCCGACGTATGGCATGGTGTCGCGACAGGGTCTCGTTGCATTCGGCAGCAGCCTCGACCAGATTGGGCCGTTCACCACCACTGTCGCCGACGCAGCGTTACTCATGGAAGTAATCGCCGGTCATGACCCGCTCGATTCCACGTCGTTGCCGCAACCAGCACCCCAGCTGTTGAACGTGCTTGCACAGGGAGTGAAAGGTCTGCGTATTGGTCGCGTCGCTGACATGCCGGAAGGTTCGTCTCCCGATGTGCTGCAGCGACTCGATGCAGCGTTCGGCGCGTTGCAGGCGGCTGGCGCGACGGTGGTCGACGTGAAGCTGCCGTCGATGTCGTATGGGCTCACCGCCTATTACTTGGTGGCGCCGGCGGAAGCGAGCAGCAACCTCGCGCGATTCGATGGAGTGCGATACGGACTGCGCGTCGATGCGAAAGACCTCAACTCCATGTATGGTGCCACTCGAGCCGCTGGGTTCGGCGATGAAGTGAAGCGTCGCATCATGCTTGGCACCTACGCGCTCTCGGCTGGTTATTACGACGCGTACTACGGCAAGGCGCTGAAGGTGCGTCGACTCATTGCCGACGATTTCGCACGGGCTTACGAGACATGCGATGTGATCCTCACACCTACATCACCCACCGTTGCCTTCAAATTCGGAGACAAAACATCCAATCCTCTCGCGATGTATCTGTGCGACGTGTTCACGATTCCAACCAACCTCGCCGGCCACGCTGCAATGAGCGTGCCGTTCGGCACGGGCGAGGCTGGTTTGCCCGTCGGCGTGCAGGTGCTGGCTCCGGCATTGGCCGAGGCGACGATGTTCCGGGTCGCCGCCGAATTGGAGCGCGCATCATGAATCTGTCTTCGGTCGTGGCGACTACTGAGCAACTCATCGACGGATGGGAACTGGTCGTCGGATTAGAAGTTCACGTCGAGCTCGCCACCAAAACGAAGCTGTTCAGTGCGAGCGCCAACCGATTCGGAGACGAACCCAATACGCACATTGACCCCGTCACACTCGGTCTGCCTGGAGCTTTGCCAGTACTCAATCGTTACGCAGTCGAGTTGGCCATGCGTCTCGGTCTTGCGCTCAACTGTCGTGTGCAGCCCTGCACCTTCCACCGAAAGAACTATTTCTACCCAGACTTGCCCAAGGCGTATCAGGTGAGTCAGTACGACCAACCACTGAACGTTGACGGCTTCTTGATGCTGCCTGGAGAGGTGCGAATTGGCATCGAGCGCGCGCACCTGGAAGAAGACACCGGTAAGTCGACGCACTTCGGTGGTGCGGAGGGTCGCATTGCCGGCAGCGAATACTCGCTCATCGACTTCAACCGCGCTGGAGTGCCGCTCGTCGAAATCGTCTCTCGGCCAGACATTCGCACCAGCGAGCAAGCCAAGCAATACGTCGCCGAGTTACGCGCAATCCTGCTTGCTGTTGGCGCAAGCGATGCGAAGATGGAAGAAGGCTCGATGCGTTGCGACGTGAACGTGTCGGTGCACAAGCCGGGCACCCCGTTTGGCACTCGCTGTGAGATCAAGAATGTCAATTCGATTCGCGCCGTTGGTCGAGCCATTGACTATGAGGCACGCCGCCAGATTGACATCATCACGAGTGGTGGCGCAATCAAGCAACAGACGCTGCACTGGGATGACGCTGCTGGTCGCACCAACGTATTGCGTACCAAAGAAGACGCCGATGACTACCGCTATTTCTTGGAGCCAGATCTCGTACCGCTCGTGCCCGACTCCGCCTGGGTCGAGCGCGTGCGTGCCGCACTGCCACCGCTGCCTGCCGCGCGACGTGAAGCATTGGCGAACATCACTGGTCAGGCCAAAGAGAGCGAAGCAATTGCCGTCGTTGTTGAGCGCGGACAAGATGCCTACGTCGCTGAAGTCGCCAACGTTGGCGGCGATGCCTCACGCGCCCTGGTGTACGTACAACAAGCGTTTGCTGATGAGCCCGCCACACCGCGCGTTCCTGCTGGCGACATCGCTGCACTAACGCTGATGGAAAAGAACGCCAAGATCACTTCGACGCAGGCCAAGACACTTCTTGCCGATCTTGTGGCCAACGGTGGTGGAGACGTCATCGCGATGGCCAAGGCGAAGGGTTTCGAGTCGATGGACACGAGTGCACTTGACGCTCTGGTCGATGCTGCAATTGCCGCTGATCCGGATGCCTGGGCAAAGTACAAGGCCGGTGAACAGAAGGCGATTGGTGCACTGGTTGGAGCGGTGATGAAGTCGTCAAAGGGTAAGGCAGATGGCAAAGCAGTGACGGCTCTCTTGCAAGCAAAGGCTGCCAAGTAGCACAACTAGTCTGACCGCATGGAGCGCGGTTCAGAAACAAAAGTCGACATCAAACCGAGAAGTCGCGACGTCACCGACGGCCTGCAAAAAGCAGCATCGCGAGCGATGCTTCGTGCCGTCGGTCTTGGAGACAACGACTGGGAAAAGCCACAGATTGGTATCGCTTCGGCCTGGAACGAGGTGACGCCGTGCAACGTGTCGTTGCGTCGTCTTGCTGAACAGTCAAAGGTGGGCGTGCGTGCAGCAGGCGGTGTGGCGCTCGAATTCGGAACCATCACGGTGAGTGACGGCATCAGCATGGGGCACGAGGGCATGCGGGCGTCCCTCGTCAGTCGTGAGGTCATCTGCGACAGTGTCGAGACAGTCGTGCACGCCGAGCGCTTCGACGGGTTCGTTGGTCTCGCAGGTTGCGACAAGAGCATTCCGGCCATGTTGATGGCTGCGGCACGGCTCAACTTGCCCAGCGTCTTCGTCTACAACGGTTCGATCCTGCCTGGCGAGCACAAGGGCAACAAGATCGACATCACCACGGTGTTCGAAGCAGTCGGTGCATGTGCTGCAGGCACGATGTCACGTGAAGAACTCGACGACATCGAACGTGCAGCCTGCCCGGGAGAAGGTGCGTGCGGCGGCATGTTCACTGCCAACACGATGTCGAGTATCGCCGAGGCGATGGGCATGAGCCTGCCCGGAACCGCGTCACCGCCGGCGATTGATACGCGTCGTGACGCTGACGCCCGTCGCGCTGGTGAGGCAGTGGTCAATCTGTTGCGACTTGGCATCTATCCGCGCGACATCATGACCAAGAAGGCGTTCGAGAACGCGATCGCCATCCTCAATGCGCTTGGCGGCAGCACCAATGCAGTGCTACACCTGCTTGCATTGGCAAACGAAGCGGGCGTTGAGCTGTCGCTCGACGACTTCAACCGCATTGCCGCAAAGGTGCCGCATATCGCCGACACCAAGCCGGGCGGTCGATACCACATGACCGACGTCGATCGCATCGGTGGCGTGCCCGTTGTAATGAAGCATCTGCTCGACGAGGGTCTCTTTCATGGTGATGTCATGACCTGCACCGGCAAGACGATGGCGGAAAACCTCGCCGAGATCAATCCACCAGCGCCCGACAACGACGTCATCCGCACGGTGCGTGCACCGATCCATGCCGAGGGTGGCATCAACATCCTCACTGGTTCACTCGCACCGAACGGCGCTGTGGTGAAGGTAGCGGGTCTTTCGCAAGACCAGAAGTCGTTCGATGGCACGGCGCGTGTGTTTGACGGTGAAGATGGCGCGATGGCGGCAATCATGGCCGGTGAAATCAAACCCGGCACTGTGCTCGTCATTCGTTACGAGGGTCCAAAAGGCGGCCCAGGCATGCGCGAAATGCTCGCCATCACTGGTGCGTTGAAGGGTGCTGGTCGCGGTGCCGACTGCGCCCTCATCACTGACGGACGCTTCAGTGGCGGCACGTGGGGGTTCTGCATCGGCCATGTTGCACCCGAGGCGGTCGACGGCGGACCGATCGCTTTCGTGCGCGACGGTGACCGCATCCGAATTGATGTGCCGACGAAACGTCTCGACGTACTCGTCGATGATGCGACGCTCGCCGAGCGACGTCGCGGCTGGAGGCCGAATCCGCCGCGCTACACCAGCGGCGTGCTTGCGAAGTTCGCAAAACTCGTGCAAGGCGCGGACAAGGGCGCCATCACCAACATCATCTCCTGATTCGTTTCGGCAGACGGGTGCCAACGAGCAAGAGCCCGAGCACGACCGTTGCCACGATGACAAACGGCATCGCGATGCCGTCACCGAACACGTAGCGCCGGATACCGAGGCCGACCGAAGCGGTCACAATCCACAACACCACACCGGTGGTCAATGCGCGCGGCACCCGCCATGCACGGGCACCCACCCAGGCACCAGCGAGCGCGATGAGGAATGGGGCAGCGGTGCGAAGCGAACCGGCCGCGTCGGCCGTCTCACCATGGTTTCGTCGACCGATGACGACGAAGATCATCACGCAGGTGACATCAAGGATGAACCGGAACGCTGCAGCACGACGGGCAAGGTTCATGCGCAATCTGCCGTGCCGTTTCGCACTGCTCTCATGGTTCAGACTTCGTCGTAGTACTCGCGGCCAAGGTGTGTGATTTGTTCTTCGCCCATCATCCAGCGGAGCGTGTTCTTCAGTTTCGTCAACTGAATGAAGAGATCGTGCTCAGGGTAGAGACCCTCGGCGACTTGCGGGCTCTTGTAATAGAAGGACAACCATTCCTGAATGCCGCCCAGACCGGCGCGCTGAGCCAAGTCGGAGAACAATACGAGGTCGAGTGCAAGTGGTGCGGCAAGGATCGAGTCGCGGCAGAGGAAGTCGACCTTGATCTGCATCGGATAGCCGAGCCATCCGAAGATGTCGATGTTGTCCCATCCCTCTTTATTGTCGCCGCGAGGGGGGTAGTAGTTGATACGAACCTTGTGGAACACGTTGCCGTACAGCTCGGGATACTTCTCAGGCTGCAAGATGTGTTCAAGCACACCGAGCTTTGATTCTTCCTTTGTCTTGAAGTTCTCCGGATCATCGAGCACTTCGCCGTCGCGGTTGCCGAGGATGTTCGTCGAGTACCAACCCGACAAGCCGAGCATGCGGGCTTTCAGCATCGGCGCGATGACGGTCTTGACCATCGTCTGGCCAGTTTTGAAGTCTTTGCCACTGATGGCAACACCCTTTTGCGTCGCGAGGTCGCGCAACACTGGCGTGTCGACCGCCAGGTTCGGTGCGCCGTTGGCGAATGGGATGCCCTCCAAGATGGCGGCGTAGGCGTAGAGCATCGACGGAGCAATCGTCGGGTCGTTGGCATCAATCGCCTTTTCGAAACTGGCGAGGTCTTTATGTGCGGGACCCGGCTCAATGAACTTCTCGGTGGACGCGCACCAGATCATCACCATTCGGTCGACCTTCTTTTCATCGCGGAAGCGATGGATGTCCTCTCGAATTGCATTCAGCATCGCGCGCTTGCTGATGGTGCCGATGGTGTTGTCGGCATCGATGTTCTTCACGTATTCGCGATCGAACGCGGCCTTCATCGGACGAATCGCTCGGAGCGTGTCGGAGATGGCTTCGATGTGGCGCGGGCCCTCAAGAACTCCGGCTCGCTGGGCGGCCACATAGGCGTCATCTGGAAACGGATCCCATGCGCCCCACTCGATGTCTTCGAGGCGGGCGAGCGGCACGAAATCTTTGATAAGCGGCGAACGGTTCTCGGTGCGCTTGCCGAGACGGATGGTGCCCATCTGGGCGAGCGAGCCAATCGGCGCGGCCATGCCTCGCTTGGCGAGTTCGACACCGGCGATGAGGGTGCTGGAGACGGCTCCGAGGCCGACCGTGAGCACGCCCAACTTGCCCGTGGCGGGTGCGATCTTGCGGGCTGAACCAGAGGAAGAAGGTGACATTGGTGCTCCTTCGCGCGACTGCGCGGCCTTCCTAGCCTACGCGCGACATCGCAATAGCGTGAAGGCGATGTCGAGCGATGCGCGCACGCCCGCAGATGCTGCACGCACGCCTAGTGGAGCGCTGATTCTGGACGGTAACGCGCTACGTGACCGAATGGTCGCCGAAATCGGGCGTGAAGTAGCCACACTCCCAAGCACACCGTGCCTCGCCACCGTGTTGATTGGTGAAGACCGTCCGTCACAGGTGTACGTGCGCAACAAGCACCGTCAAGCCGAACGAGCCGGCATGAGGAGTCGTAACGAGACGCTCCCCGCTGACGTGTCGCAGCACGAGGCGGAGGCACTCATCGTGTCATTGGCAAATGACTCGATGGTGAGTGGCATCCTCGTTCAGCAACCTGTGCCGTCACACATCAACGGCGAGGCATTACTCGCCTTGATTCCGCCAGACAAGGATGTCGACGGCCTCACCACCGCATCGATGGGAGCGCTGATGCGTGGCACGAGTTCGCTTGTGCCGTGCACGCCGCTTGGCGTGCTGCGACTGTTGCAGCACTACGGTGCGGAAATTGCAGGCAAGCGTGCCGTCGTGGTCGGACGTTCGAGTCTGGTCGGCTTGCCGCTTGCAGTATTGCTTTCTCGCAAGGGTGTAGATGCGACCGTCACGCTTGCGCACAGTCGTACTACGAATCTGGTTGACGTGTGTCGTGATGCCGACATTCTTGTTTCGGCAACTGGTCAAGCACGAAGTATTCGCCGCGAACACGTGAAGCCCGGTGCATGGGTCGTAGATGTCGGCATCTCGCCCAGCGCAAGCGGCATCGTCGGTGACGTGGCGTTCGATGAAGTGGAATCGATCGCAGCCGCCATCACACCGATGCCTGGTGGCACCGGGCCGATGACGGTGGCGTGCCTCATTGAGAACACGCTGACTGCATGGCGCCAGCAGCACGCTCGCTGACTGCCACCCGAGTCAGACACCAAGTTCGCGCAACACGACGACCACCATGTGCCGCTCAACCTGTGACCCCGAGAGTCGTCGCACGCGCGACAGGTAGTCCCACATCTCGTAGGAAGTAACTGCGGCTATTCGCTCTGCTGCGCCGAAGCGGTCTGCCACCTCACGTAGTTCGGGAGCGAACGTCTCGTTGGTGTGGCGAGCAAGCACGTATTCGAGCCTGCGGCGCGCAGCACGGATCGCCACAGACTTGCGTGCATCGTGGTTCAACTGCACGGCTCGTCGCAGGGGAGCAATGTGTCGGTAGACCTCGCAACGTTGAGTGACAAGACATTGAACGCGCGTTCGCAGCGTCGCACCTTTGTCTAGCGAGATGATGAGACGTGCAACGAGAGGTTCTTGGTGGCGAATCACCGCCTGGTACAACGACTCAGAATTGCTGAAATGGTGGAAGATCGTGCGCAGCGACACGCCAGCACGTTTGGCGACGGCCGACATCGATGGTGATAGATCACCTTCGAAAATCAAGTCGACGAAAGCATCGGTGATGGCAAGACGCGTGCGATAGGCGCGATCCGAATTCCTGCCGAGCTGCAGGTTCGTAGATACTGCGACGTGCATGGCGACTACGGGTTGCGAGAGATGAAGTCGTTCACGACGCGGGCGAGTTCTTCACCAGCGTCTTCTTGCAGAAAGTGCCCAGCGTTCGTAATCGTCGTGTGTGACTGGCCGTTCGTGCCAGGGATGCGCTGTTGAAATGCGCGATCGCCACCCTTTGTCACCGGGTCTGCATCGCTGAAGGCCGTGAGCGTCGGCTTGTCGAACCGCTCGAGCATGGTCCATGCGGCGAGATTGTGTGGAGAGGACGGGTCATCAAGGCTGATCGGCACGAGGGTGGGGAAGACTCGGGCCCCTGCCTTGAATGAGTCATCGGGAAACGGCGCGTCATACGCGGCAACCACAGCGGGATCAAGCGGTTTGCGCGCACACCCACCTTCGACGATGCGACCGACATTGAATACGGGAGTTTCTTGGCTGTACTTGCGCCAAGCCATGAAACCGTCGCCAGGCGGGCGATCACCGACCGGTAAGAACGTGTTGGCGACGACGAGCCGCTCAAATCGTTCAGGAAACGCGGTCAGCAACCGTAACCCGATGAGACCACCCCAGTCTTGGCAAACAAGTGTGAGACGGCGAAGATCGTTGGTGACCAGCCACTCGCTCATCCACGAGACGTGCCGCTCGTAGGTGTAGTCACTCGTTGACATTGGCTTGTCACTTCGTCCGAAGCCGATGAGGTCGGGGGCAACCACACGGTGGCCTGCTGTCACAAAGATGGGGATCATCTTGCGGTAGAGATACGACCAACTCGGCTCACCGTGCATGCACAGGACGGTGGTGGCGGCGTCGCGTGGCCCAGTGTCAATGTGGGCAAGACGCAGCGCCGTATCGTCCTGCTGGATTTCGGTGTAGTGGGGTTCGTATGGCCAATCGCGCAAGCTCTCGAAGCGATGCTCGGGTGTTCGTGCAACCTGCATGAGTTGCACTGTAGGTGCAAGTCGTTCATCTTTTGCAAGCGGAGCAATCACAAAGTTCTGCCGAACGCTGACATTTCTAAAAATGATTGACATCGTGAAATCTTCTGTTCACAGAAATCGTGCATGAATCGCAATCGCGCGACCCGCATCAATTCATCGTTGTTGCTACTTACATCGATGTGATTTTTCGCGACGGTGAAGATCGCTGCCATGAACGATCTCGGTTAGGAACAGCAGTGGGACATGTTCGTATCTTCATCGACCGTGCTGGTACGACATCGCAACTTCGTTCTCGTCATGACGATCATCGCCATCTCTGGGGTGTTCGTCGCACAACGAGTGACTGCCGATGCGTCTGGCGCGTCGACGACTCAGGCGGATGGGTCGTCGACTCAGATCGCGGCCCTCGCTCGCTATGTCGATGCCGGGGGCACCCACACGTGTGTTGTGTTGGATGACTTTTCGCTCAAGTGCTTTGGCTCGAGCAGCTCGGGGCAGATTGGCGCGGGAAGTAGCGCCAACCTCGGTGACTCAGCAGCGGAGATGGGTGACGCGCTGCTTCCGGTCAATCTCGGCACTGGGCGATCGGTACGCGCGGTGTCGACGGGCACCGTACACACGTGTGCGTTGCTTGACGATGGCACCGTTAAGTGTTTCGGTGAGGGAGATGGCGGTCGACTTGGCAGAGGTTCGACCTCCGATGTGGGGAGCACCGCAGCGTCAATGGGCGACGCGCTAGCGCCGCTCAATCTTGGAACCGGTCGTACGGCGAAGGCGATCGCTGCTGGAGCCGCACATACCTGTGCGCTGCTCGATGACGATTCCGTGAAGTGCTGGGGTGTGAATGAAGACGGACAACTTGGCCTTGGCGACACCGATCCCCGCGGTGACGACCCAGACGAGATGGGTGATCACTTGCCAGCGGTCGCGCTCGGCCTGCCGACGGGGGTGCGTGTTATCTCACTGACCGCAGGAGATGCCCACACGTGTGCACTGCTCTCCAACGGAGCGGCGAAGTGCTGGGGCGCTGGGAGTAACGGTCGGCTAGGCAGTGGTGTCACGTCGTCATACGGAGACGAACCCAATGAGATGGGCATTGCGTTGCCGGTCGTTGATGTCGGTAGCGGGCGCACGGTGAAGGCAATCACCGCGGGGGCGGCGCACACCTGCGCGATTCGAGACAGCAATGATGTGGTGTGTTGGGGTGTTGGTGCGGCAGGACGCCTTGGGACTGGAAGCGGGAATGACATCGGCGACGAACCAGGTGAGATGGGCAGTGCATTGATGCCGGTCGCTCTCGGTGCCGGCCGCACGGCAGTGGCACTCAGCGCCGGCGCGTCGCATACCTGTGCGGTGCTCGACAACGCGACCGCCACGTGCTGGGGCGATGGCGCAAGTGGTCGACTTGGCTCGGGTGCCTTAGAGAATCTCGGTGACCAGCCAGGGGAGCTTGGTGATCGTCTCGCCGCGCTCTCGCTTGGCACGGGGCGCAGCGTGCGTGCGATTGCTGCGGGTGCCGCACATACCTGTGTGGTGCTCGACGATGCGACACTCAAGTGTTTTGGGCTCGCTTCTGGGGGCCGAATTGGATCTGGCGGCACCGAACCCCTCGGTGATGTCGCCAGCGAGATGGGCGACAACCTCACGGCGGTACACCTTGGAACCGATCGCCGGGTGTTGTCGCTCACCGAACCCAGCCGTGCCGGCACACCCACCGGCACGGCTGGGGACGGCACTGTGTCGCTCACGTGGAATGCTCCGTCAAGCAACGGCAACAGCCCGATCATCGACTATGTGGTGCAGTACACGAGTGACGTCAACGAGTGGATCACCGTCTCTGACGGAGTCTCTACAGAACGTTCCGTCATCGTGAGCGGCCTTACCAATGCAACGGCATATCGCTTTCGTGTGACGGCACGCAATTCCGTAGGTGACGGTGCACCATCACCGATGAGCGAGACGTTGACACCAGCCGTGCCGACCACCACAACGACCACGACCACGACCACCACGACGACCACCACCACCACGACGACCGTCCCACCAACAACGACCACCACCACATCTACGACAACATCGACGACCACATCTACGACAACGTCAACAACACCACCGTCCACCACGACCGTTGCG